>FTJN01000193.1_pt2 | contig 19523 bp, 19 predicted proteins | sample 1658361 | NCBI WGS metagenome assembly FTJN01 (sample SAMEA3914819, study PRJEB12502) | metagenome | biome: forest; material: soil | place: Canada | collected 2010-06-26 | depth 0.3 m
GTGCGCGAGAACCTGATGTTCGGCCTCAACGGCAAGGGCCACGGCGACAAGGCCGCGCTCGCCGACCACTACGCCGCGGTCGTGGGCCTCAAGGGCTTCGAGCGCAGCTATCCGCACGAGCTGTCGGGCGGCATGCTCAAGCGCGTGGAGATCGCCCGCGCGCTGGTCGTCAAGCCCGAGATCCTCTACATGGACGAGCCGTTCTCGGCGCTCGACGCGCTGATGAACCTGCACATGCGCACCGAGCTGCTGCGCATCCTCGAGGAGGAGCGCCACACGGTGCTGCTGATCACGCACGACGTCGAGGAGGCCATCTACATGGCCGACCGCATCATGGTGCTGTCGCCGCGGCCCACCACGATCCAGGCCGCGTTCACCGTCGACATGCCGCATCCGCGCAAGCTCTCGAGCCCGCAGGCGCAGCAGTTGCGCGAGGACATCCTCAAGGAGCTGGGGCTGTAGGGCTCAGGCGCGCAGCAGGTAGGCGATGGCGGCCGTCACGGTCACCGCCTGCGCCTCGTTGCATTCGGCCGGCGTCGAGGTCGGGCTGTCCGGATAGACCTCGGTGGTGGTGACGAAGCGCGCGCCCGTCATGCTGCCGCAAAGACCCAGCTCGCGCTTGGCGTAGTTGATGACGCCGGGCTGGGTCATCGGCGTGCCGATGAGGCAGCCGCGCTCGTCGGCGGCGGCGATGTGCGTCACGCGGCGCACGGCCTCGACCAGCGCGCGCTGGAAGTCGGGCGCCGGACGCTCGGAGTCGCCCACCAGGTAGAACCCGTCGGGGATCGCGTGCCAGTCGAAGGCCTTGCCGTCGCGCGCGGCCTTGGCGGGGCCGAACTCGCTGTTGTCGGTGTCGGTGGTCTCGTGGAGGTCGACGTTCGGGCACTGCGCCGCGACGCAGGCCATCGCGAGCGCCGACTCGGCGGCGGGGCTGTCGGCGCGGAACTGCCGGTTGGGATCGAGCGCGTCGGGGTTCCAGCGGTTGACGGTCTCGTAGCCCCAGGGGCTGAGGCAGGGCAGCACCAGCAGGTTGACGGCCGCGGCGTGGCGGTCGAACTCGTTCGCGATCCATTGCAGCGCGCCTTGCACGCCGCTGGTCTCGTAGCCGTGGACGCCGCCGGTGATCAGCACCGTCGGCCGCGCCGCGTCCCAGCCGCGGCTGCGCACCGCATGCAGCGGATAGCGGGCCAGGCCCAGCCGCGCGTAGTCGAGCATGCCGTACGAGAAGAGCTCGGCCTGCGCGGGCAGGCGCGCCTTCAGGGGCTGCACGACCTCGGCGTCGTAGCTGCGCCGGATGGCCTGGCGGGCGAGCCAGGCGGACTTCTCGGCCGCGCCCCAGGGGGTGCCGGGCGTTCCGATCGGGTAGGGCGTGGTCGGGGGGAGATTGCTCACGAGGGTCGTCCGGATCTGGGCAGGATCCGCAACGATACCTTGCGCGGCGTCAGGCCCAGGCGTCGAGCTGCGTGCCCAGCATGCCGGTGGTGGCCAGCGCCGGCGCCGGCAGCGCCGCGAGCAGCGCCAGCGCGGAGGCCTCGTCCTGGCCGACGGCCTTCTTCAACGGCGCTTGCGGGCCGTGATCCAGCACGGCGGGCGAGGAGGCGTTGACGTTGGCGAGGGAGACGGCGTCCATGGCGTTTCGGGCAGCGGAAAAAGGGCTGTCAGAGGCTTATCGGCCGATCGCCGCGACGCTGAAGTCGCAGGCCGTGGCGGTGGGCCACGGGACCGGCGCCCCCAGTGCAACGTAGGGAGACCGCGGCGTTGCGGGATGGCCTGCGTGCGCGTCGGATTCCATGCTTTGCGCCTCTTCAATGGAGGTTCAGATGGTTCACACCACGCGCATTCCGGTTCTTCGTCTCGCCCTGGCCGCCCTCGGCGTGCTGGCCTGTTCCACCGCCGGCGCGCAGAAGGCCGCGCTCGTGCAGCCGGTCATCGGCCCGGGCATCGCGCCCTACCAGAGCAACCAGCTCTACAACCCGTCGGCCAGCATCTGCCCGAACCAGTTCTATTGCCAGATCGCGTTCCCGGCCGTGCCCGCCGGCAAGCGGCTGGTGGTGACGCACGCGTCGGCCACGTACTCGATGAACGCGGGCGCCAGCGAGGCCATCGTGTCGATCGGCAACGGCCTGTTCAGCACGATGGACCTGCCGGCGCCCGTCTTCGTGGGCGTCAACCGCTACGTGGCGAGCAGCCCCATCACCTACTACTTCGAGCAGGGCGAGACGCCCTACATCTTCATCACGGGCAGCTCGGTGATCACCAACAACACGGGCCATGCCTCGCTCGTCGGCTACCTCGTCCCGGCGTCCTGACCGGGGGCGAGCCGGGAACTGACGGAAAATGCGGGGCAGGGCGGTTCGCCGCCGATTCCTTCCCCCAGGGCGCGCACGCGGCGCGACGCCCCAGAAAGCAGCTTCCAGATGGCCATCCAGTGGTTCCCGGGTCACATGCACACGACCCGCAAGGCGATCGCCGAGCGCCTGCCGGACATCGACGTGGTGATCGAACTGCTCGACGCCCGCCTGCCCGGCTCCAGCGCCAACTCGCTGCTGGCGGAGATGACGCGCGGCAAGCCCGCGCTGAAGGTGCTGAACAAGCAGGACCTCGCCGACGCGGATCTCACCGAGCGATGGCTCGCGTACTACCAGGCCCAGCCCGGCACCAACGCGTTGGGGCTGGACGCGAGCGTGACCGCGCCCGCGCGCGCGCTCGTCGCCGCGTGCCGCGCGCTGGCGCCCGGGCGCGGGGGCATGGTCAAGCCGGTGCGCGTGATGATCTGCGGCATCCCCAACGTGGGCAAGTCGACGCTGGTGAACACGCTCAACGGCCAGCGCGCCGCGAAGACGGGCGACGAGCCGGGCATCACGAAGCTGGAGCAGAAGATCCTCCTGGCCAACGACTTCTACCTGTTCGACACGCCCGGCATGCTGTGGCCGCGCATCATCATCGAGGAGGGCGGCTACAACCTCGCGGCCAGCGGCGCGATCGGCCGCAACGCGTACGACGAGGAGGAGGTGGCGATGGCTCTGCTCGGGCGCGTGCGCCACCGCTACGCCGACCGCATCGTCGCCCGCTACAAGACGGCCGACTTCAGCGCGATGACCGACGAAGGCCTGCTGGCCGAGGTGGGCCGCAAGCGCGGCGGGTTGCTGCCCGGCGGGCACGTGAACATGCAGAAGGCCGCGGAGATCGCGCTGAACGACTTCCGCAGCGGGGCCTGGGGCCGCGTCACGCTGGAGACGCCGGAGGAATTCACGGCGTGGTGGGCGGCCGGGATGGCGGCCGAGGAGGCGCGGCTCGAGAAGAAGTCCGCGCGCAAGAAGTCCTAGGATTCATCGCCGGTCCGAGGCGCCGTCCACTGTCCGGTCATCCTGCGCGCAGTCGCAGGATCCACGCGTACCGGGTGGGTTGCCGGAACTCGAACGACGCAGGAAAAAAGTTGATCGGCCGGGGTGGATCCTGCGACTTCGCGCAGGATGACTGCTCTCGCCAACCGGCGGTACTTTTCTCGCAGATCGGTGATGAACCCGTCTTCAGGCCTGCGGCGCTGCCGGCTTGATGAACGCCTCGACCGTGCCCTTGAGCTTGACCGTCAGCGGCTTGCCCTTGCGGTCCACCGTCTTGCCCACGGGCACGCGGATCCAGCCTTCGCTGATGCAGTATTCCTCGACGTCGAAGCGCTCCTTGCCGTTGAAGCGGATGCCGACGTCCTGCTCGAAGATCGCGGCGACGTGATGCGGGCTTTTCGGGTCGACGGACAGGCGGTCGGGCAGCGGGGAGGCCGGGGTGGCTTCGGTCATGGCAGGTCGTTCTTCTGAGCGGGAATCCGGCGATTTTACGTGCGCGGCCGGATGACCAGCTCCGGGTAGCCGGTGGCGGCGTCCGGCTCGCGCGCGAACGCCACGTCGTCGAGCACGGCCAGCAGGATCTCGGCGGTCGTGCGCACGATGCAGCCGGGCGCCACGTGGCCGCCGGACACGCGGCCTTCGGCGTCCGACAGGCTGGCGTGAAGGTGCGAGCCGCCGGCGCCGAGCGTGCCCGACAGCGTGAGGATCTCGAGGTCGCCGACGGTGTGGGCCAGCGCGTCGCGGCCCGCGAAGCGGAGCCTGGCCTCGCGCAGGCTGCCGATGCCGGCCACGACGAACGCGGCCGCGGCGCCGTGCTCGGCCAGCGCGGATTCGAGCGCGCCCCGCAGGTCGTCGCCGGGGTGCAATCGGAGCGGCAGGGTCTTCATGATTCCAGCGTACCTGAAAGAGTGGTTGACGAATCAATAACTCAATAGTTATGATTTGGCCATGCACTCCGCACCGGACGATCTCTTCAAGGCCCTGGCCGACCCGACCCGGCGCGCGCTCCTCGAGCGCCTGCTGCGCGAGGGAGAGCTCAACGTGCGCTCGCTCACCGAGCAGGCGGGCGTGTCGCAGCCAGCGGTCTCCAAGCACCTGGGCGTCCTGAAGCAGGCCGGCCTGGTGCTGGAGCGTCCGCAGGGCCGCGTCGTGCACTACCGCGCCGAGCCCAAGGGCCTGGCCCCGCTGATGGACTGGATGCGTTTCTACGCCGTCTTCTGGGACGAGCGCATGGATCGCCTCGAATCGTTGTTGAACAGGATGGACCAATGAACACCGACACCTCCCTGACGCGCGCCGTCGTCGTCGAACGCCGCGTGCCGCACTCGCTCGACAAGGTCTGGCGCGCCCTCACGCAAGCCCCGCTGCTGGAGTCCTGGCTGATGGCCAACAACTTCGAGCCGGTGGTGGGGCATCGCTTCACCTTCCACATGCCGCCGATGCCCGGCTGGAACGGCGTCACCGACTGCGAGGTGCTCAGCGTCGTGCCGCGCGAGGAGCTCTCGTACAGCTGGAACGCGTCCGGCGAAGAGGCCGCGACGGGCATCCGGACGGTCGTCAGGTGGACGCTCGAATCGGTGGACGGCGGCGTGCTGGTGCGCATGGAGCAATCGGGCTTCCGCGAGCAGGACCAGCGCAACTTCATGGGCGCGAAGTACGGCTGGGAACGCAACCTCGGCCAGCTCGAAGCTGTCGTCGCGAGGCTCGCATGAGCGCCGGTCGCGCCAACAAGTACCACCCGGCGCTGGCCGTGCTGCACTGGACGCTCGCGTGGTTCATCCTCGCGTCGCTGGCCTTCGGCTTCTTCGTGCTGCGGGACATGCCCAACGCCGACCCGCGCAAGCTCGACATGCTCGAGTGGCACATGGGCCTGGGCATGGCGATCTTCGCGGCGATGCTGATCCGGCTGGCCGTGCGCTGGCGCACGGCGAAGCCGTCCCCCGCGGGCGTGGGCACGCAGGCCTCCGCGCGCGCGGCCGGATGGGCGCACCTCGCGTTCTACGTGCTGGTGTTCGGCATGGTGATCAGCGGCTATGCGACCGCGTTGATCGCCCGGCTCAACGAGAGCGTGTTCGCGCGTTCGGGCGCGCCGTTGCCGGCGACGTTCGACGCGTATCCGACCTTTCATCTGCACGGCTGGATCGCGTTGACGTTGGCGATCCTGGTCGGGCTGCATGTGCTGGGGGCGCTGTGGCACGGGCTCGTGCGGCGCGACGGCGTGATGCGGCGCATGGGGTTCGGCGGGCGGCGCGTGGGCTAGCGCCGGACTGTCGCCGGGGATCGGCGCCAGGCACCGCAACGTGTCGCTGGCGATGTCCCATTGGATGGCGATGTCATCTGCGACATGCTGCGATGCCAGACACCTCCGGCAGCGACCCGATGCGCCAACGGCGAACCTCGCCGCGACCAAAGGGAGGCCACATCTCCTTCGCGTGCCAGCACCGGAGGTGTCCGGCATCTCCTCGTCCGCGCCGCGATGCCGGCGATCGCGATGCTGTGTCATGCGGACGAGGATGTGCCGACGCCGATCCCCCTGCGAGGCAAGTCCCTTGACGCTCAGGCCGTCGCCGGATCGCTGACGCTCGGCCGGCCGCTTTCCACGCGTCCCGCCAGGCGCCGCAGGAACGCGGCGCTCGAGTCGCAGGTCACCGAGAGGTCGTACCAGCCGTAGCTGTCACGCACCGACCACACGTCCTCCACGCTGGCGCCGGGCGCCAGGTGGTAGTGGCGGGCCGGCGAGCGCGAGTAGGCGTTGGCCGCGAGCGTCAGCCGGACCGGCGACGCACCCTCGTTGACCAGCAGCAGCCGCAGGCAGTCCTCGCCTTCGAAGCCGTGCTCGGCGCGCGCTTCGGGGGCGACATGCGGCGCACCCGCGGCCGCCGCGGCGTCGCCCGCGAAGTGGCGGTAGAACGCGCCCGGTCCGGTCACGACGAAGTCGTAGCGGCCGTTGGCGGGCACCGTCGTCCAGGCGTCGTTCAGGTGCTTGCCCGGCTCGACCGTGTAGGTGCGCGGCGCGTCGGCGCTGCCCGCGGCGCTGACGCGGAAGACCGCGCCGGCCCGGCCGCGGTTGCCGAAATCGAGATGGAACGTGCGGTGCGCGGAATCCACGCGGCCGTGCGCGGCGAGGCTGTACGGCAGCGCGCGCGACCACTTCACGCCGGCCTCCTGCCTGGGCATCGCCTGCACCGACGGCGGGATCGGCACGTAGCTCGGATGACGGTCGGCGTCCGGCGGCAGGTAGCCGGTCGTCTTCGGCAGCGCCGGGACGTGGTCGTTCGGGCTGGCGAAGTTGAAGGCCGAGACCAGGTCGCCGCACACCGCGCGGCGCCACGGCGTGATGTTGGGCGAGGTGAGGTGGGCGTGGCCGACGCCGAAGCGCTGCTCCATGAAGCGGATCAGCGACGTGTGGTCGAAGACCTCGGAGCAGACCCAGCCGCCCCGCGTCCACGGCGAGACGACGATCATCGGCACGCGCTGGCCGAGGCCGTAGGGGCCGGCCGGATAGGTGGCGTTGCCTGCGAAGAAGTCGTTGGTCACGGCCACCGTCGACTGGCCCTGGGCCGGGGTCTGCGCGGGCGTGGGCGGCACGACGTGGTCGAAGAAGCCGTCGTTCTCGTCGTAGGTGATGAACAGCGCGGTCTGGCTCCACAGCGCCTCGTTGGACGTGAGGATCTCCAGCACCTGCGACGTGTACCAGGCGCCGTAGTTCGGCGCCCAGTTCGGGTGCTCGCTGAACGCCTCCGGCGCGACGATCCACGACACCTGCGGCAGCGTGCCGGCCGCGACGTCGGCCTTGAGAATGTCGAAGAAGGTCTGCGCCGGATCCTGGGCGACGTTGGTGCCGCGGCGCGCGCCTTCGTACAGCGGCGAGCCGGGCAGCGCGTTCTGGTACTGGTGGAAGTACAGCAGCGAGTTGTCGCCGTAGTTGCCGATGTACGGATCCGAGGTCCAGCCCCAGAAGCCGGCGGCGTCGAGGCCGGTGCCGACGTCCTGGTAGATCTTCCAGCTCACGCCCGCGGCCTGCAGCAGCTCGGGATAGGTCGACCAGCCGTAGCCTGCCTCGGCGTTGTCGACGATCGGGCCGCCGCCCGAGCCGTCGTTGCCGACCCAGCCCGTCCACATGTGGTACCGGTTCGGGTCGGTCGGGCCCAGCAGCGCGCAGTGGTAGGCGTCGCACACGGTGAAGGCGTCGGCGAGCGCGTAGTGGAACGGGATGTCGTTGCGCGTGAAGTACGCCATCGTGTTGGTGCCCTTGGCGGCCACCCACTGGTCGTAGCGGCCGGCGTTCCAGGCCAGATGTGTCGTGGTCCAGTCGTGCGGCGTGCCGTCGAGGAACTGCAGGCCCAGGTTGGGCGCGTCCGGATGAAACGGCAGCAGCTCGCCGCCGTTGTTCGGCTGGTGCCAGACCGACTTGCCGTTGGGCAGCGCGGACGGGCGCGGATCGCCGAAGCCGCGCACGCCCTTCATGCTGCCGAAGTAGTGATCGAACGAGCGGTTCTCCTGCATCAGGATGACGATGTGCTTGACGTCCTTGATCGTGCCGGTCTCGCGGTGGGCCGGGATGGCCAGCGCCTTCTGGATCAGGCCGGGCACGAGGTTGGCGCCGGCCGCGCCGGCCGTGGTGGTGGCGAGGCGAAGAAAGTCGCGGCGATTCGAATCGGTCATCGGGAACTCCTGGAGCGTTGCGGGGGGCTTCGGTTCAGGCGTCGGACGGCGTCGAGCAGGGCTGCGACGGCGAGCGACGCCAGGGCCGATGCAGGGTAGGAAGCGCGAATGTCAGCGGGGTGACACGCGCCATGCCCCCCTAGCCTCGCCTTGCTCGAAGCTGTCGGGCCGGCCGGGGCCTCCCGTCGCGACACGGATCCGTCATATGCGCTGCGGATGATCGACCGAGGTGCACAGGCCTCGAGCCATCCGCCGCCCGGAACAAACCAGGAGCCTGACAGCCATGAACAAACTCATCCTCGCGACATGCGTCGCCTCGGCGATCACGGCGACCACCGCCCACGCGGGCCAGGGCCGCGTGCCCGAGGGCATTCCGTCGCTCGACCACGTGTTCGTGATCATGATGGAGAACCACGCGTACGCGCAGGTCGCCGGCAATCCGCAGGCGCCGTTCATCAACGCGATGATGGCCAAGGCCAACGTCGCGAAGAACTACTACGCCATCGCGCATCCGAGCCTGACGAACTACCTCGAGGTCGTCGGCGGCTCGAACTTCAACAACCTGTCCGACCAGTACCCCGACTGGCACAACACGGCCTGCATCCCGAACATGGCGCCGGGCAAGGCGACCAACACGGACAACCCGAGCACGGGCCTGCTCTGCCCGATCTCCGGCAACCGCGGCACCGACGCGGCGACGCCCGCGCTCGACCTGACGATGAACGAGACGTCCGCGCCGCCGCTGGCCAACCTGGACGGCACGAAGTCCATCGCGGCCGGCACCAACATCGACGGCATCACGATCGCCGACCAGCTGGTGCGCGCCGGCAAGACGTGGAAGAGCTACCAGGAAGGCCTGCCCCTGGCCGGCGCCGACGGCGTCAACGTGAGCGACGGCTTCTACAGCCTCGGCGGCAAGAACGCCGCGGGCGTCAACGTCACGTCCGACTTCGCCGCGCTGTCGACCGCCGGCAACCCGGTGAGCGCCGACAACGTCGTCTACCTGTACGCGGTCAAGCACAACCCGTTCGCGTACTTCGCCTCGGTCCAGGAAGGCAACAACCCCGAGCTGAGCCTGCGGCGCGTCGAACCGTTCGACGGCGAACGCGGCCTGTACGCCGACCTGAAGGCGGGCAACGTGCCCAACTTCGCGTTCATCGCGCCGAACCAGTGCGAGGACATGCACGGCCGCGGCAACGGCACCGCGTTCTGCAACTACGACGCCGACGACAACGGCACGCAGACCGGCCTGAATCCGTCGCTGATCCTGCAGGGCGACCTCGCCGTGCAGCGCATCGTCACCGCCATCAAGGCCTCGCGCGTGTGGGCCGAGCGCCGCAGCGCGATCGTCGTGCTGTGGGACGAGAACGACTACAGCACGCACACCTCGAACCAGGTGGTGACCATCGTCGACACGAACTACGGCCCGCATCGTGTCGCGAGCCCCCGGTACTACAACCACTATTCGCTGACGAAGACGCTCGACGCCGCGTTCGGGCTGCCCTGCCTCAACCATGCGTGCGACAACGGCGTGGACGTGATGTCCGACCTGTTCAGGTGATCGCGGCGACCGTGCCGGCGATCCTGCCCAGCCGCAGGTCACCGGCCTGATGCGCCGCAGGGCCCGGGCATTCGCGCTGGCGCTGCTCGCCGCGTGCGCTTCGGCGGACGCGGCGACCGTCGTCGGCGCGTCCGCGTTCGATCCCCGCAGCACCGCCGCGGCGCCGTGCGGCGCGGGCACGCCGCCGCCCGGCCACGCGATGCCCGACCTGCGGCCGCCGCCGGAGGGCGCCACGCTGGTCGTGCGCCAGGATCGCGACCGGCTGTGCTACGTGGCGGGCGGCGTCGCCGACGCCCCGGTGATCCGCGTGCGCCAGGGCGCCGACCTCACGCTGACGCTGCGCAACGAGATCGTCGATCCGGCCGCGATCGAGGCCACGATGGCGCCGGGCAAGCTGCCGACGGCCAACGCCGCGACGCCCGAGACACCGGGCTTCTACAAGGTCCGGCCGGGGATGCACCATGCAGCCACCGGCGCGACCAACCTGCACGTGCACGGCTTCGCCGTGCCGCCGGTGGCGCCGCAGGACGACGTGCTGACCGTCTGCACGGATCCGGCGAGCGGCCCTGCCGGATGCGGGCGGCGCGAGTTCACGTACCGCTACCGGCTGCCGGCGGCGATGTCCGAGGGCCTGTACTGGTACCACCCGCACATGCACGGCGAGGTGCAGGCGCAGATGCTGATGGGCCTGACCGGCGCGATCGTCGTCGAGGGCCCGGCGCACGACGCGCGCCGCGCCGCGGGCATCGTCGAACGCGTGCTGATGGTGCGGCAGACGCAGGACCAGGATGCGGGAAAGACGCCCGCGGCCGCGATGACGTCCGCGCCCGCGACGCCGGCCGCCGCGCACGCGGCCGCGCGCCACGCCGCGCCGGCCGACGCCGTCGACACCGCGCACGAACTGCTGTGCACGTCCAACGCGGGCATCGACCAGATCAGCCTCAACGGCACGCCGGTGCCCGTCGGCGACGCGCCCGACGCGGCGCTCGCGCGGCTGGAGATCGGCGCGGGCACGCGCCAGTACTGGCAGTTGCTGAACGCGGCGACCGACGCGTTCCTCAGCCTCTCGGTGGTGGACGAGGCGGGCAAGGCCTGGCCGGTCGAGGTCGTGGCGCGCGACGGCAGTCCGTTGACGGACGACGCCGGCCGGCGCCGGCCTGCGGCGCCGAGCACGGCGCCGCAATCCGTCCCGCCGGGCGGTCGCCTCGAGTTCTTCATCGCCGCGCCGGCGTCCGGCGCGAAGGCCTGGCTGGTGACGCATGCGATCGACACCGGTTGCGCGGGCGACCGGCTGCCCGAACGCCGGTTGGCGCTCATCGAGTCGGTCCCGGTGCTCGCGGGCGCCCCCGCCGTCGCGCCCGCGAGCGCGCCTGCGCCGGCGGCGACGCCAGCATCGACGAAGAAGCCGCGCGCCGATCTCTTCGCGGGCCTGCTGGCGCGCAAGCCGGATCGCCGGCGCGTGATCGCGCTGGCCGAATATCCGCGCCCGGGCACCGACGACCAGACCGACTTCTACATCTTCGAGCGCAAGCCGGGCGCCGTGCTGCGCACGTACATGATGGGCGACGCGCCCACCGTCGTCGTCAAGGCGGGCACGACCGAGGAGTGGGTCATCGAGAACTGGACCAACGAGCTCCACACCTTCCACATCCACCAGCTGCATTTCCGCGTGCTCGACGTGGACGGACAGGCCCTGGCCGAGCCCCCGCTGCTCGACGTGGTGGAGGTGCCCTACGCCACGGCCACGGGCTACCACGCCAAGGAAGGGCCGGTGCGTCCCGGCCGCGTCCGCATCCGGATGGCGTTTCCGGCCGAGCTGGCCGGAGACATCCCCTTCCATTGCCATCTCGTCGACCACGAGGACAACGGGATGATGGCCGTGCTGCGCATCCTCCAGCCCGGCGTCTTCGGCGCCGACGGGGCGCGCTGACCTCAGGTGCGCGTGTCGCGGCGCGAGACCCGCCAGCCCAGCATCAGCAGGCCCGCCGCGAACAGCGCCGACATCGCGGGCTCCGGAACGGCCTGCATCACGCCGAACACGCCGTGCGACTCGTCGCCCGGGCCGGCCGTGAAATACAGCGAACCGGTGCTGCCGGCGCCGCCGCCGTTGCCCACGCTCAGGGCCCAGAGGCCGTCGATGGCGAGCGTCTTCCCGTCGCTGCCCGCGACCTGTCCGAGGAAGCTGTCGGTGGCCAGGTCGTAGGCGCTGATGTGCCCGTCGCCGAAATTGCCGACCAGCAGCGAGCCCGCGAGCGATCCGAACGAGGCGGGCGCGATGGCCAGGCCCCAGGGCGCGTCCAGCGCGCCGCCGCTCGCGACGCGGCCCAGCAGGTTGCCCTGCAGGTCGTAGCGATCGACGTAGCCGAAGCCGGCGCCCGCCGTCTCGTCGGTGCTGCCGCCGTCGCGCCTGGCGTAGGTCACGAACAGCGAGCCGTCCAGGGCCTGCACGTTGAACGGCACGTAGCCCGAGGGCAATGCAGCGTCGGTGAACGAGCCGAGGAGGTTGGCGGCCCCGGCGTTGCCCTTGAGGACGTCGATCGAGCCGTTGCCGAAGTTCGCGGCGTACAGGTAGCTGTTGCCGCCGACCGTGGCGATGGCGGCGCCCTTGTAGATGCCGTTCGCCGAGGCGAGCGTCTCGGCGGCCGTGCCGAGGCTGCCGCGCCAGCCGGAGACGGTGCCGTCCTCGCTGACGAACAGGAAGGCGTTGCCGTTGAACTGGCTCGCGCCGCCCGCGTTGAACACCTGTCCGGTGACGTTGCCGGCGCCGGGAATCGTCACGGTCAGCCCGACCTTGGTCGTGGCTTGCGTGAGGGGATCGACACGGTAGAGCACCGAGGTGCCGCCGCCGTTCGACGAGACCCAGAACGGACTGGTCGGCGAATAGGAAATACCCCAGCCGTTGAGAAGTCCGGCGTCGGTGACCTGGGCCGGGTTGGCGGCCTGGTCGTCGGTGACCAGGTTGGTGACCGACACCTCGACGGCGTGGCTGGCCAGGGCCGTGGCTGTCAACGCGACGGCCAGGGCGAGGGCGCGAATCGGGACGGGATGGGAATGCATCTGGATCTCCTTTGTCGCAGGGCGCACAGGCGCGGATCGGGCTGGCTGCGCGACAGCAAGGGGTGCCCCCGGCGCAGTCCCGCCCATGCGTGCATGACGCGCGGCCTGCGCGCGGTTCAACGCGGCAGCAGGCTTTTTTCGGGGTGCGGCTTCAGGCGGCGAAAAGCACCGCCGGCGTCAGACGAACCCGAGGTTGCGCTGGCTCGCATCCCAGTTGCCCAGGTTGGGCAACACCGTCGACAGGTCGGTGTCGCTGATCCCCAGCCACTTGCCCATCGTCGCCGCGTACTGGTCGACCGAGGTGGACGGCAGCAGGCGCCCCTGGCCGACGTCGTCGGGGCCGCCGTTGGCGACGATGGGCGGCGTGCCGTAGTAGCGGCCGCCGTTGACCGCGCCGCCCAGCATGAAGTGCATGCTGCCCCAGCCGTGGTCGGAGCCGTCGTCCGCGGTGAGGGTGCGACCGAAATCGGACGCGGTGAACGTGGTCACCTGGTTGGCGACGCCCAGTTCCTGCGTCGCGGCGTAGAAGGCGGCGAGTGCCTGCGCGACGCCGGCCAGCAGGCCCGGATGGACGGTGGCCAGGCCGCTGTGGGTGTCGAAGCCGCCCATCGAGACGAAGAACACCTGGCGCTTCGCGCCGACGGCGTCGGCGGTGCTGATCATGCGGGCGACGAGCTTGAGCTGGTCGGCCAGGTTGTTGGTGCCCGGCGCCGGGAACGGGGTATTGATGACCGGCCCGCCCGCGAGCGCGGCCGTGAGCGTGCCGCCCGCGCTCAGCGAGCGCGCGGTGACGCGCGTGTACTCGTTCTCGAACACGTTCGCGCTCGGCGCGGTCACCAGGTCTCGCAGCGCGGCGGAACACGCGGTCGATCCGAACAGCGGCTTGGCGACGCCGTTGAGGGCCACCGGGCCGCTGGTCGACACCTGGTACTGCGTGGCCGCCTTGCCGGACAGGTACACCGCGTTGCCGGACACGTTGACGCAGGTGAAGACGGCGTTGCCGTTGCCCGCCTCGAACAGGTCGCCCATGCGGCCGCCCCAGCCCGAGGTCGCGCCCTCGGGCGACGACGACTGCCACACCGACTGCTGGTCGTTGTGCGAGAACAGCCGCGGCGGCAGCGGCACGTTGCCGGCGGTGTACTGGGCCTTGGTGGTGGGCTGCACCAGCGTGCCGACGTTGAGCAGCACGCCCATCTTGCCGGCGTCGAAGATCGGCAGCAGCGGTGCGAGCTCGGGCGCGATCGCGTACTGCAGCCCGCCGCCCAGCGCCACGTTCGGGTCGAGCACCGTCGCGGCCAGTTGCGCCTGCGAGTACGCGAGCGACGGCCGCATGCCCTGGTACAGCGCGTAGCGGGCGCCGTCGACGGGGATCAGCGTGTTGCCGTAGTCGTTGCCGCCGTACAGGAAGACGCAGACGAGCGCCTTGTAGTCGGTGGCGGTCGATGCCGCGGCCTCGCTCATGGCGGCCAGGCTGAGCGCCCACGGCGCGGCGGAGCCGGCCATCGCGAGCATCGAGGAGCGCTTGAGGAACGCGCGGCGGGAGGCGTCGGTGGTCATGGCTCGGCTCATTTCTGGACGATGTATTCGGGCGCGGCGAGAACGAGCACCAGCGCGGCGTTCACGCGGGCGCGGCGGGTCGTGTCGTCGCCGCCGGCCATCGTGGCGACGGCGGCGGCGAGCGTGGACACGGTGGCCGCGCTCAGCTGGTTCGCGGCCAGCACGAGGTTGAGTTCGGCGAGCAGCGCGTCCGCGTCGTCGGCGAGCGCCAGCAGCGCGGTGTAGTCGGGCCTGAGGTCGGCGATCGAGCCCTGCACCGCGCGCTGCAGGTAGTTCACGCAGCCCACCACCGACGACTCGTTGGCGATCTGGAATTCGGGCGCCGCGAGCGCGTCGTCGTCCAGCTCGGTATCGGGCGGCACGTAGCCGGGCCGGAAGAAGTTGAACACCGACGGCGAGCGCAGCGGACTCTGCGCGAGCCCCTTGGCGGCGTCGGAGGTGTCGCCGACGGCCCACAGGCCGCTGGGCGACGTGACGGAGAACGCGCGAGCCCAGCCCGTGAAGCGCAGGATGGGCTCGCGCAGCTTGCCCCAGGTGTCGCTGGTGGAAGGGGTGCGCGCTTCCTCGTCGAGCAGCAGCGCGCGCACGACGGCCTGCAGGTTGCCGCGCATGCCGGTGCCGTCGTCGGCGAACACCGCCGCCACGCGCGCGACGTAGGCCGGGCTCGGGTTGCTGGTGACCAGGCGCTGGATCAGCTGGCGGCTGAAGAACGGGGCGACGTTCTGGTGGGCGAAGATCGCGTCGAGGGCCATGCCCAGGCCGGCGAGGGCGTCGGTGCCGGCGGGGATCGTCGTGCCGAGGAAGGTCTTCGCGCCGCTCTCGTAGCGCGCCGGCACCTGGATCAGCGGGCGCCGGACGAAGTCCGGCGTCGCGGTGCCGGTGCCCACGTTCTGTCCCTGCAGGTCGAAGTCCCAGCCGGTGAACACGCGGGCGAGGCCGGTGATGTCGGGCAGGGCGTAGGTGGGCGTGGATACGCCGCCGGTCAACTGCGGGGTGCCGTCGGGGGCCAGCATGACCAGCCCGATCGTGAACAGCTGCATCAGCTCGCGGGCATAGTTCTCGTCGGGCAGGGCGCCGCTGACCGGATCCTCCTTGGCCGAGCCGCGGAACGTGAGGAAGTCGCCCATCGCGCCGGAGCGCGACATCTGCTGCAGCCACGCGCGATGGCTGCCGAAGGCGTTGGCCTCCAGCATGTCGACCCAGGCCGCGGCGTTGAACTGCTTCCAGCCGCCGCCCACGAGGCCGTCGATGCCGATCACGAAGATCTCCGACAGCGCGAACGTGACGCGTTGGCGCAGCGTGTCGGGCGCGCCGAGCATCTTGCGCCAGACGGCGGCGTCGAAGCCGGCCTGGTCGTTCTTGTGCGTGGACGCCGTGTAGCCCTGCGCGACGAGCCAGTCCCAGCGCGAGTCGGACACGGGCAGGGCGAACTGCGCGTCCAGCCAGCCAGCGTAGCCCAGACGCACGACGTTGGCGATCTCGGCGCGGCTGGCGCCCATCGACGCCTGTGCGAGAAAGCGCGCGGCCTCGGCCTCGGTCGGCGCCGCGGGCGGCGGCGGCGGGGGCGGCACCGGCGCGGGGGACGGGGATGCGCCGCCGCCGCAGGCCGCCAGCGACGCGGCCAGCGCCGCGGCGGCAAGCGCCGCGGGCGCCGCGTGGACGGGCGCGGGCGCCTCGCTGCCGACCTCGGGAGGACGCAGTTCTTCCAGGAATCCGGCAGTCATGGCAGCCTCTCGATCGGGACGTGGTGTGTGTCCCGGTCGGCGTCGCGTGGTGGGCGTTTCACCGCCGGGTTGATGCAAATGTCGACTTGAATGGCCGGGTTGCCAACAAGCTTTGCACGGAGAAACACGCACCGCACGAGCAGCAACGTCGGGCCTTCGGCCGGGGTCGGGGACGTCGGACGCGGGGAGCGCGGGGCGGCCGATTCGCGGGCCCGTCGCCGTCGACCAGGCCGCGCGGACCGGCCTTCGCACCCCGGATTCCGCGCTTCGTCGCACGGGCGGCGGCGTGGGGCCTGCCGCCTCCGCCCGCTCGGTAGACTGGCGGCGCCGTCGCGCCAGGAGCGTGTCGGCACCCGTCCCAACGGCGCCATCCGCGCCCCGCACCAGGCCGCTCATGCACCCCTCGTTCAAGACCCTGCGCCACCTCGTCGTGGCTTCCTCCCTGCCCGCGCTCGTGGGCGCCGTCCATGCCGCCGACGCGCCGGCCCGCAACGCGCTGCTGACGCCCAGCCCGCTCGCGCTGCACTTCCCGCGCTTCGACCAGATCCACGACGACGACTTCCTGCCCGCGCTGCGCCAGGGCATCGCCGAACATCGCAAGGAGATCGAGGCGATCGCGGCCAATCCCGACAAGCCGACGTTCGACAACACCATCGTCGCGATGGAGCGCTCGGGCCGGACGCTCGATCGCGCGGAGACGATCTTCTCCAACCTCAACGGCGCCAACACCAACCCGAAGCTGCAGGACGTGCAGCGCCGGATGGCCCCGGAGTTCGCCGCGCACCACGACGAGATCGTGCTCGACCCGCGCCTGTTCGCGCGCATCGACGCGCTGTACAAGGCGCGCGATTCGTTGGGGCTGGACGCCGAATCCGCGCGGCTGCTGTGGCGCTACCACCAGGACTTCGTGCGTGCCGGCGCCCAGCTGCCCGAGGCCAGCAAGGCCAGGCTGCGCGCGTTGAACGCGGAGCTTGCCACGCTGTCGACGACCTTCGCCCAGAACGTGCTGAAGGAGCGCGGCGCGTCGGCCGTCACGTTCGACACGCGCGACGAACTGGCCGGACTCAGCGACGCCGAGATCAAGACCGCCGCCGACGCCGCGGCCAAGGCCGGCAAGCCGGGCAAGTTCGTCGTCGAGCTCGTCAACACCAGCGGCCAGCCGGTGCTGACCGACCTCACCCGCCACGCGTCGCGCCTGAAGGTGATGGCCGCGTCGCTCGCGCGCGGCAGCCGCGGCGGCGAGTTCGACAACCGCGCCGTCGTCGCCACGCTCGCGCGCAAGCGCGCGGAACGCGCGGCGCTGCTGGGCTATCCGAACCACGCCGCGTTCCAGCTCGCCGAGCAGACGGTGGGCTCGGTGGACGTGATGAACAAGATGCTGGCCCAGATGGCGGCGCCTGCGGTGGCCAACGCGCGAAAAGAGGCCGCGCAATTGCAATCCATGATCGATGCGGACAAGGGGGGTTTCAAGCTCGACGCCGCCGACTGGGCCTTCTACGCCGAGAAGCTGCGCAAGGCGCAGTACGCGTTCGACGAGTCGCAGCTCAAGCCGTACTACGAACTCGACCACGTGCTGTTCGATGGCGTGTTCTACGCGGCCAACAAGCTGTACGGCCTCACGTTCAAGGAACGCCACGACCTGCCCGTGTACGAGTCCAGCGTGCGCGTGTTCGACGTCTTCGACAAGGACGGCACGCAGCTCGCGATCTTCATCGGCGACTACTACGCGCGACCGAACAAGAACGGCGGCGCGTGGATGAGCGCCTACGTGGAGCAGGACGGCCTGACCGGCGACAAGCCCGTCATCGCCAACCACCTCAACATCCCCAAGCCGCCGGCCGGCGAGCCCACGCTGCTGACGCAGGACGAGGTGACCACGGCGTTCCACGAGTTCGGCCATGCGCTGCACGGCATGTTCTCGCACGTGAAGTACCCGCGCTTCGCCGGCACGTCGGTGCCGCGCGACTTCGTCGAATACCCGTCGCAGTTCAACGAGATGTGGGCCACGTACCCGGACGTGCTGAAGAACTACGCGAAGAACTGGAAGACCGGCGAGCCGATCCCGCAGGCCTTGCTGGACAAGGTGCAGGCCGCATCGCGCTTCGGCCAGGGCTTCGCGACCACCGAGTACCTCTCGGCGACGCTGCTCGACCAGGCCTGGCACCAGCTCGGCGTCGACCAGGTGCCGCAGGCCGCCGACGTCACGTCGTTCGAGGCCGCGGCGCTGCACCGCGTGGGGCTGGACTTCGCGGCGGTTCCGCCGCGCTATCGCAGCACCTACTTCTCGCACGCGTTCGCGGGCGGTTATTCGGCGGGCTACTACTCGTACATCTGGAGCGAGGTGCTCGCGGCCGATTCGACCGACTGGGTGCTCGACCACGGCGGCCTGACGCGCGAGAACGGCGACCACATCCGGGCGACGATGCTGTCGCGCGGTGGCAGCGCCGATGCGCTGTCGCTGTTCCGCGACCTCACGGGCGGCGCGCCGGACATCGGCCCGCTGCTCCGGAAGCGTGGGCTCGACGCGGCGCAGTGAGCCTCACGGCCCCGGCGTGCCGGGGCCGCGCCACGCATCAACGATGGACGTGATGCTTGTGGTGGTGATGGTGATGACGATGGTGGTGGTGGCGCGGACGCGCGTCCGCGGCCACGGCGAACATCGACAGCACGGCTGCGATGGCAATCAACTTGGTGAACGACATGGGGAGCTTCTCTCTGTGTTGTGAACGCCCGGAACATGTCCGGGGCGGCATCATGCCTCAAAAACCGGACGGACGAGCCCCGGACGATCCACATCGTGCCGGGGCTCGCCGCATCCTGATCGATCGAAGCGAGCCCCGATCGGCGCCTACTTCGTGTTCGCCTTGATGTCGGCCTTGTCCTGCTTGTAGTCCAGCTTGGCATCGGCCTTGTCCTGCTTTTCCTGCGCCTTCGCGTCCTTCTTGCACGCGCGTTCCACCGCACCGCTGGTCGAGTCCTTGCACTCCTGGCGGTTGGCGTTGTAGTCGGCCTTGGCCTGTGCCTTGTCGGCCTTGTAGTCGCCCTTGGCCACGGTCTTCTGCGCGTCGGCTTGCGACTGCGTCACGGTGTCGGCCTGGGCGCCGAGCGACAGCGTGGCGACGGCGGCGGCGAGGAGGGCGATGAGGGTCTTGTTCATGGTGGTCTTTCCTTGGAGCGCCCGGCGAACCGGGCTGAGCCCCGAATGCGGCAAGCGCTGTGCCGCTTCAGCTCGGCGTTCGGACGGATGCGGTGTTGTCCGACATGGAGGGTTGGGATCGGGCCCGTTTCGTGTGTCTTGGTGTTTGATGTGGTTGCCTGCGGCGCTGTTTGCCAGGCGCTTCGCGCCTGGCACCCGGGCTGGCGTGATCGCTTGCGGCAGGCCGGGCAGGGGCTCGGCTCGCCGGCTTGCGGCCATTTGCGTGCGCCGATTTGCCTGCGGCGCTGGTTGCCAGGCGCTGCGCGCCTGGCGGTCTGGGGGGGCGTGATCGCTTGCGGCAGGCTGGGCAGGGACTCGGCTCTCCGGCTCACGGGCATCTGAAGCCCGGCCTGAACGGCCGGTCTTCCGCGGGCTCCGTAGCTTCGACAGCCTCCGCGCGCTCGCCATCGGGCCGCGCT
>FTJN01000604.1_pt1 | contig 19494 bp, 24 predicted proteins | sample 1658361 | NCBI WGS metagenome assembly FTJN01 (sample SAMEA3914819, study PRJEB12502) | metagenome | biome: forest; material: soil | place: Canada | collected 2010-06-26 | depth 0.3 m
CGGGCGACCGCGCCGCTGCTGGCTAGGGCGTCGAACCGCTCGCGGTCGGACTGGGCCTGGACGTTCTGGGCGTCGGCGGCGCGGATCGAGGTCTGGGCCGCGCGGATATTGGAGGCGGCCAACTGCTCCTCGGCATTCAACGAGATCAAGGCCGCGCGGGCCGACTCCACATTGGCCTGCGCATCGCGCAGGTCGGCGTTGGCCGAGGCGACGCGGGCGTCGAACTCCTCGGGATCGATGCGCACCAGTGGATCGCCACGCTTGACCGCTTGGTTGTGGGCGACCAGCACCTCGGAGACTAGGCCGCGCACTTTGGGCGCGATGGTCGAGCTGTCGGCCTGCACATAGGCCGCATCGGTCGAGACCGTGGTCTTGGGCGCGGACAGATAGAGTCCGCCGCCCATGGCCAGAACGATAGCGCCACCGATCATCAGGGCGGTGCGCGGCGAGAACGGCAGGCCCTTCCGGGTCTCGCGCGCGGCTTGGACCGGCGGTGGCGCGATGACGCCGACCGGGGCCTCGGCCAGGGCGGCGGCGCTCATCGTTCGAACACCAGCAGGGTGGAAGTCGCCGTGGCGTAGATCCGCCCGGCGGCGTCCTTGATCGTCGCCTCGGTGAAGGCGGCGCGGCGACCGAAGCTGATCACCCGGCCCTCGGCGCGGATAGGCCCTGTCTTGTCGGTCATGGCCTTGTGGTAGGCGACCTTCAGTTCCAGCGTGGTGTAGCCCTGACTGGCGCTCAGCTTGGAATGGGCCGCGCAGCCGCAGGCGGAGTCGAGCAAGGTGGCGGCATAGCCGCCGTGGACCGTGCCGATCGGATTGTAGGCGTGACGCCCCGGCGTGCCCTCGAACACCGCCCAACCGTCGCCGGCCTCGGTCAAGGTGAAGTCCAGGGTATCGCCTATGGGCGGGCGGCCGCCGGCGGCGATCATCGCCCGCAGTTGTTCCAGTCCAGTGACGCCAGGCGCCAACTGGTCGGCCAGGGTGAGTTCGCGAACGGTCATTGGACGGCCTCCAGGCCGAGACGGCGGGTCAGCGACACGCGGGTGCGCGCCAGGATGGCGTCGGAGCGGGCGAGATCGGGCTCGGCGCGGGCCAGGGACACGGCCCCGACCATTTCCGACAGCATCGAACCCGCGGCCTCCTCGGCGTCGGGTCGGCCCAATTGGGTCAAGACTTGGGCCAGTCGAGCGGTCAGGTCAGCCACGCCTTGAGCGAACTGCTCTCGCGACGGCGCGGCCAGGCGCGGCGCGTCGGCCGATAGGAACGGCAGCGGGCAACCGCTGGTGCGCGTATCGCGATGGGCCGCCGACAGATAGAAGCCGAGATAGGTCGCCAGGCCTTGAGCGGGCGAACGCCCTTCCATGGATCGGTCGAGCTTGGCACGGCCTTCCGCGAACATCTGACCGACGGCGGCGGCGACGAAAACGTCCTTGGACTCGAAATGGGCATAGAAGCCGCCGTGCGTCAGGCCGGCCTCGGCCATCACGGCGGCGACGCCGATCTTGTGCGGCCCCTCGGCCCGAATGGCCTTGGCCGCCGCCTTCAGCACCCGCTCCCGGGTCTTCTGCTTGTGGTCCGCATCGTAGCGCATGCTTGCGACCTCCGTTGGTATGATCCATATAATATTATCATCATCATACTTTCAAGAGGGCGTCATGCGCGACACCGCCGATCGACCACCGCCCGCTCCGATCAATCCACTGAAACTGCCCGATGCGACCAAGTACTTGATCTTCGGGGTGATGGCCTTTGGCCAGTTCATGGCCCTGATCGACATCCAGATCGTCGCCGCCTCGCTCAATGACGTGCAGGCCGGCCTGTCAGCCGGGCCTGACGAAATCAGCTGGGTACAGACCGGTTACCTGATGGCCGAGCTGGTAATGATCCCGTTCTCGGCCTTCCTGGCCCAGGCCCTATCGACGCGCTGGCTGTTCGCTCTGTCGGCCGGTCTGTTCACCCTGGCCAGCGCCCTGTGCGGCATGGCCTGGGACATCAATTCGATGATCGCCTTCCGCGTGGTCCAGGGCTTCGTCGGCGGGGCCATGGTGCCGACGGTGTTCGCCACGGGTTTCGCGATGTTCGAGGGCAAGCAGCGGGCGATGATCCCGGCGATCCTGGGCATGGTCTCGGTACTGGCCCCGACGCTCGGCCCCACGGTCGGCGGCTGGCTGACCGATGCGGCTGGCTGGCGCTGGATCTTCTACATCAACATCCTGCCCGGCATCATGGTCACCCTGCTGGCCATCAAGTTCATCCGCGTCGATCGGCCCAAGCCCGAGATGCTCAAGACCATCGACTATTCCCATCTCGCCGCGATGGCGGTCTTTCTTGGTGGGTTGGAATATGTGCTGGAAGAAGGCCCGCGCCACGACTGGTTCGGCGAACCGTCGATCACCATCGCCGCCTGGGTTTCGTTCGTCGGCCTGCTGCTGTTCCTGGAGCGCTCGTTCAATTCCGGCGGGCCGGTCGTGCGGCTCAGCCCCTTCCGCAAGCCGACCTTCGTCTTCGCCTGCCTGTTCAACCTGGTGATCGGCTTCGGGCTCTATTCGGCGACCTATCTGATCCCGGTCTTCCTGGGTCGGGTACGCGGCTACAACAGCCTGGAGATCGGCACGACCGTGGTGGTCACCGGCATCGCCCAGATCCTGTCGACCGTGATCGCGGCCCGCCTGTCGCAGCGGGTTGATCCGCGTATCCTGATCACCGTCGGCCTGAGCGCCTTCGCCGGCAGTCTGTTCCTGACTTCGCACATGACGCCAGAATGGGGCTTCCAGGCCCTGCTTTGGCCACAGGCCTTGCGGGGCTTCGCGATCATGCTGTGCATCGTGCCCAGCGTGACCTTGGCCCTGAGCGGTTTCGAGATGGCCGAGCTGCGCTACGCCTCGGGCCTATTCAACCTGATGCGTAACCTGGGCGGGGCGATCGGCATCGCCGTGGTCAACACCTGGCTGGGCGACAACACCCGCATCCATGTGGCGCGGATCGGCGAGAGCCTGGGCGAGGCCGGCCGCATCGCGCCCGACTTCATGGCTGGCCTGGCCGCCAAGATCGGCGAACTCACCCCCGATCATGGCCAAGCCATGCTGATGGCGCAGGGCGAACTGGCCAAGGTCGTCGGTCGCTACGCCATGACCCTGGCCTTCAACGATGTCTTTCGCCTGATGTCATGGATCTTCCTGATCGCCCTGGTCATGGTCCCGTTCTGCAAGCCCGCGCCGCAGACCTCGGCCCCGCCGCCCGACGCGCACTAGGCGGCGGACATGGACAGCGCAACCTTGGCCGGTTAAGCCTTCGCCGGCTCGACTGGCCAAGGCGAGGACCCCAGAGGACCCATGAACGCGCCCCTGACCAGCGTCTTCGCCGAGCGGGTGGCCGGCGCCCACCGTTTCGGGCTCGAGCGCGTCCGCCGCGCGGTGCGTTTCGCCATCGCCCATCGCGACCGCAAGCTTCCCCGCCTGGCCCAGATCCGCAACCTCGACTACCCGGCCGCCAGCGGAAAGCGCGCCGCCCGGCTCTACGTGCCGATGGACGCGCCGGCCGTGGGCCCCGTCATCCTGTTCTTCCACGGCGGCGGCTTCGTGATTTCCGACATCGAGACCCATGACGCCCTGTGCCATCGCTTGGCCCACGCCGCCGGCGTGCGCGTGATGTCGGCCGGCTACGGCCTGGCGCCCGAGCACGCCTTCCCCTCGCAGATCGACGACGCCCGAGCCGCTCTCGCCTGGCTGCGCGACCAGGCCGCCGAGCTGGGAATCGACCCCGACCGGGTGGCCGTGGCCGGCGACAGCGCCGGGGCCTATCTGGCCGTCACCGTGGCGACCGAGGCCAACGCCACTCGCCCCGGCACGGTGCGGGCCCAAGGCTTGTTCTACCCCCTGGTTCACTTGGACGACGAGGTCTGGGCCCAGACGCTGCTGCGCGACGCCCGGCTGATCGGCCGCCTAGCCGTGGCCTATATCAATGCCCAACTGGCCAACGCCCATGCGCCGTCGCTGGTCGAGACTATTGGCACGGCCACGCCACCGACCTTCCTGGTCACCGGCACGGTGCTGGACCCCGTGCACCCCGACGCAGTCGACTATGCCCGGGCCCTGGCGGCGGCCGGCATAAGCGTCGAGCTGAAGGAATATCCCGGCCAGGCCCACGGCTTCGCCAACTTCACCCATGTCCTGCCCGTGGCGGTCGAGGCCGTCGCGGCGCTTGGCGCCCGCCTGGGGAAGGCGCTACGAGACGGCGCATGACGGTTCTCTACATCGACGCCGACGCCTGCCCCGTGAAGGACGAGGTCTACAAGGTCGCCGCCCGCTATGGGCTCAAGACCTTCGTGGTCTCCAACAGCTGGATCCGCGTGCCCCTGACTCCCGCCATCGAGCAGATCGTGGTCGACGCCGGCCCCGACATCGCGGACGATTGGATCGCCGAGCGCGCCGGTCCCGGCGACGTGGTGATCACCAACGACATTCCGCTGGCCGACCGGGTTCTGAAGGCCGGCGGCCAAGCCCTGGGCACGACGGGTCGGCTGTTCACCATGGACACCATCGGCTCGGCCCTGGCCTCGCGCATGATCGGCGAGCATCTGCGCTCGATGGGCGAGATCACCAGCGGCCCCAAGGCCTTTGGCCCCGCCGATCGCAGCAAGTTCCTGCAGGCCCTCGACACCGCGGTGGTCAAGGCCAGGCGCGTGGTCCGATGATCGAGATCACCAGTTGGCTGCGGATCGAGGACGACGAAATCGTCGAAAAGGCGACCCGTGCTTCGGGTCCAGGCGGTCAGCACGTCAACAAAACGTCGTCGGCGATTGAACTGCGGTTCGACGTGCGCAACTCCCCCACCCTGCCCGAGGACGTAAAGACTCGGCTCGAGGCGCTCGGTGGCAGCCGCATGACCTTGGATGGCGTGCTGGTGCTGTTCGCCCAAGGCAGCCGCTCCCAGGAAATGAACCGCCAGGAGGCGCGCGAACGGCTGGTCGAGTTGATCAAGCGGGCCACCGAGAAGCCCAAGCCACGACGACCGACCAAGCCGACCTATTCCAGCAAGCTCAAGCGGCTGGAGACCAAGGGCAAGCGGGCGGGCATCAAGAGCCTGCGGGGGCGACCGAAAGGCGACGACTGAGCCGCCGCTTCCGCCGGGAGCGTTGAGCTTTTGCACAAATACACAATTATAGGGCGATTATATTGCCCTGGACAATCCACGCGTAAGTCGCCCAGATGTAGCCAAGCGCTAGTGGCGGAGGGTGGCCCCCATGTGCATTTCAGTACGGCAAATGACAGAGTCCGAAGTCGATCTGATCATCGACTATTTTCATGCGTCTCCGACCGAACATCTGGAGCTGATCGGAGTCGATCCCGCGCGACTGCCCCAGCCCGAGGCCTGGCGCAGCTATTATGCGGCGACCTTCCAGCAACCGGTCGAGACGCGCGAAACCTTGCTGTTGACCTGGCTGGACGATGACCGCCCGGTCGGCTTCTCTTCCGCCGACAAGATCGCCTATGGCGACCACGCTCACATGCACCTGCACGTCACGACGCCCGGCGATCGTCGGCGCGGCCTGGGCGTCGAAGCGGTCAAACGCAGCGTCGCGTTGTATTTCGAGCAGCTGAAGCTGAAGCGGCTGTTCTGCGAGCCTCATGCGCTCAACGCAGCGCCGAACCGCACCCTGCCCTCGGCCGGGTTCAAATATCTGAAGACTCACGTCACCACGCCCGGACCGCTGAACTTCCGCCAGCCGGTCGCGCGCTGGGTGATCACCCGGCCCGAGGCGCTGGGCACGGATGCCTAGCTAGGCCCCTAGCCGTGCTTCCAGGCCGGCGCGACCGGGCCAGGGCCGTAGGACAGCACCTCGTGCTTCCACTCCGGCTCGCTGATCAGCCCACCGAGGATCTTCTTCAGATAGGTCGCCAGGTTGGTCTGCTCTTCCTCGGTCAGCTTGGAGCAGACTTCCTGATTGATCGGGTGAATGTCCTCGCGGATGCGTCCCAGGATCGCCTGACCTTCCGTCGTCAGACGAACCACGACCTTGCGGCGGTCGGAGGCCTGCGTGCCGCGTTCGACGAGACCGTCGCGGATCAGTCCGTCGATCGAGCGGGTCAAGGTGGTGCGATCGGCGGCCGACAACCGCGCCAGGCGGGTCATCGAGCATTCGCCAAAGCTCGCCAGCGAGGCCAGCGCCACCCATTTGGGGAAGCTGATCCCGTGCTGCGCGATACAGTCGGCCGCCAAGGCGCGCCGGTGCTGTTCAGTCTGATACATCAGATAGCTGACATAGGTCGGCAACGGCAAACCGCGGCCCTCCCCTTGCTTCTGCTCTGACATGGTTCCCCCCACGCCAAATGGCGCGCCTTCATCTCACACGCGAGAGCCACACACAATCACGGCTCCGCTTCACGCGAACGAATGTGCGCGTTTGCATGCATTCTGGAACTCGACGCCGTTCCCCCTGGCGTGAACGACAACGAACGCCGTTCGACGATGGCTAACGCTACGCTAACCCTGTGGTTCCAGACGAAGCGGGCCCCGCGAACAAGTTCGCGGGGCCCGTGCATTTCTCGCTTATCAAGGGTGCGGCTATTGACCTGTAGCGGCCAAGTTTCAGGCGGCGCGGCTCGATATCACATCCGGGATCGTCGCGTTGCGGGCCCGGGCCCGGCTCAACCAGTCGTCGGGATAGGTCTCGCGCACCACGATCGACTTAAACTGGCCCACGGGGATGTGGGTGTTCTCACCGGGATTCAAGTCGCGCGACACCGAGTGCCCGGCGAACTCCTCAATGATGGTGATCACCTGGCTGCTGCCGGCGGTGTTTTCGATGAAGACCATGTTCATTGTCGTCGTCCCGGCTTTGGTTTCAGCGATCAGGCGGTGTGCAGTTGGGCCGGGCGGTTGGCCCAGGCCTTGACCTCGGAGGGCGAGGCCAGCTTGCGGAAGGCGCCGCGAGCGTGGTCGTCGCAGTACGAACCGCGGGCAGTTTTCTCACGGCCGCAAAAGCCGAAGTCGTGAGACTCCGGATTGCCGATCGGCCAGCGGCAGGAATGGGTGGAGAGGCCCAAGATGCTGGAGGTCGGCGCCATCTCGGCGATCTCGACCAGGCGAAGGGCGGGGCGCGGGGTCGGCGCGGTTTCGCGGACGACACGGGCGCGAGGTTGGGGACGGCTGGCGGTGCGAACCGCGCTGCGTTGGCGGGCCGAGACGTCGCGGACGGTGATGCCCAGGCGGTGCACCTTGCCGATCACCGCGCTGCGGCTGATCCCGCCCAATTGACGGGCGACTTGGCTGGCGCTCATGCCCTCAAGCCAGAGCTTGCGGAGGGTCGCGGTGCGCTCTTCGTTCCAGTCCATGATCTTGTTTTTCCTACCCGGTCGCCGGAGCAGCCCCTCCGGCCTCATCTGGGTACGTTTATGGTTAATTCTGGTCAATTTTTTATGTGCATACCCACGGTTTGTAATCGGGCATTTTGCTTTTACATTCTGTGGGATAACGCGCGTTGTCGCAGGGCGTTCGCCGAAAGGTGGCGAGACCTTGACCGCATAACGACGTTATATATTGGATGCGAGACCCACACTTGGGCCAGAAAATGAATGCGGCGCCGCGCCGCACAGCTTGCGGCATAATGTCAGTCGGGGACTTGTAAATGCGTCTGTTCCACCTCGCCACGGCGGCGGTCGTTTGTCTGCTTTTGACCGGTTGCTCCAAGCCCAGGGAAACGACGTCCGACTCCGTCACGGCGACGCCGGTCGCTCCCCCGCCGACCGACGCCGAGAAGCAGGCCCTGCTGGCCGCCCTCCCCGCGCCCTACAACACCGGCGATCTACTCAACGGCCAGAGCACCTTCGCCCGCTGCCGCTCGTGCCACACCATCACCGAAGGCGGCCCCAACCTGATCGGCCCCAACCTACACGGCGTGTTCGGCCGTAAGGCGGGCAGCCTGCCGGGGTACAAATACTCGCCCGTGGTCGCCGCCGCCGGCTTCGACTGGGATGCCGAGCATCTGGACAAGTGGCTCGACAATCCGCGGGGCTTCATGCCGGGCACCAAGATGACCTTCGCGGGCCTGCATGATCCGAAGGACCGCGTGGATCTGATCGCTTATCTGAAAGTCGAGACTGGCTACAAGCCGCCCAAGGGCTGAACTGGGGCAACCATGGACGACGCGCACGCGCTGCTGACCAAGGTCTATGAAGCCTACAACCGGCGCGATTTCGCCGCTTTCTCGGCTTTTCTGGCGCCGGACACCGACTGGCCGAACATGGTCGAGGGCGGTCGACTGATCGGGCCCGAAGCCCTGGGCGCCTATTGGGCCCGCAACGACAAGATGATTACGATCGACATCGCGTTGGTGTCCATCGCCGCCCTGCCCGATGGCAGGGTAGCCGCCGACGTCAACCAGATCGTCCGTAATCTGGCCGGTCAGGTATGGTCAGACACTTGCGAGCGCCACATCTTCACGCTCCGCGACGGCATGATCGCCAAACTCGACGTCGAGACCCTGGACAAGAGATCCCGACCATGAGCGCCGAGACGGACCTCATCGCCCGATACTACGAGGCGCTGGCGCGTCGCGACATCGAGGCGCTCATGGCCACGATGCATCCAAAGGCCGAGTTCGGCGACTTTCTGGAGGGCGGCGAGGTGATCGGTCCGGCCGCCATCCGGGCATTTTACCGCCGCATGTTCGACACCTTGGCTCCGGACTTCGACCTGATCGCGGTGGCGGTCCAGCCGGACGGCCGAATGCGGGCGGAGATGCAGGTGGCCACCCACGACCGCTCGGGCCACATCTGGTCCGACACGCGCAGCTACGCCCTCTATGACCTGGTCGATGGCTTGATCCGCGGCATCGAGCTGCAAGCCGCGGCTTAGGGCCGCTGGTCAGAGCAGCAGGTCGGCGCAACCGTCGAGGATGGCGTCGGCATCGAGGCGATACTTGGCGTAGAGGTCCGGCAGATCGCCCGACTGGCCGAAGGTCTCCAGACCCAGGGCCCGCAGCCTCATGCCGCGCACCGATCCCAGCCACGACAGGGTCGAGGGCGCGCCGTCGATCACCGTCACCAGGCCGGCGTCGCGCGACAGCGGCGCCAGCAGGGTCTCGACGGTCGAGATGCGCGGTTTTCCGTCGGTCCAGCGCGAGCGGCCGGCCTGCGTCCAGTCGCGGTGCAGGACGTCGGCCGAGGTGACCGCCAGCAGGCCGGCGCCGGGCTCGTCCTCCAGCACCGCCTCGAAGGCCGCCAAGGCCTCGGGCGCCAGGGCGCCGGCGTAGACGATGGCCAGGCGCGCGCCGGGGGCGGGCGGCCGCAGCCAGTAGGCCCCGTTGACCACGCCCTGACGCCAGGCGTCATCGGTCCGCTCGGGCTGGGTGATCACCCGGGTCGACAGCCGCAGATAGGTCGAAGCCCCCTCCTCGGCCTGGATCTGCCCGAAGGCGTGAGCCATCAGCACCGCCGTCTCGTCGGCGAAGGCGGGCTCATAGCTATCCAGGCCCGGCTGGCTCATGCCGATCAGCGGCGATCCAATCGACTGGTGCGCGCCGCCCTCCGGCGCCAGGGTCAGCCCGGACGGCGTGGCCACCAGCAGGAAGCGGGCGTCCTGGTAGCAGGCGTAGTTCAGGGCATCGAGGCCCCGGGCGATGAACGGGTCGTAGAGGGTGCCGACCGGGAAGAGCCGCTCGCCGAACAGCGGCGCGGTCAAGCCCAGGGCCGCCAGGGCGATGAACAGGTTGTTCTCGGCGATCCCCAGCTCGACGTGCTGTCCGGTCTCGGCCTTGGACCACACCTGGGCCGACGGAATGCGCCGACGCTTGAAGACGTCCTCGTGAGCCCGGCGCTGGAACACGCCGCGCCGGTTCACGAAGCCGCCGAGGTTGGTCGACACGGTGACGTCAGGCGAGGTGGTCACCACGCGACCGGCGAACTCGTCGTCGCGGCGCGAGATCTCGAACATTACCTTGCCGAACGCCGCTTGAGTGGACTGCTCGCCGCCGCCCAGCACGGGAACCAGAAGCTCATCGGCCGTCGGGATGGTGATGATCGGCGCGACATGGTTGCGCTCGACTTGGGCCGCGAATGGCGCGCGGGCGACCAGACCCTTCAGGGCCGTGTGCTCGGCGGCCGAGAGGCCCGATAGCGCGTCCCATTCCTCGCCCTCGACCACGCCCAACCGTCCGCGCAGTTCGGCGATCTGGGTTTCGGTCATCAGGCCGGCATGGTTGTCCTTGTGGCCCTGGAACGGCAGGCGCAGGCCCTTGACGGTGTAGGCGATGAAGAACCGAGGGGCATCGTCCTGGCTGGCCCGCTCGAAGGCCTCCAGGATCGTCTCCATGCAGTGGCCGCCCAGCTCGGTCATCAGCTCGCCGAGATCAACATCCTTGTAGGCCGCGATCAGCTTCAGGACGGCGGCGTCACCGGCCAGGTCAGCGTTCAGGCGCTCACGCCAGGCCGCCCCACCCTGATAGCTGAGGGCCGCGTAGAGGTCGTTGGGGGCGGTCTCGATCCATTGCTGGAGCGCCGCTCCCCCCGGCTTGGCGAAAGCCTCGCGCTGGCGCTTGGACCACTTCAACGTCTCGACGGTCCAGCCGGCGGCCTCGAAGATCTCGCCATAGCGCGTGAACATCCGATCCTTGGTGGTCGCGTCCAGACTCTGGCGATTGTAGTCGACGATCCACCAGGTGTTGCGGATGTCGTGCTTGCAGGCCTCGATCAGGGCCTCGTAGATATTGCCCTCGTCCAGCTCGGCGTCGCCCAACAGCGAGATCATCCGGCCGATCCGCTCGGGCTTCACGGCCCCACGCGCCGCCAGATAGTCCTGGGTCAGCGAGGCGAAGGCGGTCATGGCCACGCCTAGGCCGACCGAACCGGTCGAGAAGTCGACGTCGTCGGTGTCCTTCGTGCGCGAGGGATAGGACTGGGCTCCGCCCAGGGCGCGGAAAGCCTTCAGCTTGTCCAGGCTCTGGCGGCCGAACAGGTGCTGGATGGCATGGAACACGGGACTGGCGTGCGGCTTGACCGCCACGCGATCCTGCGGCCGCAGCGCCTTCATGTAGAGCGCGGTCATCAGGGTGGTCATCGAAGCGCAAGAGGCTTGGTGGCCGCCGACCTTCAGCCCATCGCGGCTTTCACGCAGGTGGTTGGCGTTGTGGATCGTCCACGAAGCCAACCAGAGAATGCGTTCCTCGATGCGCCGCAGGAGCGCAAGCTCCTGCCGCTTCGCCGCCAGAATGGCTTCAGCCATGCTTCCTCACCCGGTTCAGACGGGTGAGGCTTGCCCCTCACCGCTCTTCTCGCGGGCTTCATACTCTTCGATCTGCCGCGCCGTCCACTCCGGAGACTTGGTGAAGCGAGCCAGCAAGTTGTAGAACACCGGCACGACGAACAGCGTCAGTAGGGTCGCGAAGATCGCGCCGGTGAAAATCACCGCCCCGATCGTCTTGCGGCTGCCCGCCCCCGCCCCCGTCCACAGCATCAGCGGCAGGGCGCCCATGGCGGTGGCGATCGAGGTCATGATGATCGGACGTAGGCGCAGGGCGGCGGCTTCGATCACCGCTTCCTTCACCTTGAGGCCCTCGTCGCGCAGCTGATTAGCGAACTCGACGATCAGGATGCCGTTCTTGGCGGCGATGCCGACCAGAATGATCAGCCCGATCTGGCTATAGGTGTTGATGGTCGAGCCGGTCATCAGCAGGCCGAACAGTCCGCCCAGCACCGCAAGCGGCACGGTCAACATGATGACGGCCGGGTGGATCCAACTCTCGAACTGCGCGGCCAGCACCAGGAAGACCAGCAACAGGGCCAGGCCGAAGGCGATACCGACGGCGCCGGAGGCTTCCAGGAAGTCCTTGGCTTGGCCGCCCCACTTGACGCTGACGCCGGGGGTCGGACGGGCGGCGGCCTGGTCCTGGAAGAACTTCACGGCGTCACCGACCGTGTAGCCCGGCGAAAGCTGAGCCGTCAGGGTCACCGACCGCAGGCGATCGACACGCGGCCGGTCCGCCGCGTCGCCCCGCAGCTCGGTGACGACCACGGTCGACAGCGGCACCAGGGTTCCGGACTGGGTGCGCACCTGCAATCGGTCCAGGTCCGCGAGGCTGCGGCGCTGCTCGAGGCTGGATTGCAGGATGACGTCGTATTCCTGGCCGTTCTTGATGTAGGTCGTCGCCCGGCGCGAACCGAACATGGTCTCCAGGGCCCGCCCGATCGACTGGGCGGAGATGCCCAGGCTGGCGGCCTTGTCCCGATCGATCTGCACCGACAGGCGCGGCGAGGTCGGTTCGTAGTCGATGCGCGGACGCGACAGGCCCGGATTGTCCTGGGCCGCGTCCAGAATGGGCTTCAGCCAGTTGGCCAGCTCAACATAGTCGTTGCCGGTGGCGATCAGGTCGACATTCGTCCCGCCGCCACCGCCGCCGCCGCGCTGGAAGGCGCCGCGCACGCTGGCCACGGCGCGCACGCCGGTGATCTTGCTCAAGGTCTTGTTCAGTTCGGCGGCCACCTGGTCGGCCGTCTTGTCGCGCTCGCCCCAGTCCTTCAGCACCAGGACGCCGTTGCCGGTGTTGAACTGGTTCTGGCCAAAGCGCGGCACCGAGATGATGGTCCGCGACGCGACTCCGTCGGCGCGATATGTCTCGAGTTGCTTCTCGACGGCGTTGGCGGCCTTGACGGTGTAGTCAAAGCCCGCGCCCTCGGGGCCGTTGATGGCGATGTCGACCCGGCCTCGGTCCTCGGCCGGCACCAGTTCCTGCGGCAGCACGACGAACAAGCCGCCGGCGACCAGGGCCAGGAACAGCACCACCAGGCCCGTGCCGACACTGGCCGAGCGCGCGGCCAGCAGGCGCTCCAGCGAATGGCGATAGCTGTCCTTCAGCCGGTCCATCGCATGGTCGACCTTGCGGTTGAACCAGCTGCCGCCGGAGGCCGGCTTCAGCAACTTGGACGCCAGCATCGGCGACAGGCTCAGCGCCAGCAGGGCCGAGAAGCCCACGGCGGCGGCGATCGCCACGGCCAGTTCCACGAACAACCGGCCGATATAGCCGGGCAGGAACATCAGCGGCGCGAACACCGAGATCAGCACGATGGTGGTGGCGACCACGGCGAAGAACACCTGCCGCGTACCGCGAAGAGCCGCGACATTGGCCGGTTCGCCCTCGTCCACCCGTCGCTGGATGTTCTCGACCACGACGATGGCGTCGTCGACCACCAGGCCGACGGCCAGCACCAGGGCCAGCAGGGTCAGCAAGTTCAGCGAAAAACCCAGGGGCGCCAGGACGACGAAGGTTGAGAGGATGCAGATCGGCGCGATGATCGAGGGAATCAGGGCCGAACGCCAACTGCCCAGGAAAACCAGGTTCACCAGAGCCACCAGGGCGATCGAGATGCCCATGGTGACCCAGACCTCGTGGATCGCCTCGGCGGTGAAGATCGAGTTGTCGACGGCCTTGATCAGTTGGGTGCCGGCGGGCAGCGTCTTGTTGATCTCGACCAGTTCCTTGTCGACCACCTTGGAGATGGCGACGTCATTGGCCTGGGACTGGCGAGTCAGGAAAATGCCGACCTGGTTGATGCCGTTGCCGCGGAAGATCTTGCGACGCTCGTTCGACCCCTCTTCCACTCGCGCCACGTCGCCCAGGCGGACCACGAAGCCATTGGAGTCGGCCGCGCGCACGGGCAGCTTCAGGAAGTCCTCGGGCCGCGAATAGCTGCGGGCCACGCGGATCGTGAAGTCCGTGGCCGTACCTTCCAGCGCCCCGGCCGGCAGTTCGACGTTCTGGTTGTTCAGCGCGTTCTCGACGTCGTCGACGGTCACGCCGCGCGCGGCCATGGCGTCGGGATCGAGCCAGATCCGCATGGCGTAGAGCTGACCGTTGAGGCCGGCCTGGGCCACGCCCGGCACCGTCGACAACCGCTCGACCAGATAGCGATCGGCATAGTCGGCCAGCTCCAGCGGAGACAGGGTCTGGGAGGTCAGGTTCAGGATGATGATCGGCGAGCTGTCGGCCTGGGCCTTGGCGATCTGCGGCGGATCGGCCTGGTCGGGCAGGTTCGAGGTCACCCGGCTGACGGCGTCGCGCACGTCATTGGCCGCCGCGTCGAGGTCGCGATCGAGGGTGAAGGTGATGGTGATCTGCGAGCGGCCGTCGCGCGAGCTGCTGTTGACGCGGTCGATGCCCTGGATGCCGGCCACCTGGCGCTCGATCACCTGGGTGATGCGCTCCTCGATGACCTCGGCCGAGGCGCCGGTATAGCTGGTCGAGATCGACACCACGGGCGGATCGACATTAGGCAGTTCGCGGATCGGCAGGCTGCTGAACGCGGCCAGACCGATCACGCAGAGAATGATCGCGACGACGGCCGCGAAGACGGGGCGGCGGACGGAAAGGTCGGAGAGCATCAGCCGGCCTTCTTTTGGTGGCCGCTCTTTTTCCCACCGCCTTGAGCGCCCCCGGAACCGCCCTTGCCGCCGCCGATCGCGGCGCCGTCCTGCACGCGGTTGAGGCCGTCAGCGACGATGTGATCGCCGGCCTTCAGACCCGAGACGATCTCGACGAAGCCGTCCGACGACAGACCCGTCTGCACCGCGGTGCGGCGGGCGATCTGACCCTTGGGCCCCTTGGCGATCAGGAACACCGAGGCCTGACTCCCTTCGAACTGGATGGCGGGCTCGGGCACGGCCACGGCCTGGCGTTGCCCCTGGTCGATACCGACCTTGATCAGCATGCCGGGCTTGAGGCGGCCGTCGGCGTTGGGAAACTCGGCTCGAGCCTTGAGCGCGCGAGTGGTCGGATCAATGCGCGTGTCGATTTGCGCGATGCGACCGGTGAAGACTTCGCCCGGCAAGGCATCGGGCGCCGCGGTGATGGTCAGGCCTTCGCGCAGGATCGGCAGGTAGCGGTCCGGCACCGAAAAATCGACGCGGATCAGCGAGACGTCGTCCAGGGTGACGATCGCGGTGCCAGGGCTGATCAGCGCGCCCGGCGCGATGTCGGTGATGCCGACGCGGCCGGAGAACGGCGCGCGGATCACCTTGTCCAGCTTCTGGGCGCTGGCCGAAGCCAGGGCCGCCTTGGCGGTGTCGCGAGCGGCCATGTACTGCTCTGCCGAGGCGCGCGGGGCGATGCCGCGATCGGCCAGGGTCTTCCAGCGGGCATATTCGCGTTCGGCCTGAGACAGCTGGGCCTGAGCCTGGGCGATGCCAGCGGTTTCCTGGTCGGCTTTGAGCTCAACCAGCACCTGGCCCTTGGACACGAACTGGCCGTCGCTGAAATGCACGGCGGTGATCAGTTCGGCCGTGTTCGAGGTGATGGTCACCGACTGACGGCCCTTGGCCACGCCCAGGACCTCGATCCGATCGGTGAAGGCGCGCGGTTGCACGACCAACTGCGAAACCGCCGTGGCACGCCCGCCACCGCCGCCGCCCGACCCGCCCGCGCCTGGGGTCTTGCCGCCGAAGGCCAGCTTCAGGCCGCCCGCCACCAGCATCAGCAGAACCGCGACAACCGCCGCGACGAGGAAAAAATGTCTGCGGATCACGAAAGGCTCCGGGCGCCGAACAGAGTCGGCCTAGCTATCAGAATGCGGCTCATTAGCCGTCTGCCCTAGCCTGCGTCCAGTGACACGCGGATGACCGAATATTACAGTTCTGAAACAGTCAGAACCGACGCCACACCGCCAGGACCGGCCCATGGTCGGCGGGCGTCTCGCGACCCGACACCGCCTGGCGCCATCCGGCCTGCAGACTCCACGCGCCTAGGTCGCGCACGATGGAGATTTCGCCCTTGGTCCAGCGCGATCGGACAGGCTTGGAATCGGCCTGGCCCGCATAGGATTGAGCCAGTAACAGCCAGCGGGGCGTGGGTCTCAGACCTAAGGTGACGTCGGCCCGGGTTTCGTCGGCCAGGCCGCTGCGCTTGAGGCGAGCGACTTGCAGTTCGGCGAACAGCGACGCCGTGCGCCACTGCCGCGAGGTTCCCGCCTGGAGCCGCGCCTCCAGGTCGGTGTCACCCTGCCCAGGCGCCGCGTAGCCGGCGTTGCGCCCCACCCCGTCCTTGGCGGCGCCCAGATAGAGGCTGATGGCTGATCGATCCGTGTGCAGTAGAGCGTAGCGCAGACCCAGTTCGATCGGCCCGCGTCCGTCATAGTCCACGAAGCTGTCGTGCCCTCGCGTCACCGCCGCCTTGGCCTGAAGCGTCAGCCGATCGGTCAGGCCGTATTCGCCATGCAGCGACAGGGTCTGGTCATGGCGCGGATCGATCGCGACCTCGACACCTTCGGGCGTGAACCCGGTGTCGGCCTTCTGGTCTTCATATTTGAGGATCGCCTGGCCTTCGCCCGCCCTCATCGGCCAGGCGCCGGCCCGAGCCTGGTCAGGTGAAACGAGCAGCGCGCAAAAGAAAGCCGCCGCGATCCCGAGGATCGCGGCGGCCGTTCGTTTTCGCCGCTTCGGCGTCAATCAGCGTAGCCGGGGGATTCCCGGTCGAGTTTGCGCAGGCAACCGGGCCAGGCCAGGCCGGCGATCATGCCCATGCCCATGCCCGTCTGGCTGCGGACCTCGGCCTGGGCGGTCTCTGGCGCTTCCAGCACGTTGTCGCGGCCGGCGCTCAGCGCCATCACCTGCTGGGCGCAGGCGCGTTCGAGGAAGAACATCCCCAGCCAACACTCGGCCGCCGTCATGCCCACGGCGAGGGTGCCGTGGTTGCGCAGCATCATCAGCTTTTTCTCGCCAAGGTCGGCCACCAGCCGTTCCCGTTCGTCAAGGTTGAGCGCTATACCTTCATAGTCGTGATAGGCGAGCTGTGGCAAGACGATAAGTGACTGCTGTGATAGCGGCAGCAAACCGTCCTTGTTCGCGGACACCCCTACGCCTTGGTCGGTGTGCAGGTGCATGACGAAATGGGCGTCTTCGCGCGCGGCGTGGATCGCCGAGTGGATCGTGAAGCCCGCCGGATTGATGAAGTACGGCGTCTTGTCGATGACATTGCCGTCGAGATCGACCTTGACCAGCATGGAAGCGGTCATCTCGCCGAAGAACATGCCGTACGGGTTGATCAGGAAATGGTGTTCCGGCCCCGGGATGCGGGCCGAGATGTGGGTGAAGATCATATCGTCCCAGCCGTGAACGGCGACCAGGCGATAGAGCGCGGCCAGGTCCACGCGGGCCTTCCACTCGGCCTCGCTGACCTGGTCCTTGAGCGATGTAGCGATCTGCGCGGCGCCGTCGGCCATGGCGGATCCTTCCCTAGGTTATCATTGTTAGCTTGAGGGTCGCGCCGCTGGGCTCTTGCGTCAAGCGGGCGTTGGGTTGAGAGGACGCACGCGCGCCGCCAACCTATCGAAAGAAGCCTCATGATCCCCTGGCAGCACCTCGATACCGCCCAGGTCCCTGGCGACGGCGACGAACTGCGGTTGATGCGGCGCGGAACCGAATATTCGATCATGACCGGCGGCATCGAGCTGATGAACAGCCGGCTCAGCGGTTCGGAAGAGGCCCTGGCCACGCTGGCTTTCGAGCGGATCGGCGCACGGCCCGGCGCTCGGATCCTGATCGGCGGGCTGGGCATGGGCTTCACCCTGCGCGCGGCGCTGGGCGCGTTTGGAACGGACGCCAAGATCGTCGTGGCCGAACTGGTGCAGGGTGTCATCGCCTGGGCGCGCGGGCCGCTGGGCGACCTCTACAGCGGCAGCCTTTCAGACCCTCGCGCGACGATCCACCAAGGCGATGTCGGCGAACTGATCCGCGCCGAGGAGGCCGCCTGGGACGCCATCCTGCTTGATGTCGACAATGGCCCTGGCGGTCTCAGCCGCAAAGAGAACGACGGGCTCTACAGCACAAGCGGCCTGGCGGCGGCGAAGCGCGCCCTGCGCCCCGGCGGCGTGCTAGAGGTCTGGTCCTCGACCCGCGACACCGCCTTCACCCAGCGCCTGAAGCGGGCCGGCTATGCGGTCGAGGAAATCGGCGTCCGCGCTCACAAGGGCCGCGGGGCGCGGCACGTGATCTGGATGGCGACGCGAGTCTAGGAGGCGAAGATCGCCTGTACCGGATACCGCTGCACCAGCCGGTCGCTTGTCAAAAATGTCGCTTCTTCGCTGATGGCCTGGGCCATCAGCAAATGATCGAACGGATCGCGGTGATGTTGAGGCAGGGGCATCAGAGTTCTCAGATGCGCCGACGCGATCGCGACCCGCCGGAAACCCTCCTGCTCGATCTGTTCCTCAATCTCGTGAATATCGGCCTGAAGTTTTCCGATCCGCACCTTGATCGCGATCTCCCAGAGCGAGACGACGCTGACCAGAACTTCGTTGGACGTATCCGCGATCAGATCCCGACTGCGATCATCCAAACGCGGTGAGGCCGTCAGCCACCAAAGCAAGACGTTGGTGTCCAGCAGCATCCTCACCCGTCGTCGCTCTCAATGGCGTCGAGCAGATCAGCGGGCCAAGTGTCGAAATCCTCGGCCAAGATGATACGCCCCTTGAGAGCGCCCGGCAGACGAGGCTTGGGCTTCACGGACGAGGGGGCGCGTAATTCGGCCACCGCTTCGCCTCGTGACATCACCACAAAGGCGGCGCCTTGTCGGGCGCGCCGAAGATAGTCGCTGAGGTTTTCCCGCAAGGCTCGAACCCCAACCGGGGTGACGTCATCGGCCATGGCGATCTCCAATGTACACCGCCAGTGTACACGAAGAGCCTCCCGTCGCCAATTGGCGCCTGGAGGCCTCAGTCCCCGCGATCGCCCTTCATCAGGCGGGCCTTGTCGCGCTGCCAGTCGCGGGCGGCTTCGGTCTCGCGCTTGTCGTGGTTCTTCTTGCCCTTGGCCAGGCCGATCTCCAACTTGGCCAGGCCCTTCTCGTTCCAATAGAGCTTGAGCGGGATCAGGGTGCGGCCATCGCGCTGCACCGCGCCGATCAGCGTGTCGATCTGCTTGCGGTGAAGCAGCAGCGTCCGGTGGCGACGCGGCTCGTGGTTGAACCGGTTGGCGTGGCCGTAGGGCGGGATGTCGGCATTGATTAGCTTGATCGTCCGGCCTTCGACCGAGGCGTAGGACTCGGCGATGTTGGCCCGACCGACGCGCAGCGACTTCACTTCGGTGCCGGTCAGCATCAGCCCGGCCTCGAAGGTGTCCTCGATGAAGTAGTCATACCGCGCGCGGCGGTTCTCGGCGATCGGCTTGGTCATCAGACCAGACCCGCCTCGCGCATGGCCTCGATGATCGCCGGCTTCACCGCATCGCTGCAGGCCGAGATCGGCAGGCGCACATCGGCTTCACACAGGCCAAGATGGGCCATGGCGAACTTGGTCGGGGACGGCGAGGCGTCGAGGAACAGCGCCTTGTGCAGACGCACCAGGCGATCTTGCCAATAGAGCGCGGTTTCCCATTCGCCGCCCAGCGCCGCGTTGATGAAGGTGGCGCAGGCGTCGGGGGCGACGTTGGAGGTCACCGAGATCACCCCATGGCCGCCATGGGCGACATAGCCCAGGGCCGTGGGGTCGTCGCCCGACAGCATCACCCAGTC
>FTJN01000450.1_pt2 | contig 19417 bp, 16 predicted proteins | sample 1658361 | NCBI WGS metagenome assembly FTJN01 (sample SAMEA3914819, study PRJEB12502) | metagenome | biome: forest; material: soil | place: Canada | collected 2010-06-26 | depth 0.3 m
CCCAATCTCGACGGCTTCTGGGAGAAGGCCGACCAGGCCGCCTATTTCGAGCTCTATGACGTCACCGCCCGGGCCATCAAGGCGATCGACCCGGCCCTGCGGGTGGGCGGTCCCTCGACGGCCGGCGCGGCGTGGGTTCCGGAGTTCCTGGCCCACGTGAAGACGAGCGGCGCGGGGGTCGATTTCGTCAGCACCCACACCTACGGCGTCGACGGCGGCTTCCTGGACGAGAAGGGCCAGCAGGACACCAAGCTCTCGGCCTCGCCCGACGCCATCGTCGGCGACGTGCGGCGCGTGCGCGGCGAGATCGCCAAGTCGGCCTTTCCGAACCTGCCGCTCTATTTCACCGAGTGGAGCACCAGCTACACGCCGCGCGACGCGGTCCACGATTCCTATGTCAGCGCGCCCTACATCCTGGACAAGCTGAGGCGCACCCAGGGCCTGGTCCAGGGCATGAGCTACTGGACCTATAGCGACCTGTTCGAGGAGCCCGGTCCGCCGACCGGGCCGTTCCAGGGCGGCTTTGGCCTGATGAATCCGCAAGGAATCCGCAAGCCGGCCTGGTTCGCCTACAAGTATCTGAACGCGCTGAAGGGGCGGGAAATCGCCTGCGAGGACGGCCAAGTCTTCGCCGCCCGCGACGGGAACCGCGTCGCGGCCCTGGCCTATGCCTGGCGCCAGCCCGACCAGAAGGTCAGCAACCGGCCCTTCTACACGCGCCTGCATCCGACCACGGACGTCGAGCCGCTGCAGGTGCGCCTGACGGGGCTGAAGCCCGGATCTTACCGCCTGCGCGTGCGCCGTACCGGCTACCGCGCCAACGACGCCTACAGCGCTTATCTCGACATGGGCTCGCCCAAGACCCTGACGCTGGACCAGCTTCGCAAGCTGGAAGACCTGACCCAGGATCGGCCGGAGATCGACAAGGTGATCAAGACGCGTGGCGAAACGACGATCGACCTGCCGATGCGGGCCAACGACATCGTGCTGGTCGAACTGGAACCGGTCTAAGCGAGGCCTGCCCATGAACCGTTCACGCCGAGACGCGCTGCTGCTGGGACTGGTGTCCGCTGGCGCCATCGCCGCGCCCACGGAGGCCGCGTCCACCCGTTGTCCAGGCGAGACGCCCTGTCTGGGACGGAACGTTCCGCCGACCTGGCGCGCGGGCCTGGAAGGGCAGCGTCGCGGCGACCTCGGCGACGGGACCTATCTCAATCCCATCCTGTCAGGCGATCGTCCCGATCCCGGCGTCTTCAAGGACGGCGACGAGTACTTCGCCGTCTTCACCTCGTTCCTCTACTATCCGGGGGCGGTGATCTGGCGCTCGCGCGACCTGGTCAACTGGACGCCGGTCGGCCCGGCCCTCGACAAGCCCCTGGGCTCGGTCTGGGCGATGGACATCGCCAAGCACGACGGCCGCTATTTCATCTACATCCCTGTCTTGGTCTCGCCGACGGGGCGCGCCGAGGGCCTGCCGTTCAAGATCTATGTGGTTCACGCCGAATCGATGGCCGGGCCGTGGAGCCAACCGATCGACATGGGCATCGACGGCCATATCGATCCCGGCCACGCTGTGGGCGAGGACGGCCAGCGCTACCTGTTCCTCAATGACGGCCATCGCGTGCGCATCAGCGACGACGGTCTGCGCCGGGCGGGCGAGGTCGAGAAGGTCTATGATGGCTGGCCGATCCCCGACGACTGGGTGATCGAGGCCTTTGCCCCGGAAGGACCCAAGATCCTGCGGCGCGGGGCGTGGTTCTACCTGTTCTCCGGTCAAGGCGGCACGGCCGGGCCGCCGACCAGCCACATGGTGGTGGTCGCCCGCTCGCGCTCGATCCATGGGCCGTGGGAGAACTGCCCGCACAATCCGATCGTGCGCACGGCCAGCAAGGCCGAGCCCTGGTGGTCGCGCGGCCACGCCACGCCGGTGGAGGGCCCGGCCGGCGACTGGTGGCTGGTCTATCATGGCTACGAGAATGGTTTCCGCACGCTGGGCCGCCAGATGCTGCTGGAGCCGTTCGACTGGACCGCCGATGGTTGGCCCAAGGCGCGCGGCAAGGTGCTGGCCGCGCCGCTGCCCAAGCCTGTCCCGGCCTCGACCGGCGCCCACGGCCTGGCCCTGTCCGACATCCTGCGGCGCGACCGGCTGGGTGTCGGCCTGCAGTTCCACGATCCCAAGCCCGGCTATCTGGATCGGGCGCGTTTTACCCCGGACGGTCTGGCGCTGACCGGGCAGGGGATGGGACCGGCGGACGCCTCGCCGCTGGCCTTCATCGCCGGCGACCGCGCCTATGAGGTGACCGTCGATCTGGAGATCGTCGGCGCGGCCATGGGCGGCCTGCTGCTGTTCTACAGCGACAAGCTCTTCTGCGGCCTGGGCGCGGAGGCCGACACCCTGCGCGCCTACAAGACCGGGGCCGCGCAATCCTATCCCTCGCCGGGGCCGGCCGCCGGGCGACGCTTGAGCCTGCGCGTCGTCAATGACGAGAACGTCGCCACCTTCTTCGTGCGGGCCGACGGTGGTCCCTGGCGCAAGGCGGTGTCCTACGAGGTGGCGGGCTACAATCACAACATGGCCGATGGCTTCGTGAGCCTCAGGCCCGCGCTGTTCGCGGCCGGCCACGGCGAGATCGTCTTCCGCAAGCTGACCTATCGCGCGCTTAAGCCGGCCGGTTGATCGGCTAAAATACACGGCCAAACCAGCAATCGCCCCGATGGTCGCCGCGACACTCCACGCCCAGCGTGGCCTCGGCTGAGACCCAGCCTGCGCGTGACGGCGAGAACGGAGGCGTCTCATGGCCGAAGACACCGGCGCCCATTCGGGTCTTCCCCAAGACCTGGGAACCCTGCGGACCGTCATGGCGGCCGACCGCACCCTGATGGCCTGGATCCGCACCTCGCTGTCGATGCTCAGCTTCGGGTTCACAATCTACAAGTTTCTGGAAACCGCCGCGCAACAGGGCAACCTGGCCCGGCCGGAGAGTCCGCAACGGGTCGGCCTGTTTCTGGTGGCGATGGGGACCGCCTCGATGGTGCTGGGAGTCATCAGCTACTGGACGACGCTCAAGGAACTGCGGCGCACCGAGGAGTTTCGCCTTGGTCGGCCGACCTTGATCGTCTCGTTCGTGATGGCCCTGGCGGGCGCGGCGCTATTTTTCTCCATCGTCGCCAGGGTGGTCTAGAGCCTGGAAAGGCTGGTGCGGGCGGCCGGGGTCGAACCGGCATAGCCTTGCGGCTGACGGATTTTAAGTCCGTTGCGTCTACCAGTTTCGCCACGCCCGCGCTGGTCTTGCCCGTATAGGGGGAGGGCGCGGTCTCGCCAAGGCCATCGCGAACACCATCCTGGTCGCGGCGCCCGCGTTCGCGGCGCCAGGAAGGAAACTGGGCCGTGACGGCTCGACGCCCGGCGGGCGCGTGATAGCGTCACCGTTCTTGAATATTCGGGGACGGGGATTTGTATCATGCAGCGTAAATGGGCGGCTCTGGCTTTCATGGCGGCGGCCTGCGCCGCGCCCTTGGCGCATGCCGCCGATGTCGAGGTGGTGCGGGCCGCGCGGCTGCTCGACGTGGCCACCGGCAAGTATGTCGACAATCCGCAGGTGGTGATCACCGACGGCCGGATCACGGCGGTGGGCAAGGCGGGCGACGCCACGCCGGTGGGGGCCAAGCTCGTTGACCTCCCGGGCGCGACCTTGCTGCCCGGCTTGATCGACATGCACGTGCACCTCGACAGCGTCGCCGAGCTGGGCGGCTACAACAGCCTGCAATACAGCGACGCCTTCTGGAGCGTGGTCCAGACCCGCAACGCCAAGGTCACGCTGGAGGCCGGCTTCACCACCGTGCGCAATGTCGGTTCGGACCGCTTCAACGACGTGGGCCTGCGCGAGGCGATCGACGAAGGTTATGTGCCCGGGCCGCGCATCGTGACCGCCACCTACGCGATCGGCGCGACGGGCGGTCACTGCGACTCGACCTTCTTCCCGCCATCGATGGACCAGAAGGGCCCCTACAACGTCGATAGCCCCGACGAGGGCCGAAAAAGGGTGCGCGAGCTGAAGAAGTACGGCGCCCAGGTGATCAAGATCTGCGCGACCGGCGGGGTGTTCTCGCATGGCGACGAGCCGGGCCAGCAGCAGCTGACCCTGGCCGAGATGACCGCCATCGTCGACGAGGCCCATATGGCCGGCCTGAAGGTCGCCGCCCACGCCCACGGCGCGGCGGGCATCAAGGACGCCATCCGCGCGGGCGTCGACACCATCGAGCACGCCAGCCTGGTCGACGACGAGGGCGTCAAGCTGGCCGTCGCGAAGGGCAGCTACTTCTCGATGGACATCTACAACACCGACTACACCCAGGCCGAGGGCGCCAAGAACGGCGTGCTGGAAGACAATTTGCGCAAGGATCGCGACATCGGCGAGATCCAGCGCGAGAACTTCCGCAAGGCGCTGAAGGCGGGCGTGAAAATGATTTTCGGCACGGACGCCGGGGTCTATCCGCACGGCACGAACGCGCGGCAGTTCGCGGTGATGGTGCGCTATGGCGCGACCCCGCTGCAGGCGATCCAGGCCGCGACGATCACCGCCTCCCAGGCCCTGGGCCGCGAGAAGGACGTCGGCCAGGTGACCGTGGGCCGCTACGGCGACCTGATCGCGGTGTCCGGCGATCCGCTGGTGGACGTCACGACGCTGGAAAAGCCAGTGTTCGTGATGAAAGGTGGGGCGGTGGTTAAGCGCCCTTGAGCTCAACAGCTTCAGAATGTCGCGCCGTCACGCGGTCCTGGCTAACGCCAAGGCCGCGTGACGGTGATAATCCGAAAGGACTCGTCGTTCTCTGGAGTCGCCGCCAAGCATGAGTCGGTCATCCGCCCACCGCGCGTTCAGGCGAACCATGACCTTGATCGCCGGCGGCAATCCGTTGTCCACGGTGCTTCAGGCCATCGTCCAGGCGGTGGAGGCCGAGGATCCGGCCATCCTGTGCACCATCCTGCTGCTCGACGACGAAGGTCGCCACCTGCTGTTGGGAGCCGCGCCCAGGCTTCCAGACTTCTACAATCAGGCGCTTGACGGAGCCGCGATCGGTCCCGCCGCTGGCTCCTGTGGAACAGCCGCTTTCCTGGGGCGGAGGGTGATCGTCGAAGACATCCAGACCGATCCCCTGTGGGCGGACTATAAGGACCTTGCAGGACTGGCCGCCCAGGCGGGCCTCGCCGCCTGCTGGTCGCAACCGATCCTCGGCGCGAGCGGCGCGGTGCTGGGCACCTTCGCCATCTATCGCCGCCAGGTCAGCGCGCCCGACGCGGAAGATATCGCCTTCATCGAGGCCGCCGCCGAACTGGCCGCGATCGCCATTGACCGCCGACGCGCCGAGCAGACCCTCGCCGCCAGCGAGGCCCGGGCGCGGGAGACGGCGCGCGAGCTGACGACCTTCTTCGACGTCTCGCTCGACATGCTGTGCATCCGCGACATGCAGGGGCGCTTCGTCAAGCTGAGCCGGGCCTGGGAAACAGTCCTGGGCTATCCGATCGAGATGCTGGAGGGCGCGCCGCTGCTGCCCCTGGTCCATCCCGACGATCTTCCGGCCACCCAGGACCTGATGGGGCGGGCCGATCTCGACGACGAAGTCGTCGGCTTCATCAACCGCTACCGTCATCGCGACGGCCACTACCGCCAACTGGAATGGCGCGCGCGGCGCTCCGGCGACCTAGTGTTCGCCGTCGCCCGCGACGTCACCGAACGGCTGAGCCAGCAGGCCGAGATGGAGGCGGCGAAGGTCGCGGCCGAGGCCGCCAACCGCGCCAAGACCGACTTCCTGGCCAATATGAGCCACGAGATCCGCACCCCGCTGAACGGCGTGATCGGCGTGGTCGCCGCCCTGGCCCAGACCGACCTGACCCCGGCCCAACGCGAGATGGTCGAACTGATCGACAATTCCGGCGCGACCCTGGAGCGCCTGGTGTCGGATATTCTCGACGTCTCGAAGATCGAGGCCGGACACTTGGCGATCGAAGAGCGCGATTTCGACCTCGACGCCGATCTGGGCGGCCTGCTGGAGATCACCCGCATCCGCGCGGGGGAAAAGGGCCTGGGCTTCCGTTTCGAGCGCGGCGCGGCGGCGCGCGGCGTGTTCCGGGGCGACAGCGTCCGCATCAAGCAGGTGCTGGGCAACCTGCTGTCCAATGCCTTGAAGTTCACCGACCACGGCGAGGTGGTGGCGAGTATCGAGGTCGTCGACCCGATCCTCGCGGGCGAGGCCTCGCGTCTGGTCCTCGAGGTCCGCGACACGGGCGTCGGCTTCGACCCCGACCTGGCCGCTTCCCTGTTCCAGCGCTTCAGCCAAGCCGACACCACCATCACGCGCCGGTTCGGCGGCACGGGCCTGGGGCTATCGATCAGCAAGACCTTGGTCGAGATGATGGGCGGCCAGATTGTCGGCGAGTCCGAGCCGGGTCGTGGCAGCCTGTTCCGGGTGAGCCTTCCCCTGGCGCGGACCCAGGCCCTGGCCGACTATGACGCGCCGCGCGACGCGGCCTCCCGGCCCGAGCCCGGCGCGGACGGCGGTCGGCTGGACGATCGTCCAGGGCAGCTGCGGGTGCTGCTGGCCGAGGACCACCCTATCAACCAGAAGGTCGTGCAGTTGATCCTCGCCCCCTACGGCGCCGAGGTGACCGTGGTGGAGAACGGCGCCCAGGCGGTCGAAGTCTTCCAGGCCGGGCTCTTCGACCTCATCCTGATGGACATGCAGATGCCGCTGATGGACGGCCTGGCCGCGACCCGCGTCATCCGCGCCCACGAGCGCGAGCGTGGCGCGGCGCGCACACCCATCATCATGCTCAGCGCCAACGCCATGGACCATCACCGGCGGGACGCCCTCGTCGCCGGCGCCGATCTGCACATCGCCAAGCCAATCAACGCGGTCGCCTTGCTGACCGGCATCGGCCAGGCCTTGAGCCCCGCCAGCGTCATCGCGAGCTGAGTACGGCGGGGCGGGCGAGCGGCTCTTGAGCGGGACAGGCTTCACCTTTCGCCCGCTACAGCCTAAATCGTGCGGCTCCCGGCCCCCGTGCCGATCGACCTTCCGCCCCAGGCCGCGATCGTGATCACCTTCGACAACGTCTCCAAGACCTATGCCGGCTCCGGTGACCGCGCGGCCCTGACCGGCGTCAGCCTGTCGGTCGCGCCGGGCGAGGTGTTCGGCGTGATCGGCGCGTCGGGGGCGGGCAAGTCCACCCTGATCCGCTTGATCAACGGCCTGGAAAAGCCGTCTGGCGGCCAAGTGATCGTCGACGGCGATGACGTGGCCGCCCTGGGCGTCGAGGGGCTGCGGTCTCTGCGCCGCCGGGTCGGGATGATCTTCCAGCACTTCAACCTGCTGTCGTCCAAGACCGTGGCCGGCAATGTGGCGTTCCCGCTGAAGTTGGCCGGTCGGCCCGAGGCCGAGGTCAAGGCCCGCACCGCCGAGCTGCTGGAGCGCGTGGGCCTCACGGACTTCGCCAACAAATATCCGGCCCAGCTGTCCGGCGGTCAGAAGCAGCGGGTGGGCATCGCCCGCGCCCTGGCGACCGGCCCCAAGGTGCTGCTGTGCGACGAGGCCACCAGCGCGCTGGACCCCGAGACCACCGAACAGATCCTGGAGCTGGTCTCCAACCTCAATCGCGAACTGGGCCTGACCATCGTGCTGATCACCCACGAGATGGACGTGGTGCGCCGCGTCTGTGACCGAGTGGCGGTGCTGGAGGGCGGCAGGGTGGTCGAAGCCGGCGCGGTCGAGGAGGTGTTCCTGCACCCGGCCAGCGCCACCGCCCGGCGGTTCGTGATGGAAGCCGACGGCGTTCCGGCCGACGGCGCGATGGTGGCCGGACGCGTGGTGCGTCTGACCTTCCGAGGCGAGGCCACCTACAAGCCGATCCTGGGCCTGGTGGCCCGCGAGACGGGCGTCGATTATTCGATCTTGGGCGGTCGTATCCACCGCCTACGCGAGACGCCCTATGGCCAGCTGACCCTCTCCCTGACCGGCGGCGACGTCGAGGCGGCGATCGCTCGGTTCAAGGCCGACGGCGTCCGGGTCGATCTGGTGACGGAGGCGGACCGATGAGCGGCTTCATGGACAATATCGCCCTCTTCCAAAATGTAGACTGGTCGGAGATCGGCCAGGCGACGCTCGACACCCTGTCGATGCTGGGCGGTTCGATGGTGCTGACCGTGGTGCTGGGCCTGCCGCTGGGGGTGATCCTGTTCCTGACCGGCAAGGGCCAGATGCTTCAGAACCGCGCCGCGAACGGCGTGCTGTCGCTGGTCATCAACATCCTGCGCTCGGTGCCGTTCGTGATTCTGCTGATCGTGATGATCCCGCTGACCGTGGCCCTGGTCGGCACGTCGCTAGGCGTGGCCGGAGCGATCCCGCCGCTGGTGGTGGGGGCAGCGCCGTTCTTCGCGCGGCTGGTGGAGACCGCCTTGCGTGAAGTCGACAAGGGCGTGATCGAGGCCAGCTTCGCCATGGGCGCCAAGCGGCGGCAGGTGGTGTTGGGCGCGCTGTTGCCCGAGGCCATGCCGGGCCTGATCGCCGCCGCGACCGTCACGGCCATCGCCCTGGTGTCCTATACCGCCATGGCCGGCGTCGTCGGCGCTGGCGGACTGGGCGACCTGGCCATCCGCTTCGGCTATCAGCGCTTCCAGACCGACGTGATGGTGGTGACCGTGGTGCTGCTGCTGGTGCTGGTCCAGGCGCTGCAGATGGTGGGGGATGTGGTGGTGCGCCGCGTTTCACACCGCTAGAAGAGCCCGATGACCGACGACGACATCCCCATCCTGTCCGCCCCGCCGCCCGAGCACTGGGACGAGGCCTTCGCCCAGACCCTGGTCGGCAAGATCATGCTGGTGAACCTGACCTTCCTCGACGCCGACGGCGAACTGGAGGGGCGCGAGGCTTTTTACGGCGTGGTGATCACGGCCGACGCCGACGAGGGCATTCTACTGGACCTACTGGGTCCGCAGGACGGCGACACCACGACCCTGCCGCCCCAGACCTCGAACATCACGGCGGCCAAGCCGGGGCTCTATCCGCTGACGGACGGCGAAACGGTCGAGAACCCGGATTTCCTGTCGAGCTGGACCATCGCCGGGCCGGAAGAGCCGGCGAACGAGGAATAGATCCGCAGTCGGTCGGTATTTAGCCGTGAGAAGCGGAAACCTCGTCCTTCGACAAACTCAGGATGAGGTTTCCGACTGCCGAGGCCTGCACAATGATCCTCATCCCGAGCTTGTCGAAGGACGAGGATCACGCACGGCGCCGTGATCCGACCTACGCCTGGTCGAACGGAAACGGCAGCCGGCCGGCCTTGAAGATGATCTGGGGGTTCTCGTCGTAGTCGCCCAGCTCGACGTCGGCCGAGGCGGCGAAGGCGACCACGCCCTCGCGGATTGGAGCCAGGCGCTCGGCCTTGCGGCGGGCTTCCTCGGCGTCCTTGCAGCCAACCTGCTGCTCGGCCTTCAGGCTCTTGCCGCGGCCGGCCTTGTAGGCTTGGACGATGTAGACGGTTTCTCGAGCCATCCGCATCCAGGCGACCTGTTTGGCTCCCGGGTCAAGGCGCGGCGCGAAATGATCCCAAGGCAAATGGTTCAAGACTCTGCGCGCCGGTTCAGGAAAACTGATTTCCCGATCCGATGGGAAGCGGGCAATACCCTACCCGTCTAGTCGCCTTAATGGAGCCGTTCATGGTCGCCCGCCGCGCCGTTCTCGTCAGCCTTGCCGTCCTTGCGCTGGCCGCTTGTGGCCAGAAGCCCGCGCCGAGCGCCGGCGACACCCTGACGGTCGCCGCCACGGCCATACCGCACGCCGAGGTGCTGGAGTTCATCAAGCCCAAGCTGGCGGCGCAGGGGCTGAAGATCGAGATCAAGGTCTTCAACGACTACGTCCAGCCCAACATCCAGGTCGCCGAGAAGCGAATGGACGTCAGCTATTTCGAGACGCTGCCCTATCTTGAGACCTTCAACACCGACAAGGGCACCAATTTGGTCCCGGTGATCGGCGTACACATCGAGCCGATCGGGGCCTATTCACACCGTTTCAAGACGGTCGCCGACCTGCCCCAGGGCGCGACCGTGGCCATCCCCAACGACGCCAGCACCGAAGACCGCGCGCTGCGCCTGTTGGCGCGCGGCAATGTCATCGCCCTGGACACCACCAAAAAGGCGCTGAGCCTCAAGGACATCACCGGCAATCCCAAGGGCCTGAAGTTCAAGGAACTGGAAGGCGCGACCCTGCCGCGCACGCTGGACCAGGTCGACCTGGCGGTGATCAACACCAACTACGCGCTGGACGCCAAGCTGGACCCGTCCAAGGACGCCCTGCTGATCGAGGACAAGAACAGCCCCTATGTGAACTACCTGGTCGGCCGTCCGGACAACAAGGACGACCCGCGCGTCCAGAAGCTGGCCAAGGCCCTGACCTCGCCCGAGGTGAAGGTGTTCATGGAGCAGCACTATCACGGCGCGGTGGTGCCGGCGTTCTAGGCTTCCGCGGCTTCCGGCTTCAGGACGCCACTACGGTCCACGCGCAGCAGCAAGGGCTTGTCCTGGCCGCCGGCGGGATCGACCAGCGAAAAGACCACAGGCAGAACCTTCATCACCGCGATGGAGGCGCCTGGCGGGGTGAAGACCACCTGTTCTGGGTAGCGTTCCTGGATCAGGTCGTTGAGGCGGCGCACGGCGACGGCGTCGGTGACCTCGCTGACCGTGGCGGCCAATGACAGGCCGCGCGGGCCGGCTTCGTCCGGCTCGTGATGGCCGATGGCGATGGAGACGCGCGGATCGCGGGTTATGTTGGCCAGCTTCTGGCTGCCGCGACCGATCGCGAAATACAGCACCAGTCCGTCGTGGATGTAGCCGACCATGGTCGTCTGCGGCCAACCGTCGGCCCGCAGGGTGGCCAAGGCCATGATGCGGTTTTCCGACAGGATACCCAGCACCCTGGGCTTCAGCGTTTCGCCGTGAGGTTCCATCTTGCCCATGGTCACACCGCCGCCAGGGCGTTGTCGGCCACGGCGGCGATCTGGGCGTGGGTGATCGAAACCACCGTGCCGGGATGGCCGGACGTCACCTGAACACGGCCGCCGAGCTGCCGGGTCAGCGCCTCGACGATGCTGGTGCCGAGGCCGGGCTTGGCAATTTGATCAATGGGCATGCCGACGCCGTTGTCGGCGACCGACAGCGTCCAGTTGGGGCCCTTGGCGTGATAGCTGACCACGATCGCGCCCTTCCTCTGGTCCGGGAAGGCATGCTTGAGCGAGTTGATCACCAGTTCGGTGACGATCAGGCCCAGGCTGATCGAGACGTCCGCATCCACGGAGCTGTCATCGGCCTCGACGGTGAGCGACAGCAGGTCGCGATCGTGGATCATCGAGGCGCCGATGCTCTGGCAAAGCTGGTTGAAATAGGCGGCCAGTTCCACGACGCCGAGGCGCGAGGCCGCCAGCTGCTGTTGCAGGGCGGCGACCGACATCACCCGGTTATGCGCGTCATGAAGATAGAGACGGGTTTCGTCCGACTGCACCTTGCGTGCGCTTTGCAGGATCACGCTGGCGATGATCTGCAGACTGTTGGCGACCCGGTGCTGCACCTCCTGCAGCAGGACGGCCTTCTCGCGCAGGAGATCGTTCTTGAGCGCTTCCGCCAGACGGCTCTCGGTGACGTCGACCATGCCCAGCAGCAGGCGGACCGGCGCGTTGCGCCCGTATGCCAACTTGTGGGCGTTCATGACCAGACGGCGCGGCGCATGGCCGTTGATCGCCAGGTCCATCTCGTAAGCCTCGACCTTGGCGCCGGAGAGCGTGGCCGTCAGCAGCGAACTCAGGCGCGGCGCGTTCCATTCGCCGTTGCCGAGCTTGAAAACCTCGACGCCTTCGGTCAGGGCCGGGTCGATGGCGAAGGTCTGGCAGAACGAAGTGCTGGCCGCGACCACGATCAGGTCGCCGTCGAGCAGCAGTAGGGGCGCGGCCGATGAGGCCACCACCGCCAGGGCGAGGCTGAGATCGGCGTCGGGAAGGGGCGTGTCGCGGGCAGCCATGGCTGTCCCTTCGAATGCCCAGAGGCTCGCGGTGCGAAAGCCGTCCTGGGTAGAGATGTCGGAAAACGGGAAACCCGTTGTTTCTGGCAAGGGGCGTTCCGGACGCGAATTCTAGCACGCTCAAGCCGCCACCGGTGACAAATCGGTTTTTTAGTCTTGAGTCGTATAGGCGACACTTGAAAAGGTTCTCGACCCGACGTTGATTGATCTGGCTTCGGCTGAAATTTCACCATACATATCAGACTCCTCTCTCGCGGAGCCTCCCCTTGCGACACCTGATGGCCCCAGACGACGCCCATGCCGGCGCCCAAACCGCTGGGGGACGCGACCGGATGCTGGTGCTGGACGTCTGTTCGTCCTCGGGGCTGGAGGACTGGTCGCCCGATCTGCAGAAGGCCAAGGTCTATGAACGGATCCTGCTGGACCTGATCCTGGGCCGCCTGGCGCCGGGCGCGCGGTTGGACGAGCAGTCGCTGGCGGCGCGGTATGACGCCGGCCTGGCGGGCGTGCGCGACGCCCTGGGGCGCTTGGCGCTCGAAGGCCTGGTGATCCGCCGGGCCCGCTCGGGCACCACGGTCGCGCCGCTGGACCTGGTCGAACTGCGCCAGGGCTACGAGGCCCGGGCCCTGATCGAGCCGCACTGCGCGAGCCTGGCCGCCAAGTTCGCCAGCAAGGCCGAGGCGGCCGCCATCCGCGCCGCCTTCGATGGCGGCGAGGACGCGGCCCGCGCCCGCGATCTGCCCGCCCTCGTGGCCATGGACCAGCGCTTCCACGCCGCCGTGGCCCGCGCCGGCGGCAACATGGCCCTGGCCCGCATCCTCATTCCCCTGCAGCACAAGGCCGCCCGCTACTGGGTGTTCTCGTTCGGCGCGGCCACCGAGGCCGAGCTGATCGCTGATGTCGAGCAGCACCGCGCCGTCGCCGACGTGATCGCCACCGGCGACGCCGACGGCGCTCGGCTGGCCATGATGCGCGTGCTCAACATCATGCCCGAGGCGACCCGGCCGATGGTCGAGGGATAGGCGTAGAACGATCGGGGGCACACGCATGCGTGTGTCCCCATCAGCATCACGGCCTCTCAACATCTCTAATAACGCCGCCACATAATTTCTTCTGAAATGTCAGATAACGTTTTGACGAACGTTGCGTAACATCCCATTGGCTAGCTTCACCGCCGCTCCCCCGGCGGACCCGGAGCTTTGCGATGTCGATCCGCGCCTGCCTGCTCGCCTCCGCAACGGCCCTCGGCGTCTTCGCCCCCAGCCTGGCCCTGGCTCAAGCGGCGACCCCGCCCGACGCCGTCGACGCGGTCATCGTCTTGGCGCGCGACAAGGCCGGTCTGCTGGAAAAGCAACCCAGCACCACGGTGTTTGGCTTGGAGAAGTCGCTGCTCGAGACTCCCCGCTCGGCCAGCTTCGTCAGCGACACCACGCTGGAGCGGTTTGGGATCGAGACCCTCGACGGCCTGACCGCCGTCTCGCCGGGAACCTACACCGCCAGCTTCTACGGCGTGCCCGGATCGCTGAACATTCGCGGCACCCTGGCCGAGAACTACTTCCGCGGCTTCAAGCGGGTCGAGAACCGCGGCACCTACTCCACCCCGATCGGCGGCGCGGCCCAGATCGAGATCGTGCGCGGCCCACCGACCCCGCTCTACGGCGCCGGCAAGGTCGGGGGCATGCTGAACTTCATCCCCAAGTCAGCGCGCGACGAGGGCCGGTTCCTGACCGACCCCAAGGGCGAGGTCACCGCGACGGTCGGGGCCTACGATAAGAAGAACCTGACCGGCCAGATCGCCCTGCCGGTCAAGCTGGGCGCGGCCGACGGCGGGGTCTACGCCTATGGCGAGCTCGATGATTCAAAGAGCTTTTACCGTGGGCTCCACCCCAGGCGGCAACTGGCGGAAATCTCGGCCGACTTCGACCTGAACAACGGCTGGAGCACGGCTATCGGCGGGATGGTCTATCACTCGACCGGCGATATCCAGACGCCGGGCTGGAACCGCCTGACCCAGGACCTGATCGACCACCAGACCTACATCACCGGCCGCGACACCACGCTGGTCGACACGGACGGCAACGGCCGCCTGACCCCGGGTGAGGTGGGCTCGTACCCCTATGGTAGCGCGCTCTACATCCCGTATTACGGCTTCCCCGCCAGCGACGCCAACCACACGCTGGACGTCGGGGTGGGGACCACCAAGCTCAGCCCGCGCACGGTGCATGTCAGCGCCGCCGACTTCTCCAAGACCCGGACCAACACCCTCTATCTCGACCTGGCCAAGCGGTTTGACGACGGCAGCGTGCTGAAGCTGCAGCTGTTTTACGACGACCAGGAGAACAGGCGCTTCGTCTCGTACGGCTACCCGGCCTGGTTCGACAGTTCGGTCTGGGAGGCGCGGGCCAGCTACGCCTTCGGCCGCGACTTCGGGGCGGTGGCAACCAAGACCATCGTCGGGGCCGGCTATCGGGACTTCGATGGTCGCCGCCGCGAGAGCTTCAACAGCGGCATGATCGCCCTGGACCGTCGCGACATCAGCCATGGCGCCACGGCCGCCGACATCATCGACAGCCCGTTCAGCACCGAGCCGACCGGCGTCCAGGGGCTGGAATGGGAAAACGACAACCAGAGCACGTGGAGCCAAACGGGCCTGTTCTTCACCAGCGACATCAAGCTGGAGCGTCTGACCCTGACACTCGGCGGCCGCTACGACTGGTATGACGTGGCCGCGCGAGACACGGGCTTCCTGACCTTCACCGTGCCCGGGCGGCAGACCGACAGCCAAGGGAAGGGAACCTACAGCGCCAGCCTGACCTACCAGACCCCGGTTGGGCTGATGCCCTATATCAGCTACGCCAAGGCCTCGGCCCTGGAGGTCAGTCAGGCGGGCGACATCGCCCCGGGGCTGATCGCCTCGGACTCGTGGCTGTCGGACAGCGACCTGGCCGAGGCGGGGGTGAAGTTCCAGCTGCTGCGCGGAACCCTGGTCGGCTCACTGGCCGGCTATCGCCAGAACCGCACCCAGCTGTCGGGCCTGAGCCCGGTGGTGCAGGGCACGCGGGCCAAGGGCGTGGAGCTGGAAATCCGTTGGCTGGCCTCCGAGCATCTCAGCTTCACGGCCACCGGCAACAGCCAGCACACCACGGTCAAGGGCCCGGACCTGTCGTTCCAGTACATTCCGGCCTACACGGCGGGCGTGCCCGGCGCCCAGGCCTATGGCGGCTCCTACGTCGTCTGGACGTTCGGCGGGCCGACCGGCCTGCCGGGCCGTCTGGGGGACTACGACTACACCCTGATCCCCAAGTCGGTGGTCAGCCTCTACGGCGCCTATACCAGCGACAGGCACGACTGGGGCTCGGCCGGGGCGACCCTGGGCGTCACCCACGTGACCAAGACCTCGGGCACGGTGCGGGACGCGGTGACCTATCCCGCCTACGCCGTGGTCAACGCCTCGGCCTATCTGGCGCGCGGGCCATATACCGCCGAGCTGAATATCGAGAACCTGTTCGACACGCTCTATTTCACCCCCGACGCCGACACCTACGCCAACCTCGGGGCCTTGCCGGGCAAGGGGCGCGAGTGGCGGGTCACGTTGAAGCGCTCCTTTTGAATCCTCTCCCAGAGGGAGAGGGAGGGGCCCGCGCCATAGGCGTGGGAGGGAGAGGGGTTACGCCCTTGCCGTTTTCCCCCGATGATCCTTGCAAGACGTCGAACGCCCAAACCCCTCACCCTCCCATCGCTTCGCGACGGGTCCCTCCCTCTCCCTCTGGGAGAGGGTTCGAGAGACGCCCATGACTTCAACCTTCCGCCCATGGCTCCTCGTCGCCGCGTTCAGCCTGCTGCTGTTCCTGATCACCGCGGCCACCTATTCGTCGCTGGGCGTGGTGATCCCGGCCATGGTCGGGGAACTGGGCTGGAGTTGGGAGCGCGCCTTTGCCGGGTTCTCGATCCTGGGGGTGTTCACGGGCCTGTCCTCGTGGCTGCCGGCCCTGTTGATCCGCCGGATCGGGGTGCGGGGCACGCTCCTGGTCGGGGTGGCGGTGATGGCCGGCGGCCTGGCCTGCCTGGCACGGGTCCACGCCCTGCCGATCTACTTTCTGGGCGCGGCCCTGTGCGGGGTCGGCTTCCAGATGGCGGCCCTGATCCCGGGCACCCATGTGCTGTCGGCGATCTTCAAGGAACGGGCCCTGCCGTTCGGGATCTATTTCACCTTCGGCGCCCTGGGCGGCGTGGCCGGGCCGTGGATGGTGGTCAAGGCCCTGGCCGCGACCCAGGGTGATTGGCGGCTCTATTGGGCGCTACAGGCGGTGGTCGTGGGCCTGGTGGGCCTGGCCTGCGCCGTGGCCGTGGGCGGCCCGCGCTGGCTGGAGCAGGCGGGAGCGGCGCTGGACCGCGAACTGGACGCGGAGGCCCAAGTCAGGAATGCGTCTGGCCAGACGCCCAGCCGCGTCTACCACACCGACCACGAGTGGAGCGTGCGCGACGCGGTGCGCACCCCGCAGTTCTATGTGCTGGTGGCGGCCTATTTCAGCCATTTGCTGGCCGGGATCAGCGCCGTCAGCCTGACCCAGGCGCACATGCTGCAACTGGGCGTGGCCGGCCTCGGCGGCGCGGCGGCGGCCGGGGCGCTCAGCCTGGAGGGCCTGATGCAGGTGGTCGCGCGGCTGGGCGGCGGGGCGATCGGCGACCGTGTCGACCCGCGCTGGCTGCTGGTCTTCGCCCAAGGTCTGCTGGTGGTGGGCCTGCTGGCCCTGGCGCACGCCACCACGCCGCTGCTGCAGGTGCTCTACGCGGTCGGGGTGGGTGTCGGCTTTGGCCTGACCGTGCTGGCCGTCAGCCTGCTGCTGCTCAACTATTTCGGCCGCCGCAACAATGTCGAGCTGTTCTCCCTGACCTGTCTGGTCGGGGCGGTGTCGGCGGCGGGGCCGATCATCGGCGGCGCGGCCCGTGATCGCCTGGGCTCGTTCACCCCAGCCTTCCTGCTGTTCGCGGCCCTTGCCGCGGTGGTGTTCGTGGCCGCGCTGTTCATGCGCCCGCCCGCGTCGAAAGCACGCTGAGCATCACGCAAAAGAAAAGGCCGCCCCGACGGTGTCGGGACGGCCTCTTCCGGCTTTGGAAGCCTGACGCTTAGAACGCGGCCTTCAGGGACACGGTCACGGCCGAGCCGTAGAGGCTCTTGCCGTACTCGTGGCTGTCGGTGTCCGAATAGCGCAGGTCGGCGGTCAGGTGATCGGTGATCGCGGCCGACACGCCCAGGTTCCAGGTCCAGTAGTCGTTGCCCACGCCCGAGAAGTAGCCGGCGGCGTCAACGGACTGGTAGCCCAAGGCGCCGCTCAGGGTCAGCTTTTCGCCGATCGGAGCCGCTGCGTTGCCTTCGACGTAGAAGGATTCGCCGCCATCGCTCGGGAATTCCGGCGAGTAGTAGAACGCCGCGCCCACGGTGGCCGGGCCGACGGCCGTCGAGGCGGCGGCCTTGAGTTCGGTGTAGCTGTACGAGCCCGGGATGCCGTTCTTGTCCTTGGTGTAGCCGTAGTAGATCACGCCCAGGTCCAGGTTCACGGCGCCGACGGTCGGCTTCACGCCGGCGTAGACGTCGATTTCCTGGTCGGGGTTCGGGGTGCCGAAGTCGACGTTCGAGGTCCAGACGCCGGCGTAGCCGATGCCGTAGGCGGCATCGATGCCGCCGAAGACTTGCGGGTCGTTGTTGGTGTTGCTGATGCCGCGGAAGATGTAGTCGCTGGCGACGCCAACGTTGTACGACAGCTTCAGCTCTTCAGCCATCGCGGCGCCGCCCATGGCGACCGAAGCGGCGGCGGCGACCAGCGCCAATTTCAGAAACTTCATGTGTTCTATCCCCTTATCTGTTTTTGCCGACCGAAGGGTTTGGAGCCTTCGCCGTCCAGCGACGCCTGCAAGCGCGTTGGGCACAACGAGATTAGTTGTCGACAACGCCCTAGTTGCAATCTTGCTGGTTAAATCGCCAGCAGAAAGGGCGACCCCAGTACAAAGTTTGGGCGTAGTGTGACGATTTTGCTTCAGAAGTGACGTGGGGCGCCACAGTGTCGAACTTCCGTTTGTTTACGCTTTACCTGCGGCTTTAGCGCATCGCCAGACTCGCCCCGCCCAGGTGCAGTCCGGCGTCCACCAACAGCGTTTCACCGGTAACATGCCGCGAGGCGGGCGAGGCCAGGAACACCGCCGAACCGGCGATGTCCTCGGCGGTCGAGGCCACTTTCAGCGGCGTGGCCGCCGCCGCGCCCGTGCGCAAACGATCAACACGCTCGGCGTCCATGGCCTTTCCGAACCACGGGGTGTCGATGAAGCCGGGACAGACGGCGTTGACCCGAATGCGTGGCGCCAAGGCCCGGGCCAGGGACAGGGTCATGGTGGTCAGGGCGCCCTTCGAGGCGGCGTAGGGGATCGATGAGCCGTTGCCCACGACGCCCGCGATCGAGGCGGTGTTGACCACGGCCCCCGGCTGGGGCGCGGCCTCCAGCAGGCTGCGGGCGGCGCGGACCATCTGAAAGGCGCCCACCACATTGACCGAATAGAGCCGCAGGAAGTCCTCGGCGTCCACCGCGTCGAGGTCGGCGTGGTTGGGCGCGAACTTGGTGACCCCGGCATTGTTGAACAGGGCGTCGATGCGGCCCGTGCCAGCGGCGGCCTGCGCGATGCGGCGGCAATCGGCGTCCTGGGCCACGTCTCCCTGGACCAGAACGGCCTTGGAGCCCTCGGCCTGGATCAGCCGCGCGGTCTCCTCGGCCTCCTGGGCGCTGCTGGCGAAATTGACGACCACAAGGCCGGCGCCGCGCCGGGCGGTCTCGACCGCGATCGCCCGTCCCAGGCCCGTGGAGGCGCCGGTGACCACCACCGTGAAGCCGTCGAAATCCCGTCCGCTCATTATTGTCTTCCCGTTCGAACGCCTGTTTTGACGAACGATAGCGACACCGCGCGCGCTTGTCTCGCCGGGCCTCCGGGCCTAAATGCCGCCCATGACCGAACTTCATGTGACCCAGCTGGGCCAGGCGGTGGAGCCCGCCGCCAGCCCCGACCAGGCCGTTCTCGAGCGCGTGCCCAATCCGCAGAGCGACGTGACCTATCTGGCCCGCTTCGTGGCCCCGGAATTCACCTCGCTGTGCCCGGTGACCGGCCAGCCCGACTTCGCGCATCTGGTGATCGACTACGCGCCCGGCGACTGGCTGATCGAGAGCAAGTCCCTGAAGCTGTACCTGACCAGCTTCCGTAACCACGGCTCGTTCCACGAGGACTGCACGGTCAAGATCGGCCGCAAGATCGTCGAGATCGCCCAGCCGCGCTGGCTGCGGATCGGCGGCTACTGGTATCCGCGCGGCGGCAT
>FTJN01000731.1_pt4 | contig 19276 bp, 17 predicted proteins | sample 1658361 | NCBI WGS metagenome assembly FTJN01 (sample SAMEA3914819, study PRJEB12502) | metagenome | biome: forest; material: soil | place: Canada | collected 2010-06-26 | depth 0.3 m
CAAGGACTGGCAGCTCGTGTGCGACAACACGCGCACCTGCCGGGCGGCCGGCTACAGCGCCGAAGGCAGCGACGCGCCGGTTTCCGTGCTGGTCGCGCGTGCCTCGGGCCCGGGCCAGCCGGCCTACCTCGAACTGCAGCTGGGCGTCCTGGACGCCCGCAGCGTGCGCCCGGCCAGCGTCGCGCTGGTGATCGCGGGCAAGCCGGCGGGCACGATCCGCGTCGACAGGAACAACCACGCCGACCTGCCCGCGGCTGTGGCCGCACCGCTGTTGAAGGCCGTGGCGGCCGGCGGCGGCGTCGCGTTCACGGCCGGCAAGACGACGTGGCGGCTGTCGGCCGACGGCGCCGCCGACCTGCTGCTGAAGATGGACGAGATCCAGGGTCGCACGGGCCGGCCGTCGGCGCTCGTGCGCAAGGGCGGCCTGAGCGACGCCGAGGTGGCGTCGGCGATGGCGGTTCCGCGCTTCGAGGCGTCGCGCGTTCCCGCGGCGATCTCGCCGGGCGACGACGCGCTGGCCGTGCGCGTGCTCGCCGCGATCCAGAGCAACCCCGACTGTCCGTTGCTGGACGACGGCGCCGCGCAATCCAGGGCGCGCCTGTGGCACCTGGACGCCAATCGCCTGCTGGTGACGCAGCCTTGCCGCGCGGCGGCCGGCAACGCCGGCAACGGCTATTGGACCGCCAACCTGCGCCCGCCGTACGATGCGAGGCCGATGACCTATTCGGGCGCCGACTTCGACGGCAGCACCGTCAGCGTCCGCGCCAGCGCCGGCAGCGCGGGCGACTGCGGCAGCGCCGAGGCGTGGACCTGGAACGGATTCCGGTTCGAGCAGACCTACGCGGCCACCGGCGGCCTGTGCCGTGGCGTGAAGGCGGGCGGGGCGTGGGAGCTGCCCACCCTGGTCAGCGACGTGATAGCCGCGAAGTGACGGCGAGAATGCAACACGAGGTGAAATGAAGATGAAAGCGATCCAGGTCGGCCTGCTGGGCATCGGAACCGTCGGTTCCGGAACGTACAACGTGTTGACGCGCAACCAGGAGGAGATCCGCCGCCGCGCCGGCCGCGCCATCGAGATCACGATGGTGGCCGACCTCGACGTCGCGCGCGCCAAGAGCGTCGTGGGCGACCACGTGAAGGTGGTGGCCGACGGCCGCGAGATCATCGCCAATCCCGACATCGACATCGTCGTCGAGCTGATCGGCGGCTACGGCGTGGCCAAGGCGCTGGTGCTGGAGGCGATCGCCGCCGGCAAGCACGTGGTCACCGCCAACAAGGCGCTGCTGGCGGTGCACGGCAACGAGATCTTCGCGGCGGCGCGCGCGAAGGGCGTGATGGTGGCGTTCGAGGCCGCGGTCGCGGGCGGCATCCCCATCATCAAGGCGCTGCGCGAGGGCCTGACCGCCAACCGCATCGAGTGGATCGCCGGCATCATCAACGGCACCACCAACTTCATCCTGTCCGAGATGCGCGACAAGGGGCTCGACTTCGACGTCGTGCTCAAGGAAGCGCAGCGCCTGGGCTACGCCGAGGCCGATCCCACCTTCGACATCGAAGGCGTGGACGCCGCTCACAAGGCCACGATCATGAGCGCCATCGCGTTCGGCATCCCGGTGCAGTTCGACAAGGCGCACGTCGAGGGCATCGTGGGCCTGCAGGCCGCCGACATCAAGCACGCCGAGGCGCTGGGCTACCGCATCAAGCTGCTGGGCATCACGCGCCGCCGCACGGACGTGGGCGGCATCGAGCTGCGCGTGCACCCGACGCTGGTGCCGGCCAAGCGCCTGATCGCCAACGTCGAGGGCGCGATGAACGCCGTCGTCGTGCAGGCCGACGCCGTCGGCACCACGCTCTACTACGGCAAGGGCGCGGGTGCCGAGCCGACCGCGTCGGCCGTCGTGGCCGACCTGGTCGACATCACGCGCCTGCACACCGCCGATCCCGACCACCGCGTGCCGCACCTGGCGTTCCGCGCCGATGCGCTGTCCGACACGCCGATCCTGGGCATCGCCGACGTCGTCACCTCGTTCTACCTGCGCCTGTGCGTGGCCGACGAGGCCGGCGTGCTGTCCAGGATCACCACGACGCTGGCCGAGCACGACATCTCCATCGACGCCGTGCTGCAGCGTCCCAGCCCCGACCGCAAGGACGGCCAGCAGGACCTGATCATCCTCACGCACAACACGGTCGAGGGCAGGATGCGCAAGGCGATCGCGCAGATGCAGGCGCTGCCGACGGTGCTGGCGCCCATCGTCAGCCTGCGCAAGGAAGACCTGGCCTGACGCGATGAAATACATCAGCACCCGGGGCGACCAGACCCCGCGCAGCTTCAGCGAGATCCTGCTGGAAGGCCTGGCGCCGGACGGCGGTCTCTACCTGCCCGAGCACTACCCGCAGGTCGACGACGCCACGCTCACGCGCTGGCGCGGCCTCTCCTATGCCGAGCTGGCGTTCGAGATCCTGGCGCTGTACATCGACGACATCCCGGCCGCGGACCTGAAGGCGCTGGCCGCGAAGACGTACACCGCCGAGGTGTTCGGCACCAGGGCCATCGTGCCGTTGAAGACGCTGGAGCCCGGCGTGAAGCTGGAGGCGCTGTCCAACGGCCCGACGCTGGCCTTCAAGGACATGGCCATGCAGCTGCTGGGCAACCTGTTCGAACACGAACTGGCGCGCCGCGGCGAGACGCTCAACATCCTGGGCGCCACGTCCGGCGACACCGGCAGCGCGGCCGAGCACGCGATGCGCGGCAAGAAGGGCGTCAGCGTGTTCATGCTGAGCCCCTACGGCCGCATGAGCCCGTTCCAGCAGGCGCAGATGTTCAGCTTGCAGGACGAGAACATCCACAACCTGAGCGTGGAGGGCGTGTTCGACGACTGCCAGGACATCGTCAAGGCCGTGTCCAACGACCTCGCGTTCAAGCGCAAGTGGCGCATCGGCACCGTCAACTCCATCAACTGGGCGCGCCTGCTGGCCCAGGTCGTGTACTACTTCGCCGGCTACTTCCAGGCCACGAAGACGAACGCGGAGAAGGTGAGCTTCGCGGTGCCGTCCGGCAACTTCGGCAACGTCTGCGCCGGCCACGTCGCGCGCATGATGGGCCTGCCGATCGCGCGACTGGTGGTGGCCACCAACGAGAACGACGTGCTCGACGAGTTCTTCCGCACCGGCACCTACCGCGTGCGCGGCGCGGCCGAGACCTTCGAGACCTCGAGCCCGTCGATGGACATCTCCAAGGCGTCCAACTTCGAGCGCTTCGTGTTCGACCTGCTGGGCCGCGACGGCGCCCGGACGCGCGAGCTGTTCGGCGCCGGGCTGGCACGCGACGGCGCGTTCACGCTGTCGGCCGACGAGAAGGCGCGCCTCGCGGGCTTCGGCTTCGTGTCGGGCCGCAGCACGCATGCCGACCGGCTGGCCACGATCCGCGACACCGACGCGCGCTTCGGCGTCGTCATCGACACCCACACGGCCGACGGCCTGAAGGTGGCGCGCGAGCACGTGCGCGCCGGCGAGACGATGCTGGTGCTCGAGACGGCGCTGCCGATCAAGTTCGCCGACACGATCCAGGAGGCACTGGGCCGCCGGCCCGAGTTGCCGGCGGCGCTGGCCGACCTCGAGTCGCGGCCCAAGCGGTTCACCGTGGTGAAGGCGGACGTGGCGGTCGTCAAGGCGTTCATCGAGGCGCACGCGCCGGCGCATTGAGCCGTCTCCTTCGGCCATCCTCGATGTGCGGCAGTCGGCCTGGGGCAACCCGAGGGGTCTGGCACCTCGTCGTCCGCGCCGAAATCGATGGTGTTCGAGGGAATGCGATTCGCGGACGATGAGGTGCCTGACCTCGATCGTCAGCGAAGCCGGGGTCAGACACCTCGGATCGCGGTGGACGCCGCACCGGATGTCGAGTGGCCAGCGCGATCCGAGGTGCCAGACCCCTGCGGCGCCGGCCTGGCGCTTGAGCGTCGCTTTCGTTCCGCCTTGCCCCGCTAAGGGCGGCCCAACCTGTTGCATCATTGGCGAGCCATGAACGCACCTTCCTCGACTTCCCCGTCCCCCGGCGCCGGACGCGGCCCGCTCATCAGCGCCGACGACGCGCTGGCGCGCCTGCTCGCCGCCGTTGCGCCGACCGGGCGCAGCGAGACCGTCACCACGCCCGAGGCCTGGGGCCGCGTGCTGGCGCGCGACGTCGTCTCGACGGTGAACGTGCCGCCCGAGGACAACAGCGCGATGGACGGCTACGCCGTACGCTTGGCCGACCTCGCTTCCGGCGTCGTCGGAGGCACCGTACTGCGGGTCAGTCAACGCATCGTCGCCGGCCGTCCCGGGCAGCCGTTGAGTCCTGGCACAGCGGCGCGCATCTTTACCGGCGCGCAGGTGCCGGCCGGCGCCGACGCCGTGGTCATGCAAGAGCACTGCGACGCCTTGCCCGGACCCGGCCTCGGCACGGTGCGCGTCAATGAACTGCCGGCGCCGGGCATGGCGATCCGCCGCCAGGGCGAGGACGTCAAGCTCGGCCACGTCGTGCTGCGCGCCGGCCACCGGATGGACTCGGCGGCGATCGGCCTGGCCGCCACGGTGGGCATGGCGACGCTGGAGGTCGCCGAGCGACCGCGCGTGGCGCTGTTCTCTACCGGCGACGAGCTGGTGATGCCCGGTGAGCCGCTGCCGCCCGGCGCCATCTACAACTCCAACCGCTTCATGCTGGGCGCGCTGCTGCGTGGCCAGGGTTGCGTAGTCACCGACCTCGGTAACGTGCCCGATCGCCTCGACGCCACGCGAGCGATGCTGCGCCAAGCGGCGGCGGGCCATGACCTGATCCTGAGCTCGGGCGGCGTCTCGGTGGGCGAGGAGGACCATCTGAAGCAGGCATTGGCCGAAGAGGGCCGGCTCGACCTGTGGGCGATCGCGATCAAGCCTGGCAAGCCGCTTGCGTTCGGGGCGGTTCGGCATTTCGACGCCGGCGGCATGTCGCTGAGCGGTGCGGATGGCCCGGCCGAGACCTGGTTCATCGGACTGCCGGGCAACCCGGTGTCCAGCCACGTCACGTTCACGCTGTTCGTGCGGCCGGTGCTGGCGCGGCTTCAGGGCGCCCAGGCGCTGGCGCCGCAAGGCATCCCGGTGCGGGCCGATTTCACCTGGCCCAAGCCGGACAAGCGGCGCGAGTTCCTGCGCGTCAAGCGCAACGCGAGCGGCGGGCTCGACCTGTACCGCAACCAGGGCTCGGGCGTGCTCACCTCGCTCGCCTGGGGCGACGGCCTGGCCGACATCGCACCGGGCCAGGCCGTGCAGCCCGGCGACCTGGTGCGCTACCTGTCGCTGGCGGAGCTGGCGCCATGAAGCTCACGCTGAAGTATTTCGCCTCGCTGCGCGAGGCGCTGGGCGCCGGCGGCCCGCTCGACTGGGCGCCCGACGCCGAGCCGACCGCGGCCACCTTGCGCGCGTGGCTGCGCACGCAGTCGGACGCGCACGCGCAGGCGCTGGCGCCCGGGCGCGCGGTGCGCGTGGCGGTCGACCAGGTGCTGGCCGACGAGTGCGCGCCGCTGCGCGAGGGCGCCGAGGTGGCGTTCTTTCCGCCGGTGACCGGGGGCTGACGGCCGTGGCGCGCGTCCGCATCCAGGAAGCCGACTTCGACGTCGGCACCGAACTGTCCGCGCTGCAGGGAACGCGCACCGACGTCGGCGCCGTGGCCAGCTTCGTCGGCTGCGTGCGCGGGCACACCCGCGAGGACGACGTGTCGGCGCTGGCGCTGGAACACTATCCCGGCATGACCGAGCGGGCCATCGAGGCCATGATCGTCGAGGCCGAGGCGCGCTTCGGCGTGCTGGGCGCGCTCGTGATCCACCGCGTGGGGCGCCTGTCGCCGGGCGAGCGCATCGTGCTGGTGGCGGTCGCTGCGCCGCACCGGCGCGACGCGTTCCAGGCCTGCGAGTTCCTGATGGACTACCTGAAGACGCATGCGCCGTTCTGGAAGAAGGAGACCACGCCGCAGGGCGAGCGCTGGGTCGATGCGCGGGTGGCGGACGACGCGGCGCTGGCCCGCTGGGGGCTGGCCTCAGGCAACGCGGCCGGCGCCCTGGTGCCGGCGGGGCTCGCACGGGACGCCGAGGCAGACGCGCCCTAGCCGGGGTCGTCGCCGGCGGGCCGCGGCGTCGGCGGGCCTCGCTCGCAGGCATGCCGGCGGCCCTGCGACAATGGGGGCAGGCGGAGAACCGGCCGCCGTCGCCCCGGGCCGGCGCCGAGCCGTCCCGGCTCGAATCCGATTTCCACCTTTTCCGATCCCGATGAGCGTCACGCCCCTCGTTCCCACGCCCGCCATGATCACGCCGCTGTCGCCCTGGATGCAGGCCGCGGCGGTCGCCGTCGGCGGTGCCGCCGGCTCCCTGTTGCGCTGGCGCCTGGTCGTCGGGCTCGCCGCGCTCGACTGGCCCATCGCGCCGGGCATCCTCGTCGCCAACGTCGTCGGCGGCCTGTGCATCGGTTTTTCCCTCGTCGCGTTCGAGCGCATGCCCTCCGAAGGGCTGCGGCTGCTGCTGGTCGTGGGGGTGCTGGGCGGCCTGACCACGTTCTCGTCGTTCTCCGGCGAGTCGCTGGGCCTGATGATCAAGGGCCAATGGGCGGTCGCCGTGATGCACACGCTGGTCCACGTCTGCGGCGCGCTGTTCGCCGCGGTGCTCGGCTGGCAGGTCGGCCGCTGGGTGCTGGGTTGAGCGCGGCGAACATGGCGGACGATCGCGACGCCCTCGAGCCGGTGCAGGTGCCGGAACTGGCTGCCAGCGAACTGGGCCCGGACGAGCTGCGCCAGGCGCTGGGCCGCTTCGTCACGGGCGTGACCATCGTCACCTGCCGCGACGAGCACGGTGCGCCGGTGGGCCTGACGGCCAACTCGTTCAACGCGCTGTCGCTCGACCCGCCGCTGGTGCTGTGGTCGCTGCGCCAGGCCAGCTCCACCATCACCGCCTTCACCGGCGCCAGCCACTTCGCGATCAACGTGCTGGCGGCCGACCAGGTCGATCTCTCGCGCCGCTTCGCGCGCCCCTCCAGCGCCAAGTTCGACGAGGGCGAATGGACGGACGGGCAGGGCGGCGCACCGCTGCTGGCCGGCTGCGTCGCCGTCTTCGAATGCCGCCGCCGCAGCCACCACGCCGCCGGCGACCACGTGCTGTTCATCGGCGAGGTGGAACGCATCGGCGGCACGGCGGACACGCCGCTCGTGTACCACGCAGGGCATTACCGGACTCTCAGTGAATAGATTCGAAGCGAACGACATCGCGCTGGCTCGGCGCATGGAACTGACGGAGCGGATCAAGCGCTTCGTCGACGGCACGGACGTCTCCGTGGAAGCCGCCGGCCTGATCGAGGCCGGCCTGGACGACGCCTTCCCGGACAACGACTGGATCGCCGACAAGGTCCTGATGCTCGCGAGCTACCGCCCCGGCGGCGGCGAGTCGCTGGTCGACGAGCACCAGGTGCGCGCCGAGCTCGAGAAAGTGCTCCTGCGCCTGCGTTGACGCCGATCAAGGCCGATCGATGCCGGGCCATTGACGCTGGCATGCCAACGGCGTCAGATGGGACCTTGTCGGCGGCTCGGAACGCTGGTTGCCCGCGCTTGAAAACCGCGCCGCCGGGCCCCATGTGTCCGGCAGTTTGAAAGGATTTTCAAGATGCGACTCGACAAGTTGACGACGGCGTTCCAGCAGGCCCTGGCGGACGCCCAGAGCGCCGCGGTGGCGCAGGACAACCCGTACGTCGAACCGGCCCATGTGCTGGCGGCCATGCTGTCCCAGCCGGACGGCCCGAAGTCCCTGCTCGACCGCGCGGGCGCCAACACCGCCGGCCTGAAGACCGCGATGGACGCCCTGATCTCCGGTCTGCCCAGGGTGCAGGGCGGCGGCCAGGTCTCCGGCAGCCGCGACCTGCTGCAGCTGCTTCAACAGTCCGAGAAGGAAGCCGGCAAGCGCGGCGACGAGTTCGTCGCCAGCGAGATGTTCCTGGTGGCCCTGGCCGATTCCAGGACCGACATCGGCGGCATCGTCCGCGGCCATGGCCTCACGCGCAAGGCGCTGGAGGCGGCCATCGACGCCGTGCGCGGCGGCGCCACGGTGGACTCGGCCGACGCCGAAGGCCAGCGCGAAGCGCTGAAGAAGTACACCCTCGACCTGACCGAGCGCGCGCGCAAGGGCAAGCTCGACCCGGTGATCGGCCGCGACGACGAGATCCGCCGCGCGATCCAGGTGCTGCAGCGCCGCAGCAAGAACAACCCCGTGCTGATCGGCGAGCCGGGCGTCGGCAAGACCGCCATCGTCGAGGGCCTGGCCCAGCGCATCGTCGCCGGCGAGGTGCCCGAGACGCTCAAGAACAAGCGCGTGCTGGTGCTGGACATGGCGGGCCTGCTCGCGGGCGCCAAGTTCCGCGGCGAGTTCGAGGAGCGCCTCAAGGCCGTGCTCAAGGAAGTGGCGCTCGACGAGGGCCGCATCATCCTGTTCATCGACGAGCTCCACACGATGGTGGGCGCCGGCAAGGCCGAGGGCGCGATCGACGCGGGCAACATGCTCAAGCCGGCGCTCGCGCGCGGCGAGCTGCACTGCATCGGCGCGACCACGCTCGACGAGTACCGCAAGTACGTCGAGAAGGACGCCGCGCTGGAGCGCCGCTTCCAGAAGGTGCTGGTGGCCGAGCCCACCGTGGAGGCGACCATCGCCATCCTGCGCGGCCTTCAGGAGAAGTACGAGGTCCACCATGGCGTGGAGATCACCGATCCGGCCATCGTGGCCGCGGCCGAGCTGAGCCATCGCTACATCACCGACCGCTTCCTGCCCGACAAGGCGATCGACCTGATCGACGAGGCGGCGGCCAAGGTCAAGATCGAGATCGACTCCAAGCCCGAGGTGATGGACCGGCTCGACCGCCGCATCATCCAGTTGAAGATCGAGCGCGAGGCCGTGCGCCGCGAGACCGACGAGGCATCGCAGCGCCGCATGGGCCTGATCGAGGAGGAGATCGTGCGCCTGGGCCGCGAGTACGCCGACCTCGAGGAGATCTGGACCGCCGAGAAGGCCGCCGCGCAGGGTTCGGCGCACCTGAAGGAGGACATCGACAAGATGCGCTTCCGCATGGAGGAGTTGAAGCGCAAGGGCGACTTCAACGCCGTCGCCGAGCTGCAGTACGGCAAGCTGCCCGAGCTCGAGAAGAAGCTCGCGGAGGCGCAGGCCGTCGAGGCCGGCAAGGCAAAGTCCGGCGGCGCGCCGCAGCTGCTGCGCACGATGGTGGGCGCCGAGGAGATCGCCGAGGTGGTCGCGCGCGCGACCGGCATCCCCGTGGCCAAGCTGATGCAGGGCGAGCGCGACAAGCTGCTGCAGATGGAAGACAAGCTGCACGAGCGCGTGGTGGGGCAGGACGAGGCCATCAAGGTCGTCGCCGACGCCATCCGCCGTTCGCGCGCGGGCCTCTCCGACCCGAACCGGCCGCTGGGCTCGTTCCTGTTCCTGGGCCCCACCGGCGTCGGCAAGACCGAGCTGTGCAAGGCGTTGGCGGGTTTCCTGTTCGACAGCGAGGATCACCTGATCCGCGTCGACATGAGCGAGTTCATGGAAAAGCACTCGGTGAGCCGGCTGATCGGTGCGCCCCCGGGCTACGTCGGGTACGACGAGGGCGGCACTCTGACCGAGGCGATCCGCCGCAAGCCCTACAGCGTGCTGCTGCTCGACGAGGTGGAGAAGGCGCATCCGGACGTGTTCAACGTGCTGCTGCAGGTGCTCGACGACGGCCGCCTGACCGACGGCCAGGGCCGCACGGTGGACTTCAAGAACACCGTCATCGTGATGACCAGCAACCTCGGCTCGCAGATGATCATGCAGATGACGGGCCAGCCGACGGAAGAGATCCGCGACGCGGTGTGGGAAGAGGTCAAGGCGCATTTCCGCCCCGAGTTCCTCAACCGCATCGACGAGACGGTGGTCTTCCACGCACTCGACCGCGCCAACATCGAGGCGATCGCCAAGATCCAGCTGGCCACGCTGGAGAAGCGCGTCGCCAAGATGGACATGACGCTGGAAGTGTCGCCCGCGGCGCTGCGCGAGCTCGCCAAGGTCGGCTTCGACCCGGTGTTCGGTGCGCGTCCCCTGAAGCGCGCGATCCAGCAACGCGTCGAGAACCCGGTCGCGCGGCTGATCCTCGAAGGCCGGTTCGGCCCGAAGGACGTGATCCCGGTCGACATGGTGGACGGCGAGTTCAGCTTCGGGCGCGTGGTGCACTGAGGGCGCCGCGCTCGACGAGAAGGCCCGGTGGCGCGCGCGCCATCGGGCCTTTTTCATTCATGCCGACGCCGCACTCCCGGAGGGGTCTGGCACCGCCTCCGATCGCGCTCTCCCGTCGCCGGACGTCGAAGCGCCAATCGCGATCGCAGGCGGAGCCTGACCTCGATCCCCCGCTGACGATCGAGGTCAGGCACCTTCTCGTCCGCGATCGACATCATCTCGCTGGCCTTCCATTCCGCCGCGGACGAGAAGGTGCCAGACCCCTCTGGCTGCAGCACTCCGCGGACGAAGCGCAGCCGGACCCCGTTTCCCGCGATGCGGTTGCCGCAGCTGCGCTTCGCTTCTTCTGGCGCCGCTACCAGATCGCCGACATCATCTGCATCCGCCACGCCGAGCGTTCGACCTTGTAGATGCCGATGTTGGGGTACACCTGTTCGCCGGTCGCGGCGAAGCGCATCTGCTGGTTGACCTTGGTCGCGGGCTCGATCCGCTTGAGCGTGCTCACCAGCGCCGCGCCGTCCAGCGAGCGCCCCTGCCGGGCGGCGTCCGCCAGCGCGTAGACCGCGTCGTAGGCGTATTGCGCGCCCCAGACGGGGTCGCTGTCGAAGCGCCTGCGAAAGGCCTCCAGAAACACCTTGCCCTCCGGGAACTCCTTGGCGTCGATCGCCGTCGCGCTCGCGTAGAGCGCCCGGATGGCCAGCGGGCGGTGCGCGACGCTGGAGTTGCGGATCACGTTGGTGCCGACGATGGCCAGGTCCGTCCAGCCGGCCTTCTCCAGCGCGTCGAGCAGCCCGACGAGCTGGGGCTCGCGCGCCAGGAACACGATCGTGTCGACCCGGGCCTGGTGGAATTGCGCGATCGCCTCCGGGGTCAGCTGGCCCTTGGCATCCACCTCCGCGGAGGCGATCGGCTGCAGGTGCCGCGTGGCCAGGGCGGCGACCACGCTGGCGTCGAGGCCGCGTCCGTAGTCGCTCTTCTCGACGACCACCGCGATGCGCTCGGCGTGCAGCGTCTCCGCGGCGAACGAGGCGATGGCGCGTCCCTGTTGCTCGTCGTTGGCGAGCAGTCTCAGCACGTTGCCCTGGCCCAGGCCCAGCAGCGTCGCGCTGGTGGCCGTGATCAGCTGCGGCAGCCCCTTGGCCGCGACGATGGGGATCACGGCGGCGGCCTGGTTGCTGTTGATCGGGCCGATCATGGCGCCGATGCCGGTGTCGATCAGGTCGCGCGCCTGGGCCGTGGCGGTCTCCACCTCGCCCTTGTCGTCGGTCGACTTGATCTCGATCTTCAGGGGCCGGCCGTCGACGGTGAAGGCGGAGCGGTTGATCTCCTCGGCCGCCAGCGTCGCGCCGTGGAGCAGATCCTTGCCGCGGGCGCCGGCCGTGCCGGTCTGGGCGACCAGCACGCCGATCGTCAGCGTCCGGGGCCCGTCGTCGCAGCCGGACATCGACAGCGTCGACCACATAGCTAGCGCTATCAACGCGACGCGCAAGCCGCCCGGCAAATCCATGACTCTTCCCTTCGATACATCGAAGGGTATGCAATGTGCCTGTCGAGCTGGCGCCATCCAAGACACGCGACGTCTCTTATGTAACCAGGCATGACTGGCCTGGAACTACGTCACGGAATCGGGCGCTCGAAGTGAAAGTTAGGTGGCACCGCGGGCGGTGCGGCGTCACCCGCGGGCGGCCGCCGCTTCGGCGGCGATCCATTCCGCCACGCGACGGACGGCGGCGCGCGGGGCCGCGTCCGCCTGCAGCAGCCAGTAGGCGTACTCGGTTTCGGCATGCGCCTCGTCGACCACCAGCAGGCGGCCGTCGTCGATCAGCGGCTGCAGCAGCGGCAGGCGGCCGAGCGCGACGCCCTGGCCGGCGAGCGCCGCGTGGATGATCTGGTCGTACTGGTTGAAGCGCAGCACGCCGCGCGGCTTCGCCGCCGCCCAGCCGCGCCGGGTGAGCCAGGTCGACCACTGCAGCCAGGCGGGGCGCAGGTGGCCGCGCGGCGGGTCCATGTCCAGCAGCGTGAGCCGGGCCAGCGCCTGCCGGCTGCGCAGCGCGTCGGCGCCGAACGAGGGATGGGCGACCGCGACCACCGTCTCGCCGAACAGCCGCACCGCGTCGACGGACGGCGCCGTGTCGTGCGCGTAGCGGATCGCCAGGTCGATGTCGTCGTGGCGCAGGTCGACGACGCGGTCGCTCGAGGAGATGCGCAGGTCGATGCCCGGATGCGCGGCCTGGAAACGGCTCAGCCGCGGGAGCAGCCACAGCCCGGTGACGCCGATGCTCGCGCTGAGCACCACCGGCGCGGTCGCGCCGCCGGCGCTCAGCTCGCCCATCGCGTCCTGCAGTTGCTGCACGGCGGCGTCGGCGCTGCGGAACAGGCGTTCGCCCTGCGGCGTGAACGAGATCGCCCGGTAGCCGCGCGTGAACAGGCGAACGCCCAGGTGGGCCTCCAGCGCGGCGATCTGGCGGCTGACGGCCGACTGGGTCAGGCACAGGTCCTCGGCGGCGTGCGTGATGCTCATGCGACGGCCGACGGCGACGAAGCCCCGAACCAGATCGAGCGAGGCGAGCTTGAGAAGAGGCAGTGACATTCCCTGGACGCATGCGAAGCGGCGAATCGGTCGATTGAAGCACGCGCCGGGATGGCCTTCAATGCGGACTCCCATCCACACCGGAGCGCCGCATGTCCGTCGATCGTCCCGTCCATCCGTCCGCCGCCGCTGCGCCGTGGTGGCGCGAGCCCTGGGTGATCGTCCTGTGCGGCGGCGCGATCATGGGCCTGTCGCTGGGCGCGCGCTACGTGCAGGGCCTGTTCCAGCTGCCCATCGTGGGCGACCGCGGCTGGACGCGCGAGACCTTCTCGTTCGCGCTGGCCGTCCAGAACCTCGCCTGGGGCGTGGCGCAGCCCCTGACCGGCATGGTGGCCGATCGCTTCGGCGCCGCGCGCGTGATCGCGGCCGGGCTGGTGCTGTACGCGCTGGGCCTGGCCGGCATGGCCTGGGCCGCCACGCCGGCGGCGTTCGTCTGGTGCGCCGGGCCGTGCATCGGCGTCGCGCTGGCGTGCACGGCGTTCGGCGCGGTCTATGGCGCGCTCAACCGCCTCCTGCCGCCCGAGCGGCGCAGCTGGGCGATGGGCCTGGCCGGCGCGCTGGGCGGCTTCGGCCAGTTCGCGCTGGTGCCGGTGGCGCAGGGCCTGATCGGCGCCTGGGGCTGGGTCGCCGCCCTGGGCGTGCTGGCTGCGCTGCTGGCGGCCGCGTTGCCCCTGGCCTGGCGGTTGCGGGAGAACCGGGAAAGCGAATTCGAGCCCGGGACGCGCGACCTCGGGCTGGGCCATGCGCTGCGCGAGGCCTTCGGCCACCGCGGCTTCTGGCTGCTGAACCTGGGCTTCACCGCCTGCGGCTTCCAACTGGCGTTCATCGCCACGCACCTGCCCGCCTATCTCCTGGACAAGGGCCTGCAGCCCGCCGACGCTGTCGCGGCGCTGGCCATCATCGCGCTGGCCAACACGGCCGGCACCTACTGCTTCGGGCTGCTCGGCGCGCGGCTGCGGCGCAAGAACGTGCTGTCCATGATCTACCTGGTGCGAACCGCCGCGATGGCCTTGTTCGTGCTGCTGCCGCCGAGCCCGGCGAGCCTGTACGGGTTCGCCGCGGTGATGGGCTTCGTCTGGCTGGGAACCCTGCCACTGACCAACGGCATCGTCGGCCAGGTGTTCGGCGTGCGCTACATCGGCACCTTGTTCGGCTTCGTGTTCTTCGGCCACCAGTTCGGTTCGTTCCTGGGCGTGTGGCTCGGCGGCGTCGTCTACGTGCACACGCATTCGTACGACCTGGTGTGGCTGGTCGCGATGGGCCTGGGCGTGCTCGCGGCGGCGCTGCACTGGCCCATCGACGACCGCGAACTCGCGCGGGCGCCCGCTCCCGCGCGGGCGCTCGCGTGACGCGCGCGCTGCGCCTGTGCGCCGGTGCCTGCGCGCTCGCGAGCGTGTGCGCGGCGCTGCTCGCGGCCTGGCTCGCGCCGGGCACCGTGCTGGCGCTGTGGACGCTGGTGGCGTTCTGTCGTTGAGGAGACCGGCCACGCGCCTGCAACGGGCCTGTGGCAGGTCAACCCCAAGGGATTGGCCCGCTTCGTAGAATCGGCCTTGCCGGACACCGCCCCGAGGCGGCCACGGCACCGCCCCGCAGCCGTCCCGAGACTCCTGTCCATGCCCACGACCTCCGCTTCCGCCGCCTCGCAACGCCCGTCTTCCGAAGGTGCCGCGTCGTCGAGCCCGGTGGTCATCGTCGGGGCCGGCCTGGCCGGCCTCACCGTGGCGCTGCACCTGGCCCGCCACGGCCGGCGCGTGATCGTGCTGGCCAAGCGCGGCCTCAGCGAAGGGGCGACGTCGTGGGCGCAGGGCGGCATCGTCGGCGTGCTCGGGTCGGACGACTCCATCGAATCGCACGTGCGCGACACGCAGGATGCGGGCGCGGGCATCGTCGACGAGCACACCGCGCGCTTCATCGCCGAGAACAGCGCGAAGGCGGTCGAATGGCTGGTGGACAACGGCGTGCCGTTCACGGCCGACGCCGACGGCCCGCTGGGCCTGCATCTCACGCGCGAGGGCGGGCACGCGGTGCGCCGCATCGCGCATGCCGCCGACGCCACCGGCCGCGCGATCCACGAGCGGCTGCTGGCGCAGGCGCAGGCCCACGAGCTGATCACGCTGCGCGAGCGCTGGATCGCGGTCGACCTGATCACCTCGCGGCACCTCAAGCACGACGAACTGCCCAAGGTGTACGGCGTCTATGCGCTGGACATCGACTCCCGCCGCGTCGAGACCATCGCGGCCTCGGCCGTCGTGCTGGCCACCGGCGGCGTCGGCAAGGTCTACCGCTACACGAGCAACCCCGACACCTCCACCGGCGACGGCATCGCGATGGCCTGGCGCGCGGGCTGCCGTGCCGCGAACATGGAGTTCATCCAGTTCCATCCCACCTGCCTGTACCACCCGCAGGAGCGCAGCTTCCTGATCACCGAGGCGATGCGCGGGGAGGGCGCGCTGCTCAAGTTGCCGGACGGCACGCGCTTCATGCCGGCCCACGACGAGCGCGGCGAGCTCGCGCCGCGCGACATCGTCGCCCGCGCGATCGACTTCGAGATGAAGAAGCACGGCATCGACCACGTGTGGCTCGACGCCACCCACCTGGGCGAGGCCTTCCTGAAGGAGCATTTCCCGACCATCCATGCGCGTTGCCTGCAGCTGGGCATCGACATCGCGAAGCAGCCGATCCCCGTCGTGCCGGCCGCCCACTACACCTGCGGCGGCATGGTCACCGACCTGAACGGCCGCTCCGACCTGCCGGGGCTGTTCGGCGTCGGCGAGACCACCTACACGGGCCTGCACGGCGCCAACCGCCTGGCCAGCAACTCGCTGCTGGAGTGCGTGGTGATCGGCCACACCTGCGCCGACGCGATCCTGGCCGACGGCCCGCAGCCCGCCGTCGCCCTGCCCGAATGGGACGAGAGCCAGGTCGACGACGCCGACGAGCAGGTGGTGATCGCGCACAACTGGGACGAACTGCGCATGCTGATGTGGAACTACGTGGGCATCGTGCGCACCACCAAGCGCCTGGAGCGCGCGCTGCACCGCATCGAGCTGCTGAAGGCGGAGATCGACGAGTACTACGCGCACTTCCGCGTCACGCGCGACCTGCTGGAACTGCGCAACCTGGTCGTCTGCGCCGAGCTGATCGTGCGCTCCGCGCTGACCCGCCACGAGAGCCGCGGCCTGCACTTCAGCCGCGACTTCCCGCGCACGCTGCCGGTGAGCTTCCCGACGGTGTTGACGCGGCCGGCGACGAGCCGGGCGGCGGGCTAGAAGCCTTGACCGTGGCGTAGCCGGCGGTTTGCCGCTTGCTCGTCGAGGCGCCGCGGCCTGAGGTGTCTGGCAACGCGACGTGTCGCGCGAGACGTCGCCATCGGGGATGCATTGCCAGCGACACGGCGCGGTGCCTGACGCCGATCCCGTACCAAATCGGCGTCAGGCACCGAATCGTCCGCGATCGGCCGACGCGCTGTCGTCAACGATGCGCGGCGGACGATTCGATGCCAGACACCTCGCGGCGCGGCATGTCGTTGCTTCGATGTCGACGGCTTCAGGCCCGCGCCCGCATCGCGTTGCGCGCCTGCACGAACCCGAACGCGAATTCCACCGCCTCGGAGATCGAGCGCTCGGTTTCCGTGCGTTCGCGGTCGGTCTGGAAGAACGCGAAGTCGACGTCGTGGCGGATGTAGCGCGGGGGCAGGCGGTTGAGGGCGACGCAGGCGATGTCGGCCAGCATGTCGGGGTTGTCGCGGATGTGCGGGAAGTGCTCCGCCATCTCCTGCACGCACGCGAAGACGGCCTTCTCGTGGTTGTTGTGGATCGAAGCGATGTCCATGGGCGGGTCCGGCAATGGCGGGGGCGCCGGCGGCGGCCGCCGGCGGTTCAACCACGAGTGTGCCGCGGCCGCCGGCATCGTGGGCCGCAAGAATGCGACAAATTGCCTCCTCCCCGGGTCGGCGGCCCCCGGGGGTTCAGTCGTGGGCTTGCCGGTCCGTGGCGGCGTACGCGAGTGCGGCGGCCGGCAGCGCCAGGCCCAGCCAGGCGGCGCCGGGCCAGCCGGCGTGCGCGAAGGCGAGTCCTCCGAACGCCGAGCCGATGGCGCCGCCGCCGAAGAACGTGGCCATGTACAGGCCGTTGAGGCGGCTGCGCACGGCGTCCCCGAGCGAGAAGATGGCGCGCTGGCCGACCACCAGGTTGGTGGTGACGCCGAAGTCGAGCACGATGCCGGCCGCCACCATCGCGGCCAGCGCCGTCGTCGAGCCCGGCGCGCCGGCTCGGCTCAGCGCGAAGGCGGCGATGGCGCAACCCATCGCCAGGAAGGTCGCGACGCGGCCATGGCCGGCGTCGGCCAGCCGGCCGGCGATGGGCGAGGCGATCGCGCCGGCGACCCCGGCGAGCGCGAACAGGGCGATGCCGGATTGGGACAAGCCGAACTCCTGGGCGAGGCGCAGCGGCGCGGTCGTCCAGAACACGCTGAAGGCGCCGAACATCGCCGCGTGGTACAGCGCGCGACGCCGCAGCACGAGGCTGGTGCGCGCGAGGTGGGCCATCGACGCCAGCAGCCGGCCGTACGGGAGCGTCGCGGCGGGGCGCCGGGGCGGCAGCGCGACGCCCAGCAGCAGGCCCAGCACGACCATCGCGCCGGCCGACAGGAAGAACACGGCATGCCATGACGCGGCCTGGGCGATGAAGCTGGCCACGGGACGCGCCAGCATGATGCCCATCAGCAGGCCGCTCATCACGTTGCCCACCATGCGTCCGCGCTGCGCCGGCGGCGCCAGATGGGCGGCGTAGGGCACCAGCACCTGCGCGGCCACCGACACCAGTCCGATCGCCAGCACCGCCGCGAGGAAGGGCAGCGGTCGCGTGGACAGCGCCGCGCCCAGCAAGGCCACCGCCACGAGCGCAATCAGCACGCGCACCAGGCGGCGCGTCTCGACCAGGTCGCCCAGCGGCACGATGAACAGCAGGCCGATGCCGTAGCCGATCTGGGTCAGCGTCACGATCAGGCCGGTGGCGCTCGGCGACAGGCCCAGCGAGGCGCCGATGGGGCCGGCCAGCGGCTGTGCGTAGTAGAGGTTGGCCACGATCAGGCCGCAGGCGCAGGCCAGCAGCAGCGTGATCCAGGCCGGGGCGCGGTGCAGCGTGTCGGGGGCGGTGGTGGCGGTGGTGGTCATCGTCGGGTCGGTTGATTGGGGAATGATCGTGTCCAAAATAGGCAAAAGAGCGTTCAGGCAAGCGTCTTGAGCGCGACGTCCACCAACGCGAGGGTGTCCTTGCGGGTCGTGCCGGTCTTGCCCACCACGCGCATGCCCTGGATCAGGCACAGGAGCAGCCGGCCGGTGACGGCGGGGTCGACGTGCGGCGGGACGGATCCGTCGGCGATGCCTTCGCGCAGCAGGCCGGACAGCAGGGCCTCGTTGCGGCGCAACGAGCCGGCCACCCAGCGGCCGAGTTCGGCGTCGAAGGTCGCGAGCTCGGCGGCGCTGTTGATCACCAGGCAGCCGAGCCGGCCGCGCTCGCCGTGCGACGACTCGGCGTAGTGGCGAAGGGCGGCGTGCACGCGCTCGAAGCCCGTGCGCGCAGGGGCCAGCGCGGCGCGCAACTCGGCGTCGCGGGTGTCCTTGTAGTGCGTCAGCGCCGCGACGTAGAGGCCACGCTTGTCCTTGAACGCCTTGTACAGGCTGCCGGAAGCGAGCCCGGTGGCCTCGGTCAGGTCGCCGATGGAGGTGGCGTGGAAGCCCCGCTCGCAGAACACGCGCACGGCCCGGTCGAGCGTCTCGCCGACGTCGAACTCGCGCGGGCGGCCGCGGGTCGGGCTGTCGGCGAGAGGCGTGGGGTGCATCGCGCCATTTTGGAAGAGATCATTTCCTAAGTGAGGCGCAGGGGCTTTGCGCCCCGAAGGCGAGCTCAGTCCAGCACGCGCATCGAGAAGTCGGTGGCGACCACGTCCTTCGTGAGCTTGCCGACGGACACGCGGTCGACGCCGGTGGCGGCGATCTCGCGCAGTGCGGACAGCGTGACGCCGCCCGACACTTCCAGCATCGCGCCGCCCGCGGCGATCTTGACGGCCTCGCGCATGTCGGCCAGCGTGAAGTTGTCCAGCAGCACGCTGGTGGCGCCGGCGGCCAGCGCCTCGCGCAGCTGGGCGATGGATTCGACCTCGATCTGGATGTCCACGCCCGCGTTGAGGGCCAGCGCCTTTGCCATCACCTGGGCGATGCCGCCGGCCGCGGCGATGTGGTTTTCCTTGATGAGGATGCCGTGCCAAAGCGCGAGGCGCTGGTTGCGGCCGCCGCCCACGCGCACCGCGTACTTCTGCGCCTGGCGCAGGCCGGGCAGGGTCTTGCGGGTGTCGAGCACCGCGCAGCCGCGCGGGCTGGTGGCGGCGCCGGCTATCGCCTCCACGTGGCGGCGCGTGACGGTGGCGGTGCCGGAGAGCA
>FTJN01001439.1_pt6 | contig 19273 bp, 18 predicted proteins | sample 1658361 | NCBI WGS metagenome assembly FTJN01 (sample SAMEA3914819, study PRJEB12502) | metagenome | biome: forest; material: soil | place: Canada | collected 2010-06-26 | depth 0.3 m
CGCTCGACGCTGACGACATGTTCGTCGGCGGCCGTGCGGAAGATGGTTACGCCCTGAGTATTCCGCGCTGCAACACGAATTTGCGAGACGGGCACCCGGATCAGCTGACCGGCGTCGGTGACCAGCAGGATCTGGTCGCTGTCATCGACCGGGAAGGAGCCCACCAGCTTGCCGCCGCGCTTGGACAGATCCTGGGCGGTCAGGCCCTGGCCGCCGCGACCGGTGCGGCGATAGTCGTAGGCGCTGGTGCGCTTGCCGAAGCCTTCCGACGACACCGTCAGCAGGATCTCCTCGGCCGCGCCCAATTCGGCGATGCGTTCAGGGGTCAGGCTGGCCTCGCCGACGTCTTCGTCGCTCTCTTCCCCAATGGCTTCTGGCACGGCCGGAGCCTCCTCGCCTTCCTCGCCCAGGGCTCGGGCCAGGGCCCGCTGGTGCTTGAGGTAGGCGGCGCGTTCGGCCGGGGTGGCGTCGACATTGCGCAGCACGCTCATCGAGATGACGCTGTCGCCAGCGCCCAGGCGCACGCCGCGCACGCCGGTCGAATCGCGGCTGGCGAACACCCGCACTTCGTCGGTCGAGAAGCGGATGCAGCGGCCGGCGGCGGTGTTGAGCAGGATGTCCTTGCTGCTGTCGCAGACGGCGACCCCGACGATGCCGTCGCCTTCGTCCAGCTTCATGGCGATCTTGCCGTTGCGGCGCACGTCCACGAAGTCCGACAGCTTGTTGCGACGCACGCTGCCCGAGCGGGTGGCGAACATCACGTCCAGGCCGTCCCAGGTGGCCTCGTCCTCGGGTAGGGTCAGGATCGAGGTGATGGTCTCGCCCGGCTCGATCGGCAGCAGGTTGACGAAGGCCTTGCCGCGGCTGTTGGCGACGCCCTGCGGCAGACGCCAGACCTTCATCTTGTAGACCTTGCCGCCCGAGGTGAAGAACAGCAGCGGCGAGTGGGTCGAGGCCGAGAACACGCGGGTGACCGCGTCCTCGGTCTTGGTGGCCATGCCCGACTTGCCCTTGCCGCCGCGATGTTGCGTGCGATAGGCCGCCAGCGGGGTGCGCTTGACGTAGCCGCCGAGGGTGACGGTGATGACCATGTCCTCGCGGACGATCAGGTCTTCGTCTTCCACGTCGGCGTCGCCATCGACGATCACGCAGCGGCGCGGAATGGCGAACTTGTCGCGCACCTCGACCAGTTCCTCGCGAACCACGGCCATGATGTTGGCGCGGTCCGACAGCAGGTCGAGGAAGCCCTTGATGGCTTCGGCCAGCGAGGCGGCCTCGTTGCCGATCTCGTCACGGCCCAGGCCGGTCAGGCGCGACAGGGTCAGGGCCAGGATGGCGCGGGCCTGCTCGTCGCTGAGGCGGATCAGGCCGCCCTCTTCCTGCACGGTGCGCGGGTCGGCGATCAGGTCGACCAGCGGCAGCATGTCGCCGGCCGGCCAGGCCTTGGCCACCAGGCGCTCGCGGGCCTCGGTCGGATCCTTGGACGAGCGGATGATGTGGATGAATTCGTCGATATTGGCGACGGCGATGGTCAGGCCGACCAGGACGTGGCCGCGATCGCGCGCCTTGCCCAGTTCGAACTTGGTCCGCCGGACCACGACCTCTTCGCGGAACTGAACGAAGATCTCGATCAGTTGCTTGAGGCCCATCTGCTCGGGGCGGCCCCGGTTCAGGGCCAGCATGTTGACGCCGAACGAGCTTTGCAGCGCCGTGAAGCGGTAGAGCTGGTTGAGGATGACCTCGCCCGAAGCGTCGCGCTTCAGCTCGACCACGATGCGCATGCCGTCGCGGTTGGATTCGTCGCGGATGTCCGACACGCCCTCGATGCGCTTATCGCGGACCATCTCGGCGATGTACTCGACCAGATTGGCCTTGTTCACTTGATAGGGGATGGCCGTGATGATGATGGCTTCGCGACCGGCGCGGATCTCTTCCACGGTGGCCAGACCGCGCATGATCACCGAGCCGCGGCCGGTCAGCAGCGCCTGGCGCGGTCCGGCCCGGCCGATGATCTCGCCGCCGGTCGGGAAGTCGGGACCGGGCACTAGGTCCAGCAGTTGGTCGGTGGTGACGTCCGGCTGATCGATCATCAGCAGGCAGGCGTCAATGATCTCGCCCAGATTATGGGGCGGGATGTTGGTGGCCATGCCGACGGCGATGCCGCCCGCGCCGTTGACCAGCAGGTTGGGAATCCGCGACGGCAGGACGACGGGTTCCTGCTCCTTGCCGTCGTAATTGTCCTGGAAGTCGACCGTGTTCTTGTCGAGGTCGGCCAGCAGCGACATGGCCGGCGGGGCCATGCGGCACTCGGTGTAACGCATGGCGGCGGGCATATCGCCGTCCACCGAACCGAAGTTGCCCTGGCCGTCGATCAGCACCAGGCCCATCGAGAACGACTGGGTCATGCGGACCAGGGTGAAGTAGATCGAGGCGTCGCCGTGCGGGTGATACTTACCCATCACGTCGCCGACCACGCGGGCCGACTTGACGTAGGAACGCTCGGGCGTCTGGCCCTGCTCGTGCATCGAGAACAGCACGCGGCGGTGAACGGGCTTCAGGCCATCGCGCGCGTCCGGCAGGGCGCGGCTGACGATCACGCTCATCGCATAGTCGAGATACGAACGGCGCAGTTCGTCCTCGATATTGATGGGAGTTACGTCCCCGCGGGCAGCCGGAGAAGCCGGTGCGCCGGGGATAGTGTTTTGATCATCGCTCAAGGGGATTTTTCGCCGTCAGAATCGAACACGGAACCGTCAGAAACAGTTAGCATTCCCCTCGCCAAGACGCCACCTTCGCGGCCCCAACCGCCAAATGCCCCACGGGGCTTTCCGGGAGTTTCCGATGCGTTTGACCGTCCTTGCCCTGACCTTCGGCCTGATCGCCGCCGCGACGACCGCCCAAGCTTCCATCGCCCAGGCCGCCACCGCCGACCTGAAGGGCGCCGACGGCAAGACCATCGGGACCGCCACCCTGACCGAGGCCCCGCACGGCGTGTTGCTGCGCATCGAGGCCAAAGGCCTGACGCCCGGCTGGCACGGTCTGCACTTCCACGAGAAGGGCGACTGCGGCGCGCCCGACTTCAAGTCGGCCGGCGCCCACGTCCACACGACGACCACCGTGGTCCACGGCCTGCTGAACCCGGACGGCAACGACAACGGCGACCTGCCCAACCTGTTCGTCGCCGCTGACGGCTCGGCGACGGCGGAACTGTTCTCGCCCCTGGTGTCGCTGAACGGCGCCGGCGGCCGCCCCGCCCTGCTCGACGCCGACGGCTCGTCCATCGTGGTTCATGCGAGCCCGGACGACTACAAGACCCAGCCGATCGGCGGCGCCGGGGCCCGGGTGGCTTGCGGGGTGGTGAAGTAGCGAACGTCGAAGCTGACTGACGAGAACCGCGATGAAGAACAAAGCCGGTCATTCGATCTGGTTCGTGCGAAAGTTCGGAATACTGCTTTCGCCCATCACCTTTGAGGGCTTCGTCGTTCTTCTCGGTGGAGTCGCGCTCGTGCTGGGTTTGCCCGTGCTTGGCGACTGGTTGTCGCGTCATGGCAGCGATCCGGCGCTTGGAGCAGCTCTGAGCTTGGCCGGATTCCTCGCCATGTTCGTGACCTACGGCATCGCGGCGCTGCACTCCGCTCCCAGGAGTCCGTATTGACGGCTACGTCGCCTCGCCTTCAACCGGCACCACCTTCTTCGCGGTCAGCGCCACCAGCGCCACGCCGGCCAGGGTCGCCGCGCCGCCGATCACCAGTTGCGGCGACAGCGTGTCGCCCATGAACAACACCCCGATCGTGCACGAGACCAGCGGCGTCAGCAGGAAATAGGGCGTCACCCGGCCCGCCTCGCGGCGCTGGACCAGCCAGAACAGCAGGGCGCTGGCCCCGATGGTCGAGACCACCCCGGCGAAGGCCACGCAGGCCCAGGCGATCGGCGTCGCGGCCCGCACGCGCTCGACCACATGCGGCTCGAAGCCGAACGACAGGGCCAACAACGCCGGCGCGGCGATCACGGCGGTCATGGCCTGGACCTGCAGAGGCTTGGCCCCCGGCGTCTGGCGCACCAGCACCGTGGCGAACGCCCAGCAGGCGCTGGCGATCAGCACCAGCACGATGGCCGGGAGGTCGGCCGCGCCGTGCGGGTCCAGGCTCATCCAGGCCACGCCGGCGAAGGCCACGGCCAGTCCGGCGATGGCCAGGGGCTTCATGGTCTCGCCCAGCATCTTCCAGGCGAACAGCGCCGTGAACGGGATCCACAGCTGGTTGGCGACCACCAGCGGGCTCAGCGACTTGGCCATGCCGAACGCGATGTAGATCACGCCGAAATGGATCGGCCCGGTCAGCAGGCAGATGGCCACCAACCGCTTCGACCACGGGAGCGGCGGCTTGAGGAACGGAAACAGGAAGGCCAGGGCGAAGGCGAAGCGCAGCGTCCCGACCATCATCGGCGGCAGGTGCGCGGTCGCGACCTTGCCCGCGCAATTGTTCAGCCCCCAGACCAGGATGATGGCCAGGATCGCCAGGCGCTCAAGGCCTGTCAGCGGACCGGAGTGGGGCTTGGCGGCGGACATGGCCCCGCTTGGATCAGACCCCGCCCGATCCTTCAACCCCGCCGGCCCCGACAACCTTGCGGATCGCGGCGAACAGGATCTCCAGATCGGCGTCCGGCGTCGTGAAGGATGGGGTCAGATAGACCGTCTTGCCCATCGGCCGGATCCACGCCCCCTCGGCGGCGAAGGCGTCGCACAGCGCGCCGACGGCCACCGGCTGGGCGAACTCCACCACCCCGATCGCGCCCAGCACCCGCACATCGACCACGCCCGGCGCGCTCCGCACGGGCTCAAGCCCCCGCGCCAGCGCCGCCGACACCCGCGCCACGTTCGCCCGCCAGGCGCCGTCCTCGAACAGATCCAGCGAGGCGTTGGCGGCGGCGCAGGCCAGGGCATTGCCCATATAGGTGGGGCCATGCATCAGAGCCGCCCCGGCGTCATCCGACCAGAAGGCCTCGAACACCCGCGTCGAGGCCACGGCGACCGACAGCGGCAGGGTCCCGCCAGTGAGGGCCTTGGAAAGGGTGACGATGTCCGGCTCGACCCCCGCCGCCAGCATGGCGAACAGCTCACCCGTGCGGCCAAAGCCCGTGAAAATCTCGTCGAAGATCAGCAGCACGCCGTGCTTGTCGGCCAGCCGGCGCAGGCAGCGCAGCACCTCGGGACCGTGGAACAGCATGCCGCCCGCGCCCTGCACCAGCGGCTCGGTCAGGATGGCGGCGATCTCCCCGCCCCGCTCTGCCAGCAGCGCGTCGAGCGCGGCCTCGGAGGCGGCGTCCACCGGCAAGTCAGCGATCACCTGGCTGGGCATGACGCCGGAGAACAGGCTGTGCATGCCCTCCTCCGGGTCGCAGACCGTCATCGTCGCCAGGGTGTCGCCGTGATAGCCGCCCCGGAACGACAGGAACCGCGTCCGCCCATCTCGGCCCTGATTGATGTGGAACTGCAGCGCCATCTTCATGGCGATCTCGACCGCCACCGAGCCCGACTCGGCGAAGAAGGCGTGGTTCAAGTCGCCGGGCAGGATCTCGGCCAGCCGTTTGGCCAAGCGATAGGCCGGTTCATGCGCCAGACCGCCGAACATCACGTGCGGCATCCGCTCCAGCTGGTCGCGCACCGCCTGGGCGATATGAGGATGGTTGTAGCCGTGACAGGCCGTCCACCACGAGGCCAGGCCGTCGACCAGCTCGCGCCCGTCGTCCAGAATCAGCCGCGATCCGCGCGTGGAAACCACCGGCAGCGGCGGCCGGGCGGTCTTCATCTGGCAATAGGGCCGCCAAACGTGGGGCGCGCCGGCGACGAGCCAGTCTGGGCTTTGCGCGGTCATCGGGGCGATCCTTCGTTGCCTAGAGCGGGCGCACTGCCTATGCCCTCCGGCTGCGAGGGGCAAACAGGAACCTTGATGCACAGTCTCGACACCTACGCGGCCGACAAGATCCAGCGCCTGGAAGCGGCCAGCCTGCTGCGTCGCCTCAAGCCCACCCAGCGCACCGCCGGGGCCTTCGTCGAGCGCGACGGCCGCAAGCTGCTGTCCTTCTCCTGCAACGACTATCTGGGCCTGGCCCATCACCCAGCGGTCAAGGCCGCCGCCCAGGCCGCGATCGAGAGCCATGGCGCGGGCGCGGGCGCGTCGCGGCTGGTGACCGGCGACCACCCGCTGCTCTCCGAACTGGAGACGCGGCTAGCGCGACTGAAAGGCACGGAGGCCTGCGCGGTGTTCGGCTCGGGCTACCTGGCCAATACCGGGATCATTCCCACCTTCGCCGGCAAGGGCGACATCGTCTTCGTCGACGAACTGGCCCACGCCTGTATCTGGGCCGGGGCTCAGCTGTCGGGCGCCAGGATCATTCCCTTCGCCCACAACGACACCGACCACCTGGCCGCCCTGCTGGCCGAGCACCGGGCCGGCGCCCGCCACGCCGTCGTCGCCACCGACGGGGTGTTCTCGATGGACGGCGACATCGCGCCGCTGGACTGGTTGTCGGCGGTCTGCGAGGCCAACGACGCCTGGCTGCTGTCGGACGACGCCCATGGCGTGGGCGTGCTGGCCGACGGCCGCGGCTCGGCCGCCCTGTTCCCCGAGGCCCAGATCCCGTTCCAGATGGGCACCCTGTCCAAGGCGCTCGGCTCATACGGCGGCTATGTCTGCGCCTCGCAAGCCGTGGTCGACCTGCTCAAGACCCGGGCTCGCACCCTGGTCTACACCACCGGCCTGCCGCCCGCCGCCGCCGCCGCCGCCCTAGCCGCGCTGGACATCATCGAGGCCGATCCAGCCCTCACCGCCCTGCCCCTGGCCAAGGCCCAGGCCTTCACCAAGGCCGTTGGCCTGCCGCTGGCGGCCAGCCCGATCGTGCCGGTGATCATCGGCGAGGCCCAGGACGCCCTGGACGCCTCGCTGGCCCTGGAGGCCGAGGGCTTCCTGGTCGTCGCCATTCGCCCGCCCACCGTCCCGGCAGGCGAGGCCCGCCTGCGCATCGCCTTCAGCGCCGAGCACCCCGACGCCGAGATCGCCCGCCTGGCGGCCCTGGTGAAGCCCTACGTCAAGGCCGCCGCCTGATGCCCGCCCTGTTCGTCACGGGCACGGGCACCGACATCGGCAAGACCTATGTCAGCTGCACCCTGATCCGCGCGCTGAAGGCTCGCGGCGCCGTGGTGGACGCCTTCAAGCCGGTGGTCAGCGGTTTTGATCCCAAGGACGCGGCCGGCAGTGATCCGGCCCGGTTGGCGGCGGCCCTCGGCGCGCCGGGTGATGTGTTCCGCATCGCCCCACGCCGCTACCTCGCGCCCTTGTCGCCCAACATCGCCGCGCGCCTGGAGGGTGAGACGCTGCGCCTGGACGACATGGTCATCGACGCCGTGGCCCGCGCGGCCGAGCAGCGCGACGGTCTGCTGCTGGTCGAGGGGGCCGGCGGGGTGATGTCGCCCCTGACCGACAGCGACACCAATCTGGACATGATCGCCGCCCTGGGCGCGCCGGTGCTGCTGGTGGCGGGCTCGTATCTGGGCACGATCAGCCACGTCCTGACCGCCCTGGTCGCCCTGCGCGCCGCCAAGGCCACGGTCGCGGCCGTGGTGATGAGCGAAAGCCTCGACGCGCCCGACCTGGCCCAGACGGCGGAAGCTTTGACGCCATTCCTCGGCGATGCGCCGCTGTTCCTCGCCCCGCGTGGGGAATCCTGGGACGCTGGCGTCCTGGCCGACCACCTGCTGGCCACCCTGGGAGCGTCATGACCCTCCGTATCGCCATGATCGGCCTGGGCGACATCGCCCGGAAGGCCTATCTGCCCGTCCTCGGCCCGCGCCCGGACGTCGCGCTGACCTTCGTCACCCGTAGCGCCACGGCCCTGGCCGAACTGGGCGCGGCCTGGCGGGTGGAGCGATTGCACACGGAACTCGACACCGCCCTGGCCCAGGGCCTGGACGGCGCCTTCGTCCACGCGGCCACGGCGGCCCATCCGGAGATCGTCCACCGCCTGCTGGAGGCCGGCGTGCCGACCTTGGTCGACAAACCCATCGCCGATACCGCCGCGGAGAGCGAGGCCCTGGTCGACCTGGCCGAGACGCGCGGCGTCTCCCTGATGATCGGCTTCAACCGCCGCCATGCCCCGGCATACCGCGACGCCGCCGCCCTGAACCTGCCGCTGGTGGTCATGCAGAAGAACCGCCCGGGTCCGCTGGACGACGTGCGCCGGGCGGTGTTCGACGACTACATCCACGTGGTCGACACGATCCGCTTCCTCGCGCCGGGCGCGGACCAGGTCGCCGTGCGTGGCCGGGTTCGCGACGGGCGGCTGGAGCATGTGGTGCTGTCGCTGTCGGGCGACGGCCGCGACGCGGTCGGGATCATGAACCGGGTCAGCGGGGCTAGCGAGGAGGTCCTGGAAGTCTCCGGCGGCGGGCTGAAACGCAAGGTCGTCGATATCGACCAGGTCGTCGATCAGGGTGAGAGCGAGGCGCTCACCCGCCGCGGAAACTGGACCTCGGTCGGTCGCCAGCGCGGCTTCGAGGCGATGTGCGACACATTCCTGAACGCCGTGCGTCACGGGCGGCGGCTATCGGCGCTGGACGCGCTGGAGACGCACCGGCTGTGCGAGACGGTGGTGCGAGAGCTGACGGCCTAAGCCATCTTCCGCCACGCCGTCGGCGACAGTCCGAACGCCCGCCGGAACGTGGCGTTGAAGTGGGAGATGTCGTTGAAGCCGATGTCGAAGGCGATGTGGGTGATCGGCTCGGCGGTGTCGGTCAGGCGGTCGGCGGCGGCGCGCAGACGGGCGCCGATCAGGTACTGGCGCGGGCTCTCGCCGGTCACCGCCCTAAACAGCCGGATGAAGTGGAAGCGACTGACCTGGCCCATCGCCGCCAGGGTATCGAGCCCACAAGGCTCCGCGTAAGCGACATCAAGATGCCGGACCACCTCGACGATGCGCCGCCGCTCGGCCACGCTCGGCTCGGCCTGCCGAGCGCGGCGGCCCAGGGTCAAGGCGCGCGCGGCCAGCTCGATCACCGCCTCCTCGTCCAGGGCCAGCCCGCCGGCGGCCCGGCGAACGGCCCCGTACAGGGGCGCGGCCTCGCGCGACGGCGTTAAGGCCGAGACCGCGAAGTCGGCGTCGTCCAGGCCGCAATCATTAGCGACCTCGGCCAGCAATTGTGGATGCAGGGCGATCACCGCGCGCCGGTTGCCGCCGGCGTCGAGGTGGCGGCATTCGAAGGTCTCGCCGGCATTGCCCAGCAGGATCGCGCCGGGCGTCGCGCGGGTCCGGCCCAGCCGGGCGCGATAGTCGAAGGTTCCGGCCACCACCACCCCGATCACTGGGCCTGCGTAGTGCTTCTCGATCGCCGTCGTGTCGTGCGTCGCGCAACGCGCCTCTCCGGCCCCGTAAAGCGGCGCGCGGGCGGGCAAGGCGGGGCCGTCGGTCTCGACACGGAACACGAAGACGCCTCCATCCCTGGTTCTGGCAAGGTTCTCCACGAATAGACCCCGCGTCGCCGCGCGAAGCAACAAACCCCAAGTCAGGAAACGATCGGCGCGCCAAGCTCGGGCCTTCGAATGGAGGGTTCATGAACCGCGACGGCGTATTCTACGGCTTGGGGGCGATCACCCTAGGCCTCATCGGCCTGGCTTTCGGCGATTTCGCCCTGCAATGGCAGCCGGTCCCCAAGGACCTGCCGGCCCACCACCTGCTGGCGCTGTTCAGCGCCGCATCGATGCTGGTCCTGGGCCTGGCGGTGTTGTGGCGGCGGACAGCACGTCCGGCGGCGGCGGGGCTGGCCGTGGCTTATCTGGGCTGGGTCGCCCTGCATGGTCCCGCCACCTTGGCGGAACCGGCCAGTATCGCTTCATGGCTAGGCGTGGCCGAGACCCTGTCGCTATCGGTCGGCGGCTTGGCCCTGTTCGTAATGCTGGTGAAAGAGCCAAGCCCGCGGTTGCGACTGGCCGTACGGCTGCTCTACGGCCTCTGCCCGTTGGTGTTTGGCCTCAGCCATTTCGCCTATGCCGACTTCACCGCGTCGATGGTGCCGGGCTGGATCCCCAATCCGCTGTTCTGGGCCTATGCGACCGGGGCCGGCCACCTGGCGGCCGGGCTGGCGATCCTGTTCGGTGTGATTCCACGTCTGGCCGCGACCCTGCTGGCGACGATGATGGGCTGTTTCGTCGTCATGCTGCACATCCCGCGCGTGATGGCGGCGCCGAGCAGTCAGCTGGAATGGACGATGATGGCGGTCGCCGTGTCGCTGACCGGCGCGGCCTGGGCCCTGCGTCAGTCCCTGCCCCCGCCCGAGCCGTCAGGCGCTCTGGCGTTCGACCGGATCGGGCTCGACAGCCAGCACGGGGGCGGCGACACCCGCGCGGCGGAATAGCTTCGCCAACGCCACGAACAGCCCCTTCTCCTCCACCTGGTGATAGGCCGAGGTCTCGGCCAGTTGGGCCGACAGCCGGGCGTGGGCCTTGCCCAGATTGTGGTACGGTAGGCGTGGCAGCAGATGGTGCAAGGCGTGGTAGCGCAGGCCGACCGGCGCCCACAGGAACGGCAGCAGGGCCGGCGGCGGCACGTTCACCGAGTCCAGGAACTGGTCCTCGAAGCTCATCACCTCGCCGTCATTGTGCCAGTAGTGGGCCACCAGGGTGCGCAGCTGGTTGACGAAGGTGGCCAGCGAGAACAGGGCAAACCAGGTCAGGACGACGCGCACCGGCACGAAGCCGACGATCGTCGCGGCCGTCACGCCCCAGCACCACAGCCAGCAGCCCAACTCCTGGGCCAGCCAGTCGGGACGGGTCTTGTCGTTGTCCTCGCGCACGAAGTCGGGATTGATCACCAGGGCCGACAGCTTGGTCTTCACGAAACGACGCACGCCGGGCAGCACGAACGACAGTGGGATCAGGATTCCCGAGCGCAGGATCACCCCCAGCGGGGCCAGCAGCGAGATCGCCGTGAACAGCCCAAGCTTGAACGGCGAATAGCGCTCCAGCGGCAGATATTCCGGATCCTTGGCCGTGCCGAAACGATGCTTGGCGTGGTGCAGGTTGTGGACGCCCTCGTACATCATCGACGGGGTCATCAGCGGCACGCCGATCAGCAGGTTCCAGCCCAGGCGGAAGCCCGGCACGTCCTTGGGACGCAGGTGACTGATCTCGTGGATGAAGCTCAGGCCGCGATAGAGGGCCAGCAGGCCGACCAGGCCGGCCGTGACCACCACGCCTGGCTGGTGGGCGGTGGCGGCCAGCCACACCCCGATCCACGCCGCCGTCGCGGTCAGAATCAGATCGAGCCAATAGATTTTGCGATCGGGACTCGTCAAATCGATCGTCAGGCCGTGAGCCTGTCTCACCAAGCCGGCCTCGTCCTTCCGGGATTCCACCTAGGTCCAGACCCCCAAACTTCGCCTTCGACATTCCGACATGTCGCGATCGGCGCGTCCGACGTGGCGCCGCCCGCACCAGAATTCAATGCCAACTCGGCTAGGCGAAGAACAAATCGGTAAAAGGTCCTTAAACCAAAAAGGCCGACAGCGGAACGTCGCCGGTGTCGCACAGACTGGGAAATTCGGCCCATAACCCCGTAAAATCCCCAAGCCTGCGAGGGTAAACCCTGATTGCGGGAGGTAGGCCGTTCGCGGTTCGCTCCACCGACCCTGGGAGCACCTTCATGACCCTTAAAACGATCGCCTTTACCCTGGCTCTTCTGGCCGCCGGCGCCACGCTTTCGCCGGCCGGCGCGCAAACCGCGCCCCCTGCCGGCGCCACCGCCGAACCGGACAGACCGCTGACCGCCGCCGATCTTGAGGGTCTGCGCGAGGAACTGCGTTCGTCCAGGAAGCAATTGATCGCGGCGACCCTCACCCTGAGCGACGCCGAGGCCACCAGGTTCTGGCCCATCTATGACCAGTACGCGGCGGAGCGAACCAAGATCAAGGACACGCAATACGCGCTCGTCGCCGACTATGTGAACACGTTCGGCAAGTATGACGACAAGACCGCGACCAGCTTCATTGCCCAGTGGCTGGATATCGACGTCAAACTGGCCGCGCTGCGCGCCAAGTACGTTCCGATCGTCGGCAAGGCCTTGCCTGGCGTCAAGACCGCGACCTTCTTCCAGATCGACCGCCGGATCAGCGGGGCCATCGACCTTAAGCTGGCGACGGGCATGCCGATTCTCCAGTTGCAGAAATGACAAAAGGGCCTCTCGCCGTGTAGCGAGAGGCCCTTTGACTTGCGTCAACGTCCGTTGGCGAAAACTAGAACGGGATTTCGTCGTCCAGGTCGGCCGAGAAGCTTTCGCGGGGGCCGCTGGGCTGGCTGCGGGGCGCGCCGCCGCCACCGCCGAAGTTGCCGCCACCGCCGCCGCCGGCGTAGCCCTCGTCATAGCCGCCGCTCGGCGCGCCGGCGCCGGCGCCGTCGGCGCGACCGCCCAGCATGGTCAGCTCGCCGCGGAATTTCTGCAGGACGATCTCGGTGGAATATTTCTCGACGCCCGAGGCGTCGGCCCACTTACGCGTCTGGATCGCGCCTTCGATATAGACGGTCGAGCCCTTGCGCAGATAGCTCTCGGCCACCTTCACCAGGTTGTCGTTGAAAATCACCACGCGGTGCCATTCGGTCTTTTCCTTGCGCTCGCCCGAGGTGCGGTCGCGCCAGGATTCCGAGGTGGCCAGCCGCAGGTTGGCGACGCGGTCGCCCGAGCTGAGGGTGCGGATTTCGGGGTCGGCTCCGAGGTTACCGACGAGAATGACCTTGTTGACGCTGCCCGCCATGGGGAAGTTTCCTGTTCACGCCCGGCGACCCATCGCGCCGGCATCTGGGCGGACGTTAACGGGTTCTTAAAACCAAAATCAAGCTTTGTTCCACAAATGTTCCTGTGGACCACCCGGGTTATCCCCGGGTTTGGCAGCCGCTATTGCGACTGAACCTCGCGGATCGCGCCCGGCACTGCCAGGCGGCCATCACCCGTGCGGACCAGCGACATGAACCGGGCGCCCTCGTAGGTGTCGCCCAGATAGATGCCTTCCTTCTCCACGAAGATGAACTTGCCCTGGTAGGCCCCGGTCAGTTCGCGGTTGGGGCTGCCCAGGCGAATGAACCGAACGCGCATGCCCTCCAGTTCGGCCGCGCACAGCTCGATGCTGGCCACGTTCTGCGCCACCGGATTGAACTTCAGCGTGCCGTCCTTCTGCTCGATCACGTGCATGCAGACGCCCTGCTCGAACGGAGCCTTGGTCTGTTTCTCGCAGGCGGTCAGGCCGGTGGCGACAGTGGCGAGAAGCGCGAAGGCGACGACGGGAAGACGCATGGCTTTACGGGCTTTCTAGGCGGACGGGATGGAGCAGCTGGACCCCAGCTCGATGATCGAATGGAAGGTGCGGTTATCGGACGAGGATTCCACCCGGCCCGGCACGATGCGCAGGGTTTCGTCGCCCCAGCGGCCGTAGCTGGCGCCGCCGACCTTCTCGCACTTGCCGCCGGAAATCTGCTGGGCGCAGGCGTTGAGCGTGATCTCACCGGGCAGTTTGCGCCACTCCCCGCCCGCATAGCGCTGGCAGACGGCCAGGGGCGTGCCGGAGGCGGAGACCGCGGCGGGCGCCGGAACCGCCGGCGTGGCGACCGGCGCGGAGACGGTGGGAGTCTCGGCGGGCGGCGGCAGCGGGGTCAGGACGGTGCCGGCCTGGTCGGCGGCGGCCAGGGCCCCGGTCTCGTCGACGCCGACGTCCAGGGCGCCGGTGGCCACGCCGTTCTTCTTGGCGCATTCGGCCAGGGTGGTCTCGCCGACGAACTGGCCGCCGACAAAGCAGCGCAGCGGACGGTTGGCGTCCAGCTTGGTGTCATCGGGGCGCCCGGTCTCGACGACCAGTCCCGCGCGCGAGGCCGGCGGAGCATCGGTCGGCGACTTGTTTCCGTGCATCACCAGGAGCGCGATGCCTAGGCCGGCCAGCAAGGCCAGGGCGGCCCCGCCGCCCAGCAACACGCGTCGATCTTTGAGAAGTTCCATATTCCCTGGCTACGACGCGTCGATGACGCTTTCAAGTCCAAGGGAAGCAAAGGACGCCAAGGCGCGAAGCCTTAGCCGCCCGTCAGACGATTCAGGGCGGCCTGATAGTTGGCGATCTGATTGGTCAGGTAGGTCGGAACCGTGCCGCCGGTCTTGCCGGAGCCGGTCGCGGTGTCGGTCTTCACCACGCCGTTGGCCTTGTCGGCCATCTCGCGATAGGCCAGACGCACCGAGGCGATCGCCTTGCTCATGGCCGAGGTCGCCAGCTTGCGGCCGGCGTCGTCGGTCAGATCCAGACCCGTGTCCAACGAGAAGCCATAGATCGGGCCCTTGCCGTCGGCCGAGACGGTCGCGCCATGATCGACCTTGGTGTTGCGCACGATGCCCGGCTTGAGGCCCAGCGATTCCAGTACGTCGGTGCCGCCCTTGCCGGGCAGGATCTCGACCGTCGAGGTGGTCTGGGACGGGCTGATGCGCAGGACACGGTTGTTGCCGCTGCTGGAGAATTCGACCTTGGCCGCGTAGCCGGTGGCCTTGCGGATCTTGTCGGCCAGGGTGTCGAGCGTGTCGTCGGCCGCGATCTTGATCGTGGTCAGGGTGCCCCGGGCCCGGGTACGGACCTGGAAGGTGTCGCCTTCCCGCGCCGAGGTCGCCGAGACGATCTTGTCGGACTGGGTGAAGTCCATCTTGCCGCGCGGCAGGCCGAACAGGTCCAGGGCGCTGGAGCCCGAGGCGTCGACCGAGATCGAGGTCGGGGTGGCGTAGCCGTCCTTGCCGGTCAGCCGCTGTTCCCAGGCGGCCGCGCCGGTGGCGACGTCGATCTGGGCGACATAGCCGTCCTTGTCGCCGACCGTCGGCTGCCCCGCCAGGTCCTTGCCCGCCGAGCCCACCAGCCAGGCCTGGCCGTTGGAGACCGCCATGCCGGTGACCGTGTCGTCGCCCGTGCCGCCGTAATAGGCCAGGGTGTCGGCCGACTTGTCGGTCAGGTCCAGCGACAGCCGGGCCACGAAGCCATCCGAGCCGCCGGACGCGGCCTTGGTCTTGTTGTCGATGTCCAGGGCGGCGTTGGTGGTCGAGCCGCCGATATAGAGTTGGCCGCCGTCGATCGTCAGGCCGGCGATGTTGCCGCCCTTCAGCGTACCCAGGTCGCGCGTCGCGCCCTCGGTGAAGGTGGCCGACTTGGTGTAGGTAACCGGGGCGGTGACCCAGACTTCCTTGTCGTTCAGGGCGGTGCGATCCTCGGTCACGACGGTGGTCGCGACGTTGAAGCTGCGCAGCATCGCCTCGCTGCCTTCCTTGCTGGCCACCACCACCTGCGAGCCGTTGACGACGATGCCGGCGACGGTGTCGTCGTTCTCGCCGCCGAAGTGGGTGGTGAACAGCGCCTTGGGCGTGCCGGCGATGTCGGTGGCGAAGCCGGTCAGATAGCTGTCGTAGCCGCCCTCGGTCGCGCCGGTGGCCGAACCGGGCAGGTCCGACTTGGTGCGGCCGCCCACATAGACGACGCCGTCCTGGCCGAAGGCCACGGCGGTGGCCTCGTCCTCCAGCATGCCGCCGCGCCGCACCGTCCAGGTCTCGTCGCCCTGGGCGTCGTAGAGCGTGACGAAACTGTCGGTGAGCGTGCCGGCCGGATCGGAATTGATCGGACCGTTGGTCGCGCCCGACAGGCCGCCGGCCACCGAGCCGGCGATGGCCACCTGGCCGTCGTCGGAGATGGACATGTTGTAGCCCGAGGCCGTGTTGGCCGCGCCCAGGGTACGGGCATAGAGCAGCTTGCCGGCCGAGTCGTATTTCAGGAGGGCGACGTCCTGGTCGCCCTTGATCGTCTGGCTGTTGGTCGCGCCATCGACATCGGCCAGCACATAGAGCGAGCCGTCCGACCCCGTCATGGTCTTGTGGACGGTGCTGATCGTGCCTTCCAGCGTATCGGAGAACACCTTGGTGCCCGGCGTGCCGGCCGTGCCGGGGCCGTACTTGGTCAGGGTGTTCTCGATCTTCGCGTCGTCGGTCGTGGTGTCCTTGTCCGGATCCGGGTTGCCGGCGGCGGTGGTGATATAGACCGCCGGCTTGGCCGCCGGCGCCGTGAAGGTCAGGGTCTCGGTCAGGTCGCCCTTCACCCGCAGGGCGAAATCGTCGCCGGTGGCCGGCAGCTTGACGGTCTGGCCGTTGACCGTGGTGGTCCGCGCCTCGCCCACGGTGCGCTCGACCGCGAACTGGGTGTCGAACCCGGCGTCACCAAGCTTGTCGTTGAAGAAGCTGACCACGTTGGCCATGGTCCTGGGCGTCGAGCCCATTTCCGACAGGTCCATGGTCACGTCGGTGGAGACGCCGAACTTCTTGACCGACATCGTGAAGCTGACGGCGCCCTTGAAGGTGGGGACCTCGTCGTCGACCTGGCCGCTGTAGATGGTGTTGGTGACGTAGCCGTAGTTGCTCTTGGGCACGCCGACCGTCGACTTGTCGCTGGTCATGACCGCGCCGGTCGTCAGCCGCATCCCGTCGGTGCTGAGGTTCTGGACGTAGCCGTTGACCTCGTTCAGCCCCTTGCTGAACGCGGCCTGCAGCCGCTTGATCTCGCTGTCGGTGACGCCTTTTTCGGACGAGCGGTTGGCGATGGCCGACAGGGTGTTGAGCGCCTGATAGGCGGCGAACAGCTTCTTGTAGTCGCCGGTGATGGTCGGAGCGGCGGCCACGGCGGCGCCCTCGTCGACGAACTTGCGACCATTCAGGGCGGCCTTGACCAGGTCGCTGGGCTCGGTGGTCATCGCGGTCCAGGGCGCGCTGGGCACGCCCTTGGCGGTCGAGGACGTCGAGGTGAAGGACGAACTGCTCGACGCAGCCGAACCCGCGGCCTGCCCCGCGGACTTGGCCTGATAATATCCGAGCAGCAGACTGGAATCGAAAGTGATCACAGCGGGTCCCAACGGGACGCAATACGCCCCTCGATTCGATTGTCGCCGATCAACACTAGCGTTTCGTTAAGAGGTATGAATTTCTAGGCCGCGATCAGATGGGCGTCGGCCAGGGAGCGGCGGACCGCTCCGCCCAGTTCGCGCCATTCCTCGGCCAGGATGCCCAGCAGGACGACGTCACGCGGCTCGCCGTTCTTGAGCACGTGGCCGCGCAGATAGCCTTCGCGACGGAAGCCGGACGCCGCCTGGGCCTTCAGGGCCGCGTCGTTGTCGGCCATGACCTCGGCGAACACCTTGTGCAGACCCAGTTCGCCGAAAGCGCGGTCCAGGCCCAGCACCTGGGCGGCGCGTCCCACGCCCCTGCCCCGCGCCTCGGCAGAGCCGAGGAACCAGTTCCAGCCGGCCCGCCGATGGTGGCTGAGCAGGCCGGTGAGGGTCAGCAGGCCCGACGGCTCGCCCGACCGGACGATCATCCAGCCGCGCATGTCGGGATCGGTGCGAAGCGCCTGGAACCAGGCGGCATGGACTTCGCGGCTGGGAAAGGCCGCGTCGGACATCCAGCGGTCAACCTCGGGCTCGCCCCGCCATTGAAACAGGACCGCCTCGTCGCTGTCCGTCAAATCGCGAAGCTCAATCATGCCGAGTTGATTCCCCCTAACGCCGTGGAGGGAAGTCTACCCTGCCCCGCCGCTTCGTCCTAGCTGCCGCCGTTGAACAGCGACAGGATGATCTGCGGCGCCTGGTTGGCGATCGACAGCGCCTGGGCGCCGAGCTGTTGCTTGACCTGCAAGGCCTGCAGGCGCGCGCTTTCCTTGGCCATGTCGGCGTCGACGAGATTGCCCACGCCGGTCTCCAGCACGTCGTTCAGCTTGGAGATGAAGGTGTTGTGGGCGTCGATCTGCTTGGCTTGCGAGCCGATCGAGCCGACGGCCTGGTTCACCGAGCTCAGCGTGGCGTCCAGGCGGGTCAGAACGCCGGCCGCCAGGGTCGTGGTGGTGATGGAGTCGCTGGCCGACAGGGTGTTGATCGAACTGCTCAGCGACAGGTTCTGCAGGTTCAGCGTGATCGAGGTCGCCGCGTCGGCGTCGGCCAGGAAGGTGATGTTGGCCGGCTCGCTGCCGTTGAGGATATTGGCGCCGTCGAAGGTGGCGCTGTTGATCACCTGGGTGAGGTTCTTCAGCAGCCCCTGGAAGTCGGCGTTCAGGGCCTTGCGCGACGAGGTCGACAGCGAGGTGTCCTTGGCCGCGACCACCTTCTCGCGCATCTGGGTCAGCAGATCCGAGACCGACTCGCCAGCGGCCAGCGCCACGTCGGTGATCGAGGTCGCGCGGTCCAGGCTCATCTTGACGGCCGACAGGGCCGAGCGGTCGGCGCGCTGGTCCTGGGCGATCGACCAGACGGCGGCGTTGTCCTTGGCGCTGGAGATCGCCAGGCCAGTGTTGATGCGGCTCTGGACGCCCGACATCTCGTCGTTGGTCTTGTTCAGATTTTGCAGGGCGATCAGCGCGGGCTGATTGGTGTTCACGCTCAGCGTCATCACGGTCTCCGAACGGCGATTCTTGCCAATGGGGCTCGGAACGCGATTCGGCGGCCGAGCAGGTCGGCCGTGAAATTGGGGCTGAGGGAGTAAGAATATGGTTAACGCGCGTAAACCATGTTTCGCCTGCGACGTCCGGTCGCGGCCAACACGGCTTTGAAGGCGGCCCGACTCAGGCCAGCCGCCCCTTAGGTAAGCCCGTCGAAGACCTCGCCCGGATCATAGTGCTCGGCCTGCTTGAAGCGCAGAACGTCCTCGCGCGGGAACTGCTGCAGGATGTCGCCGGTCCGACGATCCACCGTCTTGTAGACGTAGGTGCCGGTCTTGCTGTCCTGCTCGATCACCAGCCGCAGATCGCCCGGCTGGGGACCATCGGCCACCGCCGGCTTTTCCACGGGCGCGGCTTCCTTGGAAGCGGCCTCCCTGGATGCCGGCGTGAAAACGCCGCCCGCGGGATAGCCCGGGACGGTCGATGCAGCGGTATTCGCGGGGGGCGTGGACGGCTCGGATATGATGGGCGTCAACGCGACTTTGTTTTCCATAACTCCTATCGCGGCCGGTTCGCGGCGGCTCCTCTAGTGACCCCTCCCCTCGTGCGCGAGAGAAAGGCGGAGGCGGGCCCGAAGACCCGCCTCCTTCTTCGTTCCTATCGGAACAGGCTCAGGATCGACGAAGACGACTGGTTGGCGATGGAGAGCGCCTGGATGCCCAGTTGCTGCTTGGTTTGCAGCGACTGCAGCTTGGCGCTTTCCTTGGCCAGATCGGCGTCGACGAGGTTGCCCACGCCGGCGTCGAG
>FTJN01929946.1_pt1 | contig 19258 bp, 13 predicted proteins | sample 1658361 | NCBI WGS metagenome assembly FTJN01 (sample SAMEA3914819, study PRJEB12502) | metagenome | biome: forest; material: soil | place: Canada | collected 2010-06-26 | depth 0.3 m
GGACAACTTGTTGTCCGGGTGCGCTCCTGCGCACAGGAAGCAATTGGACTGCGTGTACTTCCGGATGAGACGTGCTTCCTGTGGCCTGCGGCCACCCGGACAACGAGTTGTCCGGGCCTTCGAAATTCTTTCGTAGCGAGGCCATCACAACGGTTGGGACGGCGTGGCCTGGGGGACCGTCGCGTCGGCGCGCGACGGCTACCAAAGGCAGAAGATCAGACCTTCGTGGAGTCGTCGGACAACAATCTCCGGAATGGAATCATCTCCGATGGCGCGAATCCCAATTTTCGGTAGAGCGCGTGAGCAGGTGTGTTGGCGCGATCGGTCAGCACGGTCAGACGTTGGCAGCCTTGCTGGATGGCGTGGTCAACGGCACCTTGAAGGAGCACCGTTCCTGCGCCTTTCTTCCGGTGCGATGGAGCGATGATCATATCCTCCACCATCGCAACCTTCGCCCCGAGAAACGTGCTGACCGTGTAGAGCAGGTTGACCATCCCGACGATCCCCTCCCCGTCCTTCAGAACAAGAATCGTACCGATGGAGGGGGTGGCCAGAATCATCCGAAGGCCCCGTTCCTGATTCTCGCGGTTGGGCGAAAACTCCGCCTCCTGCGAGAAGAGCATGTCCAGCAACTCGCAGAGCCGGGGAATATCTTCCAGACGGGCCGGGACGACCTGCATCACTTCACTTTCATTTCCTCGTTGCTCTCCGGTTCACGGGGTTTGAGGAGAACGAGGATCTGCGGCAGGAAGAAGATCGCGGTGACGAGGCCGATGGCGATACCGAGCGACATCAACACACCGATCGAGTACATCCCGGTGAAGGTCGAAACGAGGAGCGAGAGGAAGCCGAAAAGCGACGTCAACGACGACATGATGATCGCCTTGCCCGTACTGCCCGCGAAGATGCTCAGCTTGCCATCCTCGCGGTAGCGGTCGACGATGTAGACGCCGAAGGCCACGTCGATGCCGATGATGAGTGGCATGGTGACAATGTTCGCGGGATTAAACTCCAGCCCGAACCAGACCATCGCCCCCGTGCGCCAGAGAACCGCGAGAACCAGCGGGGTGATGGTCAGCGCGAGATATTTGAAGCTCTGGAAGTGGAGGAAGATCAGCACCACAATGGCGACAAAGGACCAGGCGGCAGCCCAGAGATAGCTCGTCCGCAGCAACTCCGTGGCGTAGTAGTTGAGCACAGGTGACCCCGTGGCCTTTGGCGCGACGGTCATGATGGCTTGGGTGAATTTTTCATCCGGGCCGCGTTCCCAGAGATCCTGCTTCCCATAAACTTGGAGCAGAATTTTTCCGTTGGAGGCCACAAAAAGCTTCTGCAATTGCGGCGGGATATCGGCCAGCGTGAGACCGCGATCGGCCTTCTGGGACTTGAGCAATTCCAGATTCTGCTGCATGCGGCTGAACGCGCCGCCGGACGAAGCGCTGAACCGGGCTTTGATTTCTTCCACCGAACCCGAATTGAGTGCTTTCTCCGCGCGATCCAGGGCCGGGATCATGGTGCCGAAAGCGGCGACAGCGTCCTTGGCCATCTTGGAGACGCCGGCCATGCCGGAAGCCTGCTTGTAACCTTCGCGGGCCGATTGCAACAGTCTCTTGATGTCCGCCCGTGCCTTGGGAATATCGACTTCGGGGCTGCTCGCCGCCGGCTTCACGTTCAGGCTGGCCGCCGCCTTGACGATCCGCTCAATGATCGGCTTTTTCTCGTCCTGATTTTCCGGAACCAGTTCCAAAATCGATTCGACCTTGGCCACCTCGGGCAGCTCCATCAGCCGCTTGGAGATGTCGCGCGCCTGTTCGATATTGTCCGTGACGATCGAGGCGTAGATGGTCGAAATTTCGTTGCCATCCTTGCCCTTGGAAGCATCCATGACCTGATAGAGAACCTTGACCGAATCAGCCGATTGGTTCTGGAGATGGAGCAGGTTGTAATCGAAATGGAGGTAAGGCAGGCTGACCAGCGAGGCGATGGAAATCAGCACCGCCACGCCGATCCAAAGGCGGGGGGTGCGGACCATCTTGGTGTCCCAGCTGTGGATGAAGCGCCAGGAGGAGTTGCTCGACTGGGCCTGAAGGGATGCCGCCGAGCGGGAGCGATCCGACAGGATAAAGATGGCGGGCAGCAGGAGCAGGTTGGCCACGATACAGAGCACCATGCCGGAGCCGGCGATGACCCCAAGTTCCGCCAGGCCGCTGAACTCGTTGAAGCAAAGGGTGAAGAACGCGATGGCCGTGGTGCTGCCTCCCGTGATGATGGCGACGCCCGTATGCTGCATCGCAGCGGTGACGGCTTCGTGCACCGTGCGCCCGAGGCCAAGTTCCTCCTCATAGCGCCCCAATATCTGGATACCGAAATCGATGCCGATGCCGAGCACCATGGGGATGACGGCGACCGAGAGGACATTGAGATGGCCCACGGTGAGAAAGGCGAAGGCGAGCGCCCAGAGCACACCGATGATCAGAACCAGGAACGTAAAGGTGGGCCGCAGAAAAGCGTGATAGCTGAAGAAAAAGAGGATGATGATCAGGGCCAGGGTGATGGCCCCGGCTTTGGCGCTGTCGGCGGTCGACATGGCGGTCGTGTCGGAGTCGAGGGCCGGTTCCCCGGTCAGTCCGATGGTCACTCCGGGATATTTGGCCTCGAGCTCCTTGAAGTGCTGGCGGATAGTGGCAGTGATGGCCGAGGGGCCGTCGCGCTCATCCGCTCCCGTGTAGGCGAAGAGCAGGATCGCCTTGCCATCCTGGAGGCTGAAGTATTCGTGTTCCGCCAGCATCTCGTTGGCGTCGAAGTCGTCCATGGCTTCTTCGTCCTGCGTGGGCTTGGGGGCGGATTTCTTGCCCTCGGCCTGGTCGGCGACCTTGTTCAGGACGGAGACGAACTGTTTGACGAAGGGCTTGAAGTCGACCCAGTTCTTTTTGTCACGCAGATAGGCGTCGTCGAATTTCTGGTTCGCCTCATTCAGGATAGAGTTGAGATCGAACGCGGTGGCGGAGGCGCTGGCCGCTTGCGCAGAGGATTGGTCCTCCAGCTGCTTGGCGATCTTCCGGAGTTCATCGGGTTCGCGCGTGAAGAGGAGGCGCTGCTTGACGTTCGAGAAGTCGATCTTGTCCAGAACCATTGTTAACTGGGGCTTCTGCGCCTCCAGCCACGGTCCGACTTCATCGGCTACCTGACGATTCTTGACCGGGTCGTCGGATTTGATCAGGATGATGAAGCGGTAGTCGCTGCCGAAGTCCTTGATCAGTTCGTTGAATTGCTTTTTCGATTCCAGCTTGTCGCTCAGGAGCTGGCTCGTGTTGTCGATCACCTTGAAGCGAAACGCCACGATGCCCGCACTGGCCACGGCAAGAAAAAGTCCTACCCCCAGGATAAGCCCGGGCCGGGCGCAGACGAAACTGGCAGCGACGCCCATGAGGCGCTGGAGAAGGCGGTGAATCAACGACATGAGTGTTGGAATTTGGGGGCGTTGAGGGAATAAGGCAAGGCCGCTTTCGGGGGTGGAGGTTCAATTCGAAATAGAAGTGATGGTTTACGCCGGAATCTAATTCGGCTATTTTTCTAAATCGAATATTTCCGATCTCCAGATCATTTCGAAGCTTGTGTTTGGCATGCGATTCGCTATCCTAAGTCATGCTTTTTCGCTCTGCCATGCCCTTGGTGCTGGCTGTCGTGTTCATGCTCTCCCCCTCCGCCCGCGCGGCTGCCCCTGCGACTCCTGCAGACGCCGCAGCCCAGAAAGCGACGGCGCTGAATAGATCGGGCTCGGAGAAATACAACAAGGGAGATCTCGACGGCGCCATCGCCGAATACGACCGGGCGATCCAATTCGATCCCAGCCTCGCCAAGGCCTTTTATAATCGCGGCCTCGCCAAGTATGACAAAGGCGACACCACCGGAGCCATCGCCGACTACACGGAAGCGATCCGCCTCAACCCCAAGTACGAGGACGCCTATGTCAACCGCGCCTTGGCGAAGGAACAGAGCGACGACACGGATGGCGCGATTGCCGATAATACGGAGGCGATCCGGCTCGATCCCCATGATCCCTACGCCTACAACAACCGGGGCTGGACCCACTACCGCAAGGACGAGCTTGATGCCGCCATTGCCGATTACAACGAGGCGATCAAACTCAGCCCGTTGATGGCGCAACCCTACAACGACCGGGGCGTAGCCCTGCGGGAAAAGGGCAAGCTCGACCTCGCCATGACCGACTATACGAAGGCGATCCAACTCGACCCCGAGAACGACCAGGCCTATTACAACCGGGCCATCGCGAATGACGACAAAGGGCAGTCGGCAGCGGCGATTGCCGATTACGACCAGGCGATCCGGATCAACCCGACCTACAGCAAGGCGTTTCTTCATCGCGGCGAGTTGAAGGCGGAAAGCGGTGATCTGGATGGCGCTCTGGCCGACTTCAATGTGGCGATCAAGCTCAACCCCCGCAGCCCGGCGCTGAACAGCCGGGGGCTGGTCTGGTTCCACAAGGGATACCCCACGCTGGCCCGGGCCGATTACGATCTGGCCTTGGCGGTCAATCCCCGCAACGCCAGCGCTTTGAACAATCGCGGCAATGTACGGAAGTCCCAAGGGGATCTCGACGGGGCCTTGGCGGATTACAATCTGGCGCTGGAAATTAATCCCAAGTTCACCGCTGCCTATAATAACCGGGGCGTGACCTTCGAATTAAAAAGCGATTTCGCCGGGGCCATGGCCGATTACGAAAAGGCGCTGAAGCTCGACGGCAAGAACGTGGAGACCCTGGGTAATCTTTCCTCCCTGGCCGTGGCCAAGGGCGAGTATGAGGTGGCCATCCAGATGGCCGACCGTGCGCTGGCGATCGACTCCCAACTGGCGCAGGCTTACAACAACCGTGGGGTGGCCCACTTCCACCAGAAACAAATCGATGCCGCGTTGGCCGATTACGATCACGCCCTGCAAATCGATCCGAACGACGAGCACGCCTACAATAACCGGGGCCTTGCGCTCCAAGCCAAAGGCGATCTCGACGGTGCCATGGCCGACTACAATCTCGCGATTCAGATCGACCCGCGTTTCGAGCAGGCTCAGCGCAATCGCACTTGGGCCAAGTGGGCGCAAGGAGACTTCCTCGGCTTGCTCTCGGATCTTTGGTAGAGATCGACCAAGCCCCAAGTAGATTCGGTGGCCCGGACAACAAGCTTGTTGTCCGGGCCACCGAATCCGGTTCATCCCCACTTAAAATGTCCAGAGGGCCCGCAGGGTATCGGCTCTCAGGATGACGGATTTTTTTTATCGTACCATTGGTGATATGTTTGAGGAAGGGCTTCCCGTGCTTTACCCCAGGAGATGCTCACGGCTCATCACGTAATCCTCCGGCAAAGGAGCCTCCAGCAGCAATGTCTTGCCCGTTAAGGGATGGCTGATTTCCAGCGAGGCCGCATGCAGCATCTGCCGGGGCGGATGGAAATTATCGGCGACGGGATGGGAGCGGCCATAAAGCAGGTCGCCCCAGATCGGGTGGCCGAGGTGGCTGAGGTGGACGCGAATCTGATGGGTGCGCCCGGTGTGGAGCTTGCACTCGACTTCCGCTCCGGCCCGGCCTTGGCGCACCACTTGGTACTCGGTCCAGGCACTGCGTCCCCGGCCGACATTTTTCAGGACGGCCATCTTCTTGCGCTGCACGGGGTGCCGACCGATGGGCCCGCGACATTCGCCCTTGGGTCGCGCGAAGACGCCCCAGCAAAGCGCGCGGTAAACCTTCTTCACATGCCGTTCGGCGAATTCGTGCGCCAGCTTCTCGTGCACCGTATCGGTCTTGGCGATGATGATCACACCACTCGTATCCTTGTCCAGGCGATGCACGATGCCGAGCCGCTCCTGGCCCCCGCGCTGGGCGAGATGCTCGCCGCGATGGTGCACCAGGGCATTGACCAGTGTGCCGGTCCAGTGACCCGCCGCTGGGTGGACCACCAGCCCCGGCTGCTTGTTCAGCGCCAGCAGGGCGTCGTCCTCATAAATGATATTGAGCGGGATCGATTCGCCGGCAGGCTCTGAGGGGAGGGGAACCGGCTCGCCGATATTCACCGTCAGGGCATCCCCGGCGCGCAGGCGGTAACTGGCCTGCACCTTCGCGGCGGCGGGAGCTACTTCAACGAGCCCTTCCTTGAGCAGGACCTGTACTTGGCTGCGCGATCGGCTGAGTGCGGCGGTTAAAAAGACGTCCAACCGTTGCCCCACGGCAGGCGAAATGGTCTCGGCGGAAAAATAAATGGGGGTAAATAGCGTCTTCATGGTTTCAACAATTGCAATTTGAACGTAGTCGTGGCAGTTTTCGCGGATGGAGAATTCGGTGGGTGAAAAGATGGTGACGGCGGGATGTGCCCGCTGCAACAATGTCATCGACGTAACCGGGCTCGAGCCAGGTGATGGTATCACGTGTCCTTATTGCGGCAATGAGTTCGTGATCACCCGTCAATTTGGTAACTTCCTGCTCGAGCGCCAGGTCGGCGCGGGTGGTATGGGTACCGTTTATTTGGGCCGTGACGTGACGCTGAACCGCGTGGTGGCGGTCAAAGTGCTGAAGCCCGATCTCGTTTCCGATCAAAAATTTCTTGCGACCTTCCTGCGCGAAGCGGAGATCACCGCCTCGCTGAATCACCCCAACATCGTGCAGGTCTACGCCTTCGGCGAGCACGAGGGGATCTATTACATGGTGGTCGAGTACATTTCCGGCGGCTCGCTGGATGACAAGATCGCCAAGCTGGGCCGGATCACGGAGCTGGAAGGCATCGAGATCGGCATCGCGGTCGCGCGCGGTCTGGAATGCGCGCTGCAACGCGGGGGACTGATTCACCGCGACATCAAGCCCGGCAATATTCTTTTCAACGCCAACAACACCCCCAAGGTCGTCGACTTCGGTCTCTCCCTCTCCTTCGAGACGACCGACCATTTCGACGGCGAAATCTGGGGCACTCCTTACTACGTCGCCCCGGAAAAACTGGAGCGCGAGAAGGAAGATTTCCGCAGCGATCTCTACAGCTTGGGCGCAACGCTATTCCATGCCATTTCCGGTCGGCCACCCTACGAGGGTGAGGACCCCAATGCCGTCGCAATGAAGCACCTGAGCGGCAACGTCGTCTCGCTCAAAGCCTTCGTGCCCGATATTTCGGATCAGATGGCCTACGCGGTCAGCAAAGCGATGGCGCGTTATCCTGAAGATCGCTACGAGTCCTTCGCGGCTTTCATCGAGCAGCTGGAGGATGCCAAGCGCCGCATCACCGATCCGAATTTCCGCCAATCCCAGAAGCAAAGCGTCGCCATCCTGGAGACGGCCGATGCGGCGAAGAACAATTTGTATCTGATGATCGGTCTCGTCGCCATCGTGGTGGTCCTGATTGGTCTGCTGATCTGGAAGGGCCCGAGCCTGTTAGGCGGCAAGAAGGAAGTACCTCCCGTGGAGTTGAACGACTACGTGCCGAACCAGAAGGGCGCCAAGCCCCCGCCGAAACCGGCGCATTAGGGTACGGCTTCTCGTTCCCAAGTTGCACTTGAGAACTCACTTGTCTCCCCGCAACTTCGTTGCCTCGGCTCTCTTGACCGTGGTATCGGCTGCATTTCACTGCCAACCCATAAACGTATGGGCGAGTTTGAAGCCCCAAAGGGGCGACCTACATCAGCCCGGGGCAACGCCCGGGCGTTGCCCCAGGCTGGAATGGCTCGCCCCTTTGGGGCTGACCGATAAGGCAAAATTCTTAAAACCTTTTGGTCCGATTGACCCCAGTCTTCCTCAGACAGGACTCGCTTTTTATAGGCCTGTAGGATGGCTGTGGCGGCATTTGCGGAGAAGGGAAACGAATGCAACTTCGCTCGTAACTTGGGAACAACGGAATCAAAGACAGTTTCATGAGGAGGTTCGGAAATGCTTTGATCCAGAAGGAAAAGTCGGAGGTAGCCGCCATGAGAGGCACCAAGGCCAGGGCCTCAACTTGAGAGTGGGGATATTCCGTGTAACTTTCCTTTTGTCCCGGCGTCTAATCTGTTGCCATGACCCAGCTTCGATCCTTCTTCCTTTTCTCCCTCGTTTGGGCGCTGGTCCTTCCCGTTCCCAGCCGAGCGCAGGAATCGACGGCGGATCAGGCCCAAATCCTTCATGTGCTGAACCGGCTCACCTATGGACCGCGTCCCGGCGACGTCGAAATGGTCCGGAAGATGGGGCTGACGACCTATGTTCAGAAACAGCTCCATCCTGAAACCATTGATGATTCCGCTGTGGAACAGGTCGTGGCCGACTTCGAGTTGCTCCAGATGACGGCTCCACAGCTCTCCGAGCTCTATCACAAGGAACTGGAGATGAATGCTCAGAAAAAGACCGAGGAAGCTCAAAAAGAGAAGGACAAGGCGGCCGGGATGGTCCCGGCAGCCGGAACCTCTTCCCCAGCGACGATGACGATGGAGGCCGCTCCCATGACGGAAAAGCCGGAGGACTCGAATGCCGCCAGGCGCAAGGCCCGGCGGGCCCTCATCGCCGGAATCGTCGATCCCTCCAAGCCGTGGAAATCCTCCGCCGCCATCGGGCAAATGGAGCAGGCCAAGCTGGTCCGTGCCGTCGATTCCCAGCGGCAACTGCAGGAGGTGCTGGTCGATTTCTGGGGCAATCACTTCAACATCGACATGACCAAGCGGGCCTGCCGGGTGCTTAAGATCGTCGATGACCGCGACGTTATCCGGCCCCATATCCTGGGCAAATTCCGCGATTTGGTGGGAGCCTCCGCCCACAGTCCCGCGATGTTGATCTACCTCGATAACGCGATCAGCACCAAGGTCCGTGAAATGCCCCCAGCCATGCAGGCGATGCAGCCCGAGGCGATGAAGGCGATGGCTGCCAGTGGAGAGGAAGAGCCCGCGATGTTGGCTCTCAAAGCCAAAATAAAGGCGAATCAAAGGGGCGGTCTCAACGAGAACTATGCCCGCGAGTTGATGGAGCTTCATACCCTCGGCGTCGATGGCGGCTACACCCAGCAAGATGTGCAGGAGGTCGCGCGTTGCTTCACCGGTTGGTCTGTGGACAAGCTGACCGGAGAGTTTATCTTTCGTCGTGGGGCGCATGATAACGGGGAAAAGATGGTGCTGGGGCATAAGATTCCCGCTGGCGGCGGGATGAAGGACGGGGAAATGGTTCTGGATATTCTCGTCGCCCAGCCTGCCTGCGCGAAATTCATCTCCCGCAAGCTCTGCCAGCGCTTCGTCGCTGACAATCCCCCCGCCGCTCTGGTTGATCGGGTGGCCGGTGTATTCACACAAAGTGGCGGCGACTTGCGGCAGGTAACCGAGGCGATCCTGACCAGCCCGGAATTCATGGCACCGGCCAACTATGGCAACAAGATCAAGTCTCCGCTGGAGTTCGCGGTCTCGGCCGTGCGCGCTTCCGATTCGACGCTGATCGCTCATTTCCCGTTCCCCAAGAACCGGCTCTTCGCCGCCAGGGAAGGCGCGGGTGCGCTCGGTCGTGCCGCCATCGTGGAAAAAATCTCCCAAGAAAAGCGGCAATCGCTGAATTGGCACATTCTGGAACTGGGCCAGCCCCTCTTCGTCTGCGCGCCGCCGACCGGCTACAAGGAGGTTTCCAGTACGTGGGTCAGCCCCGGCGCATTGATTGAGCGGCTGAATTTCGCGTTGGCGCTCACGCAGCAGGATATTCTCGACGTGCAGTTTGACGCCGGAAAAATCCTCGCCGGCATCGATGTCGACAAGCCCGAGGCCGTTTTACAGCGGTGCGTTTCGGCCTTGCTGCAGGACAATATCAGCGCGACGACGCGCAAGGTGCTGGAAGAAACCGCGCTGCCCACCCCGGGCGAGAACAAGACCCTTAACCCGGCGAAACTCATCGCGCTGATGATCGGCTCGCCGGAATTCCAACGGAAATAATCCCCATGATGAACGTCAACCGTCGTATTTTTCTCAAGCAGGGCGCGCTCGCCTTTGCCTGTCTGGGTGCAGGCCCGCTCTTTGGTCCCCGCTTCCTCCGCCAGACGGCTGCCGCCGCGGAACTGGGCGTTTCCACGGATAACAAGATCCTCATCTGCATCTTCCAGCGCGGCGCGGTGGATGGCCTCTCCATGGTTGTGCCGTATGGCGATCCCTTCTACGCGCAGAACCGCCCAGACATCGCCCTCGGTGCCCCCGTGCAAAAAGGAGGAGGCGCGCTTGATCTCGATGGCTACTTTGGCCTCCACCCGGCGCTCGCGCCGCTGCTGCCGCTTTACCAACAGGGCCACCTGGCGGCGATTCAGGCCTGTGGATCGCCCAACGCGTCCCGCTCTCATTTCGATTCCCAGGACTTCATGGAATCGGGGGTGGTCAACGACAAGTCGGTCAGCGAGGGTTGGCTGAACCGCCTCATCAGTTCGTGTCCCGAAGACCGGGCGAAAAAGACTGCGTTCCATGCCGTCTCCATGTCTTCCGTGGTTCCCCGCAGCCTGCAGGGCGAGGAGGATGCCCTTGCCATTCGCGATCTCGACACCTTCGGGCTCAGCGGCGATACCGCCGTTACCTTGGCCGGCCCCTCGGGCACGAGCAAGGGCTTCGAGAGCATGTACGGCGCGGCGGTGGATACCGTGCTCCACGGCACGGCGAAGGAATCGTTCGACGCCATCGAGATGCTGAAGAAGGTCCGCAGCAGGACCTATCAACCGGCGAATGGCGCGAGCTATCCGGCGGGCAGTTTCGGACGCAATCTCAAACAGATCGCCCAATTGATCAAAGCCAATGTGGGCCTGCAAATCGCCTTTGCCGAGGTGGATGGCTGGGATACTCACGCCAACCAGGGAGCCGCGAAGGGTCAACTTTCGGGACGCCTCGGGACCTTTGCCCAAGCGCTGGCTGCGTTGCATCAGGACCTGGGCGACCGCATGGCCGATGTCGTGGTGGTGACCATGAGCGAATTCGGACGCGCGGTGCACCAGAACGGAAATCGCGGGACTGATCACGGCCACGGCACCTGCTTCTTCGCACTCGGTGGCTCGGTCAAGGGAGGCAAGGTGTACGGCGACTGGCCGACGCTCGCCCCGGACAAACTTTTCCAGAAGCGCGATCTCGATATCACCACCGACTACCGCGATGTCTTCGGCGAGATTTGCGCCCGGCACTTTGATGTTCCGATGGCGGAGATGGCAAAGATCTTTCCAAACTATGGCATGGACGCGAAGAGATTCCGCAATTTCTGCACGGCGTAATTTCCGCGTTCTCCTTCATGATCCATCCCTTCTTTCGGCGGGCTTTCCTCGCTTGCCTTCTGGTCACCCTGCCGGGGGCGGCTCTTGCCCAGAGCAGTTCTTTGTCTCCCTCTCTACCCGGGGAACTCGTCGTCGAGCGCGATTTGGTCATCGGCAAAGGTGGGACGCAGGATCTACACGCGAATTTGGCGTATCCGAAGGAGGGCTCCAAGCTCTTGCCGGCGATTATTTATATTCACGGTGGCGGCTGGATTGGCGGAAGCTACAGGGACTGCGATGTGGCTCGATTGGCGAAGGCGGGTTATTTTGCGGCCTCCATCGAGTATCGCTTGAGCAATGTGGCCAAGTGGCCCGCGCAGATTCAGGACTGCAAACTGGCCGTCCGCTGGCTGCGTGCGAACGCAGCGAAGTATCATGTCGATCCCAACCGCATCGGGGTCTGGGGTGCGAGCGCGGGTGGTCATCTCGTCGCCTGCCTCGGCACGATGGCTGACGTGAAGGAATATGAGGGGGAGGGCGGCTATCTCGAGGTCAGCAGTTCCGTCCAAGCTGTGGTCGATTATTTTGGGCCGACCGATTTCACCTATCGAACCACCTACAGCGAGGATGCCAAGAAATTAACGGAGGGCCTTTTCGGCGTGCCACGAGATCAGAATGAAGCTCTCTGGAAAAGCGGCAGCCCGGCCTTTTACGTGAAACCGAACGATCCGCCGATGCTGCTCATCCATGGCGATGCGGACACGCTCGTGCCGCTCTCGCAATCGACCGTTTTTGACGAGGCGCTGACGAAGGCCGGCGTGCCCCACGAGTTGATCATCGTGAAGAATGGGACGCATGGTTTCGGACCCGTTCCCGGGACCATCGTTTCGCCCACCCAGCAGGAAATCGCGTTGGCGACGATGGCGTTTTTTGAGAAGCATCTGAAGGCGGACGGGCTTCCGAAATAGAATCGATCCATGGTAGCCGCCGGACGCCGAGGGACGGTGTCTTCAATTGTTTCGCCTTCCGATTTTTACGTGGCCGATAGAGCGTGTTAAGAAAATCGTGGCCGTAGGAAGTGGTTGGCAGACCGTTAAATAAGCGCTTGTCATCCTGAGCTTGTCGAAGGATCAGCTTCCCTTGAATGTGGACGTAGAGAAGAAACTCTGGAGAAAGATAGTACCGTTTCAACCGCGACAGCCCCGTGAACGCTGATCCTTCGACAAGCTCAGGATGACGGATCTTTTGGAAATCCATGCACCTCAATACGGCTACGGTTTTCTGAAAAAACTTCTATTGGCGTGCCTGAGAGGCGTTTCCCAGCAACTGGTTCTTAATATTTGCGGGCAGGCCCGACTGGACTATCCTCTGTTGTGCTGCCGCTTGATCCTGATTCAGCCAGGCGGTTGCGATCTCTTGGAGACTCCGGTTGCGCAGCGTTTCGTTGAAGATGGTTCCCGCCGATTGGAAGGCCGAGGCGGGTGAAGTTGCCGAGCGGACGCTGCTGTAGATGCTGACGGCGTTATCGTAGGCGGCGACGGAGTTGTCGCGCGAGGGCGATGGCGGGAGGGTCTTTAGCCACTCGTTTGCCGCGGTCGCATCGTTGCCTGCCCAAGTGCTCATCAGCTGCCCCATGGCTTGTCCGCGTACAGGATTTTCCGGAAACTGTTCCACCCAGGCCGCCGCCTGCGCGGGGGCCGTTGTCGACCAAGCCGAAACCACCGCAAGTACCGCCGGTCCCTGCGCCTTTTCCTTGGGCAAACTGGCGGCGTAGGCAGCAGCAGCAGCGGCGTCTTTCTGCGCCCAGATGACAACGGCGCTGATCGTCGCAGCATCCTGGCCTTCGCCCGCAGGCAATCTTGCCGCCCATACCGCTGCACTTTGTGGATCGGTCTCCGCCCACTTGGCGGCCACGAGTTTGATCAGCGCAGGGTCCTTTTCCCGGGCGGCATAGGCCGCCGCTGCTTGGGGTGCGGTCTCGGTCCACCGGTAGCTTACCTCCGCCAAGGCCTGCGATTTGATCGCTCCTTCGGGTAGGGATTGAATCCATGCCAGTGCACCCTTCAGGTCCGCCCCTGCCCATACCGCCACCACCTGTCCGACCAAGTCATTCCATCGGGCGGGGTTTGCCTTGGATGAATCGGATAGTTGGCGCAACCTGACAGCAGCACCAGCGGGATCGGTCTCCGCCCATTGACGAAAAAAAGGTGCGTAAAGTTCGACGCGTACCGATTCCGGCAGCTGTTCCATCCAGGCCACCATCGCAACCGGATCGCGCCCGCCAAAATCCCAGACCAACGCGTCGAGGGCTTGCTGATGCAATTCATCCCCGGCGTCCCGTTTGCCAAACCAATCAACCATGCCGCCCGCATCCCGCTCCGCCCAACTTGACAGCAGCACCCGGCGTATCTCCGAGCGCAGTTGTGGTCTTCCTATGGTATCCAACTTCGCAAGCATGGCTTCCATCCCACCGGTTCCGACTGCATCGGCCCATTGCTGCAGCGCTTCCGCGCGGCGCATGGGATCAGTTTGCGCCAGAGCCGCCTGAAGGGTTGAATCAAACCCCTTGGGAATCTCTCGCTCCGCTGTCTTACTGCTTGTTTGTTTCTCCAACGAAGATTCCGTTTTCCGACTGACTTCCTGCGGCGAAATCGCAATAGACGAGCCAGGGGATGCGTCGCTCCCGTGATTTAGCTTAACGAGCGCTGTCGTTGCCAGAATGATCCCCAGCAGCCCCATGCCAACCGAGAGAAGCAATTTGGGTGTCATCTCAATTCGAGGTTTTGGTGCTGGGTTCGTTTTCATCGGGTCAACGGTGTGTGCTCGCGTTGAACAGAACAGCGGGTGAGCCCCTGCCCACCCGCTTCTGAATCGTCCAGTTACCGGGTCAGTTGGGCGTTGCGGACACAGGCGAGCAGTAGAGGCTCGAGCCCACTCCGCTGATGTTGTAGTTGACCTCGTAGTAGTACGTGGTTCCCGAGATCGCCGTGGTGTCGGTGTAACTGGCGGCGCCGTTGTTGTTTTTGATGATGCTGTAGGGCCCTCCGCTGGCCGTGGCGCGTTGGATGTTATAGTTCGCCCCGCTCACGGCGGTCCAGGACAGTGCAACCTGCGCGGTACCGGGGGTTGCCGTCAAACCGGTGGGGCCAGGCGGCGGTGAGGGGAGACTGAATGTTACTTGATTGGAGGGCGCTGAGCTGCCCGCAGCGTTGGTCGCGAGCACCCGCATCGTATAGGGACCGGAAGGCATGTTCAGCCCCGTTCTCGTGTAGGTGGTAACGCCCGCCCCTACGGAGGAATAAGTACTCCAGGTCGATCCGTTGTAGGATTGGACCGTGAACCCGGTTTCGTTGCTCGAATTGTCGGTCCAGGTCAGTTTGAACCAACCGTTCAACATCGTGGCCCACGTCGGTACCAGGCTTGAGGGAGCAGTCGGAGGGACCGCAGCGCCGCCGGATTCATAGGCGCCGATGTCGAAGACTCCGCTGGGAACCACGGTCCCGTAGTAATCTCTTGTCGCTCCCGATACCGTAGTTCCGGAGTTGATGGCAGGAGAACCCGCCGACAACGCATAGGCACCCGGATTGGGTTGCGGCCCGTTGTGCAACGAAGGCGTCCACGACAGCGTCCCGGCGCTGCCCGGACTCACCAACGAGGGGTTGGAAACCAGCGTGTGCGCATCGTAACCGGTAGCCGTCTGGTAAGTGGCAAGTGACGCGTAAGTTGTGCCGCCGACCCGCCATTGTTGATTCGTCGCCCCTCCGTAGTACACATTGTTATCAATCGTCCCGCCGGAGAGTCCGTAGGGAAAATACATGTACCGGTTGTAGGTTTGGCCGGAAACGGTTTGCGGCACGATATAGAAAATATTATTTTCGATAAGGGACCCCGTGGGCAACGTCACCGCCACGCCATTGTTCGACTGCAAGGCGACAGACACTCCCGTCGAATTCTTAAGGCCCATATAGATGGTGTTGCCATAGATCTTGAGGGGATTCGTCGGTGACGCGGTAATGGAAATGGCACACTGATTGGCACTTCCCGATCCCAGGGCATCGTTTTCGGAGATGTTGTACCGGAAGGTGTTGTTGCCCCACGCATGGCCGCCAACGGTCGCGACATAGGCCAGCAAGGCGCCGCCGAAATTGTTGTGGCTATAGTTGTATTGAACGACGGAATTCGAAACGCCGCCATCGAGGTCGTAGGCGACCCAATCGCAGCCCGCCGTGTAGGTAATCGGCTGCATTCTATAGACCTCATTGTACTGAATGGTGATGTTGTTGGACGCATAGGCCCAAACACCGCCGGGACCGCCACAAGAGGTCGAATTGCCGCCGACGTCGTGGACGATATTGTATTCCAGGACGCCACCATTGACACCATTCGCCACGATGCCGCCGCCGGTATTCGCCGCCAGTCCTCCAAGATTGTAGACCGTATTGCCGGAATAGGTCACATTCGTGATGTTCTGACCATTGGGGATTCCGTAGATCCCATTACTGTCTTTCGATCCCACGCCGTTGGCACCATGCAACTGATTATTGGTGACGTTGATCGTGTCGATCGCACCATAGTAGCCGCTGACATAGACTTCCGCAGATTGAGCGCCCACGGTACCTGCGAAATTGCTAATATCGCAGTTGGTCACCGTCATGCCCGATTTGCTCGATCCACTTGCATTACGGATGTAGACACCGATTCCCGTCGTGGGGCTCGTGCCGCCACCGCCCAGGATCGTTAAGCCATTGATGATGATCCCATTGATTCCATTGATCGCGATCGCCGCGGAATAGGCTCCCGTGGCATTGGACAGGATTGTCCCCGCGCCAGTCCCGTAGGAACCTACTGTGATCGGGGTGGCCGCCGAGGAGACCGGGATGTTGGTCGCGTAGGAGAAGACAAGCGCTCCCGTAAAGGTCTGGCCACCCTGAAACAATACCGAATCTCCCGCAACGAAGGTGGCGGAGTTCACTTTTGTAATTGTCTGCCACGGCGTCGACGTGGAGGTTCCGTTATTGGTGTCACTACCGGATGGAGAGATGTAGTACGTTGTCGCCGAAGCCGGGAGCACCGACCCACCGAGACAAGCCAGGGACGTTAATGAAAGAGCAGCGTAGAAGCGCGTGGGCCGCTGGGATCTGAGTAGAGACTTGGCATAGAACAGGATATTGTGAATTCCGGGAGCAATCATGGTTTTGATCTTTCTATTCGTCATGGTGGTTGGCGCAGAACGGCATTTGCGTCGGGTTGGGAGAAATCCAAGCGCGTCGCATGAATAGCTAATATCACGATTGTAATTTCGCGGTTAGTTCATGCCTGATCCGTAACCAGTCAAATACTGTTTGATCGAATTTTTCGATTCACATGCTTCCCATTGCGGGATGAACTGTCTGGAACTCGTTCAGGGATTCGCGCAAAATCGGAAGTCACCATGCTTCGGAAATTTATCATCCAGGATTTGATCGGAGTGGGGGTATTGCTGGCTGGCTGCCTGATTGGCGGCCTCGTCCTCAATGCCACGCGATCCGCGCCTTTGCCGTTGATCTATACTTCCCCCGAAACCCGCCTCAATCAAACCGTGGAAGAATTGAGGCCCTTGGCAACCGCTTCCCTTGCTCTTGGTGAGGACGTTGAATTGGAGGAAATGCAGAAAATCAGTTCGAATCACGGGGCGCTCATTCTGGATGCACGCCCGGAGATCTTTTATCGGTTGGGGCATATTCCATCGGCGGTGAATTTGCCTCATGACGATTTTGAGAAAAGCTATCAAGCCTTGCAGTCGAACCTCCAATCTCATCGCAATCAACTCATTGTCGTTTATTGCTCCGGTCTCCGCTGCCCCGACAGCCAGTTGGTCGCGGCGGCGCTCCAAAAACTAGGCTACCCCCATCTACGGATCTTCCGGGGGGGATGGAACGACTGGCAGAGTGCAAATCTGCCGGAGGAAAAGGAATGAGCGTCAAAGGGGCGAATCGATTTCAGCCATGGGGAGATCGCATGGGCCGCCTTATTCTGGGTATCGTTTTCATATATGCAGCGATGGTAAAAATCGGCTCTCCGCAAGAATTTGCCGACAGTATCGCGGCTTATCAAATTCTGCCCTTCCCGGTCATCAATCCGGTGGCTTTAGGATTGCCTCTGTTTGAGTTTGCCTGTGGCTTGCTGGTCTTAACGGGGTTCTATTTCAGAATAGGTGTGCTCGGCATTCTTGCCATGCTGGCCGTTTTCATTGCCGCACTGGAGCTCGCGTTGCTCCGGGGGCTATCTGTGAGTTGCGGCTGTTTTGGGGCACATTCCTGGTTGGATTCTGACCCCTGGGTTGTCCTGATCCGTGATCTCATCCTGCTGGGCATCGCCGTCTTTTTATACGTCGGCAAGATTCGCAAACGCCGGAAGGAATTTGTTCAGTCTCTATCCGGATGCCAATAGCTTGGACAGCGGTGGCTACCTCTGAACCTGCCGTAATTTCGAAGGGAACAGACCAAATTACCAAATTTTCCAAATTGCCAAATGGGGTAAAAATGGAAGAACTTCTTGGCCACACTCGAGTAATTTGGAGATTTGTTTGTGGTCCTTCCTCCTGTTCATCTCCGTCCGAAATGCCTTCGTAGCCGCCGTCGTGAGACGGTGGATCGGGGGACCACCGACTCACGTCGGCGGCTACGGGAACCGAGTCGGCAGAATTCGGACCGCCTTTTGTAGCCGCGCGCGTGAGCGCGTGGATCGATCGGATCCACCGTCTTACGACGGCGGCTACGAACGCATCTCAGCCCGGGTTTATCTTCCTCCAAAACGCGCGAAGCAAATTCCCGGCTCAAGATGACGGAGCTACTTGGATATTCCAGCGCCTTTCAATACGTCTACGGTTTTCTGGAAAAGGATCAGGCCAAGGGCCCAGGTTGTCTGATCGAGTGGAGTCTTAGGCTTACTTCGTCATCCGTCGGCGAAGCAGAATCGCACCCAGGCCCAAGGCGGCGAGGAGCGCGCCGGAAACACCGGGCTCGGGGACGGCTGCGGGCTCCATGGCGAGGAAGTTGGGGAACTCGGTGGCCGACAACGGCGTGTAGATCGAGGTGGCTCCTCCGTCGCTTTGCGTGACGGTGATCGAATTGTCGTCACCATCCGAGTCGGCGTTAGCCATGAACATCTTGCCGGTGGAGTCGAAGACAATGCCATTCGGCATGGTGCATTCGCAACCGATGACCGTCGCGTACTCGGTCAAGTCTCCGGTTGGAGTGATGAAATAGGCCTTGCTGTCATCGCCGGTCACGAAAACCTTGCCGGTGGAATCGATGGCAATTCCGACGGGATTGGCGATGCTGGTGGAGTCATTGAGCAACTCGGTCGGGGTGCCGTCCGGAGCGAAGCTAACGACCGTGTTGGCCACCGCCACCGCCGCGATCAGGTTTCCGGAGGAATCGAATGCCATCCCCTGGGTCAGCGAACTGCCCGTGGCCCAGTAGGAGACAAAAGCTCCGCTGGAGTTGTACTTATTGATGGAGGCAAACCCGCCATTGGCGTTTCCGGCCACGTAGATATTGCCACTCTGATCGATGGCAAGGCCGGATCCGGGGCCGCCCGTTGGAGCAGGGTTGCTGCCCAAGGTGGTGGGATTGATGAAGTCATGCTTGGTCCCTGAGGAATCGACCTTGTAGATATTGTCTCCATCGAGCACGAGCAAATTACGGTCGGAATCGAAGGCAATTCCTTCCGGCTGTTCGAATCCCGTGGCGAAGACGGAGGCCGTTCCGGTGTCGTCGACCTTCAAGATGCTCCCCTCAACGTCCTGATTATTGTAAACGCTGACGTAAAAAGGATCGGCGTGGGAGGGCAGTCCCGCGAGACTGAAAAGGGCGAAATAGAGGCCGAGGCGGGCAGCGGATAGAGGCGTCATGCCGAAACAGTAATATTTCCAATTTTATTTCCCAGTCCGAAAATTCAGAAACGCAATTTTCTCGTTTGGTCTCCTTCTTGCGTTAGGATAACCCGCATGGCCCACGAACCTCCTTCCCCCTCGTATGTCGCCTCCCTGCGCCGGGACTACATGC
>FTJN01000148.1_pt1 | contig 19221 bp, 19 predicted proteins | sample 1658361 | NCBI WGS metagenome assembly FTJN01 (sample SAMEA3914819, study PRJEB12502) | metagenome | biome: forest; material: soil | place: Canada | collected 2010-06-26 | depth 0.3 m
GCGACAACGGGCATGGAGCCAGTGGATGCCGAGGTGGCGGGCGCGGAAGCGGGCTGACCTTGGGCTGGAGGCTGCTGGGTCTGGGACGGGCTTCGCACAGGCGGAGGTGATCGCGGCGGCGTGTCGACTTGGGGACGGGAAGGATAGGACGGTCCCGGAAACCCTCCGGGGGGGAAGCCCCCGCCCGGGCCTCCACCTGGAAACCCTCCGCCTGGGCCGCCGGTCGGCGGCGGGCCGGCTTGCCCCTCGTAGCTGGCGCGAATGAGGCGGGGTCTGTCGGGATCGGCTTGGGTCGTCCGCCCCTCGGAGGCCTCTGGATCTTGGGACGAGGTTCGCGTCCAGGCGGCTTCCGCGCCCGCCGAAACGGGGACGTAGAACATCAATCGCACGTCGCCCGGTCGAGCGGCCAGAAGTCCGGCCAGCTCGTCCCGCGGCCCCTCGGCGGTCAGCCAGCCGGGCTCACGCGGGACGGGCGGCGCGGGGGTGATCACCCGGATGAGCGGCCTGGCCCCGCCCCCCACGGCCGCCTCTCCGCGCAGCGCCCGGGCGATGTCGTCCAGGCCGTGCTGGGGCGGCGGTTGGGGTGGAAAGATCAGGGTCAGCAACAAGGTCGCGACCTGCGCCACGACCAGGACGGCCACCAGCAACAGGCCAAGCTGGCCGGCGATCGGCAGGTTGAGGAAGCGACGCGAGGCCGGCGACCGGCTCACGACCGGCTGACCTCGGCGTCGAGAAAATAGCCGAGACCGCGATGGGTCTGGATCAGTTCACGACCGCCTTGGGTGTGGATCTTGCGACGCAGGCGGCTGATATGGAGATCGACCGCCCGGCTGAGCGTGTCGCCCTCCTCCGCGCCGATCAGGCGTCCCAGATCGTCGCGCGCGATGACGACGCCCGGATGTTCGAGCAACTCGACCAGGATCGCGGCCTCGGCGCGTGTCAGCAGGATCGTCAGATCGTTCTGGGCCCTCAGCCGCCGCTGGGCCAGGTCCAGATGGAACCCCGCGAAGGAGAAGGACGTGGGCCGACGCGAGGCCGCCATCTCCGGCGCCCGCCGCATCAGGGCCCGGATCCGCGCCAGCAGCTCGCGCGGAGGGATCGGCTTGACCACATAGTCGTCGGCGCCCAGCTCGAGGCCGAGGATCCGGTCGACCGTCTCGCTCATCGCGCTGAGCATCAGTATGGGCGCGACGCCTTTCACCGACGCCAGGTCTCGACAGAGCGACAGGCCGTCCTCGCCGGGCAGGTTGACGTCGAGAATGATCACCGAGGGTCGCCCGGCGGCGAGATGTCCCCGGGCGACGACGGCGTCCGGCGCCTCAAGAACGTCAAAGCCCTGGCTGGTGAGATAGAGCGCCATCTCGGTGCGCAACACCTCGTCGTCCTCGACGAGCAGGATCGCGGGAATGGGTGGGGACGGAGCGGCGGTCATCGAACGCCGTTTATGGCACGACTTCCGACGACGCGGGAATAGCCCTCGGGCTTCCGGGGGCGGGCGCGGCGCCGGCCGGGGTCTGGACCGCCCCACCGGTCGGGGCGCGGCGGCGGCGGTCAGCATCGCCCCAGCACCCGGATATCAGCGATGCCGCGCTGACCGCCCCGTCGCGACAACTGCACCACGATGTCGATCACCGAACCGGCATAGGCCAGGGTCTCACCGCGCGACAAACCCAGGCCGGACTGCATGACCATCAGGGCCAGCTGATCCAGCGCGCCTTCGGGCGTGTTGGCGTGGATGGTGGTGAAGCTGCCGGGATGTCCGGTATTGATGGCGCGAAGGAAGGTCGTGGCCTCGCGACCCCGGATCTCGCCGACGATCACGCGGTCGGGCCGCAAGCGCAGCGCCGCCTGGAGCAGATCATCGACTCCGATGCGCGCCTCGCCCTCATCACCGCGCACGGCGACCAGGCCGACGACGTTGGGCTGGCTGACGGCGACCTCGGGCGTGTCCTCGACCAGCACGATGCGTTCGGCTTCCGGAACGATCCGCAGCAGGCTGTTGAGGAACGTCGTCTTGCCCGACGAGGTGCCGCCGGAGATCAGGATGGTGCGCCGGTCGATCACCGCCTGCCTGAGGAACCCGACAGGATTGGCGCGAGCCAAGGCTTCTTCCTCGGCGGGGCCAGCGCGGGTCGGCGGCGGGGGCAACGGCCCCTGGTCGTAGACCTCCAGCGGCAGGTCGGTCACCACATGCCGGCGGATCGCCATCGCCCAGTGTCCGCGCGTGGCGGGCGGGCCGATCATCTGCACGCGCGCCCCGTCCGGCAGCGTGGCCGCCAGCAGCGGGCTTTGGCGGTTGACCGCCTGGGCCCCCATGCGGGCGATCTGGCCGGCCAGCCTTTCGAGCAGCAGGTCGTCGATCTCGGGCGCGGCGAGGCGCGTCATACCCGGCTGACCGACGACCTCGATGAACAGTTCGCCGGGACGATTGACCATGATTTCGGTGACGTCGTCGCGGTCCAGCCAGGGCGCGAACGGCCGCAGCCAGCTGCGCAGGTAGACGCCTTCCAACAGAACCGGTTCGACGGACATGCGGTCCTCCTACAGGCTCGAGAAATCGAGATCGCGCGCGGTGAACACCTGGATCGGCGCGCCCTGCGGCAGGCGGATGGTCGGCGGGATCTGGCCGTCGGTCTGCAAGGCCTGCCCGGCCGCGCTCGAGGCGGTCGAGCCGATCACCACCGTGCTCGACGAGCCGCCGCCCAGGCCGCTGGCCAGGCCTGACAGCAGCGACAACACGCTGGCGGGGCCATAGCGCCGCCCGTAGTGACGCTGGACGCCCCCGGCCAGGCCGCTCTGCCCCTGATCGTCGCCGCCGGGCGAGCCCAGGTCGATCGACACGCCGTCCGGCCTGACCAGTCGCGTCCACACCACCTGGACCCGGGTCTGGCCGGTCTGCAGCCCGCTCTTGTACTCGCCCATCAAGCGGCTGCCGCGCGGGATCAGCACGCGCGCGCCGTCGAAGCTCCGCACGTCGCGGCTGACGATCGCCCGGGCGTACCCGGGCAGGTCGGAATTGAGCGCCGTTTCGAGAACGGCCGGGATCAGGGTTCCCTGGACAATCATGGCGCCGGGGTTCGACAAGCGCTGGGCGCGCGCGACGCGGTCCTCCCCGCCCACCCGGACGGCGAACTGCTCGTCGGCCGTCAGGGCGCCGCGACTGGCGGCTCCGGGTGCGGCGGAGCCTCCCCCGGTCTTGGCGGCTGCCGGTTCGGGCGCGCTGTTGTCGACGATCATCGGATTAGCGCGCGACTGATTGGGATCCACGGCGACCGGCGGCGACGCGAGCTGGGTCGGCGCGGTCGGCGTCGCCGCCGCCACGGGCGCGGTGGAAACCGGAGCGACAGGCGCGGTGTCCCCCGCCGTCGGTGACGCGCTCACCGGCGCCAGCGGCGCGGCCTCGGTTCGACCGTGCGAAAGGCCGACCAGGGTGAAGGCGCCGACCGCCAGGGCGCCGACGGCGGCGGCGGCTAGGCCCAGCATGTCGCCGCCTCGGCCAGCGCGCGCCACCCGCGGTCCATTCCACCGCGCGGCGCTTCGCAGATCCTCGTCCGTCATCGCCATGCGGGGATCGTTGGCCGCCCCCACGAAGGCTTGGGCGTTATCGCGCATGGGCGTCGCTCCTCGAAAAGGTCCGCGCCAGCCAGGTCCGCTTCGACGGCGTCTCCGGCCGTGGCTTCGGCGAGGCGGCGTCCAGGGCCGGCGCCTGGTAGGCGTCGTTGAACAGGGTGGCGACCGCGTTGCCGCGCCGCAGGACGAAGGCCGGAGCGATCTGCGGCGCGACCAGCCAGTCGCCCTGGCTGGTGAAGGCGATCATGGTTTCGGCCTTGTCGCTCCCAACCGCGTAGACGGCGGGCGTCGTCGTGCCCTCGGTCCAGCGGAAATAGGTCGCCTTGCCGTCGTCGAAGACCCGGACCGGGACGTTGTCGCGCGCGCCGGCGAAGCTATAGGCGGCGTTGCGCGCCGCCGGCCCCGGCAGCGCGTCATCCGGGGTCGCCGGCGTGGTGGCGGGCGCGAGCGCGGCCCGCGCCATCGTCGCCTCGTCCTTGGGATAGGTGAACCGCAGCGTATAGACGACCTCGCCGCGCGCGCAGGCCGCACTGGGCTGGGCCGAGAGTTCGAAGGCGTAGGTGCGATGGTTGGTCGACACCGTCATGTTGCCGCGCGTGCTGCGATAGGCCGGCTTGACGAACAGCAGGTCGCCACGCCGGTTGGGCGTCACCAGCCACTGGGCGGCGTCACCGATGCCGATGTTCTCGATCGCCTCGCCGGGGCCAAACTGCACCAGGGTCTGGTAGCCGAAGCAGCCGTCCAGCCGGACCACGGCGGCCGGGTCGTAGGCGACCGACCGGATGCGCGGGTCGGCCAGGGCCGGCGCGGCGGCGACCAGAGTCGCGGTCGCGGCCAGGAGGAACCTCAGGGACTTCATGCGCCGATCCTTCCAGAAATTGCGCGCGCGGACGGGGCGATCCGAAACGACTGGCCAAGGCCCGCCACGCGCCGGTCGGCGCCGGGCCGACGGCTTGCCGCGCCGTCGCCGATCGCGGCCTCGACGCTCGGTTGAAGAGAGGCGGGCGCGGCCCCGGAGTCGCGTGTCGCCGCCGCGACCAGATTGGCCAGCCGGATGTCCGTCACGGCCGGAGCGCCGCTCGTCTCGGCCGCGGCGCCGCCGATCGAGACGGTGTCGTGGGCGTTGATCGTCGCCGACCTCCCGCTTTCGGCCCGGGAGCCGCCGAAACGCCAGCCCCGGGTCAGGCTGATCGCCACCCCGGCCAGGGTCGGCAGCAGGGCCGCATAGACCATGGCCACGACGAACAGGCTGACCACGCCGCGCGGATCGTGAACCGCGCCCAGCGGGTCGCGCAGGATCGCCGCGCTCATCGGTTCGAGGACCGCCACCAGGCCGGAGCCGCCCAGCACGACCAGCATCGGCGCCAGGGCGAAGGCGACCGAGGTCTTCAGCCAGCCCTCGAACAGGCCGCGCGTCGGCTCAAACAGCGCCAGCACCACGAACACCGGCCCCAGGGCCAGCAGGATGGCCAGGACGATCCGCGAGATGACCAGCAGGCCCACCGTCGACAGCACGGTGGCGATGGCGCTGGTCCAGACCAGCTTGGAGGCCAGCTTGACGTTCTCGGCGTTGGGGTCGCCGGCGGCCGAGACCGCTTGCCCCATCCGGACCAGAGCGTCGAACAGGTGGTCCAGCCGGTGGGCGAAGGCGTCGGCCGCGCCCGAGCGGGCGCCCATGAAGGCCGAGGCGATCTGATCCGGCCCCTGGGTCAGCAGGCCGTACACCACCGCCTGATAGGCCGGCCAGGCGGTCGCGAAGGTCAGGACCAGCGCCAGGCAGGCGATCTTCGGGGTCATCGCAGGCAGGCTGAGCCGCAGGCGTCCGGTGATCAGGCCGTAGCCGATCAACAGCACATAGATCGTCAGCACGCCGGTCAGGACGCCGTTGAACGCGCCGCCCGCGCCGAACAGCCGGCCATAACCGCCCTCGACGACGCCGTTCACCTGGCAGTCGAGCGCCACCAGGGTCTGGGACAGGCTGGCGTCGGGGCCGGCCAGGATCGCGGGACAGTTCATCGAACCCTCCGCAACGGGATCGCCGCCGGCGCCGGTTCGGCCGAGCCCAGGTCCAGATCCGGCGGCCCCGGCCAGGGGGTCAACGTCAGGGCGGGCCACCAGGCGGCGGGAGCGTCGCCCAGCGCGGCGCGCAGGGTGTCCAGCTTGCGCACGCTGGTCTCGCGTCCCGACAGCACCGTCAGCATGTCGGGCATGTCCGACAGGTCCAGCCGCACCACCACGCTCTCGGCGGCGTGCTTGATCAGGAAACAGCGCGAATAGGCCGGCAGGGCCTGGATCAGGCCAAGCTCGTGGGTCGTCAGGCCAAAGCCGTCGCAATAGTCCTCGGCCCGGGCGCGGGGGTTGGGCATGAAGATCTGGGTGGCGGTCTGCTCGACCACGGCCGAGGCGATGCGGCTGTCGAGCGCGTCGCGAGCGTTCTGGGTGCCGAAACCGACCACCGCGTTGCGCTTGCGCAGGGTCTTCATCCAGTCGCGGATGCGGGCCGCGAAGACCTCGTCGTCCAGCGCCTTCCAGCCCTCATCGATCAGGATCAGGGTCGGCGTGCCGTCCAGCCGCTCGTCGACCCGGTGGAAGACGTACATCATCGCCGGCGTCCGCAGGCGCGGATCGTCGAGCAGCGCCGTCATGTCGAAGCCGATCGTCGCCTCCGACAGGTCCAGGCGGTCCTCGGCGTTGTCGAACAGCCAGGCGTGCTCGCCCTCCCCGCACCACGGGGCCAACCGCGCGGCGAGGTCGTCGGGCCGCGGCCGGCGCGCGCCGCCCAGCAGTTCGCGGAAATAGCGCAGGCGGCGGAACGCCGGCTCCTGGTCGAAATTGGCCTCGACCGCCCAGGCGATCAGGGCCTCCTCGTCGGGTTCGAGCGTCTCGCCCGGCCGCGTGACCAGCCGCGCCAGCCACAGGCGCAGGAAGGCGCGGTTGCCCGGGGTGTCGGGCAGGCGCAGCGGATTGAAGCCCGAGGTCTGCCCGGCCCGCAGAGTGTCGTATCGCCCGCCGATCGACCGCAGGAAAATCTCCGCGCCGCGATCCTTGTCGAAGAACACGATGCGGGGGTCGAACTTGCGCGCCTGGGCGGCCAGGAAGTTGAGCACCACCGTCTTGCCCGATCCCGACGGGCCGATGATCGTGAAATTGCCCAGGTCGCCGTTGTGCAGGTTGAAGAAATAGGGCGTTGCCGAGGTGGTCTCCAGCACGCTCACGGCCTGGCCCCAGGCATTGCCCTGCGCCTGACCGATCGGGAAGCCGTGCAGGGACGCGAAGCCGGCGAAGGCCCCGGTCGAGATCAAGGCCCGGCGGGCGGCATGGTCCTCGTTGCCGGGAAACTGGGCCCAGAAGGCCGGCTCCAGCGCCAGGTCCTCGCGCACCGCCACCGCGCCGATGTCGGCCAGGGTCGAGACGCATTCGGCCGCCGCCGCGTCCAGGTCCGGCAGGCTTTCCGCGCGGACCAGCACGGTCATGTGGTGCTCGCCCAGCGCCGAGCGCCCGGACGACAGGTCGTCGCGCGCCTCGGCAAGGCCCCGCCGCAACGAAGCGGCCTCGTCGTCGGCGGCGCGGAACCGGCGCAGGGCCGTGGAAATCCGCTCCTGGCCGATCTGGCGATCGACGAAGGCGAAGGATTCGGTCAGCGCCATCTCGAACGGCAGGCGCAGCAGGCCATCCAGCATGCCCGGCGTGGCGTGCGGCGGATATTCCTTCAGCGACAGGATGGCGGAGAAATCCGCGGCGCCGGCCCCCTTCCGCTCGATCGCGTCCAGGCCAAAGCTGACGCGGCGATAGGGAATGTGCGCGCCGGGATCGCCGGACGGCGTCAGCACCGGGCGCAGCTCGCCGTTGAACAACGCGCTGAGCAGTTCCAGCGGCTCCGAGCAGCGTCCCGCCGGCGTGTCGTAACCCGCCAGCAGACGCGGACCATAGGGCGCCAGGGCCGCGCTCAGGGCCTCGCGCGCGGCGTCCAGCTCGCGCTGTTCGCGCGCCTGGGTCGCGGCGCGATCCTCGCCGTTCATCCCGCGCCCGACCAGACCCGCCAGCCGATCGGCCAACCCGACCTTGCCCCTGGGCGGACGGCGGGTCAGCGTGACGAAGAGGTCATTGACGAACAGGCGCCGTCCGGCCAGCCGCGCGCGCCATCGCGCGTCCAGTTCGCGACTGACCGGATCGGGGAACGCGGCCTCCAGTTCGGCCTGAACCCGGCGGCGCAGGATATGGTGATGGACGACGTAGCGAGAGCTGGCGATCGCCTTCAGCGCCGCGTCGCGGATCGCGTGGCGATGGTTCAGGTCGCCGGTCTCGGCCGTCTCGAACGACAGCCCTCGCAGGTGCAGACCCTGCATCAGCCCGCCGTCGCGCAGCACGACGGTATGCTCGCCGATCAGGCCGACATAGGGCAGGCGTTCGGCCGCGCGCTGCTCGCGGGCCGCGAAGCTCAAGAAGCCATTGGACGTGCTCATCGCCGGGATCCTCGTGCTTAGGGGGCGTAGGAATTGCAGCGCCACAGACGCCAGTTGCGAACCCGCGGGCATCGCCTGACGCGGGTGATCCAGAGGTCGAAGATCCGCGGCTCGCGCAGACAGGCGACATAGCCCACGACGTGGAGCAGCACCGCCACCGCCAGGGCCCAGAACGACCGCGTCACCAGGAAGGCCTCGGTCGTCACCACGCCGTTGATGACGAAGAAGCTGTAGGTGACGCCGGCGAACATCTGCGGCTGGGTCAGGGCGCGAAAGACCGGGACGCGGACCAGATCGCCCATCGCCTAGCCCGCCGCCGCGCGGATGCCGGCGACGATCGTCGTGGCGCCGAACAGGACGAAGCAGCCCAGGATCACCGTCGCGCCGGTCTTCCAGCGCAGGCGTCCGCTCAGCATCATGAAGCCGACCATGGCCACGGCGATCACCGCCGCCGCCGTGGCGACATTGCCCAGCAAGGTGCCCTGCACCCAGTTGACCGCGTTGCTGATGGGCTGGGAGCCAGCCGGATCGCCGCGCGCCTGGGCCAGAGCCTGGGCTTGCGCCAAGCCGGGCGCGAGCATGGATGTCGCCAGGCCCAGAGCGGTCACGAGGGGGGTCAGGCGCTGGGTCGTTCTTGCAATCATGGCTCTTGTCCTTGGAAGGAAGCGGTGACGTCCGCGCCGGACGCGGCCAGGCTGCGCCCGGCCAGCCGGTCGAGGTTGGCCGCGACATAGGCGCGGGTTTCGCGATAGGGCGGGACGCCGGCGTGGCGCTCGACCGCGCCAGGCCCGGCGTTGTAGGCGGCCAGGGTCTTGTCGATATCGCCGTCGAAGCGGTCGAGCAGCAGGCGCAGATAGGCCGCGCCGCCCAGGATGTTCTGTCGGGGATCCCAGGGGTCCACGCCCAGGTCGCGGGCGGTCGCGGGCATCAGTTGCATCACGCCGATCGCGCCGGCTGGCGACACCGCGTCGGGGTCGTAGCCGGACTCGGCGCGGGCGACCGCGTCGAGGAAGGCCGGGCTGAGCTCATAGCGGGCGGCGGCCGCCTCGACGGCCGGACGATAGGCGGCGGGAACCATGGCGGCGTCTTCCGTGGGAACGCCCGTGGAGGCGGGGGCCGAAACCCAGCCGCCGCCGACCCGTCGGGCGATCCCGTCGGTGTCGCGCTCAAGGACCTGGGCTTGCGCGACGCAAGGCCCCCACAACGCCAGCAGCGCCGCCACCGTCCTTGCTCTCTGATAGTAACGACGACGCGTCACGTTTATATCTCGCCTACTCGCCTCCCGACTGAAGGCGAATTACAGAATAATCTCCGCGCGACATTTGGCGAACGTTGCGTTGTCTCGATTGTATCGACTTCGTATCCGCCGCCCCAAGGGTGATACAACAAACCCAGGCCGTTGATATTGTCGACGTTACTCACTCAGAGGATGTTGAAGTCACCTTCACCGGAGCTTCGACATGAGCGAACACGAAATCGACGACCACGATCATGGCCTGGCGCATGACCTGGAACGCATGGCCCATCTCGCCATGGGGCGTCGCCGGATGCTGGCCTGGCTGTCGGCCTCCAGCGGCGTGGCGGTGCTGGCCGCCTGTGGCGGCGGCGGGTCGTCGAGCAGCAGCGGAACCACCAGTTCCAGCAGCTCCAGTTCGAGCTCCAGCTCCAGTTCGTCCAGCAGCAGCTCCTCGTCGTCCTCGGCGACCACCAGCTGCCTGGCCGACCCGACCGAGACCAACGGCCCCTATCCCTCCGACGGTTCGAACTCGGTCAACGGCACGATCTCGAACGTCCTGACCGCCTCGGGTGTCGTGCGCAGCGATATCCGCTCGAGTTTCGGCTCGTCGACCACCACCGCCCCGGGCGTCCAGCTGACCATCACCATCACCCTGGTCAATACCAACAGCAGCTGCGCGGTGCTGTCCGGCTACGCCATCTACATCTGGCACTGCACCCGTAGCGGCGAATACTCGCTGTATTCCAGCGGCATCCAGAACGAGAACTACCTGCGCGGCGTGCAGGTGACCGACGCCAACGGCCAGGTGACCTTCACCACCATCTACCCCGCCTGCTATTCGGGCCGCTGGCCGCACATCCACTTCGAGGTCTATCCCAGCCTGGCGACGGCAACCGCCTACGCCAACCGGGTGCTGGTCTCGCAGTTCGCCATGCCCGACTCGATCAATACGACGGTGTTCGCCTCGACCGGCTACAGCGCCAGCGTCAGCAACTACGCCAGCGTCAGCCTGTCGTCCGACGGCGTGTTCGGCGACAACACCAGCGCCCAGATCGCCCTCCAGACCCCGACCATCACCGGCAGCGTGTCGGCGGGCTATACCGCCACGGCGACCGTCGGTGTCGCCCGCTAGCGCCCTGGACCCAGGCCGGTCCATCGGACCGAGCCTGGGTCACGTCCCGGGACGGCGATCGACGATGGTGATAGGCGGCCTGGTGACGGTCGCCCTGGCGTCGGCGCTGTACTTGCCCCACCTCGACACGCCGCGCGGCGCGATCTGGGACGAAAGCTACTACCTCACGGCCATCCAGCGGCAGGTCGAGCACCGAGCCCAGTTCGCCTCGCACCCGCCGCTGGGCTTCCTGCTGTCGTCGATCGCCCCGCGCCTGGGTCCCGCTCGCGATCAGGACCACACCCTGGCCGCCGTGAAGACCTTGGCGGGCGAAGCCGCCCCGGCCGGCTATGACTTCTCGCGCGCTCGGATCGGATCGGCCCTGGCCGGCGTCCTGGGCGCGGCGGCTTTCTACGCCCTCATGCTCGCCCTGACCGAACGCGTGGCCCTGGCCCTGGCGCTCGCCAACCTGTTCACCTTCGAGAACGCCTTCCTGGTCCAGTTCCGGGCCGCGCAGCTCGACAGCTTCCTGATGCTGTTTTCGCTCCTGGCGTTGCTGGCCTTCACGCTGTCGTTCCGCCGCGCGAACCAGCCGACGCCCAGGCTCGACGCCGCGTTCGGCGCCGCCGTCGGCCTGGCCGCGATGGTCAAGCTGATCGGCGTGTGGCTGGCCCTGGCCGGCCCGCTGCTGTTGCTGGCCAGGCTGCGGTCTCGCGGCGACCGGCCCCTGGGTTCGACCCTGATCGGCCTGTCGCGCTCGGCGGTGCTGATGTCCGCGTCGTTCCTGGCCGCGACGGCGCTGGTCTACGCCTTGCAAACGGCCGACGGCGCCCGCGCTCCGGACCTCGCCACCCCGGCCGGCGTTCGCGACCTGGGCTTCATCTCGCCCGTTCATCGCGCCTGGCTCGAAGGTCGACGGCCCTATTCCCCAAGGGTCGTGCTCGCCGCGGCGCGCGATGACCTGGACTACATGCTCAGCGACCTCCACGGCGTGCCGCGCATCGATCCGAACGGCTCCCGGCCCGACGAATGGCCGCTGATGCGCCGGACCATCAGCTACCGTTGGGACAGCGCGGGCGGCGCGACCCGCTACGTCCAGCTAGTCGGAAACCCGGTGGGATGGGGCGTCGGCCTGGTCGGTCTGCTTTTCGCTCCCCTCGTCATGTTGGGCGCGCGCTCCGATCGCCGCGCCCTGGCGGTGGCGTTCCTGATCCTTTGGGGCGGGGTGATGGGGCTCCACGTTGGGCTAGCCCAGACGCGGGTCATGTACCTGTATCACTACTTCCCCGCTCTGATCCTCAGCTGGTGCCTGGGCGCGCTGGCGGCCTCGGAAATCCTCGAACGGGTTCCCATGAAGGGCCGCGTCGGCCGGACCGCGCTCGCCTTGGCGGTCCTCCTGCACCTTGTCGCCTTCTGGTTCTGGTCGCCCCTGACCTTCGGACGCGACCTCACCACCACCGCATGCCTGGCCCGAAACACACTGACCATCCGCGTCCAGTGCCGATAGTCGCGCGACCAGTAAACCGATGCGTATCGAAATCGATACGAGGCAGACTGAAATGCACCAAGAAGACGATAAACAATAATAATCAGATATTTCGATCTTCGTTCAACATAAAGTTGGATTTTAAATCATGACTATAAAACTGAATCCAAATTCCAATGGCGCGAATAAAGATCTGGCGTGGGGCGGAGAGGCCTGGCGGCGCCCCCGCATATCCCTGATCATCTGCACCCTGGACGAACACGAGGCCATTGGCGGCGTACTGGACGCCGTCAGCGCTGATCTGGCCCACATCGCCCATGAAATCATCGTCGTCGACGATTCCGCCGACGATCGCACCGCCCAGGTCGTCGAAGATCGCGCCCAGCGCTATCGAGCCGTGCGGCTGATCCATCGGGTCGGAACCGGCGGCCTGGCCTCGGCGGCGATTTGCGGCTGGGATGCCGCGCGCGGCCAGACCCTGGCGATCATGGACGGCGACGGCCAGCACGATCCGCGCCTGATCAGCCGGATGCTGCGCCGTTTGGACGAGACCGGCGTCGAGCTGGTGGTGGCCAGCCGCTATCTGGAGAGCGCCGAAAGCGGTTTGCGTGGTTATCGCCATCTGCTCAGCCGGGCGGGCGTGGGCCTGTCGAGCGGACTGCTGGGCCTTCGCCTGGCCGATCCGCTCAGCGGGTGCTTCCTGATGCGCCGCGACTGGTACGAGGCCGTGCGACCACGCCTTTCGGGGGTGGGGTTCAAGATCCTGGTCGACCTCGCCGCCTCCCACCACCGCCGCCCCACCACCGTCCAGATTCCCACCGCCCTGCTGGCGCGGACGGGCGGCGAGTCCAAGCTCGACCTACGGGTGATCGTCGACCTGGCCGCGCTGTTGATCGAGAAACGCACCGGCGGCGCGGTCCCGGCCCGCATGAGCCTGTTTCTCCTCGTCGGCGCGACAGGTCTGGCGACCCACCTGACGGTGCTGGCCCTCTCGCGCCTGGCCGGCTTTCCGTTCTGGCTGGGCCAGACCTGCGCCATCCTGGCGGCCATGACCTGGAACTTCGGCCTCAACAACAGCCTGACCTTCCGGGAGCAGCGACTGCGCGGCCCGGCCCTGGGGCGAGGCCTCCTGAGCTTCTATGCCGGCTGCCTGTTTGGCGCCCTGGTCAGCGAGATCGCCGCGGCGGGGCTCAACGCCGCCGGCGCGCCCTGGGCGCTGGCCGGCCTGACCGGCGCGGTGCTGGGCGCGGCCTGGAACTACCAGGCGGCCAAGCGCTTGACCTGGCGCGTGGGAGCCTCGCCCAAGGCCTCCGACGAGGCCACGACATCCGCCGCCAAGCTCGCCGAAGGCCCCGCGTCTTGACCCTCGCGCCGACCGCCGCGCCGCGCCTGGGCCGCGAGGACCTGATCGCCGGTGTCATCATCGTACTGGCGGCCTTCGCCATTCGCTGCGTCCAGTTCGGCGATCCGCTGATCCATGTGGACGAGAACTTCTATCTGCTGGTCGGCGACCGGATGCTGCATGGGGCCCTGCCCTATGTGGACATCTGGGACCGCAAGCCGGTGGGGCTGTTCCTGCTGTTCGCCGGCATCCGCCTGCTGGGCGGCGACGGGATCGTTCAGTACCAGGTCGTCGCCACCCTGTTCGCGGCGGGCACGGCCCTGGTGATCGCCCGCATCGCCGCGCCCATGGCCGGTCGTGTCGCCGCCGTCGTCGCGGCGGTCCTCTACATCCTGCTGCTGGGCCTGGCCGGCGGCTCCGGCGGTCAGGCGCCGGTATTCTACAACCTGTTCGTGGCCGGAGCGGCCCTGGCGGTCCTCACCATCCTCTCCCGCGACGCCCCGTCGATGGCGTCGGTGCGCCGGTTCGGCGTTCTGGCCATGGCGCTCGTCGGGATCGCCCTGCAGATCAAGTACACGGCGGTGTTCGAGGGGGTCTTCTTCGGCCTGGCGCTGACCTGGATCTCCTGGCGCGTCTCGCGGCGCCCGGGACGCGTTGCGGTCGACGTCCTGCTGTGGGTCGGCGTCGCTCTGGCGCCGACCGCCCTGGCCCTGGCCTACTACGCCTGGCGCGGGCAGGCCGAGGCCTTCGTCTACGCCAACTTCCTGTCGATCGGCGCGCGATCCACCGCCGACGCCGCCGAACTCCTGCATCGCCTGGGCAAGACCTGGCGCGTCCTGCAACTGCCGATCATGGCCGTGGTGCTCTCCATGCTGCTTCAGCCGTGGCGGCGGTTTCCGCGCGGCCGGGCGACCTTCCGGTTCGTGCTGGCCTGGCTCGCCGCCGCCGTGACCGGCTATCTGCTGTTCGGCACCTATTTCGACCATTACGCCCTGCCACTGTTCGCGCCCCTGGCCGCCGCCGCCGCGCCGTTGTTCGCCTATCGGAAGCGCCGCCTGGGCCTGGTCGCCGCCGGCCTGATGCTGGTGATCGGCGCCGTCGCCTACGGCGTCGTCGTCCACAAGATGAAGCTGAAGCGGGGCGGGCAGCGGGAAATGGCGGCCATGGTCGAGGCCATCCGCCCCCGCCTGACCAATTGCCTCTATGTCTGGAACGGCGACGCCATCCTCTACCACATGACCGGCTCGTGCCTGCCGACCCGCTATCCCTTCGCCGGCCACCTGAACCTGCAACGCGAAAACGGGGCGATCGGGATAGACCAGATGACCGAGGTGCGGCGAATCCTGGCGGGACGCCCCAACGTGATCATCGACCGCGCGCCGATCGCCAAGGACTTCAATCCTAGGGTTGTCGCCCTCGTCCACGCCGAACTCCGCCGCGCCTATCATCCCGTGGCGGTCATTCCGTTCAAAGGCTCGCGGACCATCATCTACGAGCGAACCGCGCCGGACGAAGAGGCGGCGGCGCGACAGCCGCCGTCGGGAGGCGCCGCGCGAGATATCGGGTAGATTCCGAATGTCCGCGGCGCGTCCCAGGAACGTTCCCGGGACAGCGGCATTGGTCTCCCGCCCGTGCCGGAGATTGTCATCTTGAAGTTCGATCGCTCTGTACTCGTCGCACCATCACGGCCCAGCCTTGAGGTCCGGCGTCAGAGCGTGGTCGCTGTCGGCGTCCTGGCGGCCCTGCTCGTCCTGCCCGTCCTGCCCGCGGCCAACCCCGCCATGAGCCAGAGCTATATCCAAGCGCCTTGTCCGGCCAAACCGACGCCGGCCTTTGAGGACACCGTGCAGCCGCTCTGGTATCGGCGCTTCTGGACCGGCGAGTGCAAGGACCTTTCGGCCCTCAAATGTCGTCGCGGCAAGCCCTATTGGAACGACGTCGTCCACACATTGTCGGCCCGGGCGTCGTCGGCCAACCGCGCCGAGGTGACCCGTCGGGCCTGCGACCTGGGACGCCAGATCGGCTTCGAATGGACCCGGCCTAGCGCCGAGCGGCGTATCGACACGAAGGATTTGAAGGCCCTGAACGCCACGCTCGAGAGGTCGCCCGATGTCCTCGCGGGATTGTCGGCGGTGGAAGCGAACGTGCGAACGAAAGTCAGTCGCTGAGGCGGCCGCTGCCGCGGCGGAGCATTGTCGCCCGTTCATTATTTCGCCAAGGAAACCAACGGCCAAGCTGCTCGTTTAACCGCATTCGGAATAGCCGAGGGCGGGCGATCCATGGTTCAAATCACAACGCTGTCGGAGCTGACGATCGACGGCAAGCTGGCCCTCGGACCGGGCGCCTCGAGCAAGGACCTGTTCGGTTTCTACGGCGACGACCTGCGGGCCTGGTTCCACGCCCAGCGGGCGGCCCATGACGCGATCATGGTCGGCGCGGGCACCGTACGCAGCGATGATCCCGAACTGACCGTGCGGCATGCGAAGGGCGCCAATCCATTGCGCGTGATCCCTTGCTCTCTCGGCGACCTGCCCCCCGACCGCAAGCTGCTGAACGACGGCGTTCCAACCTTGATCGCCGTATCCGCCAAGGCCTCGCTCGACACCATCGCGGCGCTGCGCGCGCGCGCGCATATCGAGGTGGTGGTCCTCGGCGAAGACCAGGTCGATCTCGAGGCGCTGATGGCGGCTCTCGACGCGCGCGGCGTGCGAACCCTGATCGTCGAAGGCGGCTCGCGGCTGCTGCACGCGCTGCACGTCCTGAACCTGGTGTCGCGGATCATCATCAAGCAGATCCCGGTCATCGCCGGCGCCGAGGACGCGCCGACCTATCTGCGCGCCGACAAGGGCCGCCCCGCGCTGTCCTTGTCGCGGTGGCGGCTGGACGATCTGTTCGCCCTCGGTGGCGTCGCCATCTCGATCTACAGCCCGTTACAGGCCGCGCCATGATCGAGGCGGCGGACATCGCGCGGATCGGACGCCATCTGGCCGGGCGCGGCGAGTCCGGCGAGCCCGCGATTTGGGACGTCCGCATCGACGCCGAGGGTGATCTCGCCGACGACGCGGCCCTGCTGGCCCACGCGCGACACCAGACCCTGATGCGGGCCTATCAGTCACGCTACGCCCTGTTGCCCACCAATGGGGCGGCGGGCAACGCCGTCGAGCAGCTGCGGCGGCGCTACGAGCCCCGGACCCTGGCCCTGGTCGAGGCGACGCGGACCTGCCTCGAGGATCTGCTGATCACCCCGGCCATCGAGCACGCCCGCGCCGCCGCCCTGGGGGTGGACTGGGCGGCTTATGCCGACACCCTGCTGAAGGCGGTTCGCGTCGCGCCGGAAAACCCGTTCGTGGCCTTCCTGCGGACCAGCCCCCAGCGTGAAGACCATTACCGCAACTTCCTGCTGCAAGCCTCGGCCGACCTGCTGGCCGAAGCCTCGGCCTCGGCGCTGGGGGTGATCGGCGAATTCGGGCCCGCCCAGTCGGCGCTGTTCCGCATCCTGATCGACGAGTTCGGCTATGGCGTCCACGATCGCAAGCACAGCGTGCTCTACCGGGCGGTGATGCGCGGCTTCGGCCTGCCGGACGAGTACAACGCCTGCTGGCCGCTGTTCGACACCGCGGCCCTGCGGCTGCACAACACCATTCACTGCCTGTTCCAGAACCCGCGTTACCTGTTCCTGCAGATCGGCTTCCTGCTGCACGCCGAGACCGCCTACCAGCGCTCGACCCGGGATCATTTCCGCTATCTGGCCAAGTTCCACCCCGAGGTGGACGCCCGCTATTTCGGCGAGCACGCCCATATCGACCTGCACCACACCCGCATGGTGATCGAGGAGGTCGCCGCGCCCCTGGTGGCGACGCACGGGCCGGAGGTCGGCGTCGAGATCGTGGCGGGCGCCGAGCTGACCCGTCAGGCTTTCGCCCAGGCCGGCGACCAGATGCTGGCTGTCAGCCGGGCCTTCGACACCGCCGTCGAACAAGGCCGCGCCCAAAGCCAGAGACCGGATCTTTCCGGTCAGGGCCTCCCCGCGACGCCATCCAGCGCCGCTCGGCTGGACCCGGCCGCCATGATCCAGGTCGGCGGCCTCGGCCTGGTCGAGGCGGGCGTGTTCGCGGCCTTCCCTCGGGACGCCTTCGGTCGCCTCCCAGCGGAGGCGCGGTCATGAGCGCGACCTGGATCGGCAAGGACCTGCCGCCCATTCGCCGCGACGGTCGCGAATATTTCCTGCTGGGTCGCGAGGACGGCCTCTACCTCGTGCTCAACCAGTGCCCCCATCGCGGCGGCCCGTTGAAGTTCGGCTTCGTCAACGATGACGACGAGATCGTCTGCCCGCTGCACGGCGGCGCCTTTTCGGTCGAGGCCCTGATCGCGCGACCGACCACCCTTCGCCTCGTCGAACAGGAGGTGGTCCCATGACCCCGCCAATGACGTCCTGGATCATGGAGGGCGGGCGGCTGAAGCTCGCCAACCTGGTGACCCTGTCGCGGGGCCTGCTGATCGCGCCGATCCTTGCCCTGCTGATGCTCGGTCATCCGCGCTGGGCGCTGGCGATCTATCTGGTCGCCTGCGCCACCGACCTGGTGGACGGCTGGCTGGCCCGGCGGATGGGCCAGGCCTCGCCGTTCGGCGCCCAGCTGGACGCCGGCGTCGACAACGTCTTCTCGGTGGCCATCCTGGCGTTCCTGGTCCTGGCCGTGCCGAACGTCGTCCACGATCACCCGCTGGCCCTGATCGTGCTGTTCGGCGGCCCCCTGCTCTACCTGCCGGTCTCCCGGCTGCTGGCGGGGCGGGTGATGATGTTCCACTTCTGGTCGGCCAAGGCCGGCGCCTTCCTGCTGTTTGTCCTATGGCCCCTGGTCGTCCTGACCGGCTGGTCCTGGTGGATCCCGGCCACCGCGGCCGTGGTCGGCCTCAGCCGACTCGAACAGATCGTCTTCATTCTCCGCCGAGGGGCCGACTTGGACGCGCCTCACGGCTTTTGTTCGGTTTCACCCAAGGCCAAGGCGGCTGCCCGATGACAAAAGCTCCGATCATCCGCTGGGGCGCCGATACGCCCCAGGCCCGAGGCCCGGTGGTCGCCGGTCTCGACTCCGGCGACCACCGCAACGCGATCGGCGTCCATGCCGGCGCGTTCAGCATCTACCAAGCCCTGGCGGTGGCGACCGGCGAGCTGTCGGCCCATCACCGGCCCGACCTGACCGGCACCGCCGCCCCCGCGGCGTTCGGGCCGTTTCCCCAATGGTCCGAGCCGGGCCGAATCGTGACCATGGACCCTTGGGGTCACCGGGTCGGCCAGGTGTTCGCCGCCGAGCGCGCGGCCGGCATGGATATCCGCCCCAGCATCGCCGTCACCACCGGCCATCTGCTGATGCCCGAGATCAACGCCGCCCTGTCCGGCGGTCGCCTGGTCGCCGACGGCCAGATCCTTGGACGAACGGGCGACATCCGGGTCACCAAGATCGCCATCGAGCCCGTCTGGTGGCTACCCGGTGTCGCCGAACGCCTGGGCTTGCCAGAACAGGTGCTGCGCCAGGCCCTGTTCACCGTCACCGACGGCATGTACCCCGCCCTCCTCTCGCAGCCCGAGCGCAAGGCCTTCCTGCCGCCGATCGGCGGGACCAGCGTCTATCTGTTCGGCGATCCGACGCGGCTGGCCAGGCCGTCCACCCGGATCACCTGCCGCATCCATGACGAGTGCAGCGGCTCGGATGTGTTCGGCTCGGACCTCTGCACCTGCCGACCCTATCTGGCCTTCGGGGTCGAGGAAGCCATTCGCCAGGCGCAGCAGGGCGGCCTTGGGGCCGTCATCTATAATCGCAAGGAAGGCCGGGCGCTGGGCGAGGTGGTCAAGCTCCTGGTCTACAGCGCCCGAAGCCAGGCGGCCGCCGGGGACCGACCGGCCGACTATTTCAGCCGCACCGAAGCCGTGGCCGGCGTGTCGGACATGCGATTCCAGTCTCTGTCGGTCGACGCGCTCCACTGGTTGGGCCTGCGCCGGATCGATCGCTGGGT
>FTJN01000731.1_pt2 | contig 19202 bp, 14 predicted proteins | sample 1658361 | NCBI WGS metagenome assembly FTJN01 (sample SAMEA3914819, study PRJEB12502) | metagenome | biome: forest; material: soil | place: Canada | collected 2010-06-26 | depth 0.3 m
CGTCGTCCTCGTCGTCGGCGTCCATCGCGTCGGCACTGGCGGCGGCGGCCGGCGAGCTGGCGGGCGCGCCCGCCGAGGCCGCGGCCTGGGCATCGGAGGCCGCGGGCGCCGGCGCGGACGCCGCGTCGGCGGGCGCCGTGACGGCGGCGGTGGTGACGGGCGCGGTGACCGGGGCCAGGGGCAGGTCGACGCCGGCACAGCCGGCCAGGGTCAAGGCGAAGACGAACGGGAGCGCGGCAAGCAAGGGCAGGCGCGGCTTCGGGGGTGTCTGGTTCAAAACGTGTTCTTCCATTCGCGCAAGGCGGCGAGGACGTCGGTGGGATCGGCGGACGCGGCGCCATGACTCTCGGCGGACGCGACCACGTCGGGTTCGCGCACGCGCAGGAACGGGTTGACGGCGCGTTCGGTGGCGATCGTCGAGGGCAGCGTCCACGCGCCTTCGGCGCGCAACGCCTTGCAGCGGGCTTCGTACTCGGCCAGGGCCGTGTTGCGGGGCTCGACCGTGCGCGCGAAGCGCAGGTTCGAGAGCGTGTATTCGTGCGCGCAGCAGACGCGCGTGTCGCCCGGCAACGCGGCGAGCTGATCGAGAGAGTGGTGCATCTGCGCCGGAGTTCCCTCGAACAGCCTGCCGCAGCCGCCGGAAAACAGCGTGTCGCCGCAGAAGAGCCACGGCGCACGGCCGGGTTCGGTGACGACGTAGGCGATATGTCCGCTGGTGTGGCCGGGCACGTCGAGCACCTCCACGTGCGCGCCGAGCAGGTCGAACGCCATGCCCTGCGACAGCTTCTCGACGGGCACGGGCATCGCCTCGTGCGCCGGGCCGAAGATGGTGCCCTCGACCAGCGGCTCGAGCTCCGCCAGGCCGCCGACATGGTCGGGGTGATGGTGGGTCACTAGAATGGCCGCGAGCCGCAGACCCCGCTCGCGCAACGCGTTCCTGACAGGCGCCGCCGCTCCGGGATCCACCACGAGGGCATTCGCGCCGTCGTGAAGCATCCAGATGAGGTTGTCGGCGAAGGCGGGTAGGGCGATCAGGTCCATGGAGAGAAGCGCTGCGATTATAGAGTTGGGCGGGTGGCTGAAGACGCCGCCGGGCCAGGTCCTGCTCGCGTGGGAACAGGAACGCATCGACAAGGCCGTGTTCGACATCTTCGGCTACCACGCGCTGCAGATGGGCCTGCCCTCGCTCGACGGGCTGCGCGCCAACCGGATGCCACACCGCTGGCTCGCCAGCGAGAGCCTGGTGGCGCCCGAACCGCAGGAGATCGCGCCGCCGCGCGACCTGGAGATCTCCACGCAGCCGCTGAAGGTGCCCGTGGCCCTGCATTGCGCCCCCGAGGCGCTGCCGTTCGCCTCCAACAGCATCGACCTGATCGTGATGCCGCACACGCTCGAGATGGCCGCCGACCCGCACCAGGCGCTGGCCGAGGCCACGCGCGTGCTGGTGCCCGAAGGCCGCCTCGTGATCGTCGGCTTCAACCCGGTGAGCCTGTGGGCGCTGCGCCAGCGCCTGGGGCGCACGGGCCACAGCCTGCGCATGGGCGACGAGGACCTGTTCCTGCCGAGCGCCGGCGAGTTCATCGGCTACTGGCGCCTGCGCGACTGGCTGCGCCTGCTGAGCTACGACATCGAGGTGGGCCAGTTCGGCTGCTACCGCCCGCCGTGGAGCTCGCAGAAGTGGCTGCAGCGCTTCGAATGGATGGAGCGCACCGGCGAGCGCTGGTGGCCGGTGCTGGGCGCCGTCTACTTCCTGGTCGCGGTGCGCCGCGTGCGCGGCATGCACCTGATCGGCAAGGTGCGCAAGGAGCGCGTGAAGACGTCGGCGTCGCCGGCGGTGGCGACGATCAATCGGCGGCGGTGAGCGGTCAGGGATTCAGCTCGTTCAAGCGCTTGAGCCAGTCGCGGATCAGGCCCTCGGCCCAGTCGATGTCGGCCTGCGACTGGTAGTCGCTGTAGACCGACGCCAGCATCGGCTTGCGGTGGATCAGCACCACCGTCATGGCCATGACCTGCATGAACTTCTGCGTGCCCGCCTGGCTCGTCCCGGTGACGGGCTGGACGGTGGCCAGCGAGATCGCGTCGGGGTGCTCCTCGAAGATGCCCAGCGACTTCATTGTGCCGGCATCGATGGCGATCGTCCGGTCGCCGGTGAGGTCGCCGACCTGCTTGGCAGCGCGGTCGAGGTTTTCCTTGGCCATGCCCTTGGCCTGCAGGAATATCGCGTCGGCGTTGTGGCGGAACTGGTCCTTGATCGAGTCGAACTCGGGGGCCGAGATGCCCACGGTCTCTTCCCGGCGCAGCGTCTGCAGGAGCAGGTAGCGCGACAGGCGCTGCGGGTGCTTGCCCGCGCCGAGCGCGTCGAGGTAGTCCTGCGGCAGCAGGATGCCGATGAAGCGGTTGCCGTTCGGCAGCGCCTTGGCCGTGAGGTCGCGCAGGAGCGCGGGCGTGGCCGACGGCTCGCCGAAGCCCGTGGGCACCGCGATCGCGACCGTGGCGTCGCCGAGCGCCACCTGCGCGGTGTCGGGCGCGGCGCCCGCGTGCGCGGCCTGGCCGGCGACGAGGGCGGCGAATGCCAGAAGGTTGGCGAAAGCGCGGTGGAGTTTCATCTTCGAACGCCGTGAGGCCGCGGAGCGCGGCACCGAACTATAGGCGGGTACGATGCCGCCCATGACAGAAGAAGTTTCGACCGAAGTGACGATCTACACGGACGGCGCCTGCAAGGGCAACCCCGGTCCGGGCGGCTGGGGCTGCTGGCTCTCGGCCAGCGGCAAGGAGCGCGAGCTGTTCGGCGGCGCCGCGCAGACCACCAACAACCGCATGGAGCTGACCGCGGTGATCAAGGGCCTGTCGGTGCTGACGCGGCGCTGCACGGTGGCCATCTACACCGACAGCGAATACGTGCGCAACGGCATCATGACCTGGATCCACGGCTGGAAGCGCCGCGGCTGGAAGACGGCCGACGGCAAGCCGGTGAAGAACGTCGAGCTGTGGCAGCAGCTCGAGACGCTGGCCAACGCGCACGACGTGAAGTGGCACTGGGTCAAGGGCCATGCGGGGGATCCGGGCAACGAACGCGCGGACATGCTGGCCAACAAGGGCGTGCAACTCGTCCTGGATGGCAAGGCGCTGAACTAGGTTCATCGCCGGGTACGAGGGGAGCGCGCGGCGGCAGACCGAGGGGTCTGGCACCGCCTTCGGCCGCGCCGAGGCGCATGCGAACGAGAGTCGGCGTGCCGCGGGCGAAGGTGGAGCCTGACCTCGATCGTGCTGGGGGATCGAGGTCAGGCCCCGCCTCGAATCGCGGTTGACCGCCCGGCCTCCAGCAGCATCGCGACGCGATTCGAGGCGGCGCCAGACCCCTCCGGCCGTCGCCTGACCCGTCCACGTCAAGCCACGCGCGTCGTGTCCGGTTTCCTGCAACGTCTCGAAGAACCTAGCCTTCGAGATCGGCCGGCGTGTTGACGTTGGCGAAGGCCGTGGCGTCTTCGGGGCGATCGAACGGCACGGGCGTCGAATGGCGCGCGACCCAGCCTTCGACCTTGCGGCCGCCTTCGGCGAGGTGGCGTGCCAGGTCGTCCGCCAGCGCGGTCGACAGCAGGCAGCACACCGGTTCGAGACGCAGGCCGTCCGCGCCCGCAGCGCGCTGCACGACCGCGCCGCGCGCGTCGCCCAGGCCTTGGGCGAGGCGGTCGAACAGGTCGAGCGGCAGCAGCGGCGAGTCGCACGGCACCACGGCGACCCAGGGCGTGGAAGCGGCCCGCAGGCCGGCCAGGATGCCCGCCAGCGGGCCCGGGAAGTCGTCCGAGGCATCGGGCAGCACCCGGGCGGCGCGCGTCGCGTAGAGGGCCGCGTTGCGGTTGGCGCTGATCATCACCTCGCGCACCTGCGGCGCGAGGCGCGCGAGCGCGTGGTCGACCAGCGGCTGGCCGCGCCACGGCTGCAGGCCCTTGTCGACGCCGCCCAGGCGCTGGCCGCGGCCGCCGGCCAGGATCAGGCCGGTGATGTCATCGGACCCCGGCGCCGCAGGCATCAGCCGCCGATGTAGTGCATCTCGACGCGGCGCTCGTCCGTTGAAGCGGGGCGCGCGTCGGGCGCAGGCGTGGCGGCGCTGCGCAGCGCGGAGTAGCGGTCGTCGCGGCGGCCCCAGACGTGGTCGATGGCGGCGGCGATCGCGGCGTCGTCCGCGCCGCCGCGCAGCAGCGCGCGCAGGTCGTGGCCGTGGGTGGCGAACAGGCACAGGTACAGCTGGCCGTCGGTGGACAGCCGCGCGCGGTTGCAGCTGCCGCAGAAGGCCTGCGTGACGCTGGAGACGAGGCCGATCTCCTGGCCGGTGGCGTCGAAGCGCCAGCGCTGCGCCGTCTCGCCCTCGGTGGTGGCGGTCAACGCGCTCAGCGGGCCGATCTCGCGCAGGCGCGCGAGCACGTCTTGCGAGGGCAGCACGTCGTCCAGGCGCCAGCCGTTGGTCGAGCCCACGTCCATGAACTCGATGAAGCGCAGCACGACGGCGTTGCCGTAGCGCGCGTGCAGGGCGCGCGCGAGCGGCACGACCTGGTCGTCGTTCGCGCCCCTCTTGACGACCATGTTCACCTTGACGGGGGCGAAGCCCGCGTCGACCGCGGCGGCGATGCCGGCGAGCACGTCGTCCACCGCGAAGCCGACGTCGTTCATGCGGCGGAAGACGGCGTCGTCGATCGCGTCCAGGCTCACGGTCAGGCGCTTCAGGCCGGCGGCCTTCAGCGCGGCGGCCTTGCGCGCCAGCAGCGAGCCGTTGGTGGTCAGCGTGAGGTCGAGCGGCTCGCCGTCGGGCGTGCGCAGCGCGGCCAGCATCTCGACCAGGTGCTCGAGGTTCTTGCGCAGCAGCGGCTCGCCGCCGGTCAGGCGCAGCTTGCGCACGCCGGCGCCGGCGAACAGCCCCGCCAGGCGCGTGATCTCCTCGAAGCTCAGCAGCGCGGAATGCGGCAGGAACACATGCTGGTTGTCGAAGACTTCCTTGGGCATGCAGTAGCTGCAGCGGAAGTTGCATCGATCGGTGACGGAGATGCGCAGGTCGCGCAACGGGCGGCCCAGGGCGTCGATGCGATCCTGGCCCGCCGCCAGCTCGCTCGGGGGCACGGGCAGGCCCGTGGGCGCGATGCCGCGCCGCAGGTCGTTGATTGCGAAGATCTTGCCCATGGGTGGATTGTGCCCGCCCGGAGCGCCGACGCCGCGAACCGGGGCATCGCGGAAGCGACGCAGCCCGCTCGGGGCGGGCTGCGTCGCAAGGAAAAGAGGGATTTCAGCGATCGGCCAACTGGCGCGCGAACGGGGCGTGCGTGGGGCCCAGCGAGGTGGGCGCCGCGCCGGGCAGGCTGGGCAGCGTGCTGCCGACGCGCAGGCCCGACGGGTTCAGCGAAGCCGCAAGGGCCGTGGCCGGGTTCGCGACGGGCGCGACGACGGCGCCGCCCCCGGAGCCGCCGCTGGCCAGGGCGCTGCCCGACAGGCGTGCCGTCAGCGAGGCCAGCATCGTGCCGCCGCCCTCGGCCAGCTCGGGCGCGCGGCGCGCGCCGGTGAAGTGGCGCGCCCAGTAGGAGATGTTGATGTCCTCGATGCGCACGGACTCGCCGGTGCGCGGCGAATGGATGAACTTGCCGTCGCCCAGGTAGATGCCCACGTGGGAGAAGGTGCGGCGCATCGTGTCGAAGAACACGAGGTCGCCCGGCTTCAGGTCCTTCTTGTCGACCTTGGCGAGTTCGGGCGCGTTGGCCTGCTCGTCGGCGCGATGCGGGAGCACGCGGCCGATGCTGTTCTCGAACACGTAGCGGGTGAAGCCCGAGCAGTCGAAGCCGGTTTCGGCGGTGTTGCCGCCGAGCTTGTAGCGCACGCCCAGGAAGTTCATGGCCGAATCGACCAGGCTGGAAGTGCCGTCACGCACCTGCGTGATCAGCTGCGAGCTCCGGGTGGCGACCGAATCGAGCAGGCCCCGATCGTCGACCGGGCGCATGGCGGGCTGGCGAACCGATTGCGGAGCGGCCATCGCCGAGCCGAGCGGCGCCACCAGCGCCGCCGACATCACGAGCAACCCAACGAGGCGGTTCTTGTTTATTCGCACGGGGCTAGCATACAGGATGCCAGCTTTTGGGGTCAACGTGGGAGGCCGGTAAAACTCCAGCAAATACAAAGACTTGCATGCGGTTACGTGCTCGGCTTGAGGCCATTCCGGCAACGTTTCCGCCCTGTAAATCTGCAACTGGTCACAAGGTGGTCGGAATTTCGCTCTACACGCAACGACAATCGCCCGGCCGCTCGACTGGGGGTCAAAAGCCGCTGTCGAGCAGGATTCCCGTCCTGCCGGAGACCCGATGAAGAGAGTTGCCGTGATTCCCGCCGCGCTGGCCCTGGCGGCCGCGCTGGCCCTGGCGGCGCTGCCTGCCGACGCCGCGCCGCGCAAGCGCGTCGTGCACGCGCCGGCGCATCCGAAGCCGTTTCCCGTCAAGCCGGTGGTCGAGAACCCGATCGCGGATCTCCCGTTCCCGAAGTTCGATCACGGCCCGCAGGTGGCCTCGGCCTGCACCACCGGCCTGGAAGGCGCGATGCTGCGCGTCAAGGAGCTGGAGAAGCGCAAGGCCGGCGCCGACTGGCTCAAGGGCTGGGAGGCGCTGTACGACTGGGAGGAAGACCAGAGCGGCGCGCTGATCTTCCTGCAGAACGTGCATCCGAACGCCGAGGTGCGCGCCGAAGCCGAGAAGTGCGAGCAGCGCTGGAGCGACTTCCAGGCGGGTCTCGGCATGAACGAGCCCGTGTACCAGGGTGCGAAGCTGTCGGTGGCGGCGCTCAAGGACCCGGTCGACAAGCGCGCGGCGCAACGGGCGCTCGAGGCGTTCGAGGACTCCGGCGTCGCGCTGCCCAAGGACAAGCAGGCCAGGGCCAAGGCGATCGCCGACAAGCTGTCCGCGCTGGGCCAGCAGTTCAACCGCAACATCCGCGACGCGCACGTGCGCGTCGCCTTCACCGACGCCGAGCTGAAGGGCGTGCCCGAGTCGGCGTGGAAGGACCAGCCGCGCGAATCCGACGGCAAGGTGACGCTCGCCATCGACGGCCCGGCCTACGCCACGGTGATGCAGACGGCCGAGGACGCCGGCGCGCGCGAGCGCCTCTGGCGCGCGAAGACCAACGAAGGCGGCCCCGACAACCTGAAGGTGCTCGCGCAGATCGAGCAGGCGCGTCTCGAGCAGGCCAGGCTGTTCGGCTTCGCGAGCTACGACGAGTTCGTGCTGCGCCGGCGCATGGTCGAGACCCCGGCGCGCGCCGCGAAGTTCCTGGACGACGTGCGCGCGGCCGTCGCCGACGAGGATCAGCACGACGTCATCGAACTGCGCCAGGCCAAGGCGCACCACCTCGGCCAGACGCTGGACGCGACGAAGCTGCAGCGCTGGGACACGATGTTCTATTCCGAGCGGATCCTGCGCGAGCGCTGGGCGGTCGACGACGAGGCCTTCCGGCCGTACTTCCCGCCGCAGGAGAGCCTGCGCTTCGTGATGCGCGTGGCCGAGAAGATGTACGGCGTGCGCTACGACAAGGTCGACGGCGCCGGCTGGGCACCCGACGTCCAGGCCTGGGCCGTCACCGATGTCGCGAGCAACAAGAAGATCGCCACGCTGTACGTCGATCCGTACCCGCGCGAAGGCAAGTACAACCACGCCGCCGTCTGGAACTGGCGCAACGGCGCCACCTCGGTGCCGCGCCAGGCGCAGTCGGCGCTGGTGGTCAACTTCGATCGCCGCGGCCTGACGCTGCGCGAGCTCGAGACGCTGATGCACGAGTTCGGCCACACGCTGCGCAACAACCTGTCGGCCACTCGCTACGCGAGCGACGCCGGCGAGAACGTGGTTCAGGACTTCGCCGAGTCGCCGTCGCAGATGCTGGAGGACTGGGTCTACGACAAGAAGGTGCTCAAGGTGTTCCAGGAGGTCTGCCCGGCGTGCAAGCCCGTGCCCGACGAGATGGTCGACAGGGCGCGCGCCGCGCGCGAGTTCGGCAAGGGCCTGCAGGTGGCGCGCCAGCACCTGTACGCGGCCTACGACCTCGCGCTGCACGGCCCGGCCGCGCCCGACCCGCTGGAGACGTGGGAGAAGATGGAAGGCGCGACGTCGCTGGGCTACGTGCCGGGCACGACCTTCCCGTCCGGCTTCGCGCACATCGCCGGCGGATACGGCGCCGGGTACTACGGCTACCTGTGGAGCCAGGCCGTCGCCGCCGACATGCGCACGGCGTTCGTCGGCGACAAGCTCGATCCCAAGGTCGGGGCGCGCTACCGGTCGTCCGTGTTGGCCGAGGGGGCGCAGAAGACGCCGCAGCAGATCGTCAAGGATTTCCTGGGGCGGGACCTGAGCTCGCAGGCGTTTTTCGAGTACCTCAAGAAGTAGCTTTCCTGAAGACCTGACAGAGCGGCGTAGGCGGCGGGCCGAGGGGGTCTGGCACCGCCTCCGGCCGCGGCAGGAGGCCAGCGAAAGAGAGGGTGCTGTTGCGGCTGGAGGAGGTGCCTCGATCGTGGTGCGGGATCGAGGTCAGGCCCCGCCTCGAATCGCGATCGAAACGTGCAGCTTGCGGCAGCATCGTGGCGCGATTCGAGACGTTGCCAGACCCCTCCGGCACCAGTCGACCACCGCGACCGCAACGCCGTTGCCAGGCACGACGAAAAAGGGTCGCCGAGGCGACCCTTCCTTGACGCGGCGAAACCGTGTCTACAACGCGTCCGACGCGAAGTCCGCCAGCCGCGACCGCTCGCCGCGCGCCAGCGTGATGTGCCCCCCATGCGGCCAGCCCTTGAAGCGGTCGACCGCATACGTCAGACCCGAGCTGCCTTCGGTGAGGTAAGGCGTGTCGATCTGCGCCAGGTTGCCCAGGCAGATGATCTTGGTGCCCGGCCCCGCGCGCGTGATCAGGGTCTTCATCTGCTTGGGCGTCAGGTTCTGCGCCTCGTCGATGATGACGAACTTGTTGAGGAAGGTGCGGCCGCGCATGAAGTTCAGGCTCTTGACCTTGATCTTCGAGCGCACGAGGTCCTGCGTCGCCGCACGGCCCCATTCGCCGGCGCCGCCGTCGCCCTTGGACAGCACCTCGAGGTTGTCGTCGAGGGCGCCCATCCACGGGCCCATCTTCTCTTCCTCGGTGCCGGGCAGGAAGCCGATGTCCTCGCCCACGGGCACGGTGACGCGGGTGACGATGATCTCGCTGTAGCGGCGCTCGTCCATCACCTGGGCCAGGCCGCAGGCGAGCGTCGCCAGCGTCTTGCCGGTGCCGGCGGTGCCGGTCAGCGTGAGGAAGTCGACCTCGGGATCCATCAGCAGGTTCAGCGCGAAGTTCTGCTCGCGGTTGCGCGCGGTGATGCCCCAGACGGCGTTCTTCGCGTGCGTGAAGTCGCGCAGCGTCTTGAGCACGGCCGACTTGCCGGTGATCTCGGTGACGCGCGCGTACAGCGGCGCGGCCCCGGGCGTCTCGAGGTAGACGAACTGGTTGATGAGCAGCGAGGGCACCAGCGGACCGACGATGCGGTAGTAGGTGTAGCCGCCCTGGTTCCAGCTCTCCATCGTCTTGCCGTGCTTGTCCCAGAAGTCGGCGGGCAGGGCGAGGACGCCGGTGTAGAGCAGGTCGCCGTCGTCCAGCGTCTTGTCGTTGAAGTAGTCTTCCGCGGGCAGGCCCAGCGCGCGCGCCTTGACGCGCATGTTGATGTCCTTGGACACCAGCACCACGTCGCGTGTGCCGTGCTGTTCGCGCAGCGCCTGCACGACCGCCAGGATCTGGTTGTCGGCCTTGCCCTGCGGCAGGCCCGACGGCGCCTTGGCGTCGAGGAACTGGGTCTGGAAGAACAGCTTGCCGCCGGCCTCGCGGTGGCCCGTCTTCGACAGCGGGATGCCGGCGACGGGGTCCAGCGAGCCCTCGGTGGCCAGGCCGTCAAGGTCGCGCGAGACCTGGCGCGCGTTGCGCGCGACCTCGGTCATGCCCTTCTTGTGGTTGTCGAGCTCCTCCAGCGTGATCATCGGGAGGTAGACGTCGTGTTCCTCGAAGCGGAACAGCGAGGTCGGGTCGTGCAGCAGCACGTTGGTGTCCAGCACGAACAGCTTGGCCGGGCCGCCCGAGCGGGCTCGCTTGCGGGCGCCGCCGGAACTCGGCTTGGGCTTGGCCGCCGGTGCCGGCGTGATCGGGTAGGCGGCGGGCGCCTTCACGGGCAGGCCGCCGCCGGTGCCGGGCGCACGCGCCAAAGGGGCGGGCGCCGGCTTGGGCGCCGCCTTGGCGACGGCCGTCTCCGCCCGGTCGTCGTGAAGGTCCAGCAGTTTCGACTTCGGTTCCGCGGCCTTCTGGCTGCGGCGGCCCGTCTTGGGAGCCGATTGCGATTCGTAGTCAGCAGCCGACAGAAGAGCTGCGCGAGTGGCGGGAGGCTTCGGAAGTGGCATGAGGGGGCGTACGAGTCGCGGTGGTTGGAAAAAGGGAAACAAAAAAGCCGCGCAGGAACCTGGGCGGCTTTTTGGCTGGAAGTGCGCGGTGTTGTTCCTCGGGCATGAAACCCATTATGCACATTCTGGAAGGCACTTTTTGACAGCGCTCCCCTAGACAACTTCGGAGCGACCGTGAGTGCGCGAGACGGCCTCCGCCGCGCACATCGCGTCATTCTGCGCGGAGCGAAGCGGAGTCGCAGAATCCACCCCCGCCGACCCGCTTGGTCGACCGGGGTGGATCCTGCGACTGCGCGCAGGATGACAGTTCAGGACCCTGTGTCCGCTGCGGCTTATGGATAGCTGACAAGGTCGACCGGCACGGTCGACGTTCCTTGCGCGATGCCACCCGTGTTGTTGACCACGTGGCTGATCGTTCCGTTGCCTCCGAGGGACACGGTGAGGATGTCGTGCAGCTTCACGCCGGCGACGTCGGGCACCTCGAAGCCGCGTGCGGCGTTGATGTTGGTGTTCGTCCCGCCGATGTTGAAGAAGCAGTAGCTGCCCAGGCCCCAGGCCTCGTGGTTCTTCACGTTGGCGCCGACCTTGTACGCCGCCCACCCGTTGCCGTTGCCGCTGGTCCAGGCGGCCTGGCTCGGCACGTCGTAGGGCATCTCGTTCTGGAAGAAGATCGTCTTGCCGTTCTCGCCGTTCCACAGCACCTGGTACTGCTGGTAGTGCTCTACGAAGAGACCGGTGGCCAGCACGTTGGCGCCGTTGACCAGCAGGCCGGTGTTGCCCGTGTTGACCGTCCAGCCCGTCGCCGCGCTGCCGTGGTCGGCGCGCCAGGCCCAGATGTCATCCACGATGACGTCGTTGCTGTTGACGACGAGGCTGTTGGTCGCCTTGCCGGCCACTGCGCCGCCGACGCGGAAGAACACGTCCTGCACCGTGGTGGGGTTGCCGGCGTGGCTGGTGGCCGACGTGCCCGGGCCGACCTGCAGCAGCGCCGCGCTGTTGGTGGTGCCGGCGTCGAACAGCAGGCCGGCGATCTTGACGCCGTCGACGTCGGCCACCGTCATCGGCGTGACGCCGCCCGTGGGTTGCAGCGTCGGGAAGCCGATGCCCAGCACGACCGTGTTGGCGCGCGTGATGGCGATCGGCTGCTCGATCGAATAGACGCCTGGCGTGAAGAACAGGTTCAGCCCGGCGGCCAGCGCGGCGTTGATCGAGGCGCCGGTGTCGCCCGCCTTGACGACGTAGAACTGGCTCATCGGGATCGACGTGCCGGGCGTCGCGGAGCCGACGTTCCAGGTGGCACCGGACGAGTTCGTGCGCAGGGACGGCACGAACACGCGGTACTTGCCGGTGGAGTCGATGTAGAGGTACGGCTTCTCGCGCGAGACCGGCGTCGTCGCGACGGTGGTGTCCGGCGGGGACGGGAACGACTGCGCCGGCGCGCCGCCCACGCCCGAGAAGACGGTGTTCCAGACGCCGTCGTACCAGACGCCGACGTTGGAGTCCCGCGTGTACCACTGCTGCTGCGAGCCGGTGGACACGATGGAGTCGACGCGGCTGTCGGCGATGAAGCCGCCGCTCGAGTAGCCCTGTCCGGTGCCCTGGTTGGTCGGGCCCATGTGCAGGTTGCCGATGATGTGCACGCGGCGCATCGGCGCGGCCTGCGAGACGGCCCACTCCGTGGTGCCGCCGCCCGGCACGATGGCCAGGTTCTCCACCGAGCGCCAGAAGTTCTGCGTCGCGTTGGTCTGGTCGCCCAGGTTCCAGCCGCTGTCCACCGTCACGCCGCCGTTGAGCTGCACGTCGCCCGGGTTCTGTCCCAGGCCCTGCACCGACTCGTAGAAGCCGAGCCTGGCGGTCACGCCGTAGGTGCCGGGCTTGAACAGGAAGGCGGTGCGCTCGGTGCCGAACTGCGCCGTCGCGCTCAGCAGCTCGGCGTTGAAGGTGCTGTCGAGCGACGACTGGATGGTCGCCGCCGTCATCGACGGATCGAAGATCTTCACGTTGGGCCCGAAGTCGGGGGTGTCCGAGGTCGGGATCGTGGACAGCTTGATCACCCTGAACGACGACGCCGCGTCGTTGAAGCTGTTGGCCGCCAGGTTGGCGTTGTTGGCCGTGAGCTTGAGCACGCCGCCGCCGTAGTTGATGTCGGCGTACAGGTCGACCTCGTAGCCGGCGGTCACCTTCACCGACGAGACGCGGTCGTTCCAGGTGGTGCCCACCCAACTGCTGTCTGCGCTGGCGCAGAACGTGTCGCCGGCATAGTTGGCGTCGGCGAAGAAGCAGATCGTGCCGCTCGGGGGCGGCGGGGGCGGCGGGGGCGGCGGAGGCGGCGGAGGCGGCGGAGGCGGGGGCGCCGATCCGACGGTGTAGGTGAACGTCGCCGAGTCGTAGGCCGGTGAGCCGTTGTTGTAGGTGAAGTTGTAGCTGAGCGTGTTGCCGGCGGCCACCGTGACGGGTTGTTCGTCGCGGGCGGTCGTGGTGTTGTAGGTCATGCGCAGGTTCTGCTGCGGCCCGCCGTTGACCTGGTAGTGCACGTCGACCCACGTCGTGTTGACGTTCGATTTGAACCAGATCGTGGCGGTCGGTCCCGATACCGTCACGCCCTGCGTGAAATCAGCCGCATACGCGTGGGCGCCGAATGTCAGCGCGGCCGCGAAAATCACCCAGGGGGAGCTCTTCAATCCAGTGGTCGACATGTCTCATCCTTAACGTTGTTTTAATCGAGAGCGGATTGTGGAAGTTCGACAATCCCGTCCCGACGTCAGATGAAACAAGGCGTATCCGGCAAAAGTTGCTCAGTGAAAATCCAGCTTGAAAGCGCTACCAATGGACCCGCGACCGAGTCTTGTTGGAACCATTGGAATATCCGTCCGAATTCAGTTTCAAATAGTTAACAAAAGCTTATTGTTAAATATTTGCGAGGATTTATATTGTGTTGCGATGCAGCATATATCTGACGCGAAGGATATTCAACGAAATACGCAACCAATACCCCGAATCGGGGATGGCGAAATATTCGCCAAAGGTTTCAGGGTGCAGGCGGATAGCGCATCAGGTTGATGGCCGTCGCGCCGGTGTCGCGGGTGCTCTCGCCGGCATCGTTGACGACGTGCCGGATCGTGCCGTTGCCGCCGAGCGAGACGGTCACGACGTCGTGCAGGCGCACGCCGGCCGCGTCGGGCACCTCGAAGGCGCGCGCCGCGACCACGTGGGTGTTGGCGCCGGCGATGTTGAAGAAGCAGTAGCTGCCCAGCCCCCAGGCCTCGTGCCGTTTCACGTCGGCACCCACCTTGTACGCGGCCCAGCCCTCGCCGCGGCCGCTCGTCCACTGCGCCTGGTCCGGCACGTCGTAGGGCATCTCGTTCTGGAAGAAGATCGTGCGGCCGTCCTCGCCGTTCCACACCACCTGGTGCTGGCGGTAGTGCTCCACGAACAGGCCGGTGGCGAGCACGTGCGCGCCGTTGACGACCAGTCCCGTGTCGGCCGGATTGACCGTCCAGCCCGGCTTGACGTTGCCGTGGTCCGCGCGCCAGGCCCACACGTGGTCGATGATCGCGTCGTTGCTGTCGACGACGAGGCTGGCGGTCGCCTTGCCGGCGATCGCGCCGCCGATGCGGAAGAACACGTCCTGCACGGTGGTCGGGTCGGCCACGTGGCGGCGCGTCGAGGCGCCGGCGCCGATCGTCAGCAGCGACTCGCTGTTGGCGGCGCCCGCGTCGAACAGCAGGCCCGCGATGCGCACGCCGTCGACGTCGTCCACCGCCATCGGCCGGATGCCGTCGCGCGGCTGCAGTGTCGCGAAGCCGATGCCCAGGACCACGGTGCGTGCACGCGTGACGTGCAGCGTCTGCTCGAGCGCATAGGTGCCGGGCGTGAACAGCAAGTTGAGCCCCGCGGCCAGGGCCTGGTTGATCCGGGCGGCGCTGTCGCCGGGCCGCGCGACGTAGAACTCGCGCAGCGGAATCGACTGGCCCGGCGTGGGGGCGCCCGCGCGCCAGCTCGCGCCAGACGCGTCCGTGCGCAGCGCGGGCACGAAGACGCGGTACTTGCCGTCGCCGTCCACGTAGAGCCACGGCTTCTCGCGCGAGCGCGGGGTCGTCGGGAGCGTGGTGACGGGTGGTTTCGGGAAGGACGTCGCCGGCGCGCCCACCACGCCCGAGAACACGGTGTTCCAGCCGCCGCCCGACCAGCCGCCGACCTCGCTGTCCCGGGTGTACCACTGCTGCTGGCCGCCGGTGGCGACGGCGCCGTCGACGCGGCTGTCGGCCAGGTAGCCGCCGCTGGAATAGCCCTTGCCGTCGCCGTCGTTGGACGGGCTCACGTGCAGCCTGCCCAGGATGTGCACGCGGCGCATCGGCGCGGCCTGCGACACGGCCCAGGTCGTGGTGCCGCCGGCGGGCACGACCGCCAGGTTCTCCACCGAGCGCCAGAAGTTGATCAGCGCGTTGTTGCGGTCGTTGAGGTTCCACCCGCTGTCGGCGACCACGTTGCCCTCGATGCGCACGTCGTCGGGATCGCGGCCCAGGCCCTGGACGGCCGTGTAGTAGCCCAGGCGGGCGGTGATGGCGTAGCGGCCGGGCTTGAACAGGAACGCGTAGCGCTGCGGGCCGAATTGCGCGGTCGGACTCAGCAGCTGGGAGTCGAACGCCGCATCGAGCGCCGACTGGATCGCCGCCGCCGGGGTGGACGGATCGAAGACGCGCACGTTCGGACCGAGGTCCGGCGTGTCGGAGGTCGGGAGCGCCGCGGCATCGGCGGCGAAGGCGGGGCCGCTGGCCAACAGGGCGGCGACGCAGGCGGGCAGGAGGCGGTGCACCATGTCTCGAGACGCTCTCGTTCATTGGGATGCGCCATTGTGGCGCACCCATGAATGCGCTTTCAAAGACCTGGTGCGGGCCTCACGCCGCGCAGGCCGCCTCGACGTCGGCCCGGCTGCGCGCGATGTGCGGCCCCAGCTCGCGCCGCCCGTCCGCGGTGACGAGGATGTCGTCCTCGATGCGGATGCCGCCGAAGCCGGCGTGCCGCTCGAACATCGCGTAGTCGATGAACTGCGCGTGGCGGCCCTCGGCCTGCCAGCGCTCGGTGAGCCAGCGGTTGATGTAGACGCCCGGCTCGATCGTGACGACGAAGCCCGGCTGCAGCGCCCGCGCGAGCCGCAGCGACTTGTGGCCGAACAGCGTGCTGCGCACGAAGCCCTCGCCGTAGCCGACGTCGTTCTCGCCGAGGCCTTCCATGTCGTGGACGTCCAGGCCCATCATGTGGCCCGTGCCGCACTGGAAGAAGATCGCGTGCGCACCGGCCTGCACGGCCTCGGCGGCGTCGCCGCGCATGAAGCCCAGCGCGATCATGCCGTCGACCATCACGCGGCAGGCGAGTTCGTGGATGTCGCGGTAGGGCACGCCCGGCGCGACGGCGGCGATCGCCCGGGTCTGCGCCTCCAGCACGAGGTCGTACAGCTCGCCCTGCAGGCCGGCGAAGCGGCCGCCGACCGGGATCGTGCGCGTGATGTCCGAGGCGTAGCCGATGGGCGAATTCGCGCCGGTGTCGTTGACGATCAACTCGCCGCCCTTGAGCTTCACCGAGTGGTCGTGGTTGTGCAGGATCTCGCCGCGGCTCGTGAAGATCGACGGGTAGGCGAGGCGGCGCCCGTGCCCGAGCGCGAGGCCTTCCATCGCGCCGACGACCTCCTGCTCCACGACGCCGGGCCGGCTGAGCCGCATGGCCAGGTGGTGCATGTCGCGCGTGACGTGCAGCGCGTTCTCGATCTCCGCGATCTCGGCCGTGCTCTTGACGGCGCGCAGCGCGATCACGGCCAGGGTCAGCGGGCGGCTCGCAGCGGCGTCGAGCTGCGCGTCGGCCAGGCCCAGCCAGGCGCCCAGCGCGAGGCGGGTCTCGCCGCGGAAGGGCCTGAGGAAATGCACCTCGCGCCCGCCCGCCCGTGCACTCGCCAGCACCTGCGCGAGGCGGGCGCTCGTGGCGCTCGACTCGAGTCCCGATTGCGCGGCCCGCTCGGCGACGCTGGGCAAGGGGCCGGTCCACACGAGGTGGTCGATGCCGATGTCGTCGCCGAACAGCGTGGCGCTGCCGTCGTCGATGTCGAGCACCAGCGCGAGCTCGGGCTGCTGCAGGCCGCAGAAGTACAGGAAGCTCGAGTCCTGGCGGAAGTCGTAGGCGTTGTCGCGATAGTTCATCGGGCTGTCGACGTGGCCGGGCAGCAGCACCAGGCCGCGCGCGCCCGCGGCGCGCAGGCGGGCGAGGAGGGCGGCGCGGCGCGCCTGGTAGGTGGGGGCGGGGAACATGGACATGCGGTCTTCTCCGGAATCTGGCGTCGATCGCGTGAATTATCACGAGGATGGCCCGCAGGAAATTCGGTCCCGCGTTGCTTCTACGCGTTACCTCGGGCGCGCGACAGGGCCGTGGCTGCGAGAATCCGCCCCCATCACGACGCCGCGGCCACAAGCCGCGTCTTCCCCGAATTCGACCCGGAACGGCTCCCACCCATGGCCCTGCAGCAACTCACCGACGAACAGATCAAGACCTGGACGCGCGCCCAGAAGGACGAATGGTGGCTCACCAGCGTCTACCGCGGCGACATGGCCCAGCTCACGCTGCGCTCGGGCATCACCGGCTTCCTGCTCGGGGGCATCCTCGCGGCGACCGCGCTGTACATCCTGGCCAAGACGGGCATCGGCATCGGGGTCGGCCTCACGTCGGTGCTGCTGTCTTTCGCGATGTTCCGCAGCATGGCCACCGCGGGCATCGCCAAGGACTTCACGGTGCTGGAGAACAACGCGACGCAGTCGATCGCGACCTCGGCCGGCTACGTGATGGCGCCGCTGGGCGCCGGCCTCACGGCCTACATGGTGATGACGGGCAACGTGCTGCCGTGGTGGCAGATGGTGCTCTGGCTGATCGTCGTGTCCATCACGGGCGTGCTGCTCGCCTTCCCGATGAAGCGGCGATTCATCAACGAGGACCAGTTGCCGTTCCCCGAGGGCCGGGCCTGCGGCGTCGTGCTGGATTCGCTCTACACCGGCGGTGCCGAGGTGGGCCTGTTCAAGGCGAAGCTGCTGTACGTCTCGGCGGCGATCACCGCGGTGTGGGAACTGCTGGTGCTGGACGGCTGGGAACGCCTGATCCAGTTCAAGATCCTGCGCATGGACGCCTGGGCCGGCCTGAAGGAGCCGTGGTACCTGCACGAGCACCTGGACGATTACTACTACCTCTGGCTCACGAAGATGGACATGGCCGTGCCCAAAATCCTGGGCACCGACATCCGCCAGCTGGGCCTGCGCTTCTCGCTGGACTTCTCGATGCTGGGCGTCGGCGGCCTGATGGGCGTGGCGGTGGCCACCAGCGTGCTGCTGGGCGGCATCATCAACCTCGCCATCCTCGCGCCGATCATGATCCAGCACGGCGACATCATGGCGCGCACGCTGGCCAACGGCCACGTGGTGCCCATCTCGCGCGCCGAGATCGTCAACCAGTGGTCGATCTGGTGGGGCGTGTCGATGATGGTGGTGGGCGCGATCGCCGGCCTGTTCGCCAAGCCCGAGCTGTTCACCAAGGCCTTCAAGTCGATGAAGAAGATCGCGGGCAGCTCGGAGCCGCGCAGCGACGTCCTCAAGCACATCGAGGTGCCGCTGTGGGTGTCGTGGATCGGCGTGCCGGTGTTCAGCCTGATCGGCGCCTGGGCCACGCACGACTTCTTCGGCGTGCCGTGGGTGCTGTCGCTGGTCTCGCTGCCGCTGATCTTCATCCTGACCGTGATCTGCACCAACTCGATGGCGCTGACCTCCTGGATGCCGCTGGGCGCGGTGGCCAAGATCACGCAGTTCAGCGTCGGCATGGTCGACCGCATCAATCCCGCCAGCAACCTGCTGCCGGCCACGATGACGGCGCAGATCTCGATGAACGCGGCCAGCCTGCTGTCGGACATCAAGCCGGGCTACATGCTGGGCGGCAAGCCGCGCCACCAGGTCTGGGGCCACGTGATCGGCATCGTCTCCGGTGCGATCTTCTCGGTGCCGCTGTTCTTCCTGCTGTTCCTGCACCCGAACGCGTCGGGCGTGGTCGACGCCACGCAGATCATCTCGGAGAAGTACCCGATGCCGGCGGCCGTGCAATGGCGCGGCGTGGCCGAGATCATCTCGCGCGGCTTCCACGGCGCGCCCACCAGCGCGGTGACGGCCGCGGTCATCGCCGCGATCGTCGCGTTGCTGATGGAGATGGCGCGCATCTTCACCAAGGGCCGCTTCCCGCTGTCGGCGGTGTCGGTGGGCCTGGGCGTCGTGCTGCCGTTCGACTCGTGCGTGGCGATGTGGATCGGCGCGATGGGCTTCTGGATCCTGGGCCGCATCTACAGGACGCCGGGCACCCAGGCCAACAAGATCTGGGTCGATGGCGCGGAGCCGATCTGCGCGGGCCTGATCTCGGCGGCGGCGTTGATGGGCATCTGCGATGCGTTGATCAACGTGTTCGTGAGCTGAGCGCGCGACGCCGCTCCAGCGAAAGGCAGCCTCGGCCGCCTTTTTCGTTCGAGGATGGCGCGGACGGAGGGGTCCGGCACCGCCGTCAGTCGCGCGACGAAATCGGAGGGGTCTGGCACCGCCTTCAGCCGCGCCAGCCAGCCGGCCATCGTCGCGACTTCGTCGCGGATGAGGGCGGTGCCTGACCTCGATCCTCAGCGGGGGATCGAGGTCAGGCTCCTCCTCCGATCGCGGTCGGCGTTGTCGCCAGTGGCATCGACACGGTGCGATCAGAGGCGGTGCC
>FTJN01000857.1_pt4 | contig 19175 bp, 15 predicted proteins | sample 1658361 | NCBI WGS metagenome assembly FTJN01 (sample SAMEA3914819, study PRJEB12502) | metagenome | biome: forest; material: soil | place: Canada | collected 2010-06-26 | depth 0.3 m
GGCGGGCAAGGTGGCTACGGCAACCCGAGCGGTGGCCAAGGCGGGCAGGGCGGCTACGGCGGCCAGGGCGGTGGCCAAGGCGGGCAGGGTGGCTACGGCAACCAGGCCGGCGGCCAAGGCGGGCAAGGTGGCTACGGCAACCAGGGCGGCGGCCAAGGTGGGCAGGGTGGCTACGGCGGCCAGGGCGGCAGCCAAGGCGGGCAAGGTGGCTACGGCAACCCGAGCGGTGGCCAAGGCGGGCAGGGCGGCTACGGCAACCAAGGCGGCGGCCAGGGCGGCCAAGGTGGCGGCCAAGGCGCTCACGGCGCGGGCCAACCGGGCGGCAACGGCAACGGGAACGGCTACAGCGGCGGCAGCGACGGTGGTGGCGGAGGCAGCGGCGGCGGAACGGGCGGCAATGGCGGCCCGGGCGGCGGCGGCAGCATGGCCGACTTCATGCGCAACACATCGCTGCAGCCGATGGTCGGCGGCGCGGGTGGCACCGCGGGTCCGGGCGCCGCCGGCGGGCCGGCCGCGCCCAACGTCGGCATCAGCGTCACCGGCAATGTGAAGGCGCCCGCTGGCGGCGGCGGCGCCCAGTTCGTGTCGCCGGCCTCGGTGCAGGTCGACGCGACGTTGAGGCGCTTCGGCCGGACGATGGAGCGCCACGTCCAGGGCTTCATGAACACGCAGCGGTTCACGATGCCCTCGGGCGAGATGACCGGCGCGATCGCCGCCGCGCAGCAGGTGTTCGTCGAGCGTGTCGAGGCGCGCAGGAACGAAGGCAGCAGCCTGGCGCCGGCCGAGATGGTCGACGCGCTGCGCCAGCAGAAGCAGGCGCTCAAGAACACGGCCAGCACCCAGGAGGAGCGGGCCACGATCGAGGTCGTGGCGCTGCTGTTCCAGAGCATCCTCACCGAGGAACGGATTCCGAGCGCGGTGCGCGTGTGGTTCGCGCGCCTGCAGATGCCCACGCTGCGCGTGGCGATGGCCGAGCCCGATTTCTTCTCGTCGGCGCAGCATCCGGCGCGCCGCCTGATCGACCGCATGGGCGCCTGCGTGATGGGCTTCGACGCCGCGCCGCAGGGCGCCGGCCCCGAGCTCGAGGGCGAAGTGGCGCGCGTGGTGCAGGTCGTCGAGGCCTTCCCCGAGACCGGCCGCAAGGTGTTCCAGACGGTGCTGGTGGAGTTCGAGCGCTTCATCGAGAAGTTCTTCCGCGACCAGAACGAGACCACCAAGAAGGGCGTGTCGCTCGCGAGCCAGGTCGAACAGCGCGAGACGCTGGCGATCCAGTACACGATCGAACTGCGCAAGCTGCTGGACGGCGTGCCGGTACAGGACGGCGTGCGGGAATTCCTGTTCCAGGTCTGGGCCGACGTGCTCGCCACGACGGCGATGCGCCACGGCCTGCAAGGCGAGGAGACTCGCATCGTGCGCGACGCCGCCCTGGAGCTGGTGTGGATCGCCAGCGCCAAGACCACGCGCGAGGAACGCGCCGAGGTCATCCGCCGCCTGGGCCCGCTGCTGGCCTCGCTGCGCCAGGGCATGCTCGCCGGCGGCCTGCCGGCGGAGCGGCAGGAGACCTCGCTGCGATCGCTCAACATCGCGCTGACAGCGGCGTTCGCGGCGCGCACGGCCACGATCGACCCGGATCAGCTCGACCGCCTGAAGCAACGCCTGGAAGCGCTCGACGAGATCCTGCCGGACGCCGATTTCGAGATCGACGACTCGTTCGCGCTGGACCTGTCCGGCCACGAATCGGACGAGCTCGAGATCGTCGCCGAAGGCGGCGCGACGCCCACGGCCGGCGCGCTCGCGGCGACCGACGAGATGCTGGTCGGCGCCTGGTACATGCTGGAATACCGCGATCGCCAGGAAGAGGTGCAGCTGGCGTGGCAAGGCATGCGCAAGCAGCTGTCGCTGTTCGTCTCGGCGCGCGGCCGCTGCGTGCTGTTCCAGCGCCGCCGCCTCGCGGCGTTCCTGCAGGCGCAGCTGCTCACGCCGGCGCAGAACGAGTCGCTGACGATCGCGGCGACGCGCAGCGCGATCGAGAAGATCAACGCCGATCCGGATCGCCTCAAGTGACATAGCGCTACGCGCCATGTCATCCTGCGCGCAGTCGCAGGATCCACGCGCGCGGCCAAGCCTCGACCGACCATGAGAAACGGCTCCCGCGGGAGCCGTTCGTCATCGCGCGACCGGCGTCGCGGTCAATGGATCAGGCGTTCTTCCGGCGCGACGAACAGCTCGTCGAGGATCAGGGCGTCGGGCTCCTCGCCCAGGCTCCAGAACACCATCAGGATGATGATCTTCATGTCGTCGAGGTCGAGCGGGTTGCCGCCGGCGGCCATGGCCCGGTCGATCACCATTTCGCGCATCGGTGGGGGCAGCACGCCGGCCGACTCGAGGAAGGTGACGAAGCCCACGGAGGTCTCGCCGAGCGATTCGATCTCGCGATCCGAATAGAGGCGGATCGCGTCGTCGGACTGCACGCCGGTGTAGCCTTGCGACGTATCTGCCAGGCCGTCCAGCCAGTGCAGCGCTTCCTGGATCTCGTCCGTTTCGAACCCGACGGCGGTCAGCTTGCGCGACAACTGGTCGTGATCCGGACAGGCGTCCGGTCGCCAGTAGTTCTCGTACAGGTAGACAAGGACGTCAAACATGAACCCACTATACCGCAGCGACCGATGCCGACAAGCGCGAGTTGGCACCCCGGAACGGCGCTGTTGGACCTTTGTGAAATCGTCGTTGCGAAGACCGGATTTACATCTTCGGACTGCGCTTTGCGGCCCGGATGCATGCGACGATCACAGGCTGGTCTGACGGGATGTCGGCCGCGATTTCATGCCCTGCCGCGGCGCAGCAGCAAGCCGCCGGGCAGCCGCTCCACCACCCCCGCGAGCTCCAGGTCGAGCAGGCGCGCCGCCAACTGGTCGGGCGGCATGCCGGTGCGAGCCGCCAGCACGTCGAACGTCACCGGATCGTGGCCCAGCGCGGTGCGCAGCGCGCTGTCCGCGGCGCCGGCGTCGTCTGCATCGTCCGCATCGTCCGGAGGGGCCGCGAAGAGCGAGGGTTGGCGCGGCGACAGCACCGCGCGTGGCGCGTCGCCGGGCGACGCGAGGCGCAGTTCGTGCAGCACGTCGTCGCCGCTCTCCACCAGCTTCGCGCCCTCCTGGATCAATCGATGGCAGCCGCGCGACTGCGGCGAATGGATGGAGCCGGGAATCGCGAACACCTCGCGGCCGCTCTCGAGCGCCATGCGGGCCGTGATCAGCGAACCCGACCCGAGTGCGGCTTCCACCACGAGCGTGCCGTGCGTGATGCCGGCGATCAGGCGGTTGCGGCGCGGAAAGTTCTCCGGTCGCGACGGCGCGCCGAGCGGATATTCGCTGGCGACCAGGCCTTGCTCCGCGATGCGCTGCATCAGCCCGGCGTGGGCCGCCGGGTAGACGCGGTCGAGCCCCGTGCCGACGAACGCGACGGTGCTGCCCGCGCCCGTCAGCCCGCCCTCGTGCGCGGCGCCATCGATGCCCATGGCCAGGCCGGAGACGATGGTCAGCTTGTGCTCACTCAGGAAGTGGGCGAACTCCCATGCGTTCTCCATGCCTTGCGGGGTCGCACTGCGGCTGCCCACGATGGCGACCCCGGGGCGCGACAGCAACTCGGCGCGACCCGCCGTGAACAGCAGCAGCGGCGGGTCGGCCGTCTCCAGCAGCAGGGCGGGGTAGCGTGGATCGCCCAGCACGACGAGGTCGCGCTGCACATCCGCCGTCGCCCCGTCCAGCCAGCGGCGGGTGACGTCGACGCGAGCCGCGTCATGCGGATCGCGGCGCTTCAGTGTGCGGACGACCTCGGAGTCGACCAGCGCGAGCAGGGTGGATTCGTCCGCGGCCAGCACGCGCTCGGCAGAGCCGAACGCCGCCAGCAGCCGTCGTGCGACGGCGCGGCTGATGCCGGGCGTCGTGCCCAGCCGCAGCCAGGCGGCAAGTTCTTCGCGGGACAGCATGGTCGCACCGGGGCAGGAGGTCAGGTGCCGGTGCGGCGCGAGCGATGAAAGGGCGGCGTCACGGGCGGCGACCGGAGCGGTGCAGCGTTCGAACTTGCGGTCCGGAACTGCTGCTCGCCGGTCGCCAGGCCGCGATCAGGGCTGCGTGACGCGATCGCCCGGCAGCGTCGGCTCGGTGGTCTGGAGCACGAGGCCGTAGGCCATGCGATCGAACACACGGAACACGAACACCACGCCGATGCGCTCGTCCGGCAGCTTGATCAGCGCACCCTTCTGCACCGACTTGTCGTGCGTGACCGCGCCTTCGTGCCAGAGCGCGAGCACCGTGCCACGCTCGAGGCCGTCGCGTGCGCCGCGGTTGAGCGAGACGATCTGGTTGGAGCCGGCGGACAGGGCGTCGCCGTACAGCGAAACGATCTTGCCGTTGACCGGGTTGGCCGGCGAGTGCGGGACGAAGGGCGCGAAATCGCGCACCGTGGCCGGCGCGAGGCGATCGCCGATGGCGACATCTTCCTTGTTGCTCGTGATCGTGAACGTGGTCGGCACGGGCAGGCCGCCGGTCTGGGCACCCGGACGCGATTCGCCGTCCTGCTTGCGGTCCGCGGAACCGACGTAGCGCGCCTCGTAGCCGAGCACTTCCTTGGTGTCCGGATCGACCAGCGCCTTCGGCTCGCGGAAGACCTGCCAGCTGCGCGTGTTGCCGAGGTCGCCCGACACGTAGGCGGAGTCGCCCCGCTGCAGCAGCATGCGGTTTTCCTGCACGGCGACGATGCGCGGCGCCGTGGCCATCTGGTTCGCGTCGAAGATCATCGCGTCCGTGAGGAACGGCGAGATCAGATTCATCGGGATCGAGGCGACGGCGGCCGATTCGGACGATTCGCTGCGAATCGACGGCGACAGTTTGACGGTGTCGCCGACGCCGCCGACCGTGCTTCCGAGTTTCAAACGGGCCATGCCGTCGATTTTCTCGAGCACCAGCAACTGCCCCGGGTAGATCAGGTGCGGGTTGTGAATCTGTTCGAGATTCATTCCCCACAGCTCGGGCCAGCGCCACGGACTTTTGAGGAACATGCCGGAAATGTGCCAAAGCGTATCGCCGCGCTTGACGGTATACGTGTCGGGCGCGTTTTCGGTGAGCTCGGACAGCGGCACGCCCTTGCTGGCGACCTGCTGTGCGGTGCTGCGTTGATCCGGCGTGATGGGGAACGCCTGCGTCACGGAGGGTGCCGCGGCCAGCACGGCCAGTGCGAGCGCGGCGCAGTTCAGGGCTGCAGCGGGCTGCGCAATGGCGGAACGTCGGAATCGAAAGGTCATGTCCAGAAAACTCCCGGGCCATCGAAGGCAATTGGGACGCAGGTGAGACGGAATCCGCGCAGGCTGCGACAATTCCGAATCGGCTGGAGTATCCAGCCTGTCAAAAAACTACCAAATTTGCCGCAGATTCTGCCCGCAAACCCCTGATGCCGCAATGAATCGGACACTCGGTTACGGCTGAGATAGGCATTCACCCTGAGTCCGGCCGTCGCGGCGTAGACACATTCTGCACCGCCATTGCAAGGGTCCTGGCAGCATTAACGGTGATTTTCGTGGCAGATTTCCAGGAACTGTCTTTCCATGTCCCAACTCCAGATTCTCCGTTACCCCGATCCTCGCCTGTACACGGTGGCCAAGCCGGTGGCCGAAGTCGACGACGCCATCCGCCAGCTCGCCGACGAGATGATCGAGCTCATGTACGCCTCCGACGGCGTCGGCCTGGCCGCGACGCAGGTCGACCGCCACATCCGCCTGATCGTGATGGACACCTCGGAGACGCATGACCAGCCGCGCGTGCTCATCAATCCCGAACTGGTCACCGGGTCCGACGACTGGATCCTGGGCGAGGAGGGCTGCCTGTCGGTGCCCGCCGTCTACGAGAAGGTCGAGCGCCACGCCCGCGTGCGGGTGCGCGCGCTGGGGCGCGACGGCCAACCCTACGAGTTCGACGCCGAGGGCCTGACCGCGGTCTGCGTCCAGCACGAGATGGATCACCTGATGGGCAAGGTGTTCGTCGACTACCTGAGCCCGCTCAAGCGCGACCGCATCAAGACCAAGATGCTCAAGAAGACGCGCGACGAGCAGCCGGTGCGCAAGCGCTGATGGGCGGCGCCGCGTTGCGCGTCGCCTTCGCGGGGACGCCCGAGTTCGCCTCGACCGCGCTGGCCGCCATCCACGCCGCCGGCCATGCCGTGCCGCTGGTGCTGACCCAGCCCGACCGCCCCGCCGGCCGCGGCATGAAGCTGACGCCTTCGCCCGTCAAGCAATTCGCGCTCGACCTGGGCGTGGCGGTCGCGCAACCGCGCAGCCTGCGGCTGGACGGCAAGTTCGCCGACGAGGCCCGGGCCGGCCAGGCCGCGCTGGAGGCGGCCCGCCCCGACGTGCTGGTGGTGGCCGCCTACGGCCTGATCCTTCCGCAATGGGTGCTGGACCTGCCGCGCCTGGGCTGCCTGAACATCCACGGATCGCTGTTGCCGCGCTGGCGCGGCGCCGCGCCGATCCACCGCGCCATCGAAGCCGGCGACGCCGAGACCGGCATCACGATCATGCAGATGGACGCCGGCCTGGACACGGGCGACATGCTGCTGATCGAACGCGAGCCGATCCGGTTCGACGACACCACGGGGCTCCTCCACGACCGTCTCGCCGCGCTCGGCGCGCGCCTGGTGGTGCGCTCGCTGGCCGACGCGGCCGCCGGGGCGCTCGCGCCGGTCAGGCAGCCGGAGCAGGGCGTCACCTACGCCCACAAGATCGCCAAGACCGAAGCCGCGATCGACTGGACGTTGCCGGCCGACGTCATCGAACGCCGCGTCCGCGCATTCGACCCGTTCCCCGGCGCCAGCTTCCAGGCCCATGGCGAGACGGTCAAGCTGTGGCGCGCCCAGGTCGAGCGCCTGGACGTGCCCGCCGCCCCGGGCACCGTCATCGCCGTGGACGCCCAGCACCTGGTCGTCGCCTGCGGCGACGGCGCGCTCGCGCTGCTCGACCTGCAGCGCCCGGGCGGCAAGCGAGGCCCGGCCGCGCACTGGCTGCAGGGGCAACCGCTGGCGCGCGGGGCCGTCCTCGGCTGACGCGCCCGGCAACTGGCGCCGATCCGGTGCCAGTTTTGCGGTTCGCGGGCTCAAGCCGGCCCGGCGCTGGCCGATAACGACGCATCAACCCGTCTTTGCCATGCTGCAACGTCCGCTCCTCCTCCTCGCCATCCTGTCCACGCTCGCCGGTTGCGACCAGCTCGGGCTGGAGGCGGCGTCGGTGACGGCCGCGCGGGTCGAGGCCGACGGCAAGGCCGTCGGCGCCGCCTGCCGCCACGGCGGGCGCGCGATCGAGGACTGCTTCACGCTCAACAAGCGCGTCGACAAGGCCGCCATCTACGCCGGCTGGCGCGAGATGGACGACTACATGCGCGAGAACAAGCTCGAGGCGGTGGCGCCGACCTTGGGCGCGGGCGCCAGGAAGACGGCGGACGCCGACGACGGCGCGTCGGCCCCGGTGGTCGCCGCCGACAAGGGCGCCGACAAGTCGGCCAAGGCCGCCGCGCCCAAGGCCGAGAAGATCGCCAGGATCGACAAGTCGGCCGCCGAGAAGCCCGTCGAGCACTGAAAGCGCGGCTTCGCGCCTTGCGAAGCAAGTCGTCCGCCGGCGATGGCCTGGCGTCGTCGAGACGTCGCGCCGCCATAAGACAATGGCGCGATGACCGCATCGCCGCCGCAGTGGCGCCACCCTGAATTCGCTCGCGGCGCCCGCGAGATGACCGGCATCTCGCTGGGCATCGGCGCGTGGGGCCTCGTCACCGGCATCGCGATGGTCAAGGCCGGGCTGGGCGTGCCGTTGTCGGTCGCGATGTCGCTGCTCGTGTTCGCGGGCAGCGCGCAACTGGCCTCGCTGCCGCTGATCGCACAGGGCGCGCCGCTGTGGGTGATCTGGGCCACGGCGTTCTGCGTGAACCTGCGCTTCATCATCTTCTCCGCGGGCTGGCGGCCGTATTTCGCGCCGTTGTCGCGGCGCCACCGGCTGTGGGTCACCTACTTCATGGCCGACCTGAACTACGTCGCGTTCATGAAGCGCTTCCCGAAGCCGGGCGCGATGTCCGACCAGCTGCCCTACCTGTGGGGCGGCGTGGCCGTGAACTGGACCGCGTGGCAGGCGATGTCGTTGCTGGGCATCGTCCTGGCCGACGTCATTCCCACGCAATGGGGCCTCGGCTTCGCCGGTTCGCTCGCGCTGCTGGGCATCACCGCCACGCTGCTGGTCGACCGCGGCACCTGGATCGCCGCGGTGGTCGCCGCCTGCGCCGCGTTCGCCGCGTTCGCGCTGCCGTTCCACCTCAACATCGTCGTCGCCATCTCGGCGGCGATCGCCATCGGCGTGCTGGTCGACCACTTCTCGCCGCCGGCGGCGGTGCGGGCCGCGGCCGCGAGGGAGCCCGAATGAGCGGCCTGCAAGGCCTCGTCGCGATCGTCGGCCTGGCGGCGATCACCGTCCTCACGCGCGGGTTCTTCGTGATCCCGGAGCGCGAGGTGCCGATCCCGGCGTGGCTGCGCGAGGCGCTGCGCTACGCCCCGCTGGCCGCGCTCGTGGCCGTGCTGCTGCCCGAGATCGCGATGACCGACGACCACCTGATCACCACGTGGAAGGAGGCCCGGATCTACGCCACGGCGACGGGAATCCTCGTGTTCTGCACCACCCGCAACCTGCTCGCGACGATACTGGCGGGTACGGCGGTGCTGCTGGCGCTGCGACTGGGGCTGGGCTGGTAGCGACCCGCGAGCGCATCTGCCGCGCCGGCCCATAAACTCTTCCTCTTCTTTGTGACTGCGTGAATGCCATGAAAGTGATCCGTTTCTCCGACCTCGTCGCCGCAGGCCAAGTCGCCGGCAAGCGCGTGTTCATCCGCGCCGACCTCAACGTCCCGCAGGACGACGCCGGCAACATCACCGAAGACACCCGCGTGCGCGCCTCGGTGCCGTGCATCCGCATGGCGCTGGATGCGGGCGCGGCCGTGATGGTCACGAGCCACCTGGGCCGTCCGACCGAGGGCGAGTTCAAGCCCGAGGATTCGCTGGCGCCCGTGGCGAAGCGCCTGGCCGAGCTGCTGGGACGCGACGTGCCGCTGGTCGCCGGCTGGGTCGACGGCGTGGACGTGAAACCGGGCAGCGTCGTGCTGCTGGAGAACGTGCGCGTCAACAAGGGCGAGAAGAAGAACAACCCCGAGCTCGCGAAGAAGATGGCCGCGCTGTGCGACATCTTCGTCAACGACGCGTTCGGCACCGCCCACCGCGCGGAGGCGTCCACCTACGGCATCGCCGAGTACGCCCCGGTCGCCTGCGCCGGCCCGCTGCTGGCCGCCGAGATCGACGCCATCACGAAGGCGCTCGCCAGCCCGAAGCGTCCGCTGGTGGCGATCGTCGCCGGCAGCAAGGTCAGCACGAAGCTGACGATCCTGCAGGCCCTGTCCTCGAAGGTGGACGGCCTGATCGTGGGCGGCGGCATCGCCAACACCTTCATGCTCGCGGCCGGCCTGAAGATCGGCAAGAGCCTGGCCGAGCCCGACCTGGTCGACCAGGCCAAGGCCGTCATCGCGTCGATGAAGGCGCGCGGCGCCGCGGTGCCCATTCCCACCGACGTCGTCACCGCCAAGGTGTTCGCCGCCGACGCCCCGGCCACCGTCAAGGCGGCCACCGACGTGGCCGACGACGACCTGATCCTGGACATCGGCCCGCAGACCGCGGCGCTGCTCGCCGGGCAGCTGAAGGCGGCCGGCACCATCGTCTGGAACGGCCCGGTGGGCGTGTTCGAGTTCGACGCGTTCTCGCACGGCACCGAGACGCTGGCGCGCGCGATCGCCGCGAGCCCGGCGTTCAGCATCGCCGGCGGCGGCGACACGCTGGCCGCGATCGCCAAGTACGGCATCGAGAAGGACGTCGGCTACATCTCGACCGGCGGCGGCGCCTTCCTGGAGATCCTCGAAGGCAAGACGCTGCCCGCGTTCGAGATCCTGGAAAAGCGCGCTGCCTGAGGCCGTAGCACGAAGGAACGACGGCGGCGTGGCGGCGAAGTGGCTCCCGCGTCGTCCGAGGGGGCGCACTTGACCGTCCGGGATGCCGCGGCGATGCTGTAATCCGCGTGTAACCTTGGCCGGTAGGACACGCCCATAATCGCGTTATCCAGTTACTTCGTTGCAGAGGCGCGCGAGCGCCCAGGAGACACCCCGTCATGAATCGCGGTACCAAGATCGTCGCCACCCTCGGCCCCGCCACCAGCGACCCGGAGGTACTCGAGCGCTTGATCCGCGCGGGCGTCGACGTGGTGCGGCTGAACTTCAGCCACGGCAAGGCGCAGGACCACATCGACCGCGCCAACCTCGTGCGCGAGATCGCCGAGAAGGTGGGCCGCACCGTCGCGCTGATGGCCGACCTGCAGGGCCCGAAGATCCGCGTCGGCAAGTTCGTCGACGGCAAGGTGCAGCTGGTCAAGGGCGAGCGCTTCGTGCTCGACGCGGCGCGCACCGAACCGGGCGACATCGAAGGCGTCGGCCTCGACTACAAGGAGCTGCCGCGCGACGTGAAGCCCGGCGACACGCTGCTGCTCAACGACGGCCTGATCGTGCTGACCGTCGAGGACGTGAAGGGCGACAAGGTCCACACGATCGTGAAGAACGACGGCGAGCTGTCCAACAACAAGGGCATCAACAAGCAGGGCGGCGGCCTCACCGCGCCGGCGCTGACGGCCAAGGACATGGACGACATCCGCACGGCCATGAGCTTTCGCTGCGACTACCTCGCGGTCAGCTTCCCGAAGAACGCCACCGACATGGAAATGGCGCGCCAGCTCGCCAACGTGGCCGGCGAGGCGCAGCGCCACAAGCCGGCGATGATCGCCAAGATCGAGCGCACCGAGGCGATCCCCAACCTCGAGTCCATCCTGAAGGCCAGCGACGGCATCATGGTGGCGCGCGGCGACCTCGCCATCGAGGTGGGCAACGCGTCGGTGCCCGCGCTGCAGAAACGCATGATCCGCATGGCGCGCGAGATGGACAAGGTCGTCATCACCGCCACGCAGATGATGGAAAGCATGATCCTCGCGCCGGTGCCCACCCGCGCGGAGGTGAGCGACGTCGCCAACGCCGTGCTCGACGGCACCGACGCCGTGATGCTCAGCGCCGAGACCGCGGCCGGCCGGTACCCGATCGAGACCGTCGAGACGATGGCCGCGATCGCGCTGGAAGCCGAGCGCGCCGACGACGTGCAGCTGATCGAGGCGACCTTCCTCAACAAGAAGTTCGGCCGCATCGACCAGTCCATCGCCATGGGCGCGCTGTTCACCGCGCAGCACCTGGGTTGCAAGGCCATCGTCGCGTTGACCGAGTCCGGCTCCACCGCGCTGTGGATCAGCCGCCAGCGCACGCAGGTGCCGATCTTCGCGCTCACGACGCAGCCCACCTCGTTGCGCCGCATGGCGCTGTACCGCAACGTGACGCCGCTGATGATGCCCGCGTGCGACGACCGCGACACCGCGCTGGCCGAGGCCGAGCGCCTGCTGGTGGAGCGCGGTGTGTTCCGCCCGGGCGACACGTACGCGATCACCTGCGGCGAGCCGATGGGCTACCCCGGCGGCACCAACATGCTCAAGATCTGCCGCGTGAATTGAGCCCCACGCTCCCTGTGGTCGCTGCCCCCCGAGGGGCCGGCCGCGACTGGCCCGGCGAAGCCGGATCCAGCGCTCCCTTGAATCTCTCTTGACGCGTTCGTGCGCCGGGGGCGGAGGCGCCGCTGCGCTCAGTGCACCGCGCCCTTGAGCAGCTTCTCGACGCGCGGGCTGGCCTTGGTCGGCTGCAGCGCCACTTCCGGATGCGAGTTCGCGTAGACGCGGAACACTTCGTCGATGAAGCTCGGGCCGACGTCGTCGACGCCGTCGAAGTCCAGCTCGGCGGTCGCGAACAGTTCGAGACGGGAGACCACCCAGCGCGCCTGCGCGCGCGAGTCCAGCGTCAGGCCGTTGTCGGTCAGCAGGCGCAGCGGCACCTGCGTGCGGCTGAAGTCCAGCGGCGCGTCCTCGGAGCCGAAGGCGCTGTAGGTGTCGGTGGGGCGCACGGTGGAGTCCAGCGCCAGGCTCACGAACACGGTGGTGCCGGTGCGGTTGAGCGGGTGGCTGCGGAACTGCACCGACTCGCCGCGATGGCGCCATTGCAGCACCTGGCCGTTGGACTGCAGGTTCATCGCGTCGACCATGCGCGCGACGAAGAACAGGCCGCGGCCGCCGTGGCACTCCGGCTGCGTCGTGAGGCGGCCCTTGGAGATCTCGAGCGCCGCGCGCTGGGCGTCGGGCAGGGCGGCCTTCTTCGCCAGCTGGTTGAACACGCCGTCGCCGTTGTCGCCGATCAGGATGTGCAGGTGGGTGGGCGTCTGGCGCACCGACACCGTGACCTGGCTCGCCGAGGCGTGGTCGATCGCGTTGTTGAGCAATTCGCCGAACACGTGCTGGGCGATGCGGGCCACGGCCGGGGTCAGTTGCAGCACCGGGTGGACGTCGCGCAGCCAGGGCGTGTGCTCGTCGAGGCCGGCGACCGCGTACTCGGTGGTCACTTCGCGCTGGACGCCCGGCTTGAAGTGCGGACGGGTGACGCCGTTGCGCTCCAGCCAGCCGCTGTCGACCAGGCGCTTGAGCTGCTTGGTCATGGTGCCGCGCGACACCGAGTGGCGCTTGGCCAGCATCGGGCCGAGGTCGGTCGGGTGGGCCAGCGCGTCGGCGGTGATCGTGCGGGTCAGGGTTGCGAGTTCGAGGCGTGCCATCAAGGTTCTCCGGGCCGCGCCGGGACGGCGGCTCACTTCGGCAAAGTGTCCCGGACCTGAAGCGTTCGAAGCTGCCGAACAAGACCGGAAAACCGGCCGAGTTCCGCGGCTTTCAGGCGGCCTGCGTGGCGCGGGCTGCCTCGAACAGCGCTTCTTCCAGGGCCTTCACCGAGGTCCGGTCGTCGAACAACGCGTGGCGGCGCTGCACGATCTCCGCGCGGATCTGCGCACGCCAGGCGTCGTCGTCCACCAGCCGCAGGGCGACATCCGCGTATTCGGCCCGGGACTTGGCCACCAGGACGTCGAGCCCGACGTGGCGCATCGGGCCGCTGGCCAGGCGCCCGCGCATGAATTCGCCCTCCCACGCCACGACCGGCAGGCCGCACTCCAGGGCCTGCAGGGCGGTGTTGAAGCCGGAGAAGCCGATCGTGTCCAGCATCGCGGTGGCGCGCTGCATCAATCCGAAGAAGCGGCCGCGGTCCAGCGTGGGGACCCATGCGACCGTGCGGTCGTAGTCGACCCCGGCCTTGGCGAACACCTGGCGCATGCGCTGCTCTACATGCGCCGACATCGCCGCGCGCTTGCTGCGGAAGAACACCAGCCGGCCGCTGCCGCGCGCTTGCAGGCGCGCGGCGATGTCGGCCAGCGCGGCATCGCCTTGCGGCGTGTACTTGAACGGCGTGCCGGGACACAGCAGCAGGGGTTCCGTGGCCGACAGCCCCAGCGCCGCCAGGTCGGGCGCGACGGCCACCGGCTTGAGCGCCTGCACGCACACGCCCATGCCCGGCAACGCGACGAGGCGCTCGGTGTAATGGCTTGCGCCCGCGTCCGGCTCGAGCAGCTGCGCGGAGATGAACAGGTCCAGCGTGGGCAGGCCCGTGCTCAGCGGGTGCCCCCAGGAGGCGGCCTGCACGGGCGCCAGCCGCAGGGCGGCCAACCGGGCGGTGAGCGGATGCATGCCGATCTCGGGGTAGAGCAGCACGTCGAGTTCGGCGTCGACGATGGCCTGGGTCCAGCCTTCCAGCGTGGTCGGCGAATCTACGAAATGCTGCGCGTCGCGGCGCGCGCGCGCGGCCTCGTCGTCGTTCGCGCGCTCCAGCTGGAACAGGGTCAGGTCGATGCGATCGCGGTCGAAATGACGCACCCAGCCCTGCGTGATGGCGTTCCACACCGAGTGGTCGCGCATCTGCGCCGACGCGATGCCCACGCGCAGCTTGCGCGCGCGCAGCGGCGCGAGGGGCGCTCGGGCCTGCGTTCGCGGCGGCGTCACGCGGCCGTCGGCCATCAGGCGCACCACCGTCCTGCCGTAGGCCTGCAGCAGCGGCCGGACGTCGACGGGGTGATAGGCGAGGTAGAACGGCTGCGCGCTGCCCACGGCTGCTGCGCCTGCACCGGCCCGGGCCGGCGTGAACCAGGCGTCGAGCTCCGCCAGTGCGCGCGCGAAGGCGCGGCGCGAGGCTTCCATCTGGCCCGCGTCGTCCTGGGTCGGACGCAGGTGGGACATCGCCAGGGAAAACCGGGCGCGCGCGTTCTGCGGGTCGAGTTCGAGCGCTCGCTGGAACTGCTTGGCGGCCAGCGGGCCGGCGCCAGCGGCCATCAACGCGTTGCCGTAGCCGATGAAGGCCGGTGCCTGCGCACCGGGCGCCGCGACCGCGCGCCGGAAGGTCTCGACGGATTCCTCGATGCGATCCTGCGCGAATTCCACCGAGGCCTGCATCGCGAGCGCGGTGGCGCTCCCGGGATGCGCGCCGGAAAACGAACGGGCCTCTTTCATCGCCTCGTCGGCGCGGCCCGCCTGGATCAAGGCCTCGACCAGTGCGTCGTGCGCGGGCGCCAGGGACGCATCCAGCTGCTGCGCGGCGCGCAGTCGCTCGATGGCGCCCGCGAAGTCCCCCTGTTCGCGCAGGAACTCGCCGAAGTTGTGATGCGCCACCGCGTCCCGGGGCGCGAGGCGCAGGCCGGTCTCGAATGCCGCGCGCGCGGCAGCGCTTTCGCCCAGGCCCGCGAGCGCGCGCCCGCGCGCGCCCTGGGCCGGGGCCGATTCCGGCGCGAGCGCGAGCGACGCGTCGGCCGCCTCCAGCGCGCGCCGGGACTCGCCGGTCATCTGGCTTGCGATCGCCAGGTGCAGCCAGGCTTGCGCGTCGCGCGGCCGCGCCTTCACGGCGGCCTCGAAGACGGCGACCGCACCGCGGCCGTCGCCCGTGTCGATCAGCGATGCGCCGAGAAGGTTGGCGTTCTCCGCCGATTTCGCGTTGCCGGCGAAGGCGCGCCTGAGCGGCGCTACCGATTCCGCAACGCGGCCGAGCTGGCGCAGGACGTTGCCCAGGTTGGACTGGGCGTCGGCGAAGGCCGGCTGCGCCTTCACGGCGCGTTCGAACTGCTCGCGTGCCGCGTCGAGCCGTTTCGCGCGCAGGAAGACCGTGCCGAGGTTGTTGAGGGCGGCCGGGTCCTTGGGCTTGCTCGCCAGGGCCTGCGCGATCAGCGTCTCGGCGGTCGCGAGGTCGCCGCGCTGCAGCGCGATGACCCCCAGCAGATGAGTGGCGTCGAAGTGGCCGGGCGTCTGCTGCACGATCTGGCGGTAGCCCGCGGCGGCTTCGTCGAGGCGGCCGGCCTGGTGATGCGCCACCGACTGGTTCAGGAGCGCGCTCGACGCGGATTTCTGGGGCGGCGGGGGCATCAGACTTCGCGCTGCGAGTTGGCCGCGGCCACCACGGTGGCCAGCCCGTAGGCGAACTCGTCGACGAACGCCTTCGGGTACTTCGCCTCGAGCAGGGCCCACTTCATCCGGTTGGCGATGCGTGCCTTCTGGTACAGGTTGGGCTTCTCGCGCTGCACGAAATCGCGCGCGTGGCGCAGCAGCACGTCGTGCGACTTGGCAAGCTGCTCTTCGGCCTTCTTCGCCGCGGCGATGCCCCCTTCGAGCTTGGCCGGCGGCACGCGCCTGACCAGGTCGGCGACCTCCGCGTCGATGAACGCATCGACCTTGCGCGTGTTGAACCAGGAAAAGACCATCGAATACTCACCGTTTCAAGCCAGGGAACACGGCAATTATGCGGGCCTGTATCCGACCCCTTAAAATGGGCAAGTTACGACGCGGTTACATCACCGCGCCCCCTGATTTCGTGGCACCGTTCGAGCGTGCCGGAACGCCATTCGCAACCTCCCTTCAAGGACTCCTCATGCCCGTCGTTTCCATGCGCCAATTGTTGGACCACGCCGCCGAGAACGGTTACGGCATCCCCGCCTTCAACGTCAACAACCTGGAGCAGGTGCAGGCGGTGATGTCGGCGGCGGCCGAAGTCGGCGCGCCGGTGATCCTGCAGGCCTCGGCCGGCGCCCGCAAGTACGCCGGCGAGCCGTTCATCAAGCACCTGATCCAGGCCGCCACCGAGAGCTGGCCCTCGATCCCGCTGGTGATGCACCAGGATCACGGCCAGAACCCCGACGTCTGCCGCGGCGCGATGGATCTCGGCTTCAGCTCGGTGATGATGGACGGATCGCTGCAGGCCGACGGCAAGACCATCGCCAGCTACGACTACAACGTCGACGTCACGCGCACCGTGGTCGACATGGCCCATGCGCGCGGCATCACGGTCGAGGGCGAGCTGGGCTGCCTGGGTTCGCTCGAGACGATGAAGGGCGACAAGGAAGACGGCCACGGCACCGAGGCCACGATGACGATGGACCAGCTGCTGACCGACCCCGAGCAGGCCGCCGACTTCGTCAAGCGCACGCAGCTCGACGCGCTGGCGATCGCCATCGGCACCAGCCACGGCGCCTACAAGTTCACGCGCAAGCCCACGGGCGACATCCTGGCCATCGGCCGCATCAAGGAAATCCACAAGCGCATTCCCAACACCCACCTGGTGATGCACGGCTCGTCGTCGGTGCCGCAGGACCTGCTGGCCATCATCCGCCAGTACGGCGGCAACATGAAGGAGACCTACGGCGTGCCCGTCGAGGAGATCCAGGAAGCCATCAAGCACGGCGTGCGCAAGATCAACATCGACACCGACGTGCGCCTGGCGATGACCGCCGCGATCCGCAAGTACCTGTTCGAGAACCCCGACAAGTTCGACCCGCGCGACTACCTGAAGCCGGCCCGCGAGGCCGCGAAGCAGATCTGCCGCCAGCGCTACATGGAATTCGGCTGCGAGGGCCAGGCCGCGAAGATCAAGACCGACACGCTACAGGTCGTGGCCGCCAAGTACGCGAGCGGCGAACTCGCTCAACTGGTCAACTGATCACGATCCCCGGGGCAGTGAATGCGCCGCCGGGCGGCGCGGCAGGCACAATACGGGTTTAGTCGATTTCCGCCCGCCCACCCGATGACCGCCGCGCTGCTCACCACGTCCATCCACTCCCTGCCGCTGCTCGCGCGCGGCAAGGTGCGCGACAACTACGCCGTCGGCGACGACCGCATCCTGATGGTGGCCACGGATCGGCTGTCGGCGTTCGACGTCATCCTGGGCGAGCCGATTCCCGGCAAGGGCGCGCTGCTCACGCAGATGGCGCTGTTCTGGTTCGACAAGCTCGAAGGCATCGTCCCCAACCACCTCACCGGCGAGCTGCCGCAGTCGGTGGTGCAGCCCGACGAGGTGGCCCAGGTGCTCGAGCGCTCGATGCTGGTCAAGCGCCTGAAGCCGCTGCCGATCGAGGCGGTGGTGCGCGGCTACCTGGCGGGCTCCGGCTGGAAGGAGTACCAGGAGAGCCAGTCGGTGTGCGGCGTCGAGCTGCCCGCCGGCCTGAAGAACGCCTCGAAGCTGCCCCAGCCCATCTTCACGCCCGCCACCAAGGCCGAGGCCGGCGAGCACGACGAGAACATCTCGTTCAAGGTGGCCTGCGCGATGATCGGCGACGAACTCGCGAACCAGGTGCGCGACGCGTCGATCGCGTTGTACGAGCGCGCCGCCGGATACGCCCTCACCAAGGGCATCATCATCGCCGACACGAAGTTCGAGTTCGGCCTGGACGACCAGGGCACGCTGACGCTGATGGACGAGGTGCTGACGCCCGACTCCTCGCGCTACTGGCCGGTTGAAGGCTACGTCGAGGGCAGCAACCCGCCCAGCTTCGACAAGCAGTTCGTGCGCGACTGGCTCGAGTCGGTGCGCATCGACGGCCAGCCCTGGAACAAGAAGGCGCCGGCCCCCGCAATGCCCGCCGAGGTGGGCGAGCGCACCGCGGCCAAGTACCGCGAAGCGTTCGATCGCCTGGCCGGCTGAGTTGAGCCCGCCTACCGCCTTGCTGCAGCAAATGTCCCGCCTGCTCGAACGACTCGACGCCCAGATCGCCCAGGCCGAGGAAGTCTTCGAGCGCGAATGCCTGAAGTCGCGCCGGGCCGCGGTACTGGCTCGCCACGGCCAGTTCTCCGAGGCCCGTTTCGCGCTCGCGGGCTTGCGTTCGCAAAGCCAGCGCCTGCGCAATCCGGTGCTCTCGGCCTGGGTCGCGTTCGTCGACGGCCTGATCGAGCACTGCGAGTCGCTCAATCCGACGGCGCGGGCGAAGTTCCAGCGCGCCTACGACCTGGCCTCCGCCGCCGGCGACGCCGAGCTGCATGCGCTGTGCGCCGCCTGGCTCGCGATGGCCGATTTCAACGCCAGCGACGTCGAGGCGACCGTGGCCCACGCCCAGGAGGCGCTGCGTGTCGCCCCCGTGGAAAGCCACGCCGCCCGTGCCCGTGCCGCGCTGGTCGTGGCCAGCGCCTGGCGCGTGGCCGGCGACGACGACCGCGCGATCCCCTGGTACAAGCGGGCGCGCCAGCACGCGGCGACCGAGGGCGACGTGTCGCTCGTGAGCGTGCTGCTGCACAACATGGCCGCGTTCCAGGCCGGACGCATCAGCCTGGAAGGCGCCTTCGAGCGCGCCGACCTGGCCGACGCGCAACGCGTGCTGCTCGAGGCCGAGTCCACCGGCAACTACGACGCCGGCGTCGGCAACGGCCAGTTGCTGGCCGAGGTGCCGCTGCTGCGCGCGCAATTGATGACCGTGCTGGGCCAGTACGACGCGGCCATCGCCCTGTTCGATTCGCAACTGCCGCGCGCGCGCGCCGAAGGCCAGGTGCACCGCGAGGCGCGCTTCCTGGCCGACGCGGTGTTCGCCGAGGTGAAGCTGGGCCGTCTCGACGAAGCCGTCAAGCGCCTGCGCGCCATCACGGCGGTGCTGCCGCTGATGACCGAGCACGACGACGTCGCCGCCACGCACGCGCGCCTGGCCGTGGCCACGCGCGCGCTGGGGCGTGACGCGCAGGCGGACGCGCACGCGACGCAGGCCGAGGCTGCGCTGGCGCTGCACCGCACCGAGCAGCGCCGCTGGGCAGCGGCCCTGGCGGCCGTGGATTTTTCGTAGGTTCCTGTCATCCTGCGCGC
>FTJN01002076.1_pt2 | contig 19169 bp, 21 predicted proteins | sample 1658361 | NCBI WGS metagenome assembly FTJN01 (sample SAMEA3914819, study PRJEB12502) | metagenome | biome: forest; material: soil | place: Canada | collected 2010-06-26 | depth 0.3 m
TCCGGGCCACCTCCCCCAGAGGGGGAGGATCTATCCGCGCCCAAATGCTCCCCCTCTGGGGGAGCTGTCGCGAAGCGACTGAGGGGGTTCTTCCTACCGTCCCGGCATCGTCCCCGGCCGGATATAGGCGATGGCGTGCGCCACGTAGTCCGGCTTGCCCAAGGCCACGCCCTTGTGGCGCAGGATGGCGTAGGCGGTCATCAGGTGGAAATAGAACTGGGCCAAGCTCCAGTCGCGCAGGAACTGCTCGCCGGTCATGTCGAAGACGATGCCGTTGGGCATGACCAGCTCGATCGCCCGCGTCTCGGCGTCGTCGAAGGCGGCTTCCGACGTCGCCTCCAGCAGCGCCAGGGTCTCGGCGATGCGGGCCTTGAGCGCCGGGAAGCTCGGTTCGACCTCGGCCCGGGTCGAAGGGTCCTGGCCCGTCAGCCGCGCCACGCCTTCGGCCGCCTGGCGGCAGGCGAACCCTACCTGGTCCGACAGCGGGAACATGTCCGGCGCCAGGCGGGCCTCGATCAGGTCGGCGGGCGCCAGGCCGTTGGCGGTGGCGAAGGCCTCGCCCTTGTCTAGCCAACCCGAGAGGTTGCGCAGCATCGCGGTGAAGGTCGGGACGGCCAGGGCGTGGAGGTTCATGGGGGCGTTTCCTTTTGCGGCGAGCATGGCGGGAGACGAGCAGGAAGGCCAGTCCACGAACGCCGCGCCACGTATTGGGGACACACGCATGCGTGTGTCCCCAGCCGCGCCTGAGTCCTTGGCGTATCGATCTCGGCCAGACCCTATCGCAGGCTCATCCGATAAGGGGATCCCACGATCATCAAGGTCACGAACATCGCAAGAACGCAGAGCGCGAGCGCCAGTCTCGTCAACCAGAACAGCGCCTGCAAAAGCCTGTCCTTGGTGCTGCCGAACAAGACCATTCTGGCATAGCCCCACCCCACATCGCGTCGGGACGCTCGTGGATCGAGACGATATCCCCTCTCGATATTGTCGATCCCGACGACCTGGGCGCGCCACAACGTCATGATCAAGACCGTGAAATAGAGCGCCCCGAGGACGCCCATGATGCCGTTCAACGGCAGTTTCACGATTTCAGCCAGCATCGCCACACTCATATCCACGCCCGAAACGGTGACGCTATCCTACCCGCCAAACCGCGCGAACGTCTCGGTGATCACCTGGCGCGTCACGTCCCACTCGACCAGCGCCAGCGCCTCGTCCAGCGATACGAATCGGGCCTCGGCCGCGTCGTCGCCGGCCACGGGTTCGCCGCTGATCCAGCGGGCGGCGTAGTCGATCATCACATAGTGCAGGGTGGTCTCGCCGGTCGTGCGCGAGGTGAACATTCCGTCGAGCACGTCGACCAGGCCCAGCAGTTCGGCCCTCACACCCGTCTCTTCCAGCAGCTCGCGCAGGGCGGCGACCTTGGTGGTCTCGCCCCATTCCAGGCGACCGCCGGGCAGGCTCCATTGGCCCTGTCTGGGCGGATTGCCCCGCTTGATCAGCAGGACCTGGTCGCCGCGCAAACAGACGACGCCGACGGTGGCGACGGGAACAGGGGGCACGGGCAGCGACTCGGAAGACATGGCCGCGTCAGATACGCCCGCCCCGCGCCCCGTCAAGGAAAGCCGTTCCGCAGATCCAGGCTGGAGCTGACCCCCACCTTTGTCAGGTCATGGCCCAACCATTCGTCGGCCGCCTTGCGTCCCCGCTCGCGCAGGTCGGTCAGGAAGCTCCATTCGGTGTCGAACTTGCTGCCCAGCGACAGGTCGGCCAGGGCCTTGTCGGCGGTGATGGCGTGCATCAGCATCCTGCGGTAGCGGCCCCGGGCGTTGTCCTTCAGCAGGCCCTCGTCCAGCAGCTTCTGCACGAAGCCGATGGCCCGCAGCTCGCTGGCCAGGGCGGCGTTGAAGGTGATCTCGTTCAGCCGGTCCATGATCTCGCCGGGGCTCTTGGGCGTATCCTCGCGGACGAACGGGTTGAGGGTCACCAGCAGGATGTCGTCGGGGGTGTCGTCGTAGAACAGCGGCCACAGGGGCGGGTTGGCCAGGAACCCGCCGTCCCAATAGGGCTCGCCGTCGATCTCGACCGCCTGGAACACCTGGGGCAGGCAGGCGCTGGCCATGATGTGGCGGGCGGTCAACTCGGTCTCGCGGAACACCTTGGACTTGCTGGTCCGCACCTCGGTGGCCGCGATGTAGAGCTTGATCGGCGAGCGCTCGCGCAGGGCCTTGAAGTCGATCTCGCCTTCCAGGGCGTCGTGCAGCGGGTTGAGGTTGAACGGGTTGAACTCGTAGGGGCTCATCGACAGGGCGAAGGTCTCGGCCATCCGCCAGCCGGGGGTGTTCTTGATCCAGTCGGTCCCGCCGGAGAAGGCGTTGGTCCAGATGCTGGTGTCGCCGAACACGTTGCGGCCGCCGTTGCGGTTGACCTGTTTCCAGAAGCGCTCCAGCCGGATCTTGGCCCCATCGCGGCCGCCGTCGATCAGGCCCTGGGCCAGGCAGACGGCGTTCATCGCCCCGGCCGAGGCGGCGGTCACCGCCTGGATCTCGATGTCGTCTTCCTCGAGCAGGCGATCCAGCACGCCCCACTCGAACGCCCCGTGCGAACCCCCGCCTTGCAAGGCGAGGCTGATGGGCTTGGGGCCGGTGGGCTTCTTCTTGAACGGACCGATGGGCATGCGGACTCCGATCATACGATCGGGGACATGCCCTTGGGCGTGTCCCCATCAAAAGGCGCCGCGTCTGGTCGTGGGGACACGCCCAAGGGCATGTCCCCGGCAGCAGTCGCTACTGCGCCGTCCAGCCGCCGTCGATGCTGAAGGCCGAGCCGTTGGCCGAGGCGCCGGCGTCGGAGACCAGATAGAGCAGCAGGCCGTTCAGTTGGTCGAAGGTAACGAACTGCTTGGTCGGCTGGGCGGCCAGGATCACGTCCTTCATCACCGCCTCTTCGGTAATGCCGCGGGCCTTGGCCTGGTCGACGATCTGGGCCTCGACCAGCGGGGTCTTCACGAAGCCCGGGCAGATGGCGTTGCAGGTGATGCCAAAGGTGGCCAGCTCCAGGGCCGCGGTCTTGGTCAGGCCTAGGATCCCGTGCTTGGCGGCGACATAGGCGCTCTTGAACGGTGAGGCGACCAGACCGTGGGCCGAGGCGATGTTGACGATCCGCCCGCGCCCCTGCTCCTTCATGATCGGGATCGCCGCGCGCGTGGCGTGGAAGGCCGACGACAGGTTGATGGCGATGATCAGGTCCCACTGGTCGATCGGGAAGTCCTCGATCGGCGCCACGTGCTGGACGCCGGCGTTGTTGACCAGGATGTCCAGCTCGCCGAACTCGGCCTTGGCGGCAGCCACCATCTCGGCGATCTGGCCGGGCTTGGTCATGTCGGCGCCGTTATAGAGCACCTCGACGCCGTGCTTTTCGGCCAGTTCGGCGCGGGTCTTCTCGATGGCGGTCATTTCGCCCAGACCATTGAGGACGATGTTGACGCCTTGGGCCGCCAGCGCGTCGGCCATGGCGTGGCCGATGCCGCTGGTCGAGCCGGTCACGATCGCGACCTGACCCTGCAAACCGAAATCCACGGCCATCGGCATCTCCCTGCGCTCAACGCCCTCATGCTGCAACGCAGCATATAGCTCGCTGTTGCGATGAGCGAGTGCTTATAAATTCATCGGTAGATGAAATCAGGGCTGGGGGCGAGCGAAAACCCAGTCGGCCGGCGTCGAGAGGTCGGCGCGGAACTTGTAGCCGTCCAGGTCGAAGCCCTTGAGGCCCTCGGCCTTGTCGATGCGATTGTCGACGGCGAAGCGGGCCATGCGGCCGCGGGCCTTCTTGGCGAAGAAGCCCAGCACCCGCAGTTCGTTGCCCTTCTCTTCCTTGAAGTGGCAGGTCACGACCGGCAGCTTCAGGGCCTTGGCGTCGACGGCCCCGAAATATTCCTGGCTAGCCAGGTTCACCAGGGTGGGGTCGGCGTGATCCTTGGCGGCGGCGTTCAGGGTCTTGGAGATGGTTTCGCCCCAGAAGTCGTAGAGGTTGGAGCCCTTCTTGGTCTTCAGCCGCGTGCCCATTTCCAGGCGATAGGCCTGCAGGGCGTCCAGCGGCCGCAGCACGCCATAGAGACCCGACAGGATGCGCAGGTGGTCCTGAGCCCAGTCCAGCGACGGCCGGTCCAGTTCGCGGGCGTTCAACCCGGCATAGACGTCGCCGTTGAAGGCGATCACGGCCTGGAGCCCCTCTTCGACGGCCGCGTCGAAATGCTGGAAGCGTTCGCGGTTCAGGGTCGCCAGCTTTTCGGAGATGTGCATCAGGCGGCGCAGGTCGGCGACCGTCAGCTTGCGCGTCACCTTGGCCAGCTCGGCGATCTGGGTCTTCAACTCGGGCGTGGTGAGCGGCAGCACCCGGTCGGGGGCGGTGAAGTCCAGCGACTTGGCGGGGGAGATGACCATCAGCATGGCCGTGCAGATAGAGGCTCGGAGCGGCCGAAGCTAGTGCGAGGCTGGACAATGGCGACTGCCGCCGCGATGTTGCCCGCCCTTTCGACGGACTGCTCCCATGCCCCAGACCCTAGGCCTCTTGGCCGCCCTGACGTCTCCCCTGGTGATGTTCGTCGGCCTGTTCCTGGTGCTGCGCACGCCAGGACTCAAGTGGCGCATCGCCTGGGCCGTGCTGTGCTTCATTGGGGTCGGGGCGTTCTGGATGCGAGCGTCGGATGGCCTGTGGGGCTTCGTGCCGGCGGCGATCAACATCCTGGGGACAGGCCAGCAGGCCGGCTTCTACAAGGCCTCGCTCCCCGTCGGCGCCCTGGTCTCGATCTTCATCTGCGTCAGCGTCCGCCGAGCCCGCCTGCAGGCGGCGCAACGGCGCGAGAACACCGAAGCCTAGAACAGCACGCGCGGGTTCATGATCCGCCCGGGGTCCAGCGCCGCGCGGACGGCGCGCAGGGCCTGCACCTCGACGGCGCTTTTGTAGCGCAGGGCTTCCACCGACTTCATCGCCCCCAGGCCATGCTCGGCGCTGATCGAGCCGTTCATGGACGCGACGATGTCGTGGACGATCCGCGCGCCCGTGTCGCGCAGGGCGTCGTGGGGATCATCGCTCGCGCCCTCGGCCCGCAGCACGTCGTAGTGGACATTGCCGTCGCCGACATGGCCGAACGCCACCACCCGCACGCCCGGCGACAGCTTTTCGACCGCCGCCGTGGCCTGGTCGATGAAGTCGGCGACCTTGGAGACCGGCACGGAGACGTCATGCTTCCAGGCCGCGCCCTCGGGCTTCTGGCCGCCGGACTGGTTCTCGCGCACCGCCCAGAAGGCGTGGGCCTGGGTTTCGGATTGGGCGACGGCGGCGTCCTGGATCAGACCGCTTTCCAGCGCGCCGGCCAGCAGCCGCTCCATGGCCGCCTCGGCGGCGCCGGGCTCGCCCGAGGCGGTCTCGATCAGCACGTACCAGGGATGGATGGCCTCCAGCGGCTCGCGCAGGCCGGGGATGTTCTTCAGGGCCAGGGCCACGCCCAGGCGGCTCATCAGCTCGAAGGCCTCGACGGCCCCGCCGGTCTCGTCCTTGGCCTTGGCCAGCAGGGCGATGGCCTGGTGCGGGGTCGCCACGGCGGCGATGGCCACGCAGCGCGAGGCCAGCAGCGGATAGAGCTTGAGGCTGGCGGCGGTGATGATCCCCAGCGTGCCCTCGGCCCCGATCAGCAGGTGCTTGAGGTCGTAGCCGGTATTGTCCTTGCGCAGCCGCTTGAGGCCGCTCCAGATCTCGCCATTGGGCAGCACCGCCTCGATCCCCAGGATCTGGTCTCGCATCACGCCGTAGCGCAGCACGGCCGTGCCGCCGGCGTTGGTCGAGGCCAGCCCCCCGATCGTGCACGAGCCCTCCGAGGCCAGGCTCAGCGGGAATCGGCGATTGACCGACAGGGCCACCTCGTGGGCCTTGGCCAAGGTGACGCCGGCCTCCAGCACCATCACGTCGTCGAAGCCGTCGACATCGCGCACGGTGGTCAGTTTCTCGGTCGACAGCAGGATCTCGCCCTGCGGGATCTGGCCGGCGACCAGGCCCGTATTGCCGCCCTGCGGGGTGATGGCCACGCCCTGCGCGGCGCAGATGCCGACCACGGCGGCGACCTCGGCGGTCGTACGTGGCAGGGCCAGCAGCGGGGTCTGGCCGCTCCACCGCCCGCGCCATTCCTTCAGCTTGGGCGCCAGGCGATCGGGATCCTGGCTCCAGCCGCCTTCACCGAGCACGGCCTTGAGCCGGGAGACGACATCTGCGGGAACGGGCTTGGTCATGGGCCCGGAGGATACGCTTCCGAGACCCGGCCTGTCAGTATATACTGAGGTCTATACGGAGACCGACATGGGCATCCTGATCAAGAACCCCGAGGCCGAGCGCGCGGTGCGCGAACTGGCCGACCTGACCGGCGAGACCCTGACCACCGCCATCGAGATCGCGGTGAAGGAGCGGCTGGAGGCCAAGCGCGCGGCGGCGCCGAAACACAAGCCGCGCAGCGTCGAAGAAATGGACGCGATCACCTGGAAATATCTGACGCCGGAAGCCCGCGCCGGGCTCATTCCGCCGATCACCAAGGCTGACTACGACGCGCTCAACGCCATCCCCGGCGTGGACGACGAATGAGGCTTGTCGTCGATAGCTCGGCCCTGGTCGCCATCGCCTTGCGCGAGCCGGACCGAGGCCCGCTCATCCAGGCCCTGGAAGCCGCCGACGAAATCCTGATCTCCCCCACGAACTACGTCGAGACGGGCGTGGTGCTGACCACGCACAAGCTGTTCACCTCACGCGCCGAGATCGACGCCTGGCTTGCCGCCTACCGCGTTCAGGTCGCGCGCGAACCCGCGATAGAGGCCGTTGCGCTCGACGCCTATCTCCAGTTCGGCAAAGGCCGTCATCCAGCTCGCCTGAACCTCGCCGACTGCTTCGCCTACGCCTTGGCTAAGACGCTAAACGCCCCGCTGCTCTACAAGGGCGACGACTTTCCGCTGACCGACGTGCGCTCGGCGCTGGACGCCTAGCCCGCCGCAGGATCCGGCAGGCCCCGCACGTCACGCCAGTATTCCTCGCGCACGTCGTCGTCGATCACCGGGGGATCGCCCGCGCCCTTGTAAAGGCGGTCGCCGCCGTCCTTGCGGGCCTTGGCGATCCAGAACACCTGGCCGGTCTGCTGATCGCTGAAATTGGCTTTCAGGCCCGAATTGCGCAGGGCCTCGAACGCCCGGCCCGCGTAGTAGAGCGTCTCGCCGGTCTTCGACAGCCGCACGCGTCCGATGCGCGCCGGCCCGTTCACGCCCTTGGACTTGTCCTCGATGTACATGATGCGAAATTTCATCGGCTTTATCCTATGAACCCGGCCGCGCGTCGCAGCCGGTCATTGATCGCTTCGCCAAGACCTTCGTCCGGGATCGGCGCGACGGCGATGCCGACGGGCTTTGTACGATCCGCGGCGCGCAGATACGAGAACAGGTTCGCGGCGGCCTGCGCCAGGTCGCCCGAGGGGCTGAGGTTGAACACGCCCTCCCCGACCGGCCAGGGTCCAAAGGCCAGGAACGCCTCGCCGGCCTCGGGCCCCGCCGCCTCGATCCGCACCGGGGCGTCGGGGGCGTAGTGCAGGGCCAGGCGGCCCGGCGAGCGCTTGGCGTCGTTGTCGGCTTCGGCGAGCGGACCAACCACAGCCTCCAGCTGGCCGCGAGTCACGGCGCCGGGGCGCAGCAGGCGGACGGGACCGTCGAGCACGGCGACGACGGTGGATTCCAGGCCCACTTCGCAAGGCCCGCCGTCGAGGGCGGCGGCGGTCGCCTCACCGGTCTCGGCGAAGGCGTCGGCGAAGGTGGTCGGGCTGGGCCGGCCCGAGCGGTTGGCCGAGGGGGCGACCACCGGCCCGCCGAACGCCGCCAGCACGGCGCGCGACAGCGGATGGCCGGGCACGCGGATGGCCACGGTGTCGAGCCCCGCCCGGGCGAGGTCGCAGACGGCGGCCGTGTCGCGGATCGGCGCGACGATGGTCAGCGGGCCGGGCCAGAAGGCGGCGGCCAAGGCGGTCGCGCGCGCGTCGAAGGCGGCGATGCGGGCGGCCGTCGCCACGTCGTGGACGTGAGCGATCAGCGGGTTGAAGCGCGGCCGGCCCTTGGCCTCGAAGATCGCGGCCACGGCGGCCGGATTGGCGGCATCGGCGCCCAGGCCATAGACCGTCTCGGTGGGCAGCAGCACGAGGCCGCCGCCCGCCAGGGCCTTGGCGGCGGCGTCTATTTCTTCTTGGCGGTGATGGCGAAGCTGACCTTCACCTTCGCTCCGATCTGATCCGTAGACGCCCATTCACCCTGTCCAACCCCGAACGCCGTCCGGTCGAGGGTGGTTACACCGCGCGCCGTGGCCGTGTCGCCGTCGATCTTCAAGCTGAACGGCAGGCTGAGCGGCTTCTTGACGCCGCGCAGGTCCAGCGTGCCGTCGGCGACGAACTTGCCCTCGCCGGTCTTGCGGAACTTGCTGGCCGTGAAGGTCGCCTTAGGGTGGCTGGCCGTGTCGAAGAAATCCCCGCTGGGCAGGCTGGAGTCGCGCTGGTCATCGCCGGTGGCGGCCGAGCTCATGTCGATGCTGACCGTGAGCTTGGAGCGATCCAGGGCGTCGGGCGAGAACAGGATGTCGGCGGTCCAGCGCTTGAACTGGCCGTCGATCGCATCGCCGGCCCAGGTGGCCGAGAAGCCGAGCGTCGAGCTCTTGGCGACGGTCCAGGCGACGGGGTCCTTCAGGGTCTTGTCCGGCTCGACCGGCGCGGCGGCTTCGGCGGCTGGCGTGGCCGCCGTCGCCTCGGAGGGCGCGGTCGGAGAGGCTGGAGCAGCGGCGGGCGCCTGAGCAATAGGCGCTTCGACTGGCGCGGCAGGCGCGGGGGCGGCGTGCTTGATCGTCGGCTTGTAGAGATAGCCCGCCGCGATCACGGCGATCAGGCCGGCGGCGGCCAGCCAGGCGCGCGGCTCCTTGAAGCCCGGCTTGGCGCCCGGCGCCATGTGGCTCAGCACTTCGTCGCGGTCGAGGATCTGGTGCTTGGCCACCGCGCCCAGGTGAAGCAGCAGCAGCAGGTAGGTCGTCTTGACCAGCAGGCCGTGGCCCAGTTCGCCGGCCTGATGCCAGGCGTGCTTGGGGCCGGCCGCCAGTTCGGGCAGGAACGGCAGGTGCGGCCAGGGGATCGCGCCATAGAGCACGGTCGGGATGGTCAGCTTGCTGGTCGAGACGATGATCCAGCCGGTCACCGGCAGGCCGATCATGATCACGTAGAAGGCCACGTGGACGACCTGCGAGGCGATGGTCTCCCAGCGCGGCTGGCCCGCCGGATGCGGCGGCGGACGGTGGGTCAGCCGCCAGGCCAAGCGACCCAGGCTGAGCAGCAGGATGGTGATGCCGATCGACTTGTGCAGTTGGAAGATGGCGTAGGTGGTCGCGCCCTTGGGCCCGTCGCCCATCCGCCAGCCCAGGATGATCTGGAAGAGGATGGCGGCGGCGATCAGCCAGTGCAGGATGATCGCCACGGTCGTGTAGCGCTTGCGCGAAGGACCCGCCGCCGAGGCGGTCTCGTTGGATGTCTCGGCGGTCATGGTCGTCCTCGTCTCAACTCTCGTGCACCGGGCACACCCGTCCGGTGGGGCCGCCCTCGTCCTTCGACAAGCTCAGGATGAGGGCTATTGTTGGCGCGGTTCCAGTAGAAATCCTCATCCTGAGCTTGTCGAAGGACGAGGATTTCGGACCAAGGCCGCCTCCCACCAAAACCCTACTTCTTCGGATTGAACTCGGCTTCGATCTCCAGGTCCACGTCGTCGCCGACCAGGCCCTTCAGGTGGGTGAAGCCGAAGTCCGAGCGCTTGATCGTGCCGGTGGCCGAGAAGCCCATGATCTGCGAGCCGAACGGGGTCTTGGCGTAGCCGTTGTACTTGACGTCCAGCGTGACCGGCTTGGTCACGCCGCGGAAGGTCAGGTCGCCCGTCAGCTTGCCCGGCTCGACCTTGGTCGAGACGAAGGTGATCTTCGGAAACTGGCCGGCGTTGAAGAACTTCGGATCCGTGCCGATTTCCTTGTTGAAGTCCGGCAGGCCGGTGTCGACGGCGGCGGCGTCGATGGTGATCGACACCTTGGTGTCGAGCGGCTTGGCCGGGTTGTAGTCGTACGAACCGTCGATGGCTTCGCGGGCGAAGCGGAAGGTGTAGTGCGAGGTGCCGAAGTGCGTGACCTTCATCTCAAGGCTGGCGTGCTTCTTGTCGATCGTCCAGGCGCCGGCCGGGGCCTGGGCCGGATCGGTGGCGGTCGCCTGGGCGGAAGCGACGGCGGGAAGGGCCGCCGGAGCGAGCAGGAGGGCGCCGGCCAGAAGGGCTGAGGCGATACGGCGGTTCATGGGGAGTCTCCAAAAACTGTAATAGCAATAGTTGCTGAACCCCCAACTTAGGAAGCTTGGCCCGCCGATGAAGGGAGGGCGTTTCACGAAGCCGTGATCAGCGCCGCTTTGCAGGACCCGCCGCAGCATCTAAACGAAGTTCACCTAAATCGCCGCCAGATCGGACCCGTCCCCATGACCTTCCGCGCGCCCGTCCGCGACCTCGCCTTCGCCCTGAAGCACGTGGCCGGTTTCGATCGCCTGGCGACCGCCTTCCCCGAGGCCGACGCCGATACGGTCCAGGCCGTGCTCGAAGCGGCCGGGGTGTTCGCCAGCGAGGTCCTGGCCCCGATCAACCGGGCCGGCGACCTGGTCGGCGCCAAACTCGAGAACGGCGTGGTGCGCACCGCGCCCGGCTTCGCCGACGCCTATCGCCAGTTCGCGCAGGACGGTTGGACCAGCCTGGCGGCGGCGCCCGAGCATGGCGGCCAGGGCCTGCCCAAGACCCTGGAGATCGCGGTGCTGGAAATGGTCCAGGCCGCCAACATGGCGTTCGGCCTGTGCCCGATGCTGAGCCTGGGGGCCATCGAGGCGCTCGACCACCACGGCACCGAGCGCCAGAAGAGCCTCTACCTGCCCAGGCTGGTCTCGGGCGAGTGGACCGGCACCATGAACCTGACCGAGCCCCAGGCCGGCTCGGACCTGGGCGCCCTGACCACCATGGCCACGCCCGACGGGAACGGCGGCTACACGATCTCGGGCCAGAAGATCTTCATCACCTGGGGCGACCACGACGCCGCTGACAATATCCTGCATCTGGTGCTGGCCCGCACGCCCGACGCCCCTCCCGGCGTCAAGGGCATCTCGCTGTTCCTGGCCCCCAAGGTGATGGTCAACGACGCCGGCGCGCTGGGCGTGGCCAACGATCTGCGCGTGGGCGGGCTGGAACACAAGCTGGGCATCCACGGCTCGCCCACCTGCGTGATGCTGTACGAGGGCGCCAAGGCCGAGTTGGTCGGTCAGCTGGGCTCGGGCCTGGCCCACATGTTCACGATGATGAACGCCGCCCGCCTGCAGGTCGGCGCCCAGGGCGTGGCCATCGCCGAGCGCGCCTACCAACAGGCTCTGGACTTTTCGCTGGAGCGTACGCAAGGCCGCTCGGCCTGGACCGGCGCCTACCCCTCGCGGCTCTATGACCACCCCGACATCCGCAAGACCCTGGTCTTGATGAAGGCCAGGATCGAGGCGGCGCGCGGGATCTGCCTGTCGACCGCCGTGGCCGCCGATCTATCGACCCACGCCGCGACGGAAGCCGACCGCGCCACAGCCAAGCTGCGCGAGGAGCTGCTGACCCCGATCGCCAAGGCCTGGTCCACCGACATCGGCGTCGAGGTCGCCTCGCAAGGCGTGCAGATCCACGGCGGCATGGGCTTCATCGAGGAGACCGGCGCGGCCCAGCACTACCGCGACGCCCGCATCACCCCGATCTACGAGGGCGCCAACGGCATCCAGGCCATCGACCTGATCGGCCGCAAGCTGATGCTGGGCGAAGGCCAGGCGATCGGCGACCTGATGGACGACATGCGCGACACGCTGGAGCTGCTGCGAACCGCCGGCGACGATCTGGCCGGTTTCGCCCTGCGCTTCGACGCGGCCCTGAACGCGGCCAGTTCCGCCACCGCCTGGCTGATCGAGCGCCGGGCCCGGGCCATGCCGGACGCCCTGTCGGGGGCCACGGCCTATCTGAAGCTTTTGGGCGACACGGTGGGGGGCTGGATGTTGGCCAAGGGCGCCCTGGCCGAGCCGGTGGGCCTGCGGTTGGCGCTGGCGCGGGTCTATGCGGAGAACGTGCTGGCCACCGTGCCGGGGCAGGTGGCGGCGGTGACGGGTGGGGCGACGGATTTGGAAGCGGTGACGGCGGAGATGCTCGGCGCACACTGACTTGCCCCCACCTGGCGGCTTCGCCGCCTGTCGCGGCGAGGGGGCGGAGGACGGAAGCCCGGCGCCCTCTTCCCCCTCTGGGGGAAGACGATCGCGAAGCGATCCGTAGGGGGCAAGTGTTCGGTGCAAAGAAAAAGGCGGTGGATCACTCCACCGCCTTTTGCATGTCTTGAAGCCGTAAATCCCTACAGCTGACCCAGCATGTAGTCCGCCGACGACACCTTGAATTCCCCGCCCTCTTCGACGTTCAGCGTCTGAACCACGCCGTCCTTGGCGATCAGCGAGTAGCGCTGCGAGCGCAGGCCCATGCCGAACTTGGAGCCATCGAACTCCAGGCCGATGGCGCGGGTGAAGTCGCCGTTGCCGTCGGCCAGCAGGACCACCTCGTCGGTGATGCCCTGGTCGGCGCCCCAGGCCTTCATCACGAACAGGTCGTTGACCGAGACGCAGGCGATGACGTCGACGCCCTTGGCCTTGAAGTCGGCGGCGTGGTCCTTGAAGCCCGGCAGGTGCTTGGCCGAGCAGGTGGGGGTGAAGGCGCCGGGGACGGCGAACAGGGCGACGGTCTTGCCCTTGAACAGGTCGTCGGTGGTGACCGGGGCGGGGCCCTCGGCGGTGCTGGTCATGAAAGTGGCCGAAGGAAGCGTGTCGCCAACCTTGATCGCCATGTGCGGTTTCCTGTTCGTTTCTGTTCGTTGAGAGCGCGCACAGCAGATAAAGCCGCCGAGGCCGATCGCCAAGGGAAGGTTGGACTTGAAACCGTCGCGTTCCGACCCGATCCTCTGAATATGGACTCAGTGCGCACAGACCACGGAGCAAGCTTCCTCGCCGGACAGATGCTGGTGGCCATGCCCGGCATCGAGGATCCGCGCTTCGAGCGCGCCGTGCTCTATCTGTGCGCCCACGACGCCGAGCAGGCCATGGGCCTGGCGGTCAACCGTCCGGTCGAGGGCCTGACCCTGTTCGAGCTGCTGGGCAATCTGGGCGTCGCCCCCGAGATCGAGGCCGGCGGCGACCTGGTGATGCTGGGCGGACCGGTCGAGCGCGAGCGCGGCTTCGTGCTGCACACCGATGACTACACCTCGCCCGACTCCACGGTGGCCGTGGCCGACGGCCTGGCCCTGACCGTCACCCGCGACGCCCTGGACGCCCTGGGCAGCAAGATCCGCCGCCCCCGCCACGCCATCCTGGCCCTGGGCTATTCCGGCTGGGGTCCCGGCCAGCTGGAGCAGGAGCTGCGCGACAATGTCTGGCTGATCTGCGACGCCGACGAGGCCCTGCTGTTTGGCGACGACCACGACAACAAGTGGACCATGGCCCTGGCCAAGATCGGCATCACCGCCGATCACCTCTCGGCCCAGGCGGGGCGGGCCTAGGCGGGCGCTCGAAACGCCGTAGCGATTTCGGCCCCCTCACCGTTGTCATCCCGGAAAGCGCGCAGCGCTTGTCCGGGACCCAGGTGCGCCGCAAGCCGCCAGCCCAGTCCCCTGGGTCCCGGACAGCCTCTGCGAGGCTTCCGGGATGACAACTGTTTTGCCTCGGGCATCGATCTTAAAGATCAAGGCCAAGCCTATCTCCACCGTTTGATCACACATCTCGTGAAACCCAGCAATACTCCTGGCCGACCACTAACGTCTTCGCCCTACACATATCGGGAAACACCAAGTCGAAACCCGGTACTTCACCGGATAATCCCGCCCACCGCCGGCGGATATATTCGCAATGGTCACGCTGTTGCTTTCCAAGCCGCCTCCAGGGGGAGGAGGAGAACCGGCTCGCTCGCGCAGGCGGACGTGTGGTCTCAGGGCAAGTGGCATGGCCTACCTGCGTTTCTCCCCATCGCCCCCCGGGGACGGGGCCAACGACAACTGGACGGCCCGGCGGAACCACGAGTCGGGCCGCAAGCCCACGCCCGAGACCTGGGGCCAGCGCCGCTACGGGGCCATGCCGCCCCGTCGCCGCCGGCGGGGCGGACATCTGCCGCTGGGGCTGATCGCCATCCCGATGGGCGTCTGGGGTCTGTGGCTGCTGCTGGGAACCCCGACCCCACCGGAGCGGCCCGACGGCCCGCCGGTCGCCCGCCCCCTGGTCTTCCAGGTCCCGCCGCCGGGACTGTCCGTCGTGGTCAGTCCCGAGCCGCCGCCGTCGAACCATCCCGAGACCTGGGGCGCCCTGCCCACCGCCGTCGGTGGTCCGGTGGTCGCCACGCCCCTGGCCGACCCCTCGCCGCCCGCGGTCGACACCGCCGGCTGCCGCGACGCCCCCACCCTGGCCGCCCAGATGACTTGCATCGACCCTGTTCTGGGCGAGGCCGAGCGGCGGATGGCGGCGGCCTATGACGCGGTGCTGGCGGCGGGGGTCTCGCCCCCCGCCCTGGGCCGCTCCCAGGCTCGCTGGCTGGCGACGCGCGACGAGGCGGCGGGGTCCTCGCCCGAGGACCTGCTGGCCGCCTATCAACAACGGGAAGCTCAGCTGCGGGGTTTCGCGGCCGCGCTGGAGCGACGGGCGGCGTCGGTGGGGCTAGATCAGCCCCGCGCCTTCACCGGCGCCGCGCCGTCGACATAGGCCTCGTTCAGATAGACCTCGGCCTCCTGCGGCGACAGGGCGGGCGCGTAGCCGAAGCCCTGGCCGTAGTCGCAGCCCAGGGCCTGCAGGGCCCGGGCCATCTCGGCGTTCTCGACGCCTTCGGCCACCACTTCCAGTTCCAGGTCCTGGCCCAGCTTGACCACCGAGCGGACGATCTTGGCCGAGCCGGCGTTGCTGCCCATGGTCCGCACGAAATAGCGGTCGATCTTCAGCGTGTCGAACGGCAGGCGGGTCAGATATTGCAGCGACGAGAAGCCGGTGCCGAAGTCGTCCAGGGCCAGGCCGGCGCCGGCCTCGCGCAGGGTGCCCAGGATCACGGCGGCCCGTTCGGGATCGCGCATGATGTCGCTCTCGGTGACTTCCAGCTTCAGCGCGCCGCGCGGCAGGTTGTTTTCCTTCAGCACCTGGCGGACATCCTGGACCAGGCCCGGGCGATCGATCTCGCCGGTCGACAGGTTGACGCTGACGGTCAGGGCGCCGACGGCCGGGTGGGTGTCGCGCCACTTGGCCAGCTGCCGGGCCGAGGTGCGCATCATGTGCTCGCCCAGCTCGCTCATCAGGCCCATCTCCTCCACCAGCGGGAGGAACTCGTCGGGCGGCAGCATGCCGCGCCGCGGATGGATCCAGCGGGCCAGGGCCTCGAAGCCCGACAGGGCGCCGGTCGACAGGCGCACCACGGGCTGGAAATAGGGTCGGATCTCGCCGCGGGCGATGGCGCCGCGCAGGTCGGCCTCGAGCGCTAGGCGCGACAGGCCGTCGGTCTCCATCGAGCGGCCATAGGCGGCGGCCCCGCCGCGTCCGCCGGCCCCGGCGGCCTCGACGGCCAGTTCGGCGCGGCGCAGCAGCTCGGCGGCTTCCGGCGCGTCCTCGCCGCCCTCGGCCGAGACGGCGCCAATCGACAGGGTGGGATGGATGTCGAAGCCGGCCACCCGCAGGGGCTGCTCCAAGGCGGTGCGCAGCAGCTCGGCGGGCTCGAAGCCGGCCGGGTCGCACAGCACCGCGAATTCGTCCTCGCCGATCCGGCCCAAGATGGCCTCGGACGGGAAGGCGGCGGCCAGACGCGAGCCGAGAGCGGCCAGCACCAGGTCGGCGCGCTCGTGGCCCAGGGCCTCGTTCAGGCGGCGCAGGCGGTCGACGTCGGCGACCACCAGCTCGTGCATGCCGGTCTTGGCCAGGCGCTCGCGGGCCTGGGCGATGAAGCTCTTGCGGTCCAGCAGACCGGTCAGGCTGTCGCGCTCGGAGGCCGCGAACTTGATCTCGGGAGCGGCGACGCCGGCGGCGCGCACGCCGTCCTCCAGCCACACGCCGCGCCAGATGCAGGTCTCGCCGCCGCGCATGCGGAGGCGCGCGACGATCTCGCTGCCCGGTTCACGAACCTTGAGAATGTCTTCGGCCTGGGCGCGGTCCTGCGGCAGGGTCAGGGCGCGGAAGGCGGCCGACGAGCAGTCCGGGGCCAGCGGCCCCATGCCCAGAGTCCGCGCCGCGCCGTTGACCCGCAGGCGGTCGATCTCGGGCTCCCAGAGCCACAGCGCGACTTCGGCGGCGCCCAAGGCCTCGAGCGTGGCCGTGGCGTCCCATACGCGTCGCTGACTGATCTTAAACGACATGCCCTGATCCCACGCCCGAAGGCGCCCTGTCCGGGCTTCGCGCTCAACTCGGCGCGATCATCCCGAACAGACGATGATCTCGCCATTCGCCGTTAATTTTCAGATAAGCGGGCGCATATCCCTCCTCCAGGAAGCCCGATTTCAGCAGAACGGCGGCCGAGGGACCGTTCTCGGGCATGCAGGCCGCCTCCAGCCGATGCAGGGCCAGCTCGCCGAACGCGAAGTCGATCGCCGCCCGCACGCCGTCCCGCATATAGCCCTGACGGGCATGGGATTGCCCGATCCAGTAGCCGATCACGGCCGTTTGGGCCACGCCGCGCCGGATATGGAACAGGCGCACCCCGCCGATCAGCGCCCCGTCGTCGCGGCGGAACATGAAGAACGGATAGGCCTCGCCCAGCTCCAGCTCGCGGGCGTAGGCGTTGAGCCGCGCGCGATAGGCCGGCCGCGTCAAATCGTCCTCCGGCCAGCTGGGCTCCCACGGCTGGAGGAACGCCGCCGACTGGGCGCGCAGCTCGGCCCACGGTTTGTAGTCCGACAATCGCGGCAGGCGCAGGAAGACCTTGCCGGCCTCGAGACGCGGGCCGGGATCGGTCTGGAAGAGGCGAAGAAAGGCGGACAAGCAAGAACCCTGAAAAGAGGCCGCACCTTCGAGCGAGGCGGGCCTCTAGGCAAGAGGGCTTTCCGCCTTGTCGAGCAGAAGGCCGCGCCAGGGCGGGCGCGGCCTATTTGACCTGGGGATTGAAGATCAGCTGGCCGTAGCGTGGCCAGATCTGCGGCCCGTCCTGATTGGGAATGACCACGATGTAACGGCCGGTCGCCTTGGTGTTGTCGTAGCGCGCCACGAGCTTGGCCTCCCCGCCCGGAACCGGCAGGGCGAAGTTGATCGCGCCGGCGCTGTCGGCCGTCCACCTGCCATTGATGACGTCGTTGCCTCTCTCCAGCGAGACCCAGCCGCTGGGCGTGAACCGCAGGATCGACGTCTTCTGGTCCGACTGCACCCAGGCGCCCAGGACATTGGTCTCCGCCGAGGCTTGGGCGACTGTCTTCTTGTTGATGATGATCTTCGGCCTCCCGCCGACGCCGGTCGAGGTCGCCGTCGATCCGATCCGAATGGGCGGCCGACCTTCCGAAGGCATCGGCGGCGGCGGAGTCTCCGCCTTTTTTCCCGGAATTCTGATCAGAACCGGCGTTCTCGGCCGGACCACGGCGGGACTGGATGGCGTGTCCGGAGCGGGTTCGCCCGTGGTCGTGGTCGCGGTCGTGGGCTGCCCCTCTTGGACCGGCGGGGCCTCGTCCGTCGGCGGCGTCGCGGTCGTCGGCGTTGTCGCCGTCGTCGGCGTCTCGGGCTTGGGCGGAGGCGGCTTGGGCTCGTCCTTTTTATGGCAGCCGGCCAGCGCCAGCACGGCCAAACTCGCGGCGGCCCATCTCGTGGTCATGGAGTCCCTCCTCTGCAAAAGGAGGCCGCCCCCAACGGCCTTTGGACGGCATTCAAGCCCGGACGGGAGGCGAGTACAAGCAAAGATTGCAGAGGTGCACTTTTTGGATGAGTCACCCTTTGCGATGGCGACGAAGTTATCCACAGGGCTTTTGTAAGATGCTCCCCCCTCTGGGGGAGCTGTCGCGGAGCGACTGAGGGGGTCTTGCTGCCTAAGCCGCGCCACCCCCTCCGGCCCTCTGGGCCACCTCCCCCAGAGGGCAGGGGAATCGCATATGGATTTTTGGCCCGAATGGGATTCTGAGGGTGTCTCCTTTGTGAGGAGGAGACCTTCCGATGGAGACGTTCAGGACGTGCTTTTCGGCGGTGGAGGATCCCCGGGCCGGTAACAGGCGCCATGATCTTCTGGAGCTGATGTTCGTGGCTCTGGCGGCGGTGCTGTGCGGCGCGGAAGATTGCACGGACATGGCCGCCTTCGCGCGGGCCAAGCTGGCTTTTCTGCGCCAAGTGGTGAAGCTCGAACACGGCCCACCCAGCCACGACACCTTCAGCCGGGTGTTTCGCCTGTTGGCCCCCGAACCGTTCGAGGCGGCCTTCGCCGCGTTCACCGCCACCTTCTCCGGGACGCTGAAGGGGGTGGTGGCGATCGACGGCAAGGCCTTGCGCGGGGCCTATGAGCGCGGCTGCAAGAGCTCGCCCCTGCACCTGGTCAATGTCTGGGCCGCCGAGGCCCGGCTGGTCATCGGCCAACGTCTGGCCCCGGGCCGCAACGAGGTGCTGGGCGCCCAGCAGGCCTTGGCCCTGCTGCGACTGGAGGGCTGCATCGTCACCGCCGACGCCCTGCATTGCCGGGCCGACACCGCCCAGGCCATCCTCGATACCGGCGCTGACTACGTCCTGGCCTTGAAGGCCAATCAGCCGACCCTGCTGGCCAAGGCCCAGGCCCTGATCGCGGCCGCCGATCCGGACAAGGAGGCCATCGCGGGGCCGGCCAAGGCTCACGACCGCGTCGAGGGCCGGGCCGCCCTGGTGGTGGTGGCTAACGACATCCACTTCCCGGGCCTGGCCGCCGTCGCCCGCGTCGAAACCCACTGCAAGCGGGCCGGCGACCCCGAACCGGTCATCGTCCGCTTCTTCCTGCTGTCCACGCCTCTGTCGTCCGAACGCATGCTCCAGGTCGCTCAGACCCACTGGACCATCGAGAACCAACTGCACTGGGTGCTCGACGTGG
>FTJN01893379.1_pt1 | contig 19141 bp, 9 predicted proteins | sample 1658361 | NCBI WGS metagenome assembly FTJN01 (sample SAMEA3914819, study PRJEB12502) | metagenome | biome: forest; material: soil | place: Canada | collected 2010-06-26 | depth 0.3 m
CGCTGGTGGCGCTGGCGGCGATGGTGCCAGTCACGCTGCTCGATCCCTGGGCGTTGCTGCAGCCGGGGTTCTGGTTGTCGTTCGCGGCGGTGGGCTTGCTGATGATGTCGGAGCCGGCGCGGCGGGTCGCGGGCGGCGGCGCCCCGGCGCGCGGGCGCATGGAGGCGGACGCGCCCGCGGGAGACGGCGCCGTCGCGCGAGTCGCGCCGGCATCGCACGCGGACGCGGGCGTGAGCGCGAGAAGATCCCCGGCGCTGAACACGACGGCCTGCGAGTCATCACGGGACGCCGTCGAAAGGCGAGACCGCGGCCGGGACGAAGACCGGGATCCCCGCCGGGTGCCGCCATCGCTGTCGATGCGCCCGTCCGCGGCCGCCACCGCCGCCGGCGTCCACCGCCTGCTCGACGCTTTCCGCAAAGTCACAAGAGGCCTCGGCGGCGAGCTCCGCGGCGGCCTGCGCGCGCAGGCCGTCGCCAGCATCGGCCTCGCGCCGCTGACGCTCGTCGCGTTCCAGCAGGTCTCGCTGGCGGGCCTCGTGGCCAACCTGGTGGCCGAGCCCTGGGTCACGCTGGTGGTCACGCCGCTGACCCTGCTGGGCGTCGTGCTGCCGCCTCTGTGGAACGTGGCCGCGTTCGCGTTGAAGCCCTTGCTGGCGTTCCTGGCGTGGCTGGCGCGCTGGCCGCTGGCGAGCGTGCACGTGGCCACGGCGCCCGATTGGGCCCTGGCCACCGGGCTGGCCGGCGGCGCGGTGCTGATGCTGCCGCTGCCCTGGCGCGTGCGGCTCCTGGGCGCGCCGATGCTGCTGCCGCTGCTGTGGCCGTTCGTCGCGCGGCCGGGCACCGGGCGCTTCGAGCTGGTGGTGGCAGACGTCGGCCAGGGCACGGCGGTGCTGGTGCGCACGCGCGCGCACCTGCTGCTGTTCGACACCGGACCGCGCTTCGGCGAGGACAACGACGCCGGCCGGCGCATGCTGCTGCCTCTGATGCAGGCGCGCGGCGAGCCGCGCGTGGACGTGCTGATGTTGAGCCATGCCGATGCCGACCACGTCGGCGGCGCCCAGTCCATCATCGATCGCATGCCGGTGGCCGCCTTGCGCAGCTCGCTGGCGCCGGGCAACCCGCTGCGCACCAACCCGTTGCCGCACACCGCCTGCGAGGCCGACCAGGGCTGGGCCTGGGACGGTGTTCGCTTCGCGATCCTCCATCCGGTGGCCGGCGACTACCGCCCGGGGGCGAAAACCAACGCCCTGAGCTGCGTCCTGCGCATCGTCGGGGCCGACGGCGCCAGCGCGTTGCTGACGGGCGATGTCGAGGCGCCCGGCGAGGCGCGGCTCGTCGCCCGCGCGCGCGACCGCCCCGCCGACCCGGCCGTCCGCTTGCGCAGCGACATCCTGGTCGTGCCGCACCACGGCAGCCACACGTCATCGACCGACGCCTTCCTGGACGCGGTGCGTCCGCAGGTGGCGGTGATCCAGGTCGGCTACCGCAGCCGCTACGGACATCCCGCGCCCGACGTCGTGGCCCGCTACGCCGCGCATGGCATTCCCGTCGTGCGCAGCGACCATTGCGGCGCCTGGCTGTGGGCCGATGGCCAGGCCCGCTGCGCCCGGACGCTCCGGCGGCGGTACTGGCAATGGCAGGGCGCAGCCGAGCCGCTGACGCCGGCCTGGCCTGGCCTGGCCGGCCAACCCGGCCAATCCGGCCAACCCGGCCCGCCCGGCCAAGTCGGCCAGCCCGGCCAGCCCGGCCAGCCCGGCCAGCCCGGCCAGGTTGGCCAGGTTGGCCAGACAGGCCGAACAGGCCAAACAAGCCAAACAAGCCAGACAGGCCAGACAGGCCAGACAGGCGGACTCCGCCAAAGCGCCGCGCTGCCCGATCCTTGAGCACCTTGAGCCCCGCCCCCCCGACCCCGCCCGGCCGACCCGACCGGCGGGGCCTCGCGGGCTGGCGCGTGCTCGCGCGTGTCCGGGGCGCGCGGCCTCGCGCCGGTGCGGCGGGCGGCATGGCAGGCTCAAGTTGGTGCGCGACGTTGCCGCAATCGCAGCCCGCATTGCACGCTCGCGGTGCGTCGTCGATACTGGGGCCGGCAGGGAGCCTCTCGATGCTGCGCTGCCGGTGCCTTTTCGCGGCCCTGCGGCCCGGGGCGGTTACCGGACGGCGCTGGATCGGATGTTGCTATGCATTCACACGGATCGCCGCGCGGCGCGGCGCCGCACCAGGGAGCTCGGTGTCGTGAGTTGGAAATTCGTTGAGGAATTCCCTTCAAGACGTCCGCATCCGTCGTTGCGCCCGCTCGCGCGGCATCCAGCCGCGTGTCGCGGTCGCGCCTAGTCTGCGAACGTCTTGAAGGGAATTCGGCACCGCTACCTCTTCGCTCGACACCCACTCAACGAATTTCCAACTCACGACACAGCTCGCCATGAATTTGCCTTTCGATGAGATGCACGCCGCGGGCAACGCGGTGCGTGAGCATTACAAGGACTACGCGCAGTGGTTGGCACGCCAGCCGGCCGAACTGATGCGCGATCGTCGAAACGAGGCCGAGCTGATCTTCCGCCGGGTCGGCATCACGTTCGCGGTCTACGGCGACAAGGATTCCGGCGAAGGCACCGAGCGCCTGATCCCGTTCGACCAGATCCCCCGCGTGATCCCGTCGCACGAATGGCGCGACATGGAGAAGGGCCTGCGCCAGCGCGTGATGGCGCTCAACCGGTTCATCCACGACGTCTATCACGACCAGGAGATCCTGAAGGCCGGCATCGTGCCGCGCGACCAGGTGGTCGACAACGCCCAGTTCCGGCCCGAGATGATCGGCGTCAACGTGCCCGGCGACGTCTACTCGCACATCTGCGGCGTCGACATCGTGCGCGCCGGCAACGCCGACGGCTCCGGCAGCTACTACGTGCTGGAGGACAACCTGCGCGTGCCCAGCGGCGTGTCCTACATGCTCGAGAACCGCAAGATGATGATGCGGCTCTTCCCCGAGCTGTTCTCGATGCACGCGGTGGCCCCGGTGGCGCACTACCCCGACCTGCTCCTCGAGACGCTGCGCAGCGTCGCCCCCGGCGGCAGCAACGACCCGACGGTCGTGGTGCTGACGCCGGGCATGTACAACTCGGCCTACTTCGAGCACGCCTTCCTGGCGCAGCAGATGGGCGTCGAGCTGGTCGAGGGCCAGGACCTGTTCGTCAAGGACGACTTCGTCTACATGCGCACCACGCAGGGCCCGAAGCGCGTCGACGTCATCTACCGCCGACTCGACGACGACTTCATGGACCCGGAGGTCTTCCGCAAGGATTCCACGCTGGGCTGCGCCGGACTGCTGCGCGCCTACAAGGCCGGCAACGTGACGCTGTCCAACGCCATCGGCACGGGCGTGGGCGACGACAAGTCGATCTACCCGTACGTGCCCAAGATGATCGAGTTCTACCTCGGCGAGAAGCCGATCCTGAACAACGTCCCCACGTACCAGTGCCGCGATCCCAAGGACCTGTCGTACGTGCTGGCCAACCTGGCCGAACTGGTCGTCAAGGAGGTCCACGGCGCGGGCGGCTACGGCATGCTGGTGGGGCCGGCGGCCAGCAAGGCCGAGGTCGAGGCCTTCCGCGCGCAGCTGGTCGCCAACCCGACCAACTACATCGCGCAACCCACGCTGAGCCTGTCCACCTGTCCCACGTACGTCGAGTCGGGCGTCGCGCCGCGCCACATCGACCTGCGCCCCTACGTGCTGTCCGGCAAGGAGGTGCAGATGGTGCCCGGCGGCCTGACGCGCGTCGCGCTGAAGGAGGGCTCGCTGGTCGTCAACAGCAGCCAGGGCGGCGGCACCAAGGACACCTGGGTGCTGGAGGCGGAGCCGCAGGCCCAGAAGGGCGCGCCCCCGGCGCCGGAGCGGGCGACGCAGTCGCAATCGCAATCGCAATCGCAATCGCAATCGCAATCGAACACTTCGTCGGACTGAGGAGACCAGCCAAGATGCTTTCCCGTACCGCCGATCACCTGTTCTGGATGTCGCGCTACATGGAGCGCGCCGAGAACACCGCGCGCATGCTCGACGTCAACTATCAGACCGCGCTGCTGCCCCAATCCGACGCCGTCGCCGAGCTGGGTTGGCGCGGCCTGCTGGCCATCAGCGAGCTCACCGGCGACTACACCAAGCGCTACGGCGCCATCGATCCGGCCAAGCTGATGGAGTTCATGGTCGCCGACGAGGAGAACCCGTCGTCCATCGTGAGCTGCCTGCGAGCCGCGCGCGAGAACGCGCGCGCCGTGCGGGGCACGCTCACCACCGAGGTGTGGGAGACCACCAACCAGACCTGGCTCGAGTTCAACAAGCTGCTGGCCACCGGCGAGCTGCGGCGCGATCCGGCCAACGTGTTCGAATGGGTCAAGTTCCGCTCGCATCTGTCGCGCGGCGTCGTCGTGGGCACGATGCTGCAGGACGAGGCCTTCCACTTCGTGCGCATCGGCTCGTTCCTGGAGCGCGCCGACAACACGGCCCGCATGCTGGACGTCAAGTTCCACGACGTCGACAGCGATTTCTACGGCCACGCCGACGAGCGCGACAACGAGTACGAGTTCTACCACTGGTCGGCGATCCTGCGCTCGGTCTCCGGCTTCGAGGTCTATCGCAAGGTCTATCGCAACGTGATCCAGCCCGAGAAGGTCGCCGAGCTGCTGATCCTGCGCGCCGACATGCCGCGCTCGCTCGCCCACTGCATGAACCGCATGAGCAGCAACCTGCGCAGCGTGGCCAACGCCAATTCCGGCGACACGCTGCGGCGCGCCGGGCGCCTCGAGGCCGATCTGCGTTTCGGCCGCATCGACGAGATCCTGTCCACCGGCCTTCACGCGTTCCTGACACAGTTCCTGGCTAACGTCGGCGAGCTGGGCGTGGGCATCAGCAAGGACTTCCTCGTCACGCAGTGACCCGCACGGCGCGTCCTCGCGACGCGTCGCCGACCTTCCCGTCCCGCGGCCGATCCCGGCCCGCGGAACCGACCTTTCAGGGAGCCGTTCTTGGCCATCCATGTCGCACTGAGCCACGTCACGCACTACAAGTACGACCGGCTCGTCTCGCTCGGTCCGCAGATCGTCCGCCTGCGGCCCGCGCCGCATTGCCGCACGCCGATCCTGTCGTACTCGCTCAAGATCGAGCCGGCCGACCACTTCATCAACTGGCAGCAGGATCCGTTCGCGAACTACCTGGCGCGCCTGGTGTTCCCGGAGAAGACGCGCGAGTTCAAGGTCACGGTCGACCTCGTCGCCGAGATGGCGGTCTACAACCCGTTCGACTTCTTCCTCGAAGAGAGCGCCGAGAAGTTCCCGTTCAAGTACGACGAGGCGCTGGCCACCGAGCTCGCGCCCTACACGGTGGTGGAGGAGCACGGCCCCGCCTTCGACGCCTTCGTGGCCAGCATCCCGCTCGAGCCGAAGGCGACGATGGACTTCATGGTGGCGCTCAACCAGCGCCTGCAGGGCGACATCCGCTACCTGATCCGCATGGAGCCGGGCGTGCAGACGCCCGAGGAGACGCTCACGCTCGCGTCCGGCTCCTGCCGCGACTCCGGCTGGCTGATGGTGCAGGTGCTGCGCAAGCTGGGCCTGGCCGCGCGCTTCGTCTCGGGCTACCTGATCCAGCTCGCGCCCGACCAGAAGGCGCTCGACGGCCCCAGCGGCACCGAGATCGACTTCACCGACCTGCACGCCTGGTGCGAGGTCTACCTGCCCGGCGCCGGCTGGATCGGCTTCGACCCGACCTCGGGCCTGCTGGCCGGCGAGGGCCACATCCCGCTCGCCTGCACGCCGCAACCGTCCAGCGCGGCGCCGATCAGCGGCGGCGTCGACGAGTCCGAGGTGGAGTTCAGCCACACGATGGGCGTCACGCGCATCTGGGAATCGCCGCGCGTCACGCTGCCGTACAGCGAGGAGCAGTGGCAGGCGGTGCTCGCGCTCGGCGACCGGGTCGACGAACAGTTGGTCGCCGGCGACGTCCGCCTGACCATGGGCGGCGAGCCGACCTTCGTCTCGATCGACGACCGCGACGGCGCCGAATGGAACACCGACGCGCTGGGCCCCACCAAGCGCATGCGCGCCCAGGAGCTGGTGCTGCGGCTGCGCGACCACTACGGCGCCGGCGGCTTCCTGCACTACGGCCAGGGCAAGTGGTACCCGGGAGAGCAGCTGCCGCGCTGGGCGCTCTCCATCTGCTGGCGCGCGGACGGCCACCCGTGCTGGAGCGATCCGTCGCTGTTCGCCGACGAGCGCGTGCCGCAACACTGCACCGCGGCCGACGCGCAGCGCTTCGGCGCGACGCTCGCGCGCAAGCTGGGCCTGGTCGACACCACGGTGCAGGCCGGCTTCGAGGACACGTTCTACTACCTGTGGCGCGAGCGCCAGCTGCCGGTCAACGTCGACCCGTTCGACGCCCGCCTGTCCGACGAACTCGAGCGCAACCGCCTGCGCCGCGTCTACTCGCAGGGCCTCGAGGCGCCCGTCGGCTACGTGCTGCCGCTGCGCCGCGAGCCCGGCCCGGGCCTGGTCGGCGGCCGCTGGGTCACCGGCCCGTGGCACTTCCGCGGCGAGCGCATGTACCTGATCCCCGGCGACTCGCCGATGGGCTATCGCCTGCCGCTCGATTCGCTCGCCTGGGTCAAGGACACCGAGTACCCGTTCATGATCGAGCGCGATCCGATGGACGCGCGCGGCGCGTTGCCGACGTCGTTCCCGATCGGCGGCGGCACGTCGCCGACGGCGCCGCAAGGCGTGTACGGCGCACGCGGCGCGGTAGGCTCCGCCGCGGGACCGGCCGCGGGCGCCCCGATCTCCCCGCAGTCCGCGGCCGATGCCAGGGCGGTGCCCACGCGGCTCGTCGGCGGGGTCACCCCCGGCGCGGCCGGCGCCGGCACGGGCAGCGGCGTGGCGGCCGCGCTGGCCGCCAACCGCGCGGCCGCGGCCGCCGCGGGCGCGGCGCCGTCGGCTGCGCCGGCGGACGACCGCGTGCCCGCCCGCTTCGAATCGGCGAACTGGATCACGCGTTCGGCCCTGTGCATCGAGGTGCGCGACCCGCGCCGCGCCAACGGCCCGAAGGCCGAGCGCGTCGGTTCGCCCAGCGGCGTCATGTATGTGTTCATGCCGCCGCTGGAGCGCCTGGAAGACTACCTGGAACTGCTCGCCGCGATCGAGGCGACCGCCCGCGAGCTGGGCAACAAGATCGTGCTGGAGGGCTATCCGCCGCCGCGCGATCCGCGCCTGAAGATGCTGCAGGTCACGCCCGATCCGGGCGTCATCGAGGTCAACATCCATCCGGCGTTCAACTGGCACGAGCTGGTCGAGCACACCGAGTTCCTGTACGAGGCGGCGCGCCTGTCGCGGCTGTCCAGCGAGAAGTTCCTCGTCGACGGCAAGCACACCGGCACCGGCGGCGGCAACCACTTCGTGCTGGGCGGCGCCACGCCGTCCGACTCGCCGTTCCTGCGCCGGCCCGACGTCCTGGGCAGCCTGCTGGCGTACTGGCACAACCACCCGTCGCTGAGCTACCTGTTCTCGGGCCTGTTCCTCGGCCCGACCAGCCAGGCCCCGCGCATCGACGAGGCGCGCAACGACCAGCTCTACGAGCTCGAGATCGCGCTGGCCGAGATCCGGCGCGCGACCGAGGAGCGCGGCGACACCGTGCCGCCGTGGCTCATCGACCGCAGCCTGCGCAACATCCTCGTCGACGCCACCGGCAACACGCACCGCAGCGAGTTCTGCATCGACAAGCTCTACTCGCCCGACTCGTCCACCGGCCGCCTGGGCCTGCTGGAGTTGCGCGCGTTCGAGATGCCGCCGCACGCGCGCATGAGCGTCGTGCAGCAGCTGTTGCTGCGCGCGCTCGTCGCCCGCTTCTGGCGGGAGGCCTACGACCAGCCGCTGGTGCGCTGGGGCACCGAGCTGCACGACCGCTACCTGCTGCCGCACTTCATCCAGAGCGACTTCGACGACGTGCTCGGCGAGATGGCCGAAGCCGGCATGGCGTTCGACCCGGCGTGGTTCGCGCCGCACCTGGAGTTCCGCTTTCCCAAGGTGGGCGAGTTCGCGGCCAAGGGCGTGCACGTGACGCTGCGCAATGCGCTGGAGCCGTGGCACGTGATGGGCGAGGAGGGCAGCGCCGGCGGCACGGTGCGCTACGTCGATTCGTCGCTGGAGCGCATCGAGCTGAAGGTCACCGGCCTGATCGATTCGCGCCACGTGCTGACCGTCAACGGCCAGCCGGTGCCGTTGCAGCCCACGGGCCGCGTCGGCGAGTTCGTCGGCGGCGTGCGCTATCGGGCGTGGCAGCCGCCGTCGGGATTGCATCCGACGATTCCCGTGCAGGCGCCGCTCACGGTCGACCTCGTCGACCTGTGGTCGCAGCGCTCGCTGGGCGGTTGCCAGTACCATGTGGCGCATCCGGGCGGTCGCAACTACGCAACGCTTCCGGTCAATGCCTACGAGGCGGAGAGCCGCCGGCTGGCCCGTTTCTTCGCGCTGGGCCACACACCTGGGAAAATGACGGTTTCGCGACCGGAGCGCAGCGCCGAATTCCCGTTCACGCTCGATCTCCGAAGAAACCGCTGATCCTTCCCTCTGAAAGGCGGCTCCGGCCGCCTTTGTCTCGTCTTCGATGCCCACTTCCGTCCAGACCAGCTTCCTGCCGAACCGTTAGCCCCCTCGCTCCTCCCGTCGCTGCCCCCCGAGGGGGAGCTCGGGTTGGCTCGGGTGCGACCCTCGCTTCCCGAGAGTCGCGACGTCACCGACCACATGCCCACTTCCGTCCAGACCAGCTTCCTGCCCGACGACGCCCCCGAGGCCGCGGCGCTCGCGCGCGCCGCCGCGCAGCGCGGCACGCCGGGCAGCTTCGACGAGCTGCACGGCCTGATCGCGGAAGAGGCCGCCGCGGGCCACGAACTGGCACCGCCGTGGCGGGCCTTCTTCGACGCCGCCGGCTCCGACGGCTGGGTCGACCTGGCGCAGACCAAGGCGCGCATCGAGCGCCGCGTGCAGGACGACGGCGTCACCTACAACGTCTACGCCGAAGGTGCCGCGGCGGCCAACGCGTGGCCGCTGGAGCCGCTGCCGTTCCTGCTCGACGCCGCGGCCTGGAGCCAGATCGAGAAGGGCGTGACGCAACGCGCGCGCCTGCTCGACGCCGTGCTGGCCGACGTCTACGGCAGCCGCAGCCTGCTCGACGAAGGCCTGCTGCCGGCCGCGCTCGTGCTCGCGCACCCGCAGTACCTGCGCGCCTTGCACGGCTGCCGCCCGGCCGGTGGCGTGCACCTGCACGTGGCCGCGTTCGACCTCGCGCGCGGCCCCGACGGCGACTGGCGCGTCGTCAGCCAGCGCACGCAGGCGCCCTCGGGCCTCGGCTACCTGCTGCAGAACCGGCTGATCATCTCGCAGCAGTTCCCGGCCGCGTTCCGCGACCTGCGCGTGCAGCGCGTGGCCGCCGGCTTCCTGGGGCTGCTGCAGGGCCTGCAGCGCCTCAGCCCCGAGGGCGACAACGCCCGCGTGGTGCTGCTGACGCCGGGCCCGCACAACGAGACCTACTTCGAGCACGCCTTCCTCTCGCGCTACCTGGGCGTGACGCTGGTCGAGGGCGGCGACCTCACCGTGCGCGGCGAGCGCCTGTTCCTCAAGACGCTGCACGGCCTCGAGCCGGTGCACGTGCTGCTGCGTCGCGTCGACGACGAGTACCTCGACCCGCTGGAACTGCGCGGCGATTCCGCGCTGGGCGTGCCGGGCCTGCTGGGCGTGATCCGCGCCGGCCAGGTGGTGGTGGCCAACGCGCCGGGCGCCGGCTTCCTGGAGAGCCCGGGCCTGGCCGCGTTCTGGCCCGCCATCGCGCGCCGCCTGCTGGGCGAGGAGCTGCTGCTGCCGTCCACCACGAGCTGGTGGTGCGGCGAGGACAGCGTCTGGGAGGCGCAGCGCGAACGCCTGGCCGACTTCGTCGTCGCGCCCACGTTCCCCACCAGCGCCACGACCGAGGGCTTCGCGCCGCACGGCGTGGCCGAGCTGTCGCCCTCAGCCCGCGAGGCCTTGCTGGCGGCCATCGACGCCCGCCCGGCCGCGTACACGCTGCAGGCGCGCGTCCGTCCGTCCGAGATCCCGGTCTGGAACGACGGCGCGCTGGAGCCGCGCGCGGCGCTGGTGCGGGTCTACGCGATGACCGACGGCCGCGGCGGCTGGCAGGTGATGCCGGGTGCGCTGACGCGCGTGGCCACGCGGCGCGACGCCGCGCAGGACGCGTGGCTGTCGATGCAGCATGGCAGCGTCAGCGTCGACACCTGGGTGCTCACCGAGGGCCAGGTCGACCCGACCACGCTGCTGCCCCGGCCGCTCAGCGCCGCCGACCTGGCGCGCACGCGCCGCACCGTCACCAGCCGCGCCGCCGAGAACCTGTACTGGCTCGGACGCTACACCGAGCGCGCCGACAACAGCGTGCGCCTGGCGCGCATCACCCTCGAATCCCTGAACAACGCCAACCCCGTGATGCTGGACGCGTTGGGCCGGCTCGCGCTGCGCAACGGCCTGATCGGCGGCGGCGTGCCCCAGCCCACGCAGTCGGTGCGCGTGTTCGAGCGCTCGCTGGTGCACACGCTGGCCGACACCTCCGCGATGAGCGTGGCCTTCAACCTGCGCGCGCTGCGCAATTGCGCGCAGGCCTTGCGCGAGCGGCTGTCGGTGGAGCACTGGAAGCTGATCGACGCCGTGGGCCGCAACTTCGAGGATAGGCTGGGCGCGATCCTGCAGCCGCGCGCGGCCGGAACGCCCGCCGGCGGCGCCGGTCACGTCGAGTCCGTCAGCGACGTGATGGTGGTGCTGCAGCGCGCCGCCACGCACCTGGCCGCGATCACCGGCGCGCAGTCCGACCGCATGACGCGCGACGACGGCTGGCGCCTGCTGAGCGTGGGCCGCCAGACCGAGCGCCTGGACTTCCTCACGCAGGCGCTGATGCTGGGCCTGCAACTCGACCTGCCGGCGCGCGACGACGGCTTCGCGCTGCTGCTGGGCCTGTTCGACTCCACGATCACCTACCGCGCCCAGTTCCAGGCGCGCCGCGAACTGCCGCCGCTGCTGCACCTGCTGGTGCTGGAGCTGGACAACCCGCGCTCGCTCGCGGGCGTCGCGCGCACGCTGCGCGACCGCGTCACGCGCCTCGCGCGCCACGAGGCGAGGTGGGTGCAACGGGTGCTGGACGAGCTGCCGGCGCCCGACGAATGGTCGCTGGAAGAACTGTGCGCGCAGGACGAGCACGGCCGCCATGCGGTGCTGATGTCGTCCCTGCGGACCCTGAGCGAACGCACGCTGGCGCTGTCGGCGGAGGTGGGGCGGCGCCTCTTCTCGCACGTGGGCCCCGGTGACCACACGGTGTGGCAATGAACGACGCCCGGCCGCCCGAAGGCGTTCGCGCCGCAGTCCGCGGGACGGAGGCTTGCTGATGAACGACGATTTCGAAGCCCCGCTCGCCTGGCAGCTGCAGTGGCAACCGCAGCAGATGGCCCAGTCGCAGGACGGGCAGTCGCAGGAGCAGGCGCAGTCGACCGACCCGTCGCAGGGCCAGTCACAGACGCAGTCGCAGGGTTTCGACAGCGACGACCCCGAGCCGCGCACTGAAGCGGACGACTCGTACGAACACGATGCCGACCGCGACCTCGCCGCCGAGACGATGGCCGCCCCCGCGGTGCGCTGGCTGCGCGTGCGCCACCAGACGAGCTACCGCTACGACGCCGAGGTGGAGGGCGCGCACCACCTCGCGCACCTGCGCCCGCGCGACACCGCCACGCAGCAGGTCCGCGCCTGGTCGCTGGTCGTCGCGCCGCATCCGGACGCCGGTGTCGAGCTGGCCAGCGGCATCCGCGAGACGGTCGATCCGTGGGGCAACGCGCGCCAGGTGTTCGCCCATTCGCAGGTGCACGACGAGCTCGACGTCACCTCCGCGTTCGAGGCCGGCATCAGCGTGCCCGAGTGGCCCGCGCCCGGCACCAGCCAGCCCTGGCGCGAGGTCGCGCGCGACCTGCGCCTGCACGCGGGCGCGAGCGCGCATGGCGTGAGCGCGGGCGAGTCGTCGGCCGAGCGCCGCGCCGAACGCGCCGCCTTCGAGGCCGCCGAGTTCGCGCTCGACTCGGCGCTCGCGCCGCGCGCCAAGGCGCTCGCCGACTGGGCGCGTCCCGCCGCCGAGGCGAACGCCGGCGTCGTCGAGCTCGCGCTCGCGCTGATGCACCAGATCCACGACGAGTTCGAGTACCTGCCGCAGTCCACCTCGGTCACCACCGGCGCGCTGGAGGCGCTGTCGCTGCGCCACGGCGTCTGCCAGGACTTCGCCCACGTGCTGATCGGCGCCTGCCGGTCGCTGGGCCTCGCGGCCCGGTACGTCAGCGGGTATCTGCTCACGCAGCCGCCCCCGGGCAAGGCGCGCCTGGTCGGCGCCGACGCGTCCCACGCCTGGGCCGCGATCTGGTGCCCGCCGTACGGCTGGCTGGCGCTCGATCCGACCAACGACGTGCCGGTGGGGCAGGACCACGTCACGCTGGCCTGGGGGCGGGACTATGCCGACGTGGCGCCGCTGCGGGGGGTCATCCGCGGCGGGTCGGGCAATGCGCCGCGGGTGGGGGTGACGGTGGAGCCGCTATGAAGGCGCTCTGTCTGGCGCCCTGCGCTCGTCCACGAGTTTGATGCGGCTGCGCTTCGCGCCGGCCACTGCCTTGGCGGCGGCAGGGCGGGCAGGGGCTTGTTTCTCTGGCGTGCGGCCATCTGAATCGCGGCCTGAACGGCCGCGATTCCTTGGGCGTTCGGTTAACTTCAGACCGCGGCAAATACGGCTTGGCCGCGTCCTGGGCCTCTTGTAGCCACGCCGCCGATGCCCAAGGACGTGGCGCAACCGCCTGCGAAACAAGCCCCTGCCCACCCTGCCGCGGCAGCGTCTCGGCGTGCGGAGAAAAAACCTTCGCATTTTTAAATGTTGTTTTGGCATCGTCGGGCCATCGAGGCCGCGACGATGCCCGTGGCCATCGCTCTGGCGGGGCAACGGGCTTGACGCGAAGGTCGGGCCGCGCTGCCGTCGCTCCTTCTCGTGATGGACGAACGCGGCGCCTGCGGCGCCGCGTGCTTGGATTGGCTCTTCGCGATTGTGTGAAGCTTGGGCGTCGAACGACCGGTTCTGAACAGCTGAATCGGCAGGTAACGGACCCAAAGCTGCAGTTCATATGATCCAACTCAGCGTCCAAAACCGGACACTCAGACTGTCGAGTATTGACCTCTCTGCGGCGACCGTTCTAACCCTTCAGATAAGCGTTGGGAGTACGGCTTGGCAGCGATAGCAGAAGTCGGCGTTGGCGACTGGAACATCTGCTCACGAGCGTCTAGGAGACATTCGACGACGTGGACGCCTCGACTTTGTCCACGGCCCCTCACGCATGCTCGACGACCGCTTGCCGTGCCTGCCGCCGCGCCCTGAATTTCGTCAACGACAGAGGCGCGAGCACGATGGCACGGCCCCGGAGAGTCAGTGCGCGCCGCGTTTGACGGCCAAGCGAGGGCGTGGTGCTGCAGGAGTGTCAGCCTCGGCGGCCCCTCCCAGGCGCTCGGAGGCGCTGATGAACATATCGGTCATCGCGTCGTCGCCGCGCGACGAGCAGATGCAAATCACGCGGCAACGGGCATCGCCGACCTTGAGGTAGGCGTGTCCCATGTCGCTGTCGAAATAGACCGAGTCGCCTGCCTTCAAGCGAACCGGTGTGTAGAGTTCGGTGTGGAACTCGAGCTCGCCTTCGAGCACGAGCGAGAATTCCTCACCCGAATGGCGGATCAGGCCGCCAAACTCCTCTTTGAACTCCGCCAGCGTGCGCGCGCGGATTTCGACGTCTATTGGCGTCATCGCCTTGTTGAGCAACTCGGTAGCGAGGTACAACTGGCGATAGCTGCTCGTCTCGATCATTTGCCCGTCACCCAAACGTTGCACCACGCGCCGGCCGCTGCTCACCGTCGGGCTGGATGGGGGCGGGGGCGGGGGAGAATGAAGCTTCGGGTCGAGCAGGCTCGCAATGTCGAGGCCCAGACCCTTGCTGAGCAGGATCAGCTTGTCGTACGACAGCGAGACCTGCCCCTTTTCCAGTTTGGATAACGTGGAGATGGCCAAGCCCGTCTTCGCGCTCACATTGGCGAGCGTCAAGCCCTTGCCGAGCCGCAACGCGCGAATGGCCTGGCCCGGTGGTTGGATGTTTGCGCCGGACGGGCGATCAGTGACGCTCATGCGCCGCACTCTAGCAGAGTAGGTTGGGAATCGCTCTTTTGGAGAAACTTCCGGCGGCAGTGCGTTCCCTCATGCCTCGATGCGCTGGAAACGCATGCGCCGCGTGCGGCCCGAATCGACACGGAAACCGGCGACCGCGCCGTCGCGTCGGTCCACGCCCAGAACCATTCGCAATTGCGGAAACACCGGGTGCGATAGCGCGAACACGTCGGCCGAGATCGCCGTCAGCGCCAAGTCGTTGACCCCGAAGTCACCCGCCACGCGAAGCTTCCACGTGTCCCCATCGCGCATGACCTGGGCGTCGACGCCCAGGTCGTGCGCGTGGTAGCGGCCCGCCAGCGGGGCTGCCGCGTCGGCCGGCGGCGCGTCGGGCAAGAGCTCCAGGCGGCGCTTCCAGCCCGATTCGAGAAGGTCGATCGTTGTCGGCGCCGTCGCCATGTCGGCGAGCGCGGCCGTCGTCAGCTGGAAGGGGCCCATCGCGATGTCCTCGATGCCGAGCCGAAGCGTCTCGCCTTCGTCGCGCAGCGGGCCCGGCGGGCTGTTCAGAAGCGTGAGGCCGAGCTTGCCGTCGGCGTCTTCGAAGCCCACCACCAGGCCGGTTTCGGGCGAGAGGTAGCGCTTGCCCAGCACGGCCTTGAAGCGCTCGGTCGAGGCCCGCTTCTCGACGGGGCCGAGCGCCTCGTCGCCAAGCATCGCATCGATCACCTTGTTGGCCAGCTCATTGACCTTCACGAGTGCGCCGTTGTTCATGATGATGATGTCAAGCGCGTGGGCGGGCACGGTGATCATCTGGCAGCTGCCGCCGATGACGCCCCCGGCGTGATGTATGACCTGGACGCCGCGGTAGTCGTGCACCATCAGGCCGAGCGCGTACGGGCTCGGCGCGCCGCTGGACAGCGGCGTGGTCGTCGTCATCTGCTTCCACGAGGCGTCGGTACCGACGATGTGCGGGCCACGCAAGTGGGCGAGCCAGCGCAGCATGTCGTCGATCGTCGAGATCATCGCACCCTCGCCGCGCAATTCCTCCGTCGGGAAAATGCCGCGCCGCCAACTCCCGTCCGGCTGCGCCACGTGCAGCGTGGCCATGTTGCGGTTGATCTCGAAGTCGGTGGGCACGGAGCGGGTGTCGACCATGCCCAGCGGCGTGAAGATGCGCTCCTCCAGGAACCGCTCGAACGGCATGCCGCTGATGCGCTCGATCACCAGCGACAGCAGGTGGTACCCGCCGTTGTTGTAGATCATCATCGCGCCCGGCGCGAAATTGACGTCCGCCTGTCGCACCTGCGTGGCCAGCGCGACGCCCTTGGGCTTGATGGCCATGCCGTCGCTCAGGAAGCCGACGTCGAGGTAGCAACGATGGCCGCCGGTGTGCGACATGAACTGGCGCAGCGTGGGCTCGTTGGCAAGCTCGGGAAGTTCGGGCAGATAGGTGCGCACGCCGACGTCGATGTCGAGCTTGCCTTCTTCCGCGAGCAGCAGCGCTGCGAGGCAGGTGAACTGCTTGCTGGTGGAGCCGATGCGCATGCGTGTCCACGCCGTGTTGGCGACGGCCAGCTCGATGCTGGCCAGGCCGAAGCCGCGCCGATAGACAGGCTTGCCGTGTTGGGCGACGCCAACCACCACGCCCGGTGCGTCTGCCTTGTTGGCGACCTGGAAGATGTCGTCGAGGGCGGCCACGCCGGTCTTGGCCGCGGTGGTCTCGGGGGCGGTGGATTCACTCATGCAACTCTCCTGTGGAACGGACGATGATGGGACTGGAATGTCCGGCGGTGGCCGGCAGTCGGGCGGGATGACTCAGCGAAGTCGTGATTTCGCCAGCATGGCGGGCGTGACGCCGGCGGCCTGGATGTCGGCCGGCAGCGGCTGGCCCGTCGCCAGGCAGGCGGCGGCGCGGCCCATCGCGGGCGCGGTCTGGATGCCGTAGCCACCCTGGCCGACAAGCCAGAAGAAGCCGGGCGCCACGGGGTCGAAGCCGACGACGGGAACGCCGTCCGGGCTGAACACGCGCAGACCTGCCCAGCGATGGCGCACGCGCCGCACCTGCACGCCGGTGGCCTGCTCGAATCGGTCGACGGCGATCGCGATGTCGAGTTCCTCCGGCTGAGCGTCGCACGGCGGGCTGGGATGCTCGTCGGCCGGAGACAGCAACATGAGGCCGGCGTCGGGTTTGAAATAGAACGTCTCATCGATGTCGATCGCGGCAGGCCAGGACGCGGCCGCGGCGGCGTGTGCCTCCGGCACGTCGACCAGCACCGCCGTGCGCCGCCGCGGTTCGAGGCCCACCGGCGCCACGCCGGCGAGCCGGGCGACCTCGTCGCCCCAGGCGCCGGCGGCATTGATCACGATGGGGGCCGACAGCGTGCCGGCGGCGGTGTCGACGAACCAGCGACCTTGGTCGAACCTCAGGCCCCTGACGGCATGATCGAAGCACACCTGGGCGCCGTTGGTGCGCGCTTGGCGCAGGAAGCCTTGGTGCAGCGCGTCGACCTCGATGTCGGCCGAACCGGTGTCGACGACGGCGCTCCCGAGGTAGCCGGGCAGGAACACCGGGAGGCGCTCCCGGGCTTGGCTGCCGGTGAGTTCGAGCGTGGCGGCGGCGATGTCGGGGCTGGCGCGGAACGCGGCCAGCGCCGCCGCCTGGTCGGGGCGTGCGAAGTAGAGCGTGTCGCGCGGCACGACGAGCGGCACTTCCGAGAACCCCGGGGGGGTGTCGAAGAAGAACGCCCGGCTGGCCCGCGTGAGCGCGCGGATGACTGCGTTGCCATAGAGCGCGGAATAAAGCGCGGCAGAGCGACCGGTGGAGTGCACGCCGGCATGCTCCTCGGCCTCGAGCAGGGCAACCCTGCCGTTGAGCGAGAGGGGGGCGGCGACCGACGCACCGGCCATGCCAGCGCCGATGACGATGAAGTCGAATTCGTTCAAGGGGTCCATTTCCGCAGGTTCCTTCTTTGCCGTTTTGGATACTTTATACGGAATGTATAAAAAATTCAACCAAGAAAAGCACCACTAACGGCGGCGGTGGAAGCGCCGCTGACGGCGTTTCCCATGCTGACGCCGGGGTTTCGCCACCGCGAACGGATGTCGACCTCGAGTTCGGCGACGCGCATGAGGTTTCTACTTAGTAGAAAAATTCTCCACAACGTATAACTGATGCTAGGATTTGCCATCGCGACGCTCCGCCTTTCCCAGAGAGTCGACCGCAGCGAAACACCAAGAACCGTCAACGTATTGGGGAACACCATGTCCGAAGTCGAGAATTCGTCCCGTCATGCGTCCGAGGCGCCCAGAATCACGCTGCTGTCGGCGCTGGTCTCGCTGGCTTGCGTCGCGATGACGCCAGGGTCCCGCGCGCAGGAAGCCGCTGTACAGCCAGCGGCGGTCGCGCAGGCCGGAGGCGCGCCCCCCTCCAAGGACGCCAAGGACGCCAATGGCGCGAACGACGCCATTTCCGTCACCATCACCGCGACGCGCCGCCGCGAGCCGCAGCGCGAGGTGCCGATGCAGGTGCAGGCGATCTCCGCGGACCAGTTGCAGAACGCCGGCGCGCGCCAGCTGAGCGACTACCTGGCCGACCAGCCCGGCGTCAGCGTCGACTCCGCCGGCGCCGGCTACAACACCGTCAGCATCCGCGGCGTTTCCTCCGGTTTGCAGACGATCTCCACCGTCGGCATCTACATCGACGACGTGGCGTTCGGCTCCAGCGGCGCCTACATCAACGGCGCGCAGACCGCGCTCGACCTCAGCCTGCTCGACCTGAACCACATCGAGGTGCTGCGCGGCCCGCAGGGCACCCTGTACGGCGCCGGTGCGATGGGCGGCCTGCTGAAGTACGTCACCAACGAGCCCGACAGCTACGAGCTGTCCGGCAAGGTGACGCTCGGTGCCAGTGCCACCAAGGGCGGCGGCATGGGCAACACCGAGAGCGCGGTGCTCAACGTGCCGTTGAAGCAGGACGTCGCCGGCCTGCGCGTCGCGCTGTTCCACGACCACGCCGGTGGCTACGTCGACGCGGTGGGTCCGGCGGGCGGCAAGAACCTCAACAAGGGCGACAGCAGCGGCGGCCGCCTCTCGTTGCTGGTCGAGCCCTCCAGCAAGCTCAAGGTGCGGTTGACCGCGCTGAGCGAGGAGATCAAGCGCGCGGGCCACGACTTCGTCGACTACGACCACGCCACAGGTGAGCCGGTGGCTGGCGACTACAAGCGAACGCTGTCCGTGCGCGAGCCGTACTCGACGAAGGTGCAGCTCGTCTCGGCCGACATCGAGGCCGAGCTGGGTTGGGCGCGCTTCAACTCGATCAGTTCGGCGCAGACCTCGGGCCTGAACAACCACCTCGATTACACCGCGCTGTATGGCCCGCTGCTCGGTGGAACGGTGGACACGGTGCCGGTGAACCTGTTCTCGCACATGCAGAAGCAGACGCAGGAGTTCCGCCTGACGTCCACGTCCGGCAGCAACGTCGAGTGGCTGGGCGGCATCTTCTACACGCACGAGAGCGGCGCCAACAACCAGTTCATCGACAGCACGCTGCCCGACGATGGCGGCCCGGGCCCCGCGCTGCTGAGCGCCAGCCTGCCGAGCCACCTCGCCGAGCTGGCCGCCTACGGCGACGTCACCTGGAAAGCGACGCCCCGCCTGTCGTTCACCGGCGGCATCCGCGTCGCGCGCAACAAGCAGGACTTCGCGGAGGCGCTGAGCGGTCCGCTGTCCGGCGGCGACACCGTGCGCAAGGGGTCGTCCAAGGAGACCAGCAAGACCTACCTCGCGACCGCCAGCTACGCGCTGGACCCCACCAGCAACCTCTATGTGCGCGCTGCGAGCGGCTATCGTCCCGGTGGCCCGAATGCCGTCATCTACGATCCGGCCACCGGCCTGCCG
>FTJN01000517.1_pt3 | contig 19106 bp, 17 predicted proteins | sample 1658361 | NCBI WGS metagenome assembly FTJN01 (sample SAMEA3914819, study PRJEB12502) | metagenome | biome: forest; material: soil | place: Canada | collected 2010-06-26 | depth 0.3 m
AGGCGGTCGCGAACGTCGGATCCACGAGGTAGGCGAGCGCAGTGGTGTCCCAGATGAACAGCGGAAACGGCGGCGGCCCCGAACCGAAGAACGGGGCGTACGCATCGGCGAACAACCGGGTGATGGGCGTGGCCGGACGGTGGTTCGCGATCTGCTCGTACACCGGCCTGGTCAGCGGCACGGTGTTGGTCAGGTCCAGCGGCAGGATCACCTTCGGCACCGCGGCGCGCAGCACGATCTGGACCGCCTCCGGATCGGCCCACCAGTTGAACTCGGCGGCGTCGTTGTAGGCGTTGCCCGCGACGTAGATCTGCCCGGCCATCGTCACGACCTGCTTGATCAGCGGCACGATGCTCGGGTCCTTGCGGATGGCCATCGCGAGGTTGGTCGGCGGCGCGATCTCCAGGATCGAGACCTGGTGGGGATAGCGGTGGACCTGCTCGATGATGAAGTCGATCGCGTGCTGCCGCTGCGCCCGGGTGTGCGTCGCGAAGCCGTCCGGCGGCGCGACGAGGTCGCTGCTCGACGTCGGCGGCGGGCTCGAGAAGGCGCCGACGTAGTCGATCGCCGGGCCCAGCGTCGCGACCTCGTAGAGGTACGAGCCGTAGTCGTGCAGCAGCGGGTATTTCGCGCCGACGTAGACGCCGACCGAGCGCTCGATGCCGAGTCGCTCGACCGCCTTCAGCGCGTCGGAGGTCTCCTGTTCGAGCCACGCGTTGCCGGTCGCGACCGTGACGCCGAGCAGGTCGAGCCGGCCGGCGGCATCGAGCTGGGCCAGCATCGCCAGCGCCTGGCCGTCGTCGCTGATCGTGTTGAAGTCGGTGTCGAGGATCACTTTCGGCGGCGCCGGACTGCGGCCGCGATGGAAGTCGTCGGCGCCCGCCGACCCGGCCGCGAGTGCCAGCGCGATCAGCGCGAGCAGGCGAAGGTAGTGGAACATGGGTTTGTCTCCCTTTGTCGTTGCGGCGACTTCGGGTGCCGCGTCCCGGCCGACGATGATCGCGCAAACCGATGACGACGCTCGCATCAGGGGGACGGACGCACGAACCACTGCTCGACGGCGTCGCCGCAGGAGCCCGGCCTCGGTGCCGCAGGACGGTCCGGACCCCGGCCGCTTCAGTCGCGCAGGGTCGCCTGGCCGCCTGCCCTGCCCCGCCGCTAGAAGGTGTACCCGGCCCGGACGGCAGCCCCGGTCAGCGGCTCCAGCAGGTTCAGCAGCGAACGCAGCGGGCCGTAGCGATTGGCCACCTTGGTCGCGTAGTTGAAGAAGCGCGGCAGGTCCTCGCTGTAGTGCGGCTTGCCGTCGCGGTGCTTCAGGCGGCAGAAGATGCCCAGGATCTTCAGGTGGCGCTGCAGCCCCATCCACTCGGCCTGGCGCCAGAACTCGCCGAAGTCGGCATCCACGGGCAGGCCGACATGACGCGCCTCCTGCCAGTAGCGCACGGCCCAGTCGAGCTCGTGTTCCTCGTCCCAGGACAGGAAGGCGTCGCGCAGCAGCGAGGCCAGGTCGTAGGCGATCGGGCCGCGCACGGCGTCCTGGAAGTCGAGCACGCCCGGATTGCGCGCGCACACCATCAGGTTGCGCGGCATCCAGTCCCGATGCACGGCCACCTGCGGCTGCGCGAGCGCGCTGTCGATCAGGCGCTGGCTGACCGTCTGCCAGGTTTCCTGCTCCTTGGCCGTCCAGGTGACGCCGAACTCGCGCGCGACGCACCAGTCGGGAAACAGCTGCACCTCGCGCCGCAGCAGCGCGTCGTCGTACGGCGGCAGCGTGCTGCAGTCGCCCTTGAGCTGCCATTGGATCAAGGCGGCGATCGCGTCGCGCATCAGGGTGTCGGCGCCGGCGTGGTCGACCTGGCGCAGCGCGGCCAGGTACTGGGTGTCGCCCAGGTCGTCCAGCAGCAGGAAGCCCAGGTGCGTGTCCTGTTCGAGCACGCGCGGGCCGTTCAGGCCGGCGGCGCGGATCAGCTCGCCGATGCGCACGAAGGCGGCGACGCTGTCTTCGGCGGCCGGCGAGTCCATCACGATGAAGCTGGCGCCGCCGGCCCCGGCGACACGGAAGTAGCGGCGCGCGCTGGCGTCGGCCGACGCCAGGTGCAGCGAGGCGCGATCGAGCCGGTGGCGCGGGGCCAGTTCGTCGAACCAGCGGCCGAAGGCGAGGGCGCGCTCCGTGTCGGGCCAGGCGATGGCGGATGGGGGGGTGGCGGCGGCGCCGGGAAGGGAGTCGGTCATCGGAGAAGGTGTCCAGCGCGAGGAAAAGGCGGTGCAGGCTTGCGGGAGCTCGTGACTCCCGGGCAACGCGGCACGACCGGCCGACACAAGGCAGCAGCACTGTCGTGGATAATCGCCATTCTAATAATCCCCCTGCGTCGCAATCGGCTCGGGTCCCCGCAGGGCGGCGTCGACGCGTCGATTCGCTGTCCGCCGCGCGTGGGGCCGGCGCCGGTTCGACACGAGGCGTCCCCGCCACCCAGCCCCTCCCGTCCGCGTGTTGCGTTCACCCCTGCCGCGTCGCCGTCCTCGCTTTCCGTCCGCCCTGGCGCCGCTCGCGGTCGCGGCGGCGCTGTGCGCGTTCGGGATCGGCGCGAACGCGCAGACGCTCCCGCGCGTGCGTCCCACGCCGCCGGTGGAGCCGCCGCGCGAGCCCGTCGGCTCGGACGTGCCGCCGCCCACGGTCACGCTGACGGCCGACGACGTCGTCAGCCACATCGGCGGCGTGACGCAGGCCAGCGGCAAGGTCGAGGTCAAGCGCCTCGACATGGACCTGTTCTCCGACCTGCTGATCTACGACCAGCTCAGCGACACGGCGCATGCCGAGGGCCACGTCCGCATCAACCGCGGCCTCGACTGGTTCAGCGCCGACCGGGTGGACCTGGAGCTGACCCGCTCGGCCGGCACCCTCATCGGCACCGAGTACGAGCTGGGTGCCCGCAAGGCCGGCGGCCATGCGCAGCGCATCGAGCTGATCGACCGCAACCACTCGACGGCCTACATGGCCAACTACACGAGCTGCGACCGCAACGACCCCGACGGGCCGGACTGGATCATCACCGGCGACCAGATCGACATCGACACCGTCCGGAACGAGGGCAAGGCCCGGCACGCCGTGCTGCGCTTCCTGGGCGTGCCGATCCTGGCGGCGCCGTCGCTCACCTTTCCGGTGACGGCGGAGCGCAAGTCCGGCTGGCTGCCGCCCACCGGCGACCTGAGCAACCGCAGCGGCTTCGCGGTGTCGGTACCGTATTACTGGAACATCGAGCCCAACGTGGACGCGACGCTGTCGCCGGGCTACAGCACCAAGCGCGGCGTCGAGCTCACCGGCGAGGTCCGCTACCTGCGGCCGAACGACCTCGGCCAGCTCACCACCTATGTGCTGCCCAACGACGAGGTCTACGGTGACCCGCGCGCCGCGGTCGAATGGGCGCACGAGGGCTCGCGCAGCGACTGGCTGACCTACAGCGCCCGGGCGCAGCGCGTGTCCGACCAGTCGTACTGGAAGGATTTCCCCGGCCAGATGCCCGCGCTGACGCAGCGCCTGCTGCCGACCGACCTGTCGGGCACGCGTCGCTTCACGCTGGGCAATTCCGGCGAGATCGACACCTATGCGCGGGCGCAGCTGTTCCAGACGCTGCAGGATCCGAACGAGACCGACGCCTCGTCGCAGATCAGGGTGCCCTACCAGCGCAGCCCGCAGATCGGCCTGCGCGGCAACGTGACCCTGGCGGGCGGCGTGCGCCTGGACTTCGAGGCGGAGGCCAACCGCTTCGACCTGTCCGACCGCCGCGAAGAGAACAACTACGTTTCCTTCGTCAACAACGTGATCGCCGCCGACAACGCAGCGCACGGCAACAACAAGGACTTGGTGGCTGCCGACACGCGCGTGGGCGGCTCGCGGGCCCACCTGATCGGTGCGCTCTCGCGCAATTTCTCGACCGACTGGGGCCGCTTCGAGCCGCGCCTGTCGATCAACGGCGCCACCTACCACTCCGACATCGACGCCAGCGGCAACCGTATCGACCGGACCCGCATCATCCCGACCTTCAGCGCCGACAGCGCGTTCAGCTTCGAGCGCCAGGCCACGCTGTTCGGCCGCGACCTGGTGCAGACGCTGGAGCCGCGCTTCCTGTACGTCCTGACGCCGTACGACAAGCGCCAGCGGCAGAACCAGCTCCCGCTGTACGACACCGCGCCCAGGGACTTCAACGAAGTCTCGATCTACAGCGAGAACTACCAGTTCACGGGCAACGACCGCATCGCCGACGAGAACCAGCTGACGGCCGGCGCCAGCACCCGCTTCAACGACGCGGTCAACGGCCGCGAGTTGCTGCGGGTCGGCGTGGCGCAGCAGGTGTTGTTCCGGCGGCAATGGCTCACGCAGACCAACTACCTCGACACCAGCGACACGCCCCAGCCCGAGTCCCACAAGCTGTCGGGCATCCTGCTGTACGGCTCGTCCTCGGCCATGGAGCATTGGAGCTTCGACGGCATCGTCGAGCTCAACACCGCCCGGTCGCGCGAGGACACGACGGGTGCCACGAGTGGCGGGACGACGGGCGTCACCTCCACTGGCACCGCCAACGACACATCGTCGCAGAACGACAACTGGGCGCAGCGTGCGGTTGTGAGCGCCCGCTATCACCCCGGACCCTTCAAAACCCTGAGCTTGACCTATCGTTATGCGCGCGTTTCCAACAGCCAGCAGTACGAAGTGGGCGGCCAGTGGCCGGTCTACCGCCGCGATCCGCGCGCCAACGGCAGCGGTTGCGGCGGCACGCTCTATGCCGTCGGCCGGGTGGACTACAGCGTCACCGACAGCCGCGCCACCTACGCGATCGGCGGCTTCGAGTACGACGCGGGCTGCTGGATCGGCCGCATCATGGTCGAGCGCACCTCCACGGGCCGCAACGAAAGCACCAACCACCTGGTGCTGCAGCTGGAACTCAACGGCCTGTCGACGCTCGGAACAGGATCGCTGAAGGTCCTGAAGGACAATGTGCCCGGCTACCAACCCTTGCGCAACGATCCCGGCGCATCGGCCGTGACCCCGAATTCACCATGAGAGATCGCTTGAAGCCCCATTTCCTGACCCTGGTCGCCGCCGCCTTCGCGCTCGGCGGCGCCACCACCGGCTTCGCCCAATCCGCGGCGGCGGTCCCGACCCCGTCCACCGGTGCGCCGATCCCGCAGATCGAGAAGCCGGCGGTGATCTCGCCCGTGGCCGCCTCGGGCGTGCGCCAGTTCGGCACGTTGCCGCGCATCAAGGCCGCGGCCCGGTCCGCCGACTTCCTGGTCGCGGTGGTCAACAGCGAATCCGTCACCAACAACGAGGTGCAGGTGCGCCTGGCCAAGGTGACGCAGGAGAGCATCGAGAAGGGCGGCAAGCAGCCGACCCCGGGCGAGCTGCGCAAGCAGGCGCTCGACGCGCTGGTCGAGGAGCGCGTGCTCGTGACCTACGCCCGCGACAACGGCGTGAAGGTGGACGACGGCGAAGTCGATCGCGCGATCGCCAACATCGCGTCCTCGAACAAGATGACCGCCGAGCAGTTGCGCGACCGCCTGCGCCAGCAGGGCGTGGACTACGCCACGTTCCGCAACGGCATCCGCGACCAGATCACGATCGAACGCATCCGCGAACGCGAGGTCATCGCCCACATCCGCGTGACCGACGCCGAGGTCGCCGACTACATCTCCAAGATGCGCGGCGGCCACACGGCCGCGCCGCAGCTCAACATCGCGCAGATCCTGGTGACGGTGCCCGACAAGGCGACGCCGACCGTCGAAGCCGAGCGCAAGGCGCGCGCCGAACAGGCGCTCGCGCGCGTGCGCAACGGCGAGCCGTTCGAGCAGGTGGCGCGCGAGATGTCCGAGGACTCCAACAAGGCCAAGGGCGGCGAGATGGGCTCGCGTGCGGTCGACAAGTACCCCGACCTGTTCGCCAACGCCGTCGCCAACGTCAAGGTGGGCGGCACGACGGGCATCGTGCGCAGCGGCGCCGGCTTCCACATCCTGAAGGTGGTTTCGCGCGGCGAGGAGTCCGGCCTGACCGTGACGCAGACGCGCGTGCGCCACATCGTGCTGCGCCCGTCGCAGGCACTGAGCATCGACGCCGCCGAACGCCGCGTCATCGACCTGCGCCAGCAGATCGCCAGCGGTGCGAAGACGTTCGAGGAACTGGCCCGCCAGTATTCGGAAGACGGCAGTGCCCAGGCCGGCGGCGACCTCGGCTGGGCCTCGCCCGGCTCGTTCGTGCCCGAGTTCGAGGAGGCGATGGACAAGCTGCCGATCGCCGGCCTGTCGGGCCCGGTGCGCTCGCGTTTCGGCGTCCACCTGATCCAGGTGCTGGACCGCCGCGACACGACCGTCGAGCCGAAGCAGCTGCGCGATCAGGCCAACAACGCGCTGAAGGAGCAGAAGTTCGACCCGGCCTACGCCGAGTGGGTGGCCGACCTGCGCGCGAAGGCCTTCATCGAATACCGCGAGCCCCCGGTATAAATGGCGACCCCCACGCTCCCACGGGTCGCTGCCCCCCGAGGGGGAGCCCGGTTCGGCTCGGATGTGATCCTCGCTTCCCTTGTGCTTGATGGGCCTTCGGCCCGTGCGGGCGCTGCGACCTGCGAGGGCTGAGATGAGTGCGCACATCGCCCGCAAGCGCTTCGGCCAGCACTTCCTCACCGCGGTCGACGTCATCGACCGCATCATCAAGGCCATCGCGCCGAAGCCGGGCGAGCGGCTGGTCGAGATCGGCCCCGGGCTGGGCGCGATGACGATCCCGCTGCGGGCGCACTGCGACGCGCTGACGGTGATCGAGCTCGACCGCGACCTGGCCGAGCGCCTCCGCCGGCGCGGCGATCTCGAGGTGGTGGAGTCCGACGTGCTGAAGGTGGACTTCGGCGCGCTCGCCGAGCGCCTGGGTGGCCCGATCCGCGTCGTCGGCAACCTGCCCTACAACATCTCGTCGCCCATCCTGTTCCACCTGATCGGCGCCGCGCCGCACGTGGTCGACCAGGTGTTCATGCTGCAGAAGGAAGTGGTGGACCGCATGGCCGCCAAGCCGGGCACCAAGGCCTTCGGCCGGCTCACGGTGATGCTGCAGTGGCGCTACGAGATCAAGCATCTGTTCGACGTCCCGCCCGAGGCGTTCGACCCGCCGCCGCGCGTCAACTCCGCCATCGTGCGCATGCGCCCGCGCGCGAACCCCGCCGCGGTCTCGCCGGCGGTGCTGGGCCGCATCGTCGGCGTGGCGTTCTCGCAGCGGCGCAAGATGCTGCGCGCCACCCTCGGCAAGTGGCTCGTCGAACACGGCTACACGGCGGAGTTCGACGGCACGCGCCGCGCCGAGCAGGTGCCGGTCGACGAGTACATCGCGCTCGCGCTGGCATTGCCCGCCTTGCCGGAGCAGGCGCTCGGCGCGCTCGATCCGGGCGACGACGACTGATCCTCGCGATGGTGGGGCGGTTTCTCGGCGACATCCTCGCCAACCGGAACAACCGCGCGATCCTCGAGCGCTGGTCCGACCTGGCGCTGCCCGACGGCTGGCTGGTCGCGGGCTGCCTGTTCCAGACCGTCTGGAACCTGCAGGCGGGCCGCCCGCCCGAGGGCGACATCAAGGACTACGACCTGTTCTACTTCGACGCCGCCGACCTGGGCGAGGCCGGCGAGCGCGCCATGCAGGCGCGTGCCGAGGCCGTGCTGGGCGACCTGGACATCCAGGTCGAGGTCGTCAACCAGGCGCGCGTGCACCTCTGGTACGAGGCGGACTTCGGCCAAGCCTATGCACCGCTCGGCTCGTCGCGCGCCGGCATCGAGCGCTTCCTCGTGCCGGCGACCTGCGTGGGCGTGCGCCCCGGAGAGCTCTACGCGCCCTACGGCCTCGACGCCCTCTATCGCGGCGAACTGGCGATGAACCCGCTGGTCCCGCATCGGGAACTCTTCGAGCGCAAGGCCGCCTCGTATCGTGCGCGCTGGCCCGCGTTGACGATCGTCGATCCGACCTGACGGACGCGCTCCATCGTCACCCGTCATCCCGCGCGAAGTCGCAGGATCCACCCTTGCGAAGGGCGTCCCGGCCGGGGTGGATTCCGCGACTTCGCGCGGAATGACAGGCTGGAAAGGCAAAGGGCTCCCGAGGGAGCCCTTGCTGGTGTGGAACGCTCGCCTGGATCAGGCGGCGTTGAGCCACATCGCCGTATCGAACGCGCTGCTCATCAGCGGCATGTTCGTGCCGAAACCGGCATTCGCGTTGGCTTTGCTGCTGGCCTTCGGGGCCGGCTTTTCGATGACTGGGGCCGCTTCCGCCGCCCGCTCCCATGACCCATTTTCTTGAGAGCGGGCTACTGAAAAGAATAGAAGCACCTGAAGGCAATTTTGCGTTCCCCCCAGAAGTCGGCGGCGTCGCGGAACACGTCGAGCAATTGCTCGCGCGACTCGCGATCGAATCGGGGGTTGTCCGGCAACTGCTCCAGCACGACGACGAAGCCGGGCTGCGAGCCCGACTTGTGCACGAGGTCGGTCATGCAGTCGTACAGCGCGTCCAGGTTCTTGCCGAAGTGCGCGGGAAACAGGAACGCCTCGGCAATGGCCTCGAGCACATCCTGCTTGGACTGCGCGTTGGTCAGGTTCGCGTAGAGAAAATGCTGTCCGGCACCTTGCGCTGCCTCGAGCAATTCGTCGACCCGATACGCCCGTATCGATTGAACGATGTTGGGACGGACGGTCTGCAAAAGCATGGTCACGTTCCTCTCAGAAAACACTTGAAAACTTCGTCTTCCGACGATCACTTCACGATCCGATGAAAACTGCTGTAGTGATCTTCGGTATAAAAACAGGCATCTGGTTCCGTCGGCGCGTTGCCGCCGCAGATGATTCGACGGGCACCGCGATTGCGCGCGCCGGGGGTCGGCACGGTGTACTCGTGGTAGTAGCCCCGCGGTCGGCGCTCCAGGCGCTTCTCGTAGTTGCCGAACACCACGCCGTCCTTGGCAAACGGGAACGGGCCGCCGGAATGGATCAGTTGATCGGTTCGCCTGGCTTCCGGGGGCAAGCTGGACAGCGCGACGTCGGCACCCAGGCCGGCGGCCGGCCTGGCTTGCGAGCTGGACGGCGTGAGCGTGGCGAGCGACGTGGCGGCGGTGAACACCAGCGCGAACAGCGCGCCGGCCTTCGATGGGCGGCGGGAGGACGGCTTTGCCGTGGCTCCAGCACGCGCGCCCTGCACGGTGGCTGCGTCGACGTTCTTCACGACGTCCTTCTCGTTGATCACCACTGCTAGACCCGTTCGTCCCGGCTGATAGACCGGCCCTTGGCTTCGGTGCGATGCTCGCGATAACGGCACCAAATTCCGAAGCAACCCTGAAATTCCAATCCCGAATGGTACCGGAACCCCCTCGAAATCTCAAGTCTCGGGGTGGAGGAATGACCCTTGGATGGTCTTGGAGTGTGAGCGGTTGCTACCTAAAAAATCCACGTCGATTCGAGAATTTGATGGGTTCCGGGGCGGCTGAAAATCCCTCGGTCCGGCTTGCGCTACGCTGACTTCGGGGGTTCGAAAGACGCCTCCCGGCGCCTTTTTGCTCGACATTTCGGTGCCGGAACACGGTGGAAATGCAGCGGCGCGACATGATTCCATGTCGTCTTTCGCGCCAGCATAACGGCTTGTCGCGTGCCCGAAATGCTGTCCTACAAGCCGGGCCTGGAAGCCCGGCGTTTCCCCTGCGCTAGCGGGCGGCGTTCGCGTCGGCGACCGTCAGCGCGGTCATGTTGATGATGCGGCGCACCGTGGTCGACGGCGTGAGCACGTGCACGGGGCGCGCGGCGCCCAGCAGCACCGGCCCGATGGCGATGCCGCCGCCGGCGGCCGTCTTCAGCAGGTTGTACGAGATGTTGGCCGCGTCGATGTTGGGCATGACCAGCAGGTTGGCCTCGCCGGTGAGCGTCGAGTTGGGCATCAGCTTGTGGCGCTGCGCCGGATCGAGCGCGGAGTCGCCGTGCATCTCGCCGTCCACTTCGAGCCAGGGCGCCTGCTCGCGCAGCAGCGCCAGGGTGTCGCGCATCTTCTGCGCCGACGGGTGGCTGCTGGCGCCGAAGCTCGAATGCGACAGCAGCGCCGCCTTCGGGATGATGCCCAGGCGCTTCATCTCCTCGGCGGCCATGACGGTGATCTCCGCGAGCTGCGCGGCGGTCGGATCGGCGTTGACGTGCGTGTCGACCAGGAACACCTGGCGGCCCGGCAGGATCAGGCCGTTCATCGCCGCGTAGACGTTGACGCCGGGCCGCTTGCCGATCACCTGGTCGATGTAGAGCAGGTGGTTGGCGGTGGAGCCCCAGGTGCCGCAGATCATGCCGGCGACCTCGCCCTTGTGCAGCATCATGGCGCCGATCAGCGTGAGGCGGCGGCGCATCTCGATCTTGGCGAGCTGCGCGGTGACGCCCTTGCGCTCGGTCATGCGGTGGTAGGTCTGCCAGTAGTCGCGGAAGCGCTCGTCGTACTCGGTGTTGACGACGTCGTAGTCGCGGCCCTCCTGCAGGCGCAGGCCGAACTTCTCGCAGCGTTGCGCGATCACCACCGGGCGGCCGATCAGCACCGGGCGCGCGATGTTCTCGTCGACGATGACCTGCACGGCGCGCAGCACCCGCTCCTCCTCGCCTTCGGCGTAGGCCACGCGGCGATGCACGGCCACCTTGGCCAGCGCGAAGATCGGCTTCATCGCCGTGCCGGAGGCGTAGACGAACGTCTGCAGCTTCTCCTTGTACGCGGCCATGTCGGTGATCGGCCGGGCGGCCACGCCCGAGTCGGCCGCGGCCTTGGCCACGGCCGGCGCGATCTTCATCATCAGGCGCGGGTCGAACGGCTTCGGGATCAGGTACTCGCGACCGAAGCTGAGATCGGCGCCGGCGTAGGCGGCGGCCACGACCTCGCTCTGCTCGGCCTGCGCCAGCTCGGCGATCGCATGCACCGCGGCCACTTCCATCGCGTCGTTGATGGTGGTGGCGCCGCAGTCGAGCGCGCCGCGGAAGATGTACGGGAAGCACAGGACGTTGTTGACCTGGTTCGGGTAGTCCGAGCGTCCCGTGGCCATGATCGCGTCGTTGCGCACGGCCAGCACGTCCTCCGGCGCGATCTCGGGCGTCGGGTTGGCCAGCGCGAAGATGATCGGGTTCGCGTTCATCGTGGCGACCATCGCGGGCTTGAGCACGCCGCCGGCCGACAGGCCGAGGAACACGTCGGCGCCCTGCATGACCTCGGCCAGCGTGCGCAGCGCGGTGTCCTGCGCGAACTCCGCCTTGTCCGGATCCATCAGCTCGACGCGGCCCGTGTAGACGACGCCGGCGAGATCGGTCACCCAGATGTTCTTGCGCGGCATGCCCAGCTTCAGCAGCAGGTTCAGGCAGGCCAGCGCCGCGGCGCCGGCGCCCGACACCACCAGCTTGACCTCGGAAATCGACTTGCCGCTCACCTTCAGGCCGTTCAGCAGCGCCGAGCCGACCACGATGGCCGTGCCGTGCTGGTCGTCGTGGAAGACCGGGATCTTCATGCGCTCGCGCAGCTTGCGCTCGACGTAGAAGCAGTCCGGCGCCTTGATGTCCTCGAGGTTGATGCCGCCGAAGGTCGGCTCGAGCGCGGCGATGCAGTCGACGAGCTTGTCGAGGTCGTTCTGCGCGATCTCGAGGTCGAACACGTCGATGCCGGCGAACTTCTTGAACAGGACGCCCTTGCCTTCCATGACCGGCTTGGACGCGAGCGGGCCGATGTTGCCCAGGCCCAGCACCGCGGTGCCGTTGGTGACCACCGCCACGAGGTTGCCGCGCGCGGTGTAGCGGAACGCGTTGGCCGGATCGGCGACGATCTCCTCGCAGGCCGCGGCGACGCCCGGCGAATAGGCGAGCGCGAGATCGCGCTGGTTGATCAGCTGCTTGGTCGGGGTGACCGAGATCTTGCCGGGGGTGGGGAACTCGTGGTATTCGAGCGCGGCCTGGCGCAGCTCGGCGCGCTTGTCTTCTTGAGTGGTCATCGGCGGTCCTGTTGTCTTCTCCGGAGCCCCTGGTGTCTTTCCACGCGTGCGGCGCGGGCATGGAAGGGGTCGCGAGCGGGCGGTGATTGTAGGTCTGGGGGTCTCGCAAGAGCCGTGCCGAAGGACTCGTGCGCTTCCATCGGCATGGGGTCATGCCGCAATCAAATACTTTGGCCCTGCGCGGGCGTGCCGTCAACCTCGGGTCTCCACATCGTTGACCGCCGTCAAGTCCGGGCTCGGCGACAATGCGTCGGATGGCCGTCGGTGAATTCGATCTCATTGCGAAGTACTTCTCCCGCCCCGTGCGCAATGCCGTCCTGGGCGGAGGCGACGACTGCGCGCTGCTGCAGCCCACGCCCGGCATGCAATGGGCGGTGTCCACCGATGCGCTGGTCGAGGGCCGGCACTTCCTCAGCACCGTGCCGCCCGACGCCCTGGGCCACAAGTCGCTGGCCGTGAACCTGTCCGACCTGGCCGCGTGCGGCGCCCGGCCCGTGGCGTTCACGCTGTCGCTGACCTTGCCGCGCGTCGACGAGGTCTTCCTGGCCGGCTTCGCGGCGGGCCTCTACGCGCTGGCGGACGCGCACGGCATCGAGCTGGTGGGCGGCGACACCACCGCCGGCCCGCTCAACATCGGCATCACCGTGATGGGCGAGGTGCCCCCGGGGCAGGCGCTGCGGCGCGGCGGCGCACGGGCGGGCGACGAGCTGTGGGTCAGCGGCCGCCTGGGCGACGCCCGGCTCGCGCTGGAGGCGTTCCGCGGCCAGGTGAGCCTGCGTGGCGAGGCGTTCGAGGAGGTGCGACGTGCCATGGAGCGGCCGCAGCCGCGCGTCGCGCTGGGCCTGGCCCTGCGCGGCGTCGCCAGCGCGGCCATCGACCTGAGCGACGGCCTCGTCGGCGACCTGGGCCACGTCCTGCGCGCGAGCGCCGTCGGCGCCACGTTGCGCCTGGCCGACATACCCCACGGCCCGCACGTGGCCGCCTGCACCGAAGGCCAGCGCCGCCAGTGCCTGCTCGGCGGCGGCGACGACTACGAACTGCTCTTTGCAGCGCCCGCGAGCGCGCACGCGCAGGTGCGTGACGCCGGCGCGCGCGCCGGCACGCCCGTGACCTGCATCGGCACGCTGGACTCCAGTCCGGGCCTGCGCGTCGTCGACGCCCGCGGCGAGCCGGTGGCGTTGGCCGAGCGCGCATTCGACCACTTCATCTCGACGTGATGCAGTCCGAATACCCCACCTTCGTTCCGCGCCGCGCCACCTGGGCCTTCATGGGCCTGCACCCGCTGCGCCTGATCGCGCTGGGCTTCGGCAGCGGCCTGTCCCCGGTCGCGCCCGGCACGGCCGGCACGCTGGCCGGCTGGGGGCTGTACCTGCTGATCGACCACTACGCCGCGCCGTCGCCCCTGGCCTGGGCCGCGATCCTCGTCGCCGGCTTCTTCGTCGGCTGGTGGGCCTGCACGCACACGGCGCGCGCGATGGCGGTGAGCGATCCGAGCCCGGTCGTCTGGGACGAGATCATCGCGTTCTGGATCATCCTGTGGGTGGCGATGCCGGTGGGCCTCGTCGGCCAGCTGATCCTGTTCGGCCTGTTCCGCGCCTTCGATGCGATCAAGCGCGGCCCCGTGGGCTGGGCCGACGCGTGCTTCAAGCCCAAGCGCGGCGCGCTGCCGGGCTGGTCGCAGGGTTTCGGCATCATCTTCGACGACCTCGTCGCGGCCGTCTGCACGCTGCTCGCGTGGGGCTTGCTGCTGCTCGTGCTGCCGCCCTTGGCGTTGACCTCGCTCGGACTGCCTCACCACCACCTTGTCATCACGACAGGCGATTGAGTAGCCTCGCATGCCACGGAGCGCCTCCATCACGATCGACGACCTGCTGCTCTCGCAAGTGGCCGTGCTCGGCGACGCGCTGCGCGCCCGCGGCTGGCGGCTGGCGACCGCCGAGAGCTGCACCGGCGGCCTGCTCGCAGGCACCTGCACCACGCCGGCCGGCGCGAGCGACTGGTTCGCGGCCGGCTTCGTCACCTACGCCAACGACGCCAAGAGCGGCCTGCTGGGCGTGCCGGCGGCGTTGATCGCCCGCCACGGCGCGGTCAGTCCGGAAGTGGCCGACGCGATGGCGCGCGGCGCGCTCGCGCACGCCGGCGTGCAACTCGCGCTGTCCGTCACGGGCATCGCCGGGCCCGGCGGCGGCAGCGTCGCCAAGCCCGTCGGCACCGTGTGGCTGGGCCTCGCCTGGATGCACGCGCGCGAGACGCAGGAAGGTCTGCCGGCCGGCGGTGACGCCCCCCTCGTCGGCAGTCGAACCGAACGGCTGAACCTGGACGGTGATCGCGACGCCATCCGGGCGCAGACGGTGGCGATCGCGTTGCAGCGCCTGATCGCCGCGGCGGCATGAAGATCGCGTTCGACGCCCGGCTGGAAGGCGCCGAGCGCGCCGACTGGTGGCGCGCGCTCACCGACGCGCTGCCGGACGACGACTGGATCGATCCGGTCGTCGAAGGAACGCAATCGGCACGCTGGCGCGAGGCCGAGGTCGCCGTCGTCGCCAACCCGCTGCCCGGCCGCCTCGCCGCCTGCACGCAGCTCAAGCTGGTCCAGTCGCTGTGGGCCGGGGTCGACAAGCTGATCGCCGACACGACCCTGCCCGTCGACGTGCCGGTCGCGCGCATGGTCGATCCGATGATGAACCGGGCGATGGCGGAGACGGCGACCTGGGCCGTGCTGTCGCTGCACCGGCGCGCGTTCGACTACGCCGCGCAGCAGCGCCAGACGCAGTGGCGCCAGTTGCCGCAGAAGCGTGCCGACGAGGTCGCCGTGCTGGTGCTGGGGCTCGGCGAGATGGGCCGCACCACGGCGCAGCAGCTGGCGGCGCTCGGCTATCGCGTCAGCGGCTGGAGCGCCCGGGCGCGCGCCGTGGCCGGCGTGGCCTGCAGCGCCGGCTGGGCGGCGCTGCCGGCGGCGCTTGGCGCGGCCGACATCGTGATCAACCTGTTGCCGCTCACCGACGACACGCGCGGCCTGTTCGACCGCACGCGCCTCGCGCAGATGCGCGCCGGCGCGAGCCTCGTGAACCTGGCGCGCGGCGCCCACGTGGTGGAGAAAGACCTGCTCGCCGCGCTCAACGCCGGACGGCTGGCGCACGCGGTGCTCGACGTCTTCGACACCGAGCCGCTGCCCGCCACGCACGTGTTCTGGTTCCATCCGCAGGTGACCGTCTGGCCGCATGCGGCGGCCCAGACCGACCTGCGCAGCGCGGCCGCCGTGGTCGCCGCCAACGTCGACGCGGTGCGCCGCGGTGAGCCGGCGGCGCACCGGGTCGATCGTTCGCGCGGCTACTGAAACGCCGTGGCGTGGCCGGCAGGGCTTGCGGGGCCGGGCGCCGCGGCGCCGACGCCGACGAGCCGGACTGGCGGCATGCCGCCGCTGTGGGCCGATTCGGGCAGGGGTGCGAGTTGCGCCGACGCACGAGATCCCGCTGACGCCAGGATGCGGGTGAAACGCCGGAAGAAGGCCATGAGGCGAACAGCCGTCGTGCGAAGGGGCTGACGCCAGCTCGCGCCGCGCGTGCCGCCCTCAACGGTGCCGCCACACCTCGCGACGATGGGCGACGACCGGCAGTTCTTCAAGGCATTTGCCGTCGCCCCTTCCGGTGAACCCGCCGGTCGGATGGCACAGGAGCACCCCGTTGGCATCGACCAGCGGATCGAGCTGGTCGCAGCAGCCGGCCTGCACGTAGTAGGCGACGCCGCCGCGCCAGGGCACCTCGTAGACCGCGCGCGGCGCCGCAGGCCCCGGCAAGGCGTCGTAGTCGGCCAGGCGGATGCGCAGCCACTCGGGCAGTCCGCTCACTTCGACGCGCGTCGACGGCGCGCTGCTGGCGCGGTCGGAGTTGTCGGGCGGCGCGAGGGGGGCGGCGTCGCCCTGGGCGATGCGGTTGGCGCAGCCGGCCAGCAAGAGGGCCGAAAGCGCGAAGGTCGTGAGCAGGGGGCGGGGGCGCATGGAGGTCTCCTCGATGGACGGGCCCGGCAATCGTCGTGCGCGTCTGCGGATTCCTCAGGTGCGCAGCACCAGCCCCGCCTGCGCGCCCTCGGGCTTGAGCGCCTGCAGCATCATCAGCACGAGGCGGCGCAATGCGTCCCAGGGCTCGACGGGCCATTGCGGATGGCGCAGGCCCTTGAGCACGCCGTCGCATTCGCTCGCGGCGCCGACCAGGCGGGCAGCCATCGGCGCGGACAGGCGCGGCAGCGCGCGCTCGAACAGGCGCTCGCGCGCGCCCCAGATGCGCGCCTCGCGCAAGGCCATCGGCAGCGGCTTGCCGTCGGCCATCGCGTCCTGGATGCGCTTGAGCGCGCGGATGTCGTCGGACAGCTTGTAGTGCACGAAGACCGCGGCCTCGCCCTCGGCCTGCAGCCCGTCGAGCATGCGCAGCGCGCGCGGGACCTGCACGGCCATCACGGCGTCGCACAGACGGGAGACGTCGTGGCGGGCGACGTCGAGCACCGCGTCCTCCACGTGCGCGAACGTGATCTCGCCCGGCGGATACAGCAGGCCCAGCTTCTGGATCTCCTGGTGCGCGGCGAGCAGGTTGCCTTCCACGCGATCGGCCATGAACGCCAGCGTGGCCTCGCCGGCGGCGCCGGCCTCCACGCGCTGGCCCTGCAGCGCGAAGCGCTTGGCGAGCCAGGCGGGCAGCGCGTTGCGTTCGATGACGTCGGCCGCGATGCTCACGCCGGCGCCGTCGAGCGCGCCGAACCACGCCGCCTTCTGCTGCTGCCAGTCGAGCTTGGGCAGGTGCACCAGCAGGCGGCTGTCGGGGCCGGCCTCGCTGGCGAGTTGCTGCAGCGCCTCGCTGCCGTCCTTGCCGGGCTTGCCCGACGGGATGCGGATCTCGATCAGCTGCTGGTCGGCGAACAGGCCCATGGACTGCGACGCGCCCAGCACGCCGCTCCAGTCGAAGTGCGCGCCGCTGACGACGAACACCTTGCGCTCGTTGACGCCGGCCGCGCGCGCCGCCGTGCGGATGGCGTCGGCGGCCTCCTGCGCGCGCAGCGGCTCGTCGCCGTGCACGACGTAGACGTCGCGCAGGCCCCGCGCGAGGTGGTCGGCCAGTTGCTCGGGCCGGACTTGCATCTCAGCGTCCCGCGGCCTGCGAGGCGGCCCACTCGACGGCCGACACCGGCGCAGCCGACGCGGGCGCCACGGCGGCCGAGGCCGCGCGCGCCGCCTGCGCATGCGCCGCGGGGCCCGTGGGCTTGCCGACGGCCGACAGCACACGGACCAACTGGTAGGCCATGTCGGACTGCATGTCGCGGTACAGCGCCTTCTGCTCGGTGTCCTTGGCGAGCGCGTTCTGCTCGTCGTAGGTCAGGTCGCGAAAGCGCTCGATGTCGGCGAGCGGCAGCAGCTCGGTGCCGTTCGGGTCGATCACGCGGTAGCGCAGCTTGACGTGCAGCTCCAGTTCGCGCACCTGACCGAACGCCGTGGAGGCCTCGACCGTCGTCTTCTGCGTGTCCTCGACGGCCTCGATCACCACCTGCGAGTCGAGCACGTTGGCGACGATGTGCGCGGTGGACGGCAGCGCGCGCCGGATCTCGTCGGCCATCGTGGAGCGGTCGGCGAAGCCGGACAGCGCGATGCGTTCGTAGTTCAGCGGCTGCGCGGTGCGGACATGGAAGCCGCAGGCCGCCAGCGTGGCCGCCCCGGCGAGCGCCAGCACGGCGACGGCCAGGCGACGCCGGGTCAGGGAGGCAAGGGTCACGGCGGCCTTCACGGGAGCGTCAGACGACGATGTTGACGAGGCGGCCCGGCACGACGACGACCTTCTTCGCCGGCTTGCCTTCCATCCAGCGCACCGCCTCGGGCGAGGCGACCGCGATCGCCTCGATGGCGGCCTTGTCGGCGGCGGCCGGCACGCGCACGCTGCCGCGGGTCTTGCCCAGCACCTGCAGCACGAGCTCGATCTCGTCCTGCACCAGCGCGGCCTCGTCGACGGCCGGCCAGCCGGCGTCGAGCAGTTGCTTGCCCTGCGCGGCGTAGCCGAGATCCGTCCACAGGCCTTGCGTGACGTGCGGGCAGGCCGGATACAGCGCGCGCAGGAGCACGGAGAAGCCTTCGCGCAGCACCGCGGCCGTGCCGGCGCTGCCGTCGAGGGCAAAACCCTCGAGCGCGTTGAGCAGTTTCATCGCACCCGAGACGACGGTGTTGTACTGCATGCGCTCGTAGTCGTAGGTGACCTGCTTGAGCAGCACGTGCACCTCGCGGCGCAGCGCCTTGGCGGGTGCGGCCAGCTCGAGTCCGGCGACATTGTCGGCCGCGCCCTCGAGCAGTTCGGTGTTCTTCGCGGCGAAGCCCCACACGCGCTTGAGGAAGCGATGCGCGCCCTCGACGCCGGAGTCGTTCCACTCCAGCGTCTGCTCGGGCGGCGACGCGAACATCACGAACAGGCGCGCGGTGTCGGCGCCGTAGCGGTCGATCAGGGCCTGCGGGTCGACGCCGTTGTTCTTGGACTTCGACATCGTGGTCATCTCGTAGGTGACCGGCGTGCCGTCCTTGAGCCTGGCGCTCAGCACGTTGCCATGGGCGTCGCGCTCGATGTCGAGGTCGTGTTCCCAGTAGTAGTTCTTGCCGGCGTCGGCCGGCTTCTGGAAGTACGCGCCCTTGAGCACCATGCCCTGCGTCAACAGGTTCTTGAACGGCTCGCTGAACTTGATGAGCTTGAGGTCGCGCATGACCTTGGTCCAGAAGCGCGCGTACAGCAGGTGCAGGATCGCGTGCTCGATGCCGCCGATGTACTGGTCCATCGGCATCCAGTAGTCGGTGCCGGCGCCCACCATCTGCTCCGCGTTCGTCGGGTCGCAGTAGCGCATGAAGTACCACGACGAATCGACGAACGTGTCCATCGTGTCCGTCTCGCGGCGCGCGGCCTTGCCGCACCGGGGGCAGCCCACGTTCAGGAAGCCGGCGTGCTTGTTGAGCGGGTTGCCGGAGCCGTCCGGGATCAGGTCTTCCGGCAGCACCACCGGGAGATCCTTCTCGGGCACGGGCACCACGCCGCAATCGTCGCAGTGGATGATCGGGATCGGCGTGCCCCAGTAGCGCTG
>FTJN01000517.1_pt1 | contig 19039 bp, 18 predicted proteins | sample 1658361 | NCBI WGS metagenome assembly FTJN01 (sample SAMEA3914819, study PRJEB12502) | metagenome | biome: forest; material: soil | place: Canada | collected 2010-06-26 | depth 0.3 m
CCGCCGCCGCCGGCCACGCCGGCCACCAGCGTCGTCGAACGTCCGGCCAGGCCGCCGCCGCCGCTGTCGCGGCTGAAGCCCGCGGTGTTGATGCCGCCGCTGCCGCCGGTGGCGTTGGACGTGATCATGTTGCGATCGGGCAGGCCCTGCTCCTTGCCCGCGCCCACGCCCACCCCGGTGCCCGAGCCGACGCCCGCGCCCTTCTTGATGTCCTGGTTCAGCTGCACGGCCAGCGGTGCGCCGTGCAGTTCGGGCGGCTGGTCCTTGGGCGCGGCGAACAGGCCGACGCCCGCGGCCTTGTTGCGCGCGGCCTCGCGATCCTCGCCCGGCGGCTTGCCCGGGATCGGCTGGCGCGCCTCCACCACCGGCCGCTCGCGCGGCACGGGCTTGGTGGGCAACGGCGCCGGCTCGCTCTTGTCCTTGAGGTCGGGCTTGGGCGGCTCGATCTTCTCCGCCTTCGGCGGGGGTGGCGGCGGCGGCGCCGGCGGCTTGTCCAGCAGCAGCTTGGCGATCGGTGCCGGCAGCGTCGCCGTGGGCGTGCGCTCGGGCTCGGGCAACGTGATGAAGCGCAGGGCGATGCCGAACACGATCACGAAGCCCATCAGCACGAGGAACAGCTTGCGGAAGCGTTCCTCGTCGTCGTGGGCCAGTGCCCAAGGTAGCGTGGACGTGCGGAATGAGATGGCGGCCATGCGCGTCATTCCTTGCGGTTCACGGCGAACGACACGTCGGTGAAGTCCGCCACCGCGGCGGTGTACATCACCTTGCGCAGCAGTTGGTAGGGGATGTCCTTGTCGCCCATGATCGTCACCGAGTGCGCCTTGGAGGCGTTCTCGGCGAGCGCCACGGGCCGCGCGGAGACGATGTCGAGTTCGGCCTTCAGGCCCGGGATCAGGTCGTCCTTGGCGCTGGCCAGCGACGCGACGTCGGCCACCTTGCGGCCGTCGACGGTGATCTCGTTGGCGTTGACGGCGATCACCATCGTTTCCTTGGGATCCTTCTTCGCGATCGACTCCGGCAGCTTCACGGCGGCGGCGGGCAGCGTTTCCACGCCTGAATTCGACAGCAGGAAAAAGATCAGGATCGTGAAGACGTCGATCAGCGACACGAGGTTCATGTCGAGCGCGTTGCCGTGGCGGGCATTGCGTGCGGCGCGTTTCTGGATCGGGGTGAGCTTCATCGCGCGCCCCTTTCAGTGCCGCACCGGCGCGTCGCCGATGGAGATGCCGGGGAACATCGGGATGTCCTTGACCTCGGTGCCGCCGTTGGCCGACTTGATAGTGCTCATCGCGTCCATGACATGGATCACGGTGTCGTAGGGGATGTTCGGCTCGGGCAGCAACGACGCGGTCGTGACGTCCGGGAACTGCTTCTTGACGTCGAACATGACGGCGTTCAGCGTAGCCAGGTCGGGGCCGGTGGCGGTGTTCGGGATGCGGCTCTTCAGCCCGCCGATCTTGTCGCCGACCTCGATCGCGTCATGGCGCACCACGACCTCGAGCTTCAGGTCGTTGGCCTTGAGGCCTTCCCAGTTGTTCGACTTCGCCGGCAGCGTCAGGTCAAGCACCGACATGTTCGAGAACACGGCCGTGGACAAGAGGAACGGGATCAACACGACGATCAGGTTGATGAAGGCGCTGACCTCCAGCGCCTCCGAACCCTTCTTCAGGCGTCTAGTCGGCATGGCGGCACCCCCGGTGTTGCGGGTGGGTGGATCGGCGCATGATCAAGCCGCCTTGTGTTCCGGAGCGAGACGCTGGACGAGGTTCAGGAAGCTGATCTTGGCGGCTTCGAGGCCGTCGACGATGTCGGCGGTGCGGGCCTGCAGGAACGAGTGGATCAGCAGGAACGGGATCGCGACCATCAGCGCGAACGCGGTGTTGTTCATCGCGATGGAGATGGAGGCCGACAGCAGCGCCGCCTTCTCCGCCGGATTGACCTGCGACACGGCGGTGAACGCGTGGATCAGGCCCGTGATGGTGCCCAGCAGGCCCACCAGCGTGATCACGTTGGCGAACACGGCGATGTAGTGCGTGCGCTTCTCCAGGCGCGGCACGATCTCCATCATGCCTTCCTCCATCGCCGCGTCGATGTCGTCGCGGCGGCGCGAGGATTGCAGGCGGGTGAGGCCGTTGTGCACGATCTTGCCGATCGCCGAGTCCGACGCCGCGGTCTGGCCCAGCACTTCCTTCCATTGACCGCCTTGCAGCAGCGGCAGCACGCGCGACCAGTCCTTGCGGTTGGCGACACGGGCCTTCTGCAGGAACACGAAGCGCTCGACGGCGATCGCCAGGCCGGTGGCCATGATCGCGAGGCTGGGGAAGATGAACAGACCGCAGTCCTGGAAGAACTTGATGATCGACTCGATGGAATTCATCTGGAAATCTCCGGGGGAAACAGATTCGACGACGTGAAAGGGGAACGAGACTGGAACAGCAGATTCAGTGCGCCGCGGGCGGCGCGGTCGCGGCAGGCGGTGCGGCGGCGGCCGCGTGCGCCTGCTCGAGCGCGTCGTAGCGCACGTGGCGCCGGAAGACGTCGCGATCGACGGGCGCCAGCGCTTCGTCGACCACGCTCACCGGCGGCCGGCCGGCCAGGTCGCCCGGCAACGGCTTCTTCCAGGGAACGATATAGAGCACCTTCGGCAATTCTCGGTTGCCGATGATCTTCGTGGGATCGATTTCGGCGCGATCCTGGCCAAAGGCAGGGGCGACAAGGCAACCGATCGTAAGCAGCGCGGCGAGGTGGCGCGGGTGGATCATGACTTCTCCTTCGGAGCGGCCGCCGGTGCGGGCGCGGAGGCGGCGGGCGCCGCGTTCGCGCCGGCCGGCTTGCGGTTCTTCACATCGGCGACCCACTTCGTGACGACCGGGTCGCCCGCGGGCGTGAGCGCGAGGTAACGCGTGTAGAGCTCCAGCGCGTGCGCGTTGTCGCCCAGGTACAGGTCGTCGAGCACGCCGAGATTGAGCACCGCGGTGGCGTAGTTCGGATCGATGGCCAGCGCGTGCCCGTAGGCGTCGCGCGCCTTGTTGAACTCGCCGCTCTGGCGGTACGCGAGCCCCAGCTGGTTCCAGGCGACGGCCAGGCCCGGCGCGAGCGTGGTCGCCTTCTCGAGCTCCTTGACGGCCTCGGGCAGGCGTCCGGCCTGGCGCGCGAGCAGGCCCAGGTTGGCGTGCGGGCCGGCGAGGTCGGGCTCGGATTGCGTCAGCGCGCGGAAACCGCGCTCCGCGTCGGCGGCGTGGCCGGCGCGCATCAACGCGAGCGCGTCGTCGTAGGCGCGTTGCGTGGCAGGCGCGATCGGGCCGGTGGACGCCGGCTTCGCGATGGCGACGACCGCGGCGCTGGCGGCGGCCTGCGGCGCGGACGTCGAGGCGGCGCTCGCGGCCTGCGCGGACGCGGCGTCGGGCGCGGCGCTCCCCGGCAGGCGGAACCCGATGGAGCCGCAGCCGGCGAGCCCCATCGCGGCGGCCAGCGTCAGCAGCACGGGCCGCATCGCGGCGAGCAGGTGGCGTTCAGCGGATCGCATCGACGGTCGCCTCGCTGTGTTCGGTCTTGTTGTAGCGCGCCGGCTGCAGCGTCTTCAACGCGTCGAAGCTCTTGCGCACCCACTCGTCGTAGATGCCTTCGGTGGTGCGGTGCGCGTTGATGCCGTGCAGCGCGATCGCCTTCTCGACGTACGGATCGGCCTGTTCCTCCAGCAGCTCGTTGTACTGCTCGAGCTCCAGCTTGGACAGCTTCTTCGGACGTTGCGACGTGGTCAGCGACTTGGCGAAGTCCTGGTAGACGTTGGCCACGCGGTAGGTGGCGGCCGTGGTGACCTCGGCCACGCCGTAGTCGGACGCCAAGGCGTACGCCTTCAGCACGACTTCCATCTTTTCCTTCTTGAGCTTCAGGTTCTTGGCGAGCGGCTCGACCAGCGTGACCTTCTGGTACGCCTCGAACGCCGGCTGCGCCGCGTCGAGCGCGGCGAAGGCGCCCAGCGTGCGCGTGCGGTCGGTGCGCGCCGCGCCGCCGTTCTGGTCGGCGATGAAGATCGCGCGCATCTGCGCGCTCTCGGCGGCGGCGTTGCCTTCGATGTGCGCGATCTGCGCGAGCCGGTAGCGCGCCTCGACGGCCGGCTCCAGCGGCGTCGGGTACTGCTTCAGGTAGCGGTCGTAGTCCTTGGCGGCGAGCGCGCGGTTGGCCGCGGCGTCCGCGGGACGCGGTTTGCCGGCCTTGACGCTGTCGGGATCGCTCGCGGCCGCACGCTCGTACAGCGTCGCGGCCTGCCACAGCGCCGCGCGGGCGCGTGTCGCGCTCTCCGGCGTGGTGGTGGGCGCGAGCGCGATCCGCTCGTACTGCGCGGCGGCCGGCGCCCATTGCTGTTGCTCGCTGTACGCCAGCGCCAGACGCGCCGTGACCTCGGGTTGCAGCGGGCTCTTCGGATAGTGCTGGCGGAATCCTTCCAGCGTCTTCGTGGCGCCGGCCCAGTCCTTCAGCGCGATGAGGGACGCGGCGGCGTCGTATTCGGCGTTCTCGCGGATGGCCGATCCCGGCGCGGCGGCGGCCACGCGGGCGAAGCTGTCGGCCGCGGCCTTGTTGTCGCCGGCGTTGCGCGCCTGTTCGCCCTGCTTGTAGATCGAGGCCGCGAGCCGTTCAGTGAGTTCGCCGCGCGCCGGATCGTTGGCCGGGGCCAGCGCCAGCACTTCGCCGTAGGCCTTCTCGGCCTCGGCGAACTTGCCGGCCTCGAACGAGGTGTGGGCGATCAGCGTCCATGCCACGCGGCGCTGCGCCGGCGTGGCCGGCGGCTGCAGCGCCAGCACCTGCTGGGCGACGCCCGCGGCGCGGTCGTTGTCGTGCAGCTTGAACAGCGTGTCCGCGGCGTGGGTCAGCACCGCAGGCGTGCGCGTGTCGGCCGGGAACGCGGCCGCGAAACGCAGCTCGCTGTCGACCCCGGTGCGCTGCATCGGCGTCAGCGCGTCGCCGGCGACACCCTTCTGTTCGGCGGTGTGCGCGAGCAGCGCGGCGTAGCCGGCGTCGGCGCTGTGCGGATGCGTCGGGTACTCGTAGGCCGTCTTCTCGTATTCGACGGCCGACGCGGCGTACTGGCCGCTCTCGTACAGCACCTCGGCCAGCAGGAAGTTGTAATCCGCGGCTTCCGGGTCGCTGGAGAACTCGGCCAGCCACTGCCGGTACCACTTGGCGGCCTCGACGTAGTCGGCCTGCGCCTTGGTCTTCTGCGCGCTCGCGTGATAGCGCTGGGCCAGTTCGGCCAGCGCGGTCTTGACGAGCGGCTGGGCATGTTCCCAGCCCTCGGGGTTGGCCTTGCGGAACTCGCCGTCGAGGCCGTATTGCGCCACGTAGTCCTTCTTGGCGGCCAGCGCCAGCTGGTCGAAGCCGGCCTCCTGGTCGATCGCGATCACCTGCGCCTGCATGGCGGGCGCCTGCGCGTCGAGCGGGTTCAGGCGCGCGAAGCCGGCGTAGGTGTCGGCGGCGTCCTTCGGGCGCTCCTGCTTCAGGTACAGCTGCCCGAGCTGCTGGTAGACGCGGAATTCGTAGGAGCGGCGGTCGTCGCTGGTGATGTAGGCGGGAATCGACTCCGCGCCCTTGAGGTTGGCCAGCGAGATGCCGATCACGCGCAGCGTGTCGTCCACCAGTTCCTTGTCGGCGCGGGTGAGCGACTCGGACTTGTCGAGGTCGTCGTCCTTGATGCCGACGATCTTGCCGTCGAGCACCCCGAAGAACGAGGTCAACGCCTCCTCGAGGTTGCCCTGCTTGAACTTGGACCAGCCCTGCATGTACAGCGCGCGTTCGGTGTACGGGTTGCCCTTCTCGCCGTTGAGGACGAGGGTGTAGGCCTGCTCGGCCTTCGGGTACTGGCGCAGCGTGAACAGGATCTCGCCGCGGCGGAATTCGGCCTCGTCGCGGTAGCGTGTCTTCGGGTACTGGGTCACCAGCAGGTCCAGCGTCTTCAGTCCTTCCTCGAGCTGGCCGCCCTGTTCCTGCGCCCGCGCCAGCTGGTACAGCACGCGGTCGTTGTCGGGGGCGTTCGGATAGGTCTTGAGGTAGTCGCGGTACTGCGCGATGGCGGCGCTGTAGTCGGGCGTGCCGCTGGCGGTGGGCGTGACGGCGTTGGCGTTGTCGGCGCTGGCCATCTGCAGGTCGCCCAGGCGCCGCAGCGCCTCGGCGCGTTGCTTCGCGTCGGGCGTGACCGCGAGGAAGTTGCGGTAGGCGGCGATCGCCTTGTTCTCGTCGACCGGGATGCCCGGATCCGGATCGACCACCACCTCGCGGGTGAGCAGCGTCTTGATCGTCGGCGCGGTGTCGGGCGTGGCGCCCGGCTTGTGGCTGCCGAGGCCCAGCATCGAACAGGCGCCCAGCGAGCTGGTGAGCAGCAGCACGGCGAGCGTGCGCGGCAACGGCGCGAGCAGCGCGCGGCGCGGCGCGGGGGCGAGCGGTGCAGCGGCGGTCGTGGCGCAGCCGTGCGGGCGGCGCTCAGGGCTTCGCTGCATGGTCGCCCTCCTTCGGTTCGGTGGCGCGGTCGTACAGCTGCGCGACCGCGTAGCGGGCCTGCGCGGTGTAGGCGGCCAGGCGCTCCTTCTGCGCCGTCAGTTCGGTGATGGCGATCTCCTGCAACGCGCCCTGTTGTTCCTTGCCGAGCGCGGCGACCCGCGGCATCAGCACGTTCAGGCGCGCATCGAGTTCGGCGATGCGGCGCGCGAAGGCCTCGAAGCGGGCCGGCTCGTCGCGTTGCGCGCGGGCCAGGTCCTCGTCGTGGCCGCGGGCCTCGACCAGCGCGTCCTCGGTCTGCTTCTGGCCCTTCCTGGCGCTCCACATGCGCGAGGGAAACTCGTGCGCGAGCTGCCAGGCCAGCGCTCCGGCTACGCGGCGCAGGCGGTCGCGCGCCTCGACCAGGCTGGCGTCGGCGTCGGGCGGCAGGTCGGCGAGCGTGCCGGCGACGCGGGCGAGCCGTTGCTGCAGCTCGCGCTCCTTCTCGTCGGCGAAGGCGACGCCGTCGGCGGCCTCCTCGGCCTGCTTCACCGCGGCGGCGTTGTCGTCGCTGCGTTGTTGCAGGTGGCCGATGTCGAGGCCGCTCGCCTGCTGCTGTTCGCGGATCCTGGGCAGGCGCTCCGCGAAGGCCTGCTGGCGTGCGGACAGCATGTCGCCGAACACGCCCAGGTTGTCGTGCCACTCGGCCAGGTTGTGGCCGAGGAACTGCAGGTCGCGGTAGTTCTTGAACGCTTCCTGGAACTCGTTGCCCGCGATCACGGGCGTCAGCAGGCGCGCGTGCGGCATCAGCGGCAGGTCGCGGAAGGTCTGGAACCAGCCCATCTCCTCGCCGGGATTGCGCGACATCAGGCCCTCGACGAGCTTGCCGTCGCGGATCGCCGCGATGGTCGCGTCGATGTTGGCGTCCTCGTTCTCGAAGTTGGCGATCGCGTTCTCGTAGCGCTGCAGCGCCTGCGCGTCGGCGTGCAGCTCGGCGTACGCATACGGGACGGCCAGCTGCGCCTCGAGCACGGCGGAGTCGCTGGGGTCGCGGCCGGCGAGTTCGATCCAGGGCACCAGCGCCTGCTTCGGGCTGTTGAGGGCATCGGCGGCCCAGCCGAAGCCCAGCAGCGCGGCGTTGGCCTCGATGCCTTGCAGGCGCACGCGCTGCAGGTAGTTGCGCGCGTCCTGCGGCTGGCCGGCCTTGAGCGCGGCGAAGCCGAGCGCGACGTTGGCCTTGTCGCGCAGCGCGCGGCCTTCCTCGTCGGGCATCGTCTGGCGGCCGAGGTCGTCGAGGATGGCCGCGCCGCGCGCGGTGTCGCCGCTGCGGATCTGCGCGACGCCCAGGTTGTAGCGCGCGTACAGATCCTCGCTCTTGGGACCGGCGATCGGGGTGAGGATCTTCGAGGCGCCGGCGTTGTCGCCGAGCGCCATCATCACGTTGGCCTGCAGCAGCTGGCGATCGCCCTGCAGCGGCGCGGGCAGCACGTGCTCGATGCGCCCGAGGGCGTTCGACGCCTCCGGCATCAGGCCGCGCTGGTAGCGGATCTTGGCCAGGTAGTACCACGCGCGATCGCGCACCGACGGCGCCGCGCCGCGCGCGAGCAAGGCCTCGAACACCTCGCCGGCCTGCTGGTGCAGCCCGTAGGACAGCAGCAGACCGCCGCGCAGGATCTCGGCCTCGTCGCGGTGATGCTGCATGCGGTCGAAGTGCTGCGAGACCTCCAGCTTGGTGATCGCCGGGAAGTAGCGGCCCTGGTAGAACTCGAACAGCACGTCGCCGTAGTGCGGATCCAGCACCGGATGCAGCGGCGGATCGGCCGGCACCTTGTTCGGATCGTCGGCGGCGCGCGCACCCGAGCCCGCCAGCGCACTCGCGACGAGCGCGGCGGCGAGGGTCAGCTGCGGAAGGAAGCGCGAACGCTGGCGCATCGTCGTCACTGCCAGACTTTGACGTCGAATTCCGGCTGCAGCTTCTGCTGCAAGTCCTTGATCTGCAGCTCGATGTACTTGGGATCGGTGGTCTTGTCGAACTTGATGGTGGTCGCACGCTTGTAGTCGCGGTCGTGCGGGCCCTTGCCGGTGAAGAACGCGACGATCTCGTGGCTGCCCGCGCGCAGGTCGCCCAGATAGACGCGCTGAACGCCGCCGCGGTGCAGCGCCTGCACCTCGAGCGGCGTGTACAGGTAGGTGGAGACGACCTTGTCGTCGAGCTTGATCTGCACGGAGTCGAGGTCGAACAGCAGGCCCACGTCCATCGACACGAAGACGGCCACCTGCGTGTTGGCCGGGAACAGCAGTTCCTCCTCGAGCACCAGCAGGTCGCGGTTGAGGCGGATCACGTCGGCCTTGGCCGCCTGGACGCGGTCGTCGAGGCTGCCGGCGGGGGCGCTCGCGGCGGCGTCGGGCGCACCGGCGGCCGCGGAGGCGCTGGCCGAGGCGTCGGGCGCCGAAGCGGCCGACGGAGCCGTCGGCGCGGCGGCGACGGCCGGCATCGCATCGCGGACGGCGGCAGGCACGGCCGCGGAGGCCGCGGCGGCGGGCGCATCGGCCGCGAGGGCAGGCGGGAGCGCCGAAACGGCGCAGAGTCCGAGGGCGATCAACGCCGCGCGAGTGAGTTTCAGCATGCGGGCTCTCTCTATCTTTTTAGAACGTGGCCGACAGCACGGTGTTCAGCACGCTGGCCTTGTACGAGTACGGCTTGCCGGTGCGGACGTCGGTGTAGTCGGCGTAATGGAAATCGATGAACTGGTACGACGCGCTGAGCTTGACGTCGTACTTGCCCGGCACGCTGCGCAGCGTGTACGACACCGTGGCGCCGGGGCCGAAGTCGTGCATCGTGCTGAGCTCGCGGTTGCGCGTCACGTACAGCGTCTGCTCGGGCGCGTTGTCGCTGTAGAACAGCGCGTGGTTCTGGCGGTAGTAGCGCATGAAGGTCTCGAGCAGCCAGCCCGGCGCGAGGTCGCGGTTGTAGCCCAGCTCCAGCGTGTGGCCGCGCACGCCCCAGGTGTCCCAGTAGTAGCGGTAGTCGGCGCGGAACGAGCGGCGGTTGTTGGCGCCCTCGGGGGTGATGTCGCCGGTGGTGGACAGCTTCAGCGCCTTGCTCTCGCGCGTGCGCGGCGCGTTCTCGTGCACGAAGGTGCCGAACACGCGGGCGAGGCGGTACGGGCTGCCCAGGTAGCCGTCGTCGTTGATCGATTCGAGGTTGGCGCTGGCCGTCCAGCGCGGCGTCAGGATCTGCGTGACGCCCAGGCGGTATTGCCAGTGGCGCGCGCTGTCGATCCAGCCGGGCGTGCCGTGCTCGCCGACCTTGTCGTTGGCCTTGCTGAAGCCGAGCAGGACGGTGGTCATGCCGCCGAACACGTCCTGCGTCAGGTCGACGCTGATCGTGCTGGCCTGGTAGTCGGGCTCCGTGCTCTTCGTGCCGGAGACGTGGATCAGAGAATCGCGCACGACGTAGTCGAGGCCGATGCCGCCCTGGTCGCGCGTCTCCTTGTACTTGCTGGCGGTGGTGACGACGTCGATCGACGCGTTGCTCACCGCGTCGACGTAGTAGCTGCCCGACAGCGCCACGCGGTCGAGCATGCTCTTGCGCACCAGCACCGCCGGCCCTTGCGCGATCACGCCGCCGCCGTCGTACAGGTGGTACATGGTTTCGGCGCGGTCCTCCGGCAGATCGACCGCCTGCACCGAGCCCGCGGCCAGCGCGCCACCGACGAGACCGGCGACGGTCGCGGCGTTCTTAATTGCAGCCACAACCGCCTCCCTGCACGCCCGTGGCGCCGCGCGAGCCTTCGCGCACCGTGTAGACGTGGTCCTGCTGGCGTCCCGGCAGGTCGTTGAGCGCAGCCTTCATCACCGGACTGGCGAGCCGTTCGCGTTCGTACGGCTTGACCCAGGGCTCGATCGGCTTGAACGCGCACCCCGCGAGCACGGAGGCGATGCCGGCGAGCGCTGTCAGGGAGGCAAGGCGGAACAGTCGCATCGTCACTCCTTCAGCAATCCGCGGATCTGCTGTTCGTAGTCGCCCTCCGTACCCGCGCGATAGCCGCGGTGGAGGAAGCGCATCTTGCCGTCGCGGTCGATCACGATGGTCGACGGCATGGTGTTCAGGTCGTACAGCTTGCTGACCTTCTTGTCGGTGTCCAGCAGCACCGGGAAGCTCACGTTGAGCTTCGCGGCCGTGGCGAGCGCGATGCGCGGGTCGTCGTCGACGTTGACGCCCAGCAGCACGAAGCCCGACTTGCGGTACTTCTCGTACAGCGTCTCCAGGCGCGGCATCTCTTCGCGGCACGGGCCGCACCAGGTGGCCCAGAAGTTGACCAGCACGACCTGGCCGCGCAGTTCGTCCAGGCGCACGTTGCGGCCGTCGGCGCCGCGCAGCGTGAAGTCGGGTGCGAGGGCGAAGGTCGCGGGCGTGGCGGCGGCGGCCGGGGCCAGGGCTGCCAGCGCGAGCGTGGAAGCGAGAGCGGCGGCGACGAGGGAGCGGATCATGCGCATTTGGGTTTCACCTGGCTGGAATCGAACGGTGGAGACGGGGGTGTCGTCAGTGGATATCGACGACGGAAGCCGTCCGATCAAGCCAGGAATGAGGCAGCTTTGTCAGAAGAAGAACGCGAATCCGAGCGACAGCTCGGGGTTCTGCGTGGTGGAGCGCTTGCCGAGCAAGTCGAGCGTGAAGATGTGGTCGCGCACGTCGGCGCGCAGCGCGACCCAGTCGGCCAGGAACAGCTTGGCGCCGACGCCGAAGTTCCAGGTCTGCATGCGTTGCGAGTCGAACGAGGTGTTGCCGATGCCGCCGATGACGTACATCGTCGAGGCCTTCGCCCAGTTCTTGCCGATGAAGATCTCGCCGGGCAGGAAGTTCCAGCCCACCGACAGGTCGTAGTACTTGAGCTTTTCCTGCTCTTTCGTGAAGATGCCGCCCGGCAGGATGTTGCGGAATTCCTTGTCGCTGACCTTGGTGCGCCCGTAGGTGGCCTCGACGAAGAAGTCTTCCGTGATGTCGTAGCCCAGCCGCGCGCCGTAGTTGAAGCTGGTGCCGAAGTTCTGCGACGAGTACGTGCCGCCGAACAGGCCGATCTCGAAGTCGTTGGACGGGTACTTGGGCTTGTGCACCTCGCGGCGCTCGACCTGCGGCACGATCACCTGGTCGGTGGTGTCGGCGGCCGGCGCGTCGGCGGCGCGTGCCTCGACGTGCATCAGCAGCGCAAGGACGCATGCCGTGGCCAGCGTGGCGGCGATCGCCTTCGCGGCCAGCGCGATGTTGGACGGGCGCGAGGCGATCTTGGAGCGGCTCTGGTCGGTCATGGGGCGGCGCATCAGAAGAAGAAGGAGAGTCCCGCGGTGGCCGCGCGGTACTCGAGCGAGCGCTGGTCGGAGACGAACGCGGTGTAGATCGCGTAGTCGACCCGGATCATGAAGCGATCGGTGAGGTGGTAGCGCGCGCCGACGATGGCGTCCGCCATGCGCGCGTTGGTGGGCTGGAAGTTGACCAGGCTCTGGTTCGGGATGTTGTGGAAGCGCCCGATGCCGATGCCGGCGAACGGCGAGAAGCGCTGGTCCGACCAAGGCTCGGCCTGCAGGTTGACGTGCCACAGCGTCGTGCCGGAGAACACGCCCTGCACCTGGCCCAGCGTGGACTCGATGCTCAGCGTGTCCGACAGCCGGTACGACAGCCAGAACTTGATCATCGGCTCCTGGTGGAAGCGGCCGTAGCCCGCGCCGAGCTCCACGCGGCGCGCCAGGTAGTCGTCGTACGCGACGTCGGCGAACTGCTGCTGCAGGCCGTTCTCGGCCAGCGTGGTCTGCAGCTGCGCGCGGGTGACCCAGCCCACCTTGCCGCCGGCGGTGCGCACCTTGTACCAGTCGGTGTGGCGCAGCTCGATCGCGATCCACTCGCCGCGTGCCGCGACGAAGAAGATCGGATAGCCGCGGCCCGGGAAGGTGTGCAGCTCGATGAACGGATCGGTGACCTGGACGCGCTCGATCTTGTCGCCGCCGGGAACGCTGTCGGCCACGGGCACCGTGGGCGCCGTGACGGTGGCCAGGGGCGCGGGGATCTCGACGACGTCCTTCGAACCCGGCACGGGCACGGTGGCCACCAGCGGCCGGGCCTCGACCGCGGACGCGGCGTTGGCGGGCGCGGAGGCGGCCGAAGCGGCGGCAGCAGGCGCGGACGCGCCGGCCTCGGCGCTCATGGGCGCATCCGCGGCGCGGGCGCCGCCGCACGCGAGCGCGCACGCCAGCAACGCCGCGATCACCCGAGGGAGCGTGGAGAACGACGACACGGCGCGGACGCCGTTCATTGCGTGTTGCACGTACCCGTCGCCGGATCCGCAGGAGTGAACATGCTGTAGCTGGAGCTGCTGAACTCGTCCTGGCCCTTGGGCACCGGATGGCTGATCCAGTACGAGATCAGCTTGGCGTTCGGATCGTCCTGGCTCGTGAAGATTCGGCCGCCACCGTGCAGCACGTTGAGCACGAGGGGCTTGTCGAACAGGCGGCTCTGGATCGGGCTGCCGAACACCGTCGTGCCCTGCGCCGAGTAGAAGTTCTTGAACATGTCTGTCGCGCGGATCGCGGTGGCCGTGGCGGAGTCGGTCGCCGCGGCCGTCAGGTCGGCGTCGGCGATCGGGCTGGCCGCGACGATCACGCGCAAGGCGCCGCCGGTGCCGGTGTTGCTGTCGTGGCAACCGGCGCCCGAGCAGGTGTTCGTCGAGGAGACGCCATTCTGCGTGATGGGCAGCTCCTTGAGGAAGATCGGGAAGATGCACTTCTCGAAATAGGGAAACGCGAGCGTCGCCCCACCGGTCTCCACCGGGTTCACCACATTGCCTGGATTGCTCAGCGGATCGCCGCCGCCGCCGCATCCGGCCAGCAGGGCACCCGCCACGACGGCCGCGCCGAGGACGTGGCCCCGGCGCGTGGATTCCGCGACTGCGCGCGGAATGACCGTCCCTGCCGCTTCGCCATCCTGCGCGAAGTCGCAGGATCCAGTCTTCGAAATCTGCATCAGCATCTTCATGGAGTCAGGCAGCCCGCTGCGATCCAGTTGGCGATGGTCGCATAGTTCGCGCTGTTCGCGGGCAGTACCGCAGTGGTCTGGCTGGTTGCCGCATCGGGGTGCGGGATCGTCGATGGGCGGGCCAGCAGGTAGTCCACCGGCGGATGGCAGGTGTCCGAGACCATCGTCATCGTCACGCCCCAGTCGCCTTCCGGATCGCCGGTGAGGACGAAGCGGTTGTCGGTGAACGAGGTCGCGCCGGTGGGCTTGTTGTCGGAGCCGCGGGCCTGGTGGCAGCCGGCGCAGGTGCTTTGCAGGATCGGGTAGACCGAGGCCGCGAAGGTGTCTTCATCCAGCGTCGGGACCATGCGGGTGCCGCTGGTCGGGTCGAACGGGTCGTTGTAGTACTTGCCGCCGGTGTCGATCCATTCGGCCAGCAGGCGCAGCTCGGCGCGATTGAGCATCTTGGAGTGATCCGGCGCCGTCGACGGCGGGTTGGGATGCGAGGTCTTGGCGGCCGCGTCCGACATCAGCGACTGGCCCGACAGGATCTCGATCAGCCGGCTCTTGCGCGCCAGGCCCGTGGCCTCGCCTTCGCTGGCCGCTGTGTTCACGAGCGCCGCCTGGCGCTGGAGCATCGGCACGCCGTCGTCGAAGAAGATGATGGGGCGGCCCGACGAGTCGAGCTGCGGGTCGCCGATCATCAGCCGGTCGTAGGACACCACGCGGCCGTCGCCGCCGATGGTGGCGCTCAGGTCCGTGTGGTCGGAGATGTTGTGGCACGACGTGCAGGTGTTGGCGCCGCGGTCGCGCGTCCACAGCGGCTGGATGTGCTGCGGGTAGTTGATGACGCCGTTGACCGGCAGCGGGGTGATGAGGTCGTCGGTCGCGCTCGGGTTGCCGGTGTAGCGCAGCGCGACGGCCGGGCGGGCGGTGACGCCGGCCTTGGCGGTGTCGGCCCAGATGTCGGTGGACACCATGTCGGCCTTGAGCGTGGCGGCCGTCGGGTCGAGGCGCACGCGCGTGTCGGCCATCGTCTCGCCGGACTGGTGCGCGCTGGACATCGACGCCAGCAGGCCCGCCGGCAGCGTGTTGACGATCGCGCCCGAGTTGATCGGCGCGCCGCGGCGCGGGCTGTGGCAGCCGTCGCAGGTGCGGCGTTCGCCCGGACGCACCTGGATCCAGTTGGTGTGGGTCTGCAGCGCGCGGCCTTGCGAGTCGACCACCGCCAGGGCGATCGGGGTGTCGGCGGGCACGTTCAGCTTGAACGAGCCGTCCGGCTCGATCGGGGCGTAGCCGAGCAGCTGCTGGGCCTCGAAGTCGGTCTCGCCCAGCGAGCTGCGCATCTTCATCATGCTGGTGGGCGGCGCCACGGCGCGGATGGCGCGGATGAAGCGGGCCGGTGCGCAGTTGTAGGCGGGATCGGCCGGATCCTTCATGCGGTTGATGTCGGCGACGGTGGCGCGCGTGTCGTTCACGTCGACCGGCGTCGTCTGCGGGATCAGCGTCGTGCAGGTGCCGGTCTGGTCGGCGGCGACCAGCATCTGGGCGCCCATGCGGCCGAGGCCGTCGGTGTCGTAGACGCTGCGCACGTCGAGGGTGCCCATGTTCTGGGCGGCGAGCGTCTGGTCGAGCGGCGCCGGGGTGCTGGTCGCCGGCTCGGTGCGCGGCTGGATGGCGACCGGGTCGGTGTACATGAAGCCGGCCGGCGGCGAGGCCACGGGCAGCATCGACTGGTTGGCCGGGTCGAACATGTAGACGGCGTACGGCGGCGGGACGTTGTCCTGCACCGGGTCCAGCGCGGTCTCCGCGACCGGGCGGTCCATGTCGCCGAGCATCGCGATCTCGTCGGCGGTGAGCGTCGAGCAGGGCACGACCACGCCGTTCTTAGTCACTTCGCACGGACGGTACGAGACCAGCACGCGGTTGGTGCCGTCCCACAGCGGGTAGGGCGCCGTGAAGCGGCCGTACATCGACAGGCCGCGGTCGAGGTTGACCGTCTTGTCGGTGGCCTGCACCTGGCCGCCGACGGCCGCGACGGACTTCTTGGCCGGCGTGTTCTGCTCGGAGTAGTTGGCCGCGTCGATCAGCATCAGCCCGCCGCCTTCCTTGGTGCGCTGCAGCGGCATCAGGTCGGAGGTGAGGAAGCCGGCGTACTTGCCGGACGGATCCATGTCGCGCGGGTGCAGGAAGCTGTTGCCGTCGCTGTGCGCGCCGTACAGCACGAACATGTCGGTGCCGTCCGGGTTCACCGTGAACACCTTGAAGTGGTTGCGGCCGCCGACGTGGTCCCAGCGCGAGAACATGATCTGGCCGTTCGGGCGGATCACCGGGTTGCGGTCATGGCTCTGGTTGTACGAGATCTGCGTGATGTTGCTGCCGTCGAGCGCCATCGTGTGCAGGTTGAACACGCGCTCGCGTTCGTATTCGTCGAGCGCGAAGTAGGTGTGGCCCAGCGCCTGGTTCAGGTGGGACTTGGTCTGGCGGTTCGACGTGAAGACGATGCCCTGGCCGGCCGGCAGGTAGACCGGGTGGATGTCGTCGTCGCCGGAGGACGTGACGCGGCGGAACGTGCCGCCGGTCAGGCCCCCGGTGGTCATGTCGTATTCCCAGATGTTCCAGTGGCCCGTGCAGGCCGCCGCGCCCCCGACCGTGATCGGGTTGGAGGTGGGGCAGCGCATCGAGAACAGGATCTTCTTGCCGTCCCACGAGACCTCGGGCGTGGACGCGTCGCCCTTGCCCTGCGTGAATTGCGCGGTGATGTTGTGCTCGGGGGCACTGGGCGAGGACTTCTCGCGGATCATCAGGTCGCCGCCGTCGGCGCTCGGCGCGCCGTTGGTCGGGTTCAGGCCGATCGTGTTGACGCGCTTGGCGTACGCGATGGGCACGTCGCCCTGCACCGTGACGGTGTTCGATTCGGACTTCGAACCTCCTCCGCAGGCGCTCAGCGACAGGATGCCGACGGCAGCCAGTGCGCCGGCGGATCCGCGAAGGGTGCGCGTCGAGAACGTGATCGGCAGCTTCATCATGATGGAGTCTTTCCTTGGAGTTCTTGTCTTCCGCTTGTTCAGCCCAGGAGGCCGGCGGAGTAGTGCAGTGCGCCCTGCGCATCCACGATCACCGCGTCGATGCCCGCGTGGGCCTCGACGAAGCGCAATCCTTGTTCGACGCCCAGCACGAAGACCGTCTTCGAGAAGGCTTCGGTCGTCAGGCCGTCGTCGGCGATGATGGTCACGCTGCGCACGCTGCCTGGCGATTTGCCGGTGCGCGGGTCGAGCAGGTGGTGGCAGCGGACGCCGTCGCGCTCGAAGAAGCGCTCGTAGTCGCCCGAGGTCGAGATCGAGACGTCTTCCAGCGGCAGCAGCGCCACCACGGCCCCTTCGCGGCGCGGGTCGCGGATGGCCACCGTCCACGGGCGGTCGCCGCGCGAGCCCATGACATGGCTGTCGCCGCCGGCGGCCACCATCGCGTGGGCGATGCCCAGCCGGCGCAGGATCGCGACGGCGTTGTCAACCGCGTGGCCCTTGGCGAAGCCGCCGAGGTCGATGCGCACGCCCCGGCGCGCGAAACGCACGCTGCGCGTGGCCGCGTCGAGCTGCACGTGGCGCCAGTCGATCAGCGGCAGCACGTCGGCCAGCGCCGATGGATCGGGCGCGACGCCGGCGCGGTAGTCGTACAGGTTGCCGGCGCTGGCGAAGGTGATGTCGAACGCGCCGCCCGAGAGCTTGGAGAAGGCCAGCGCGCGCGACAGCAGGCCGAACATGCCCTCGCTGACTTCGACCGGGCCGGCGCCGGCGCCGGCGTTGACCCGCGACAGCTCGGAGTCGGCCTTGTGCGGGCTCATCGTGGCGTCGATGCGGTGCATCTCGGCCATCACGGCGGCGATGGCCGCCTCGGCGTCGGCGCGGCTGGCCGCGTGGAGCTCGACCTCGATCGAGGTGCCCATGATCGCCTCTTCGCGCCGATACCAGCCCGCGCCCGTCGATCCCTGGACGGGAGTCGACGGCGGCGGCGCGCTGGCGGTGACGGGCGGGGGGAGGCTGGTCATGGTGCTTTTACCCTGAATCCGGGATGGTTCGAGGGACGGGAGGACGACAAGATCGGGGTTGCAGAACATTCGGTGCGGCCAGGAACAGGCCGCGGCAGGCACGCGGATTGCACATTCCGCGGCTTCGGGCGCATCTTCGCAGTGAAGAGCTTCGACCAAGTGTGAATAAATGCCGCATTTTTGGACGCACTGTTTCGCCGACGGGGTAATCAGTAACGAGATGTTCTGTTAGGAGGGACCGGGCCTCAGTTGTGTGCAAACGCAACCCAAATTCGGCGGCTCCGTGAGGTTGTGCACGAAAGTTTCCGGCTCCGGAAAACGCGCCGGCCAGGAAAAACGGCGCCCAGGGCGCCGTTCTTGCGGGAGTCGCGGGTCGCGGCTACTTGCTGGAAGACGGTGCCGACGCCGCCGCACGCGTCGCCATCTCGCGCATGCCGTCCAGCTGCGTACGCAGGAACTGGGCGATCGGGTCGTCCGGCTGCGCCACCTTCAGCGCCTGGTTCCAGGCGCCCAGCGCGGTGCGGAAGTCGCGCTGCGTCATCGCCCAGCTGCCCTTGAGGGCCAGGGCCTTCACGTGGTTCGGATCGATCGCGAGCGCCTGGTCCACCAGCTGGATCGGCTCGCCGTCCAGGCTGCCGTTGCCGGTGGCGGCCAGCATGTCGGCCAGGTCGGCCAGCACGTTGGCGTCCTTGGGACGCAGCGCCGCGGCCTTGCGGTAGTCGGCGACGGCCGCCGGGCCGTGATTGAGCATCGCCTGGGCGCGCGCGGCCTGCAGCCAGCCGGTGGCCTCGTCCGGATGCGCCTCCGCGCGCTCTTGCATGACGGCCACCTGGGCGTCGGCCGACGGGCCCGGCCCCGGCGGCGCGTCAGGCGTCACCGGCAGCAGGCGCGGCGAGCCGATGCGCGCGTAGCCGGCGCCCGCCACGACGAGGACCAGCACCGCGAGGCCGATCACGAGGCCCCGCGTGGGGCGCGCGACCGCCGCCGCCGCGGCCGCCGGATCGGTGACATGGGCGACGGCGGGACCGCGCCAGACGAGGATCGCCAGCGTGGCCGCGACGAGCGCGAGGGACAGGATCACGAACAGCGTCATGCGGGCGTTCCGGGGCGGGACAGGGTGTCGGGAGCGATTTCAGGGACGTCGCCTTCGAACACGGGATCGGCTTCGAAGCGGTCGTCCGCGAGCCGGGCGCGCCGGCGGATCACCAGGGCCAGCGCGAGCAGCGCGACGGCCAGCAGCAGCGCCGGGCCCAGCCACAGCACGGCCGTCGTGGCCTTCAGCGGCGGGCGGTAGAGGATGAAGTCGCCGTAGCGATCGGTCATGTAGCGGCGCACCTGGTCGTCCGTCATGCCGCGCTTGAGCATCTCGCGCACTTCCTGGCGCAGGTCGACGGCCAGGTCGGCGTGCGAATCGGCGATCGTCTGGTTCTGGCAGACCAGGCAGCGCAGCTCGCCGGTGATGGCCAGCATGCGGGCCTCCAGGGCCGGGTCGGCCGCCGTGAGGGTGGCGGTCGGGG
>FTJN01000914.1_pt1 | contig 19006 bp, 13 predicted proteins | sample 1658361 | NCBI WGS metagenome assembly FTJN01 (sample SAMEA3914819, study PRJEB12502) | metagenome | biome: forest; material: soil | place: Canada | collected 2010-06-26 | depth 0.3 m
TCCTCGGTCACGAAGACCGGCTTGGCATGGAACGCCTCCTCCGGCACCGGCGCGAGCTTGTTGTCCACCGGCTTCAACGGCCCGAGCGGGAAGTGCTCCTCCTGCCCCCGGGCCTCGAAGGCGGGCTCGGCTTCGGAATGCTCCGACTTGGACGACGCCACGGCGGCGGTCGTCGCGACGGTCGCCGCGGCGGCGGCGGTCGCGGCGGCGATGATCGGCGTGGCCAGAAGCTCGGGCTCGGATGAGGGCTCGGACGCCGGCGCGGGTTCGGCCACCGTTTCGGACTCCGCCTCGACCTCGGCCCGGGCGTCGGCATGCGCCAAGGCCTCGACCACCAGCGGCTCGGCCAGAGGCGGCGGCTCGCCCAGCGGCTCCTCCGGTTCAGGCGCGTAGATCCGCGCGGCCTGCCCCCCGTCGGCGGCGGCCAGGGTCGGAGCGACGGGCTGTTCGGGCTCGGGCTCAGCGGGGATTTCCCCCTCGGCCACGGCCTCGGCCGTCGTCGCGACCGCCAGACCCGGCAGCACATAGTCCTTCATGCGCTGCCGGATCAGCTTCTTGTCGATCTTGCCAGTCGCGCCCAGCGGGATGTCGTCGACGAAGACCACGTCGTCGGGCATCCACCACTTGGCGATCTTGCCGTGCAGGAAGTCCAGGAACTCTTGCTTGGTGGCGGTCTCGCCGTCCTTCAGCTTGACGAGCAGGATCGGCCGCTCGTCCCACTTGGGGTGGGCCACGCCGATCACCGCCGTCATCGCCGCCTTGGGATGGCCCAGGGCGATGTTCTCGATGTCGATGGTGCTGATCCACTCGCCGCCCGACTTGACCACGTCCTTGGCCCGATCGGTGATCTGCATGAAGCCGTGGTCGTCGATGGTGGCCACGTCGCCGGTGTCGAAGAAGCCCTCGTCGTCGAGGATCTTGCCGCCCGCGCCCCGGAAATATTCGGCGGCGATGATCGGGCCGCGGATCTTCAGGTTGCCGAAGCTCTTGCCGTCATGCGGCAGGCGCGCGCCCGCGTCATCGGTCAGCTTCAGCTCGACGCCCAGAGGCGGGCGGCCCTGCTTGAGGCGATAGGGCATCTGCTGGTCATAAGGCAGCTTGGCCAGCTCGTCGGTCATCACCGACAGGGTGCCGACCGGCGAGGTCTCGGTCATGCCCCAGGCATGGACCACCTCGACGTCGTAGTCCTCGTGGAAGGCGCGGATGATGTGCTCGGGACAGGCCGCCCCGCCGATCACCACCTTCTTCAGCATCGGCAGCTTCAGGTCGTTCTCGCGCAGGTGCTGCAGCAGCATCTGCCAGACCGTCGGCACGGCGGCCGAGAAGGTGACGCCCTCGCTGTCGAGCAGTTCGTAGATCGAGGCCCCGTCCATCTTGGAGCCCGGCATGACCATCTTGGCGCCCGTGCCCGGCGCCGAGAACGCCACGCCCCAGGCGTTGGCGTGGAACATCGGCACCACCGGCAGGATCACGTCCTTCTGCGACAGCCCCATCACGTCGGGCTGCAGGGTGATCAGGGTGTGCAGGAAGTTGGAGCGGTGCGAATACATCACCCCCTTGGGGTCGCCCGTCGTGCCCGAGGTGTAGCAAAGCCCCGCCGCCGTGGTCTCGTCGAAGCCACCCCAGGGACAGTCGGCGCCGAACTGCTCGATCAGGTCCTCGAAGCACAGCAGGCCCTTGAAGTTCGGCGCCTCGCCGGCCGGCTTGAAGTCGGCGGGCATGTGGTCGCGGTCGGTCAGCAGCACCACGTGCTCGACGCTGGGCAGGTGCTGCAGGATGCCGGCGATGATCGGCATGAAGGTCAGGTCGACGAAGATGGCGCGGTCGCCGCCGTGGTTGGCGATCCAGGCGATCTGTTCGGGGAACAGGCGCGGGTTCAGGGTGTGGCACACCGCCCCTATGCCCATGATGCCGTACCAGGCCTCCATGTGGCGGGCGGTGTTCCAGGCCAGGGTGCCGACCCGGTCGCCCGGCTTGATCCCCAGGGCCAGCAAGGCGTTGGACACCCGCTTGGCGCGGTCATGGATGGCATTGTAGGTCGTGCGGACGATCGGTCCCTCGACCGAGCGGGTGACGACTTCGCGTCCGCCGTGCCACAAGGCGGCGTGGTCGATGATCTTGTCGACCGTCAAGGCCCCGTGCTGCATCAAGCCCTGCATCGGCCACGCTCTCCCGATCCGTTATCGTTGTTCAGACAAGGCTAGCCGCGCGGCGGCGACCGCGCAACGCGACGCGCGCTTGAAGCGAACACGGACGCGGATCCGGCCCGCCTGCGCCGATCCGTCGCAGGCGGGCGTTCAGGTCATGGAACCCTGGGTGGCCTATTCTGTCGGCCACACGATAAGACAAGGCGGCGAGACCAAATTCAGGTGCGAGGACTGGACGCCATATGGGCCGATGACCGGCTGGACGAGGTGGCGATGGACACCCATCGCCTGCTGCCGTCCCGTCTGATCCCGGCCAGCCTGACCACCGTGGCGGTGGCCTTCGGCCTGGGGCTTTACGTCGCCCTGGGCTGGCTGGCCTCCCTGGCCCTGGCCGAGGGGCTGGCCCGCCTGGCGACGCGCCAGTTCAAGCTTGGCGTTCGCGGGACGCTGAGGCTGCGCGCGGCCTTCGTCCTAGCGGCGCTGCCGATCAACCTGATCTGGTCGGGGCTGGGCGCCTTGCTGTGGTTCGCGCCCGCTCCGGAGCTGAAGATGGCCGCCGTCGCCATCTGGGTGGGTCAGATCGTCTACACCCAGAACTTCCGCCACCAGCCGGGAGCCTTGCTGGCGGTCAGCGCCACGGCGCCGATGGCCAGCATGCTGCTCTTCCCGCTGTTCTTCTATGACGCCCATGGCGTGGCCGCCAATGTCGCCCGCTGGGGCCTGATGGCCGTGGTGCTGACCACCATCAACGTCATGCTGACCAACCGCGCCGCCGCCAACCGGATGGACGCCCTGACCCGCGGCCTGCGCGAGGAGCGCGAGCGGGCCCTGGAGGCCAATCGCGCCAAGTCGACCTTCGTGGCCGTCACCAGCCACGAGCTGCGCACCCCGATGAACGGCCTGCTGGGCATGGCCTACGCCCTGGACCGCAGCAACCTCAACGAGGCCCAGCGCCGCCATGTGCGGCTGATGATCAAGTCGGGCGACAGCCTGATGCAGGTTCTCAACGACGTGCTGGACCTGTCGAAGATCGAGGCCGGCAAGGTCGACCTGGACCACGTGGCGACAAACCTGCACGAGCTGGTCCGCGCGGCCGGCGACGCCTGGCGCGACGCGGCCGCCGAGAAGAGCCTGTGGCTACGCACCGAGATCGATCCTTCCGTCCCCGAGTGGATCCTGGCCGACCCCCAGCGCATCCGTCAGGTGCTGATGAACCTGATCTCCAACGGGCTGAAGTTCACCAGCCAGGGCGGGGTGACGATCCAGCTGACGGCCGCCGCGCCCGGCCCCTTGTCGAGCGGCGTCCCGCGCGAGATCAGGCTGCGGGTGGTCGACACCGGCATCGGCGTGACCGCCCAGTTCCACGACCGCATCTTCGACAGCTTCACCCAGGCCGACAACGCCGTCTCGCGCAGCCATGGCGGCACGGGCCTGGGCCTGACCATCTCGCGCGCCCTGGCCCGCCAGATGAACGGCGACCTGACGCTTGAACACGGGGCCGGCGGCGCGGCCTTCGTCTTCACCCTGCGCGCCGCGCCGATCGCCGCGCCGTTCGTCGTCGACGAGGACGCGGACCAGGACGATGACGCGGCTGATTTCGGAGACCTGCGGATCCTGATGGCCGAGGACAACGCCATCAACCAGTTGGTGGTGCGCACCATGCTGGAAGCGACCGGCGTGGCCCTGACGATCGTCGGTGACGGCCAGGCGGCGCTCGAGGCCTTGAGGGTCGGGGCCTACGACGCGGTGCTGATGGACATCAACATGCCGGTGATGGACGGCATCACCGCCTTGGGCGCCATCCGGTCGGGCGCGGCGGGCGATCCGGCGATCCCGATCATCGCCCTGACCGCCTCGGCCATGTCGGGCGACCGCGAACGGTTCCTGACCATGGGGTTCGACGACCACCTGGGCAAGCCGATCCGCCCCGCCGACCTGCTGTCGGCCATCAGCGCGGCGGTGCGGCCCAAGGGCCGGTGTCCGGAAGCGGCGCGGTCTTAACGCTGACCACCGTCATCCCGGGCCTTGCAACCCTCGCCGACAGTTGTCTAGCGCGGTAGCCTAAAGGCTCTTGGCTCACGTTCTTATTGTGAAGGGCAGCGGCGATGTGGAAGCGATGGCTACGCAGGTTTGCGCGGGTCATCGAACTGGACGCGAAACAACTCCTGACCAGTCTTCTCGTCGCGGGCCATCGCGCCGAGCAGCACGCAGCCGTGCAACTCGGTCTCGGCCCAGTAAAGGAACTCCCGACCTACATGCACAGCCATGGCGTTGGTCGCAACCGTCCCTGGTACGGTGATGTCCATCTGAGCCGAGCGCTCAAGCGCACTGTCGTCGAGAAATCGATACTGGACGCGTATCGCCATAGTTGCTCCCTGCTGCTTGGCATTGGCCAGATAACGCTCGCCGATCTCCGGCGCGAACATGGCGCTGGAAAAGGTATTGGCCACGGCGGCGGCTAGATGGACGGCGAACTGGGCCAAGGCCTCGGCGTCGTCTTGGTGATCGGGCCGCCAAGCGTTCTTATGCTTGAGGTTGCCGTGAAAATAGAAGCCTCGCCGGTCGATCAGATATGTGATCATCGCGCGCGCGGTCGAATATTCGCAAACTAGCGTCCTGGCCTTGGCCTGCCGAAACATCCGATCATTCTGGAAGTCGGCGATGATCGCCCCCACCAGCCCGCTAAAATCAGCGTCTGCGGCCATGGCCTCGACCATGTCGCGGGTCCTGGACTTACCCTGGCTGTAAAGAGCTTCGAACAGCAGGAAGCTGTATCGAAAGGCGTCGATATATTGCCGTTGGGCGAAGGCTTCGCGCGCGGTACGCGATAAGTGCGCGGCAAAGGAGGGATCTTCGACCCCCTCTCCGGCGAAGAAGGCCTGGGCGACCAACGAAAATAGCAGACGCGTCGGCGGCGGGTCGCCCGACATTGAGAAGGAGGGCACCGCGATCCTCTCGGCTTCCTCGTCATTGGCGGGAATAAACTCGATGCTCACGTCGCGAGGCTTGATCTCCACGGTGAAGAACAGATTGATGTAGTCGCTGAACCGCTTGACGATCGCGTTAGCCGCCTTGTCGGTGGGGCTGTTGAAGCTCAGCTCGGCGCTGACCGGGCCGTCCCGTCGCTGGATCGTGGGCGCGTAGTCGATCGGTTGGTTTTTGAAGAGCAGGGTAAGCGCCGTCACCGCCTGCCCATCGCGCTCGAACCGCGCCACCACCCCGCCGTACCCCTCCAGCGGCCAAGCGTCCTCAAGGAGCAGCGGCGTAGCCAGGCGATACCGATAGAGGATGTCCAAGCTAGCGCCCCGACCGCAAACGCGCCCAGTGCACGCGACTGTACCGATCGACAGTTGCGCATGGCCGGCTGGGACAACGCGTGACCAATAGGTTCTTTGCGTTCATCCCCAATCATCGCATAGCGGCCGTAAGTTTCCAGCCGCGATGTCGCTCTCGCGAACGCCCTGTCAGGGCCGGCAGCCGCTACCCCATCGTCTCCGCCAGGGCCCGGGCCTCGTCCTCGAAGGCGCTGACCGTGTCGACGCGGCGCCAGTCGATGGGGCCGGTGTCGCGGGTCAGCTGGCTTTCCAGCACGGCGACGTCGGCGTCCGAGGCGTCGTTGACCCGGGCGGCGACGCGAGCACGCAGCACTTCGGGCGGGGCCTCCAGCCAGACGCCCTGGAACGCCACGTCGACGCTCTTGGCCAAGGCCTCGGCGCGCGCGCGCTGCTCGGGTTTGAGGAACACCGCATCGACCACCACCGAGCGGCCGCCGGCCAGGGCCAGGGCCGCGTCGCGGAACAGCTCGTCATAGACCCGCTCGCTCATTTCCGGCGTGTAGGCCTCTTTCGGCAGACGCTGTAGCGAGGGCACGCCGCACAGGCGCTTGCGGATCTCGTCGGTGCGCAGCACCACCGCGCCGGGGGCGCTGCCCAGGCCGGGCGCGCAGACCCGGGCGAAGGTCGATTTGCCCGAGCCCGAGAATCCGCCGGTGGCCACCAGGCTGACCGGACGCGGCGCCAGGTGCTCAAGGGCCGTGGCCAGATAGGCGCGCGCGGCCTCGTCGTCATTGCTATAGGCCCAGACATGGGTGCGCACGGCGGCGCGGACGCTGAGCATCAGCGGCAGGGCGGCAAGGCCCGTCCACAGGCCCTCGCCGAACGCGCGGGCGGCCTCGTCCAGATAGGCGTTCAGCACCCGGCCGGCGGCGTCACGGCGACGGCGGAAGTCCAGGTCCATCAGCAGGAAGGCCAGGTCGTACTGGATGTCGATGTCCGACAGCGAGTCGTTGAATTCGATGCAGTCGAACAGGATCGGCTTGCTGTCCTCGACCAGGATATTGCCCAGGTGCAGGTCGCCATGGCAGTGGCGCGCGAAGCCCTGCCCGGCGCGTTCGTTGAGCAACGGACCCAGACGTTCCAGCGCCAGGTCGGTCTCGGCGATCAGCCGCTCGACGGCCAGCGAGCCCAGGCGCGGCGCGAGACCCCGCAGCAGGTTGGCGTTGGAAGCGATCGTGTAACCCAGGGCCCCGACCCCGCCGCCTTGCGGGCGCAGCGGCGCCCCGGCGTGGAACTGGGCGATGGTGCGGCCCAGGGAGTCCTCGAGCGCGTCGTCGATCGCCCAGGGCTGCTGGGCCAGCACGCCCTGCTCATCGAAGCGGCGCATCTCCAGCAGATATTCGACGGTCTCGCCGGGACCGTCCATCTCGACCCCGCCGTCCTGGGTGCGAGTCAGGCGGCGCACGGTGCGATAGATGTCCGGCGCGGCGGCGCGGTTGAAGCTGAGCTCGCGCTCCAGCGACCAGCGGCGCAGCTCCAGGGTGGAATAGTCCAGAAAGCCGAAATTGACCGGGCGCTTGACCTTGAAGGCCGCCTCGCCGACCAGGAACACCCGGGCGCAGGAGGTCTCGATCACCCGATCGGCCCGCTCGCCCATCCAGGCGGCCACTTCCTGCTCGCGAACCGTTTCCGCGTCCTTGATCACGCCCAAACCTCATCCAGCACGCCAAGATTCCGGGCGTCGGCGTCCCCATAGCCGAAACTTCCGTCCACGTCCCGCGGGACGGCTTGCTTGCGCTTGAGTTGAGCGACTATGGTGAACTTCACCGTGGATAGAGTCGCAACCACATGCTTATCAGCGCGGGACTGAACCGGTCCGAACGCAAGAAGACCGAAATCCTGGCGGCCGCGCGCGGGGTGTTCCTGCGCCAGGGCTATCCGGACGCCGGCATGGAGGTGGTCGCTCGTATGGCCGGAGTCTCCACGGCGACTTTGTACGCCTACTTCCCCAGCAAGGCCACGCTGTTCGAGGTGGTGGTGGGCGACGCCGTGCGCGACATGGCCGAGCCGGTGCGGGGGAGCTTGCGAACCGAAGGCGACGCCCGCGGTCGCCTGACGGCCTTCGCCCTGGCCTATGCCGCCTTCGTGGCTCAGCCGGCGACCCGGGCGATGTTCCGGATGGTCACCAGCGAGCGGCGGCGCTTCGAGGCGCTGGCCGACGACTTCCTGCGCGGCGCACGGGAGGCGTTGGGCGGCGCGGCGATCCAGGTGATCGAAGACCTGGTGGCGAGCGGCGAGCTGGCGGTCGACAGGACGTCCTGGGCGGCCGGCCAGCTGCTGGGCATGCTGGACCATCCGACCCTGGTGCTGGGCCTCTGCGCCGGTGACGAAGCCCAGGCCGAACGGCCCCTGGCGGACCTTTGCGCGGACGCGGTGGAGACGTTCCTGGCGCGGTATGGGGCCCGGCCTCAGAGCTACTCTAAAACCTAACCGATTAGGTTACTTCCAGAATGCTCCGGTTTCTGCTAGAAGGACTTCGATGCCCACCTTGCTGCGATACCCGGACAAGGCGGGCAAAACGCGCATAGAGATTTATACCCAGGACCACGCCCCCTCTCATGTCCATGTGAACGGCGTGAATGCGGAGGCCGTCCTGCTGCTGAACTGTCGCGAAGCCGACGACGCCCGCCATGGACCGGTCGATGTCCGTGAAGTCGAGGGATATCGCCTCGCGGAGCTGAATGAGATCATCGCGTTCGTGGCGGAACATCTGGAGAGGCTCTGCCGAGCGTGGAGACAGATACATGGCGCTTTCTGAAGCCGAATTCGAAGCCATCGCGGCGCGCACCGCCGCGGGGAACGCGTTTCGGCCGCGCGCCGTCTCCGTAAGCTTCCTGCCCGAGCGCCATCGTGTCTGGATCGAAATGAACAACGGACTGGAGGTCACGTTCGACCCCACACGCCACCAAGAACTGATCGACGCGTCTCCTGAGCAACTGGCGGAGGTCGAGATCTCGGGACGCGGGTCGGCGATCTATTTCCCACGGCTGGACGCCAGCATCTACATTCCCGGTCTGCTGGAAGGCCTTACGGGGACCAAACGCTGGATGGCTCAACAGTTGGGCCGGGAGGGCGGCAAAGCCAAGAGCGCCGTCAAGGCCGCCTCGTCGGCGGCGAATGGCAGGCTGGGTGGCCGCCCTAGAAAACCGATCGACCTAAACGCGTCGGAGAAAACCTCGCCCGCGCGTCCGCCAAAGGCAGCGATCAAACGAACCTGAGGCGCTCGTGGCCTGCTGCTTCGTGGATCCCCGCGACTACGGATACAGTCGCGTCGTCCCCCAGCCCTCGCCGTCGCGTTCATAGACCAGCCGTTCATGCAGGCGGAACGGGCGGTCGCGCCAGAATTCGATGACTTGCGGCACGACGCGGTAGCCCGACCAGTGGGGCGGGCGCGGCACCTTGCCCAGGCCGAACTTCAGCGCCATCTCGGCCACCCGCCGCTCCAGGGCCAGGCGGTCGGGTAGCGGCCGCGACTGATCGCTGGCCCAGGCGCCCAGCTGGCTATGGCGGGCCCGGCTGGCGAAATAGGCGTCGGCTTCTGCCGCGCTCACCGGCTCGACAATGCCGCGCACCCGCACCTGGCGGCGCAGTGACTTCCAGTGGAACAGCAGCGCCGCCTTGGGTTGGCCGGACAGCTCCACGCCTTTGGCGCTTTGGGTGTTGGTGTAGAAGACGAAGCCCCGGGCATCGACGCTCTTGAGCAGCACCATGCGCGAATCCGGCAGGCCGTCGGCGTCGACGGTGGACACGGCCACGGCGTTGGGATCGTTGGGCTCGCCCTTGCCGGCCTCGGCCAGCCAGTCCTCGAACAGGCGGATCGGGTCGCCCTCCGGCAGCAGCGGGAGCGGCGGCGCCTCCGTCACCTGGCGGACATAGTCGTCCTCGGAGGGCGAAGCGGGGATCAAGGGCGCGTCGGTCATGCCCCAGATATAGGACGAACTGTCCTCAATGTAGGACATTTCGTCCGGACTTTCGGACAACTTCGTCCAGACATTCGGACAGCGACTTGGGTGAGCTTGCTTGACGCCTGGGGGCAGTCGCGCGCATCTGCCGCGCGACATGAAGGACACCCTATGAAACTCGGCACGCGGGCGCGACTGGCCTGGATTCCCCTGGCGCTGTGGTGCGCGGTCGGCCTGTGGATCGGCTATGCCGAGGCCGTCAAATGGAAGGGCGACGACGTCCAGGACTGGATCATTCTCGCCCTGGGCGGCCTGTTCCTGTTCGCCGGCGGGGTCTGGAACCTGTGGCGGGTGCGCGCCAAGGCGGCCGAGCGGGCGCGGGTCGAGGGCGCCGATGTCGACATTCCCGTCACCTGGCACCGCAAGAGCGGCTCGTGGGCGGTGATCATCTTCGCGGCCGGGGTGTTCGGGGTGTTCGGCCTGGTCTGGCTGATGAGCGGCCACATCCAGTAGGCGCTTGGCGCGACAACACCCGAAAGTCTTAACTTAACCCGCCGTTGACCAAAGGGCGGCAGGGTCGCGGCATGACCGTCGGCCCGTCCTCCGTTCTCAGTCTCCACGCCGCCCGCGCCATCCTCGGCGTCGCGCCGGGCGCCGACGAGCGCGAGCTGCGGGCCGCCTATCGCGAAGCCGCCAAGCGCGCCCACCCCGACCGTCCCGGCGGCGACGCGGCGCTGTTTCGGGACGTGCTGGCCGCCTATCGCCTGCTGCAGGACAACCCGGTCCAGCCCATCCACTTCCCGCCCGCCGTCGCTGAACCGGCCCGGGTGGAGCAGGCGAGCCTGCACATCGACACCGCCATGGCCTTCGCCGGCGGCTGCCTCGACCTGATGGTCGACGCCCGCAAGCTGCGCCTGACCCTGCCCGCCGGCCTGCGCGAAGGCGACAAGGTGCGGGTCGAGGACGTGACCTTCCACGTGGTGGTCCGGCACGATCCCGAGGCCCTGGTGCGCGGCGACGACCTGTGGCTGACCGCCCGCCTGGACGCCCGCGCCCTGGCCGAGGGCGGTCGCATCGAGGTGGCCACGACCCTGGGTCCGCGCCTGGTCTGGATCTCGACCAAGGCCGCCGCCCGCGGCTTGGTCCGCCTGCCCGGCCAAGGCCTGCCGGCCCGCGCCGCCCACCGGGCCGGCGACCTGTTCCTGCGCCTGGAAGCCCTGGGCGACGGCGCCGAAAGCGCCGCCCGCTCACAGCTCAAACGCTTCGCGGCGGCCTGGGCGGCCTAGCCCTCTTCCTCATCCTCGCTCTTGAAACTGTAAGGCTCGGCCGGCGGCAGGCACCGTACCAGGATGTGGGCCGTCAGGCCCGGCTCGGCGACGACGGACGGCTTGTCGCCGAACACCGCCTCCCAAAGCTCGGCCAGTTCCTGGTACGCCAGATCGGACACGCCACGCTCTTCGAAAGCCACTCTCGAAAAGACAATGCCGTTGAGCGTCAAGGGGTTGCTGGTTAACGGCGCGCGCCGTGCAGCGCGCGCCGCCCGCCCCCTGCCCGCGCCGTCCCCCCACGCCGAAGCAAGATCGGACGCAGGCAAGCACAAGCCAAGCCGCGACCGTAGGCGGGCCACGGCAGCGCTGCCATGGGGCGAAACCCGCGTTTCTTCCGCGCTTTGCCCTAGGGAAGGACCGCGATCGCCAGTTCGAACGGCGTCGCTGGCAGACCGGTGGTTCCGTAGAGATTGAGGATCGGGCTGTCGGCCCAGGCGTAGCGGACCCTGACCGGCGCGAAGCCAGCGGGGACCGCCAGACTGACCTGGTCGCCGGCCAGGCTGGCGTCGACGAAGCGGCAGGCGCCGTCGGCGTCGCACAGCTCGAACCCGACCGGCCGGGCGTCGCCCTGCACCACCGCCGGCTGATCGAAACGCACCACCACCGCGCCGCCTGCCCGCGTCGCCGACACGGGAGCGGGCCCGGCGGCGATCAGGCCGGTCTCGCCATAGGCCAGCTTGCGGGCCTGCAGCGCCAGGCGATGGCCGACCTGCTGTTTGTTGGCCGGATGGATGTCGTAAATGTCGCCGATGTCGACGGCCGAGGCGAGGCCGACCTTGGGATCGGCGGCCGCCACGCGGCGCTGCACGTCGCGCACGCTCGCCCAACCGGACTCGGCGGGCTGGGTCTGGCGCGGACCGAAATCGGCCAATTGCACCACCAGGAACGGCGCGTCGGGCGCTTCGAACCACCGGCGCCAGTCGGCGACCAGGGCCGGCAGCAGGCGGGCATAGGCCGCCGGCTCGGCGACATTGGCCTCGCCCTGATACCAGGCAAAGCCTTTCAGGCCATACGGAACGAGCGGCGCGATCATGCCGTTGCGCAGGGTCGACAGGCCGCTGGTCCCCACCCACGGCGCCGTGGGCGGCAGGCCGCTCTGGGCGATGGCAGCCGAGATCTTGTAGCGCCAAGTCGCGCCCAACGGGACGAACGAACCGTCGTCGAGCTTCAGCCCTTTCTGGGCGGCCGGCCCCCAGGCCCCGCCGCCGCCGCTGGTGTCGATGGCCCGCACCGCGATGACGTTGGGGCCAGCCTTCAGCGCGCCGGACGTGATCTTGTACTCACGCGGCTTGTCCCAGCCTTGCGACGAGCCGACCTCGCGGCCGTTGACGAAGGTGGTGTCCAGGTCGTCGATCGGGCCCAGAGACAGGGTCGCGCCCTGCCTGGCCTGTTTGGCGGTCAGGGTGATCGTGGCGCGCAGCCAGATCACACCATCGAAGGTCTCAAGTCCTGGATTGGTTTCCCAGAACCGCTCGGCCGGCATGGTCGCCCAGGCGCGGTCGTCGAAGTCGGGACGGCTCCAGGTGGCGGCTTGCGGCTCGGCCTTGGCGGACCAGCGGGCGAGCATGGCGCTCCACAGGGCCGTGCCGGAGGCCGGCGCCTTGGCGTATTCGGCCAGCACCGCCAGGCCTTCGTCATAGTCGCCCAGGGCGTGGAGCCCCTCCCGGCTGATCCAGTCCTGGATCACCGAGCCGCCCCAGGTGGCGTCGATCAGGCCGATCGGCGCGCCGGTGGTCTTCTTGATTTCGCGACCCATGAAGAAGCAGGCTGCGCTGAAGTTGTTGGCCGACTCCGGGGTCGCCGCGCGCCAGACCGCGTCCTTGGGCAAGGCGCTGGTAGGCTCCGGCAGGCTCGTGCGGCCGGTCTGCAGCAGGCGGATATTGGGATCGGCCGCATTGGCCGCCTCGGCCTCGCCGCCCAGCGCGCGGCGCAGCGGATATTCCATGTTCGACTGGCCCGAGCACAGCCAGACGTCGCCGACCAGCAGGTCGGAGATTGTCTGGCTATCGCCCTCGGTCTTGGCGGTCAGGGTCAGGGCCGCGCCGGGTTCGCGGGCCGGGAAGGTGGTGGACCAACGACCGCTGGCATCGGCCGTGGCCGTGCCTTGCGCCTCGCCCAGCGCCAAGCTGACCACCGCCCCTGGCCTGGCCGCGCCCCACACCCGGATCGGCTGGCCGCGTTGCAGCACGGCGTGGTCGGTGAAGACCGGAGCCAGGATGGGCGCGGCCTGGGTGGCGGTGGCCAGGGCGGTGGCGGCCATGAGGCCGAGGAGGATCGAACGCATGGACACAGCCTTTCACACCCCGCTCCGCTCATCCCGGCGAAAGCCGGGACCCAAGCGGCGCGGGTCCTTTGACCTCAGAACGAAACCACAAGCTCGGCTTGGGTCCCGGCTTTCGCCGGGATGAGCGGAGTTTGGGGTGTGGAAAAGTTAGTTCGCCGCCTTGCCCGGACAGGTCGCCCCGGCCGGATCGGTGCTCAGCTTGGCGCCTTGCAACGAGACCGTCAGCTTGCCGGCGGTCGACAGTTCGAACGGGGCGGTGACCTTGGTCACGTCGGTCCCGGCCGCCTGGAAGCATTTGAGCGGGACCTTCAGGCTCTTCCACTCGCCGACTGGCGAGGCGTTGAGCACCGGGGTCACGTCCAGCTTGCCTGAGCCGATCGCCAGGGTGACCGGGCCGGTCGGCTTGGCGTCCAGGCGGTAGTCGATCAGCAGGCTCATTTCCGCGTTGGTCTGGAACGTCAGGTCGGCCTGGTCGCCCGCGATGGCCGCCGTCGCCAGGAGATCGCCCGAGAAGGTGATCTGGCGGCCGGCTTCCTGCACATTGCCCGCGTCCACGGGGCGGATCTGCACCGCCGTGGTCGGCGTCAGCTTGAACTCATAGGGCGCGGGCGTCTTGCCGCCGACGAAGTAGTTGCTGACGTTCTCGGCCACCACGGTCAGGCCCGGCTTTTCCGACAGCTGGCCCAGGCGGGCCTTGCTGGCATAGGTCAGGCCGTAGCCGTAGGCGAACTGCGGCGCGTAGTTCTTGTCGCCCCGGTTCAGCGTGAACTGGCCGGCGGTCTTGGGCCAGCTGAAGGCCAGCTTGCCGTGGAAATCGGTACGCGGCTTGCCGGCCGCATCGCCGATCAGGACGTCGGCGATCCCGCCGCCTTCCGAGCCGGGCAGCCAGGCGGCGACGAAGGCGTCCGAAGCGTTGATCTCGGGGTTCACCCACAGCGGACGGCCCGACAGGAACACCGCCACCACCGGCACGCCGGCGGCCTTCAGCTTCTTGAGCAGGGCCAGGTCGGTCTTGGCGCCGGGCTGGTATTCCAGCGTCTTGATGTCGCCCACGCCCTCGGCATAGGGCGTCTCGCCGAACACCACGATGGCGACGTCGGGCTTCTTGTCGAAGGCGCCGTCGACGCTGAGGGTGGCCGTGCCGCCCGAGGCCTCGACCGTCTCCTTCAGGCCCGAATAGATCGACTGGGCGTTGGGGAAGTCGGCCTTGGTGTTGCCGGTGCCCTGCCAAGACAGGGTCCAGCCGCCGGCCTGCTGGCCGATGTCGTCGGCGCCCGAACCGGCGACCAGGATGTTGGCCGAGGCCTTCACCGGCAGGACGCCGTTGTTCTTCAGCAGCACCAGCGACTCGCGCACCGCCTGGCGGGCGATGGCCTTGTGCTCGGCCGAGGCCATGACGGCCGCATTGCCTTCCAGGGGACGCGCCTGCTGGAACAGGCCGAGCTTGGCCTTCACGCGCAGGATGCGGCGCACGGCGTCGTCGATGCGGGCCATCGGGATCTCGCCCGACTTGGCCTGGGCCAGGGTGTTGTCGAACAGGCCCTTCCAGCTGTCAGGGGCCATGTACATGTCCAGGCCGGCATTGGCGGCCTGGGCGCAGTTGGTGGGCGTGCAGCCGGCGACCTGGCCGTGGCCGTTCCAGTCGCCGACGATGAAGCCGTCAAAGCCCATCTTGCCCTTCAGCACATCGGTCAGCAGGCTCTTGTTGCCGTGCATCTTCTCGCCGTTCCAGCTGGAGAACGACGCCATGATGGTCAGGGTCCCGGCGTTGACGGCCGGCACATAGCCCTGGGCGTGCAGGCGGATCAGCTCGGCTTCCGAGACCTGGGTGTCGCCCTGGTCCTTGCCCTCGTGGGTGCCGCCGTCGCCGAGGAAGTGCTTGGCGCTGGCCGCCACATGGCCTTGCTGCAGCACGCCGCCTTGGCTGACCGCGCCTTGCAGGCCCAGGATCATCTCGCGGGCATAGGTGCGGACGATCTCGGGGTCTTCCGAATAGCCCTCATAGGCCCGGCCCCAGCGGTCGTCGCGCGGGACGGTCAGGGTGGGGCCGAACGCCCAGTCGAAGCCGGCGGCGGCGGTTTCTTGCGCCGTGGCCGCGCCGATCTTGCGGATCAATTCAGGATCGCGGGTCGCGCCCAGGGCGCTGTTATGCGGAAAGAGCGTGGCGCCGACCGCGTTGCCGTTGCCGTGCACCGAGTCGATGCCGAACATCAGCGGGATGTGCGTGCCGCCCGCGCGTTGCTCGGCGGCGGCGCGGTAGGCCGTCACCGAGTCGACCCAGGGGCCGATCGGCGAGCGGTCGGGCGCGCCCAGCGGCGGCGAGCTGCCGCCGGCCAGGATCGAGCCCAGGGGATAGGTCTTCAGGTCCTCCGGCTTCACCGAGCCGATGTCGCCCTGGATCATCTGGCCGACCTTCTCCTCGAGGGTCAGCTTGCTCAGCAACGACTCGACGAAGGCTTCGGTCTGGGGATCGACCAGGCCCTGGCTCTTGGCCGCGGGCCACAGGGCGGGATGGGCGGTGCTCTTGCTGTCGGCGGCGGAGGCCGCGCCAGACAAGACGGTGGTCGTCAGGAGGGTGGTCGCCAGCAACGCGGCGCAGAAGGCCTTGGTGTTCATAACTCCCCACATTTTTTCGTTGAATTCCGACAACGCTGTCAGTCGCACGACAGCGTTGTCGGAGCAATCCTTGGTACCGGTATCTAAAGCTCGACGGCGATCCATACACAGTCTAATTTATGTGACAAATAGAAACGCCGGGGAGCGATCAAATGCAGGGAATTCGAGCGGCTTTCTTGGCCGGCGCGTCCATCGCCATGACCGCCGCCGGCGCGGCCCAGGCCGCGGACCAGCAGCTGGCCTCTCCCGACGGCGCCCTGACCGTCACGATCTCCGACACCAGCGGCCAGGCCCGCTACGCGGTGACCTACAAGGGCCAGCCCTTGCTGGCACCCTCTCCGCTGGGCCTGGTGCTCGGCGCCGGCGGACCCCTGACCCACGGGCTGAAGATCACCGGCGGCTCGTCGGCGACAAGCGACACGACCTACGACCTTGTGGCCGGCAAGGCCAAGACGGTGCGCGACCACTACAACCAGCTCAGCGTCGACTTCCAGGAGCCCGAGGGCCTGCATCGCCAGCTACGGGTGATCGTCCGGGCCTATGACCAGGGCGTGGCCTTTCGCTATGTGCTGCCCCAGCAGCCGGGGCTGGACGCGGTCAATATCCGCAACGAGGAGACCCGTTTCGACTTCCCCGCCGACTATCGCTGCTGGGGGCTCAATCTGGGCAAGTTCGGCACCAGCCACGAGGGCGAGTTCGATCCGATCCAGGCCTCGAAGTTCCGCGAACACAATCTCTACGACGCGCCCCTGGTCTGCGAGACCGCCAACGCCGCCTTCGCGATCGCCGAGGCCGACCTGAAGGACTATGCTGGCCTCTACCTGACCGGACGCGGCGACGGCGGGCTGGGCGTGCAGGTCAAGCTGTCGCCCCGCCTCGATGATCCGACCGTGGCCGTCCGTACCCGCATCGGCGCCGACGTGGTCTCGCCCTGGCGCATCGTGATGGTCGCCCCCAAGGCCGGACAGCTGATCGAGAACACCCTGGTCACCACGCTCAGCGCCCCGTCCAAGCTGGCCGACACCGCGTGGATCAAGCCCGGCAAGGCCGCCTGGGACTGGTGGAACGGCCCCTCGATCAGCGGTGTGGCCAAGGCCGGCATGAACCCCGAGACGATCAAGCGCTATATCGACTTCGCGGCCGCCAACGGCCTGGACTACATGCTGATCGACGAGGGCTGGAACATCGGGGCCGGCGGCGGCGGCACGGTCCGGCCGGGCGTCGACGTCACCCGCCCGATCCCCGAACTCGACCTGCCGGGCCTGGTCGCCTACGCCAAGGACCGCAAGGTCGGCCTGTGGCTGTGGCTGAACTGGAAGGCCCTGGACGCCCAGATGGACGAGGCCATCCCGCTCTACGAGCAGTGGGGGATCAAGGGGATCAAGGTCGACTTCATGGACCGCGACGACCAGGCCATGGTCGACTTCTACCACCGCCTGCTGACCAAAACGGCCGAACACAAGTTGATGGTCGACCTGCACGGCGCCGAGCATCCCACCGGCCTGATCCGCACCTATCCGCACTACCTGACCCAGGAAGGGGTGATGGGCGCGGAGTACAACAAGTGGAGCCGGCGGGTGACCGCCGGCCACAACGTCACCCTGGCCTATACCCGCATGCTGCTGGGACCGATGGACTACACCCCCGGCGGCTTCCGCAACACCACGCCCGCCACCTTCAACCCGCGCAACGAACTGCCCTACGTCCAGACCACGCGCGGCCAGGCCGTGGCCATGTACGTGGTCTATGACAGCCCGTTCGGCATCGTCGCCGACAGTCCCGACACCTATCGCGACAGTCCAGCGGGCCTGGATTTCGTCAGCGCCGCCCCCAGCACCTGGGACGAGACCCGGTTCGTCACCGGCGAGATCGGCCAGTCGGTGGTGGTCGCCCGCCGCAAGGGCTCCGACTGGTGGGTCGGCGCCATGACCAACGAAACCGGACGGACGGTGAAGGTCCCGCTGGGCTTCCTGGGCGCCGGAACCTTCGCCGCCGACATCCGCCAGGACGGCGCGACGCCGACCGATCTGATCGCCAGCGAGAAGACGGTGAAGGCCGGAGACGTGCTGATCTTGAAGCTCGCCCCCAACGGCGGCGCGGCCGTTCGCCTGACGCCTGCGCGGTGAGGGTGACCAGCTTGTCCTCGTTCAAACGCATCCTGGCCCTGGCGGCGGCGGCCGGCGCGCTGGCCCTGGCCGCGCCCGCCCTCGCCGGTCCGCCTGTCGTCCAGCCCTACAGCTGGAACACCGTCGAGGTGCTGGGCGGCGGCTTCGTCAGCGGGGTGGTCTATCACCCCACCGAAAAGGGACTGGTCTATGTCCGCACCGACATCGGCGGCGCCTATCGTCTGGACCGCGCAACGGGCCGCTGGGTGGCCCTGAACGACGCCCTCAAGCGCGCCGACGGCCAACTCGCGGGCGCCCTGAGCCTGGCGGTCGATCCGCGGGACCCTAACCGCCTCTACATGGCGGCCGGCGAATATACCGGCCCGTACGCGCGCGGCGGGGCGCTGCTGCGCTCGACCGATCGCGGCGCGACCTGGGCCAAGACCGAACTGCCGGTCAAGATCGGCGGCAACGAAGACGGCCGCAACACCGGCGAGCGGCTGATGGTCGACCCCGCCAAGGGCGCGGTGCTGTTTCTGGGCGCCAAGGACGGCCTCTATCGCAGTCCCGACCACGGCGAGACCTGGTCGCGGGTCGAGGCCTTTCCCCGCCTGCACGTGACGCTGGTCGCCTTCGATCCCGTCGAGAAGACCAAGACCGGCGAGACGGCGATCGTCTATGCCGGCGTGGCGGGAGAGCGCGGCGGCGGCCTGCTGGTCAGCACCGACGGCGGCGCGACCTGGGGCCTGGTCAATGGCCAGCCCAAGGGCCTGGTCCCGCACCACCTGGCGCTGGACGCCAGGGGCGCTGTCTATGTCGCTTACGGCAACGGCCTGGGCCCCAACGGCGTGACCAACGGCGCGGTCTGGAAGATGGACCCCGACAGCGGTGCCTGGACCGACATCACCCCGGTCAAGCCGTCCGGCGACGACGTGTTCGGCTATGGCGGCCTGAGCCTGGACCTCGCCCATCCCGGCGTGATCGTGGTCTCGACCCTCGACCGCTGGGCGGCCGGAGACGACGTCTTCCGCAGCACCGACGGCGGCAAGACCTGGAAGGGCCTGCGCGACACGTCCGAGCACGATGTGGGCGGCGCGCCCTGGATCCACGGCCTGGAAAGCAAGGCTGGACGCCGGATGGGCCACTGGATCGGCGACATCGACATCGACCCGACCAATCCCGACGAGGCCATCTATGTCACCGGCTACGGCCTGTGGCGGACCAAGAACCTGACCGAGGCCGACCGCTCGGGCCGTACCCGCTGGCGGTTCGACGACGAGGGGCTGGAG
>FTJN01003210.1_pt1 | contig 18859 bp, 20 predicted proteins | sample 1658361 | NCBI WGS metagenome assembly FTJN01 (sample SAMEA3914819, study PRJEB12502) | metagenome | biome: forest; material: soil | place: Canada | collected 2010-06-26 | depth 0.3 m
CAAGGGACGCATCATCCGTGGTTCCAGTGCAAATCAACCTGACGACCCCAGACGAAGTATCGCGAACCTTCGGCTCCGGGTGAATCCGGTAAACTCCGGAACTTGCAAGGGTATCTTTCCCTCATCCTTGCCGACTCTCATGGGTTTTCGCCGCCGCCAATTGTCCCTGAAGGCGCGCTGATGACGTTCCTGCGCTTCTTTTGCGCTTCGTGATCCTGGCGGCCCTGTCCTTCGCCCTGGGAGGCAGTGTTCAGTTCTCGGGGGCCTTCCACGGGCTGGTCGCCCTGATCGTCGTGATCGTCACGATGGTGGTGGCCGAGGAAGCCGTGGCCCGCCTCTATCGCCGGCTCGCCTGAGGCTGATTGCACATTCTCGCTTGATCAACGCATAGCTCATCGGTTATGGGTTTTATCAATAGCCAGCGAGTTATGTGTTTCAATGTCGACCGCCCCCGATGTCCTGTTCAGAACGCTCGCCGATCCCACGCGGCGGGCCATCTTCGAGCGGTTGTGCCGCGACGGAGAACAGACGGTCGGCGCCCTGACGGCGCAGGCCGGGGTCTCGCAGCCCGCCGTCTCCAAGCATCTCGGGGTCCTGAAGCAGGCTGGACTGGTGCGTGATCGTCACGAAGGCCGTCACACCCATTTCAGCGCGCAACTCGGCGCCCTGGGGCCGCTGGTCGACTGGACAAATCAGATGGCCGGGTTCTGGGAGACCCGGTTCGACAGCCTCGAAGATCTGCTCAAAAGGATGGACCAATGAGCCTCGCCACGACCGAAACCCGTGCCGTCGTCGTCGAACGGGAGATCCCGCATCCGCCGGAAAAGCTCTGGCGCGCCCTCACCCAGCCCCACCTGATGGAGGAATGGCTGATGAAGAACGACTTCAAGCCCGCCGTGGGACATCGCTTCAATCTTCGCGGCGAATGGGGCGGCGTTCTGGACTGCGAGGTCCTGGCCATCGAACCGCACAAGACGCTGTCCTACACTTGGAACTTCAAGCATGAGGACGCGGCCTACGATCTGAGCAGCGTGGTGACCTTCACCCTCACCCCGACCAGCACGGGCACGCACCTGCGCATGGAGCAGGCGGGTTTTCGACCGGATCAGAAACAGGCCTTCGGCGGCGCGCACGCCGGCTGGAAGACGTTCTTCGAGAAGCTGGAACAGGTCACGGCGCGGCTGGACTGACGTCCGCCCCGCATTTCAAACCTAGGCGCCGACCCGTGGGCGCGTCTTCAAGGGAGGTCACATTGAACAAGTGGGTTCGACAGATCCATCGCTGGCTGTCCATCGCGTTCACGCTGGGCGTCATCAACTATATGGTCGTGATGACCAAGGGCCAGCCGCCCGCCTGGGTGGGCCTGTTCGCCCTGGTCCCGCTGATCCTGCTGCTGCTGACGGGTCTATACCTGTTCGCCCTGCCCTACGTCGTGGGACGGCGCGGAAGGGCGTAGCTGATGGCCAAGGAACCGACCCTGCTGTCCGGCGGCAATCCCCAGATCGCCAAGGGCCAGGGCGACGCCCCCGTCCAGGCCTATATCGCCGCCATGCCAGGCTGGAAAAGCGATGTCGGGCGTCGTCTCGACGCGCTGATCACCGCCGCCGTTCCCGGCGTGAGCAAGGCGGTGAAATGGAACTCGCCCTTCTATGGTGTCGAAGGCCAGGGCTGGTTTCTCGCCGTCCATTGCTACATCCAGTACGTCAAGGTGGCCTTCTTCCAGGGGGCGTCGCTGCGGCCTCTTCCGCCGGGGACATCCAAGAAGGAAGATGTGCGTTACCTGGACATTCGCGAGAACGACCCGCTTGACGACGCTCGGTTCGCCGACTGGGTGAAGCAAGCCAGCCAATTGCCCGGCGAACGCCTGTGAACGGCCGATACAAGGTGCGACCATGATGAAGAAGACCACGGAAGCCGCGAGCGACGCCCCCGCCGCTCAGCAGATCGACGCGAAGATCAAGGCGCTGGACGACTGGCGAGGCGAGACGCTGGCCAAGATCCGAGCGCTCGTCCACCAGGCCGATCCCGAGGTGGTCGAGACCGTGAAATGGGGCGGCGTTCCGGTGTGGGAGCACGACGGGATCATCAGCACGGGCGAGACCTACAAGGCCGCCGTGAAGATGACCTTCGCCAAGGGCGCGTCGCTCGAGGACCCGTCGGGCCTCTTCAACTCCAGCCTCGAAGGCAATACCCGGCGCGCGATCGACTTCCGCGAAGGCGAGACGATCGACGAGGCGGCGTTCAAGGCGCTCATTCGCGCCGCCGTGGCGCTGAACACCTCACACCCTAAAAAGAAACCGAAGAGCGCCTGAGTTCAGGTCGACGCGAGGAAGACCGCGGACGCCGTAGTGGCATGCGGCGCGGGCTCGGCATGAGCTCTCGAGCCGATCATGGCGGACAATATGGCCGCGCCCAGGATGATTCCGAGCAGGCCCGCACTTTGCCAGAAGTGGGACGAATGCATGATCTGTGTTCCCTCAGCCTGGCCCAGCTTGCGCCGCCAGCGTCGCCGTTCAATCCGGTCGAACCCTGACCATGGCGGCGGGAAACCCTTAAATCGGCCTGTCGGGCGGTCGTGGGCGTGTCGGCAGCTTGAATTTCGAGCGTCGGCTATCGGAAACTGCATGGGTTCGCGTCTTGCCGAACGGTCGAACAGCGCTCCATGAACGACGCTTGCCATAACGATAGCTATAACTACTATATCCCCAGAAAAGCAGTTTCGGGGGTGTGGAATGCGGAAGCTTCAAGTACTCGCGGGCGTCGCCGGCGCGGCGATGATGGTGGCGGCCGGACAGGCCGCGGCGCAGGAGGCGACCGCGCTCGAGGAGATCGTCGTCACCGCCCAGAAACGATCCGAAAACCTGCAGGACGTCCCGGTCTCGGTGACCGCCTTCACCGCTGATCAGCTGAAGGATCAGCGGGTCGGCGACGTGCTAGCGCTGTCGGGACTGTCCCCGGGGTTGCAGATCAAGACCGACGACAACGCCGCCAATCCCCGCATCTTTATCCGGGGCATCGGGGTCAACGACTTCAACCCCGCCACCGCCAGCGCCGTGGGGGTCTATGTCGACGGGGTCTATGTCGCCTCCCCTCTGGCTCAGATGGCCGGCTTCTACGACCTGCAACAGGTCGAGGTGCTGCGCGGTCCGCAAGGCACGCTGTATGGCCGCAACACCACGGGCGGCGCGATCAACGTCACGACCAAGAAGCCGAGCGGCACGCCCGAGGGCGATCTGGCCGTCGACTATGGGCGGTTCAATTCCTTCAAGGTCCAAGGCGGTTACGGCGGGCCGATCGTCGATACGCTCGCCTTCCGGATCAGCGGCCTCTACGACAAGAGCGACGGCTACACGCTCAATCGCCTGACCGGTCACAAGGGCAACGACGCCGACCGCAAGGCCATCCGGGGCGCCTTGCGCTTCACGCCGGACGACAAGCTGACGGTCGACGTGACGGCCGGCTACAGCAAGTCCAGCGGTGGTTCGATCCTGACCTACAACCGCTCGCTGATCGCCCTAACGCCCGAGGCGGCCAGTGACATCCCCCTGCCCGATCCGACCCTGGGCTTCTTCTGCAAGCCGGCATATTACACCTCCGGCCAATGCAGCAACGTCGCCGGCTACGCCAATACCAGCACCAACAAGTACGAGGGTGACTACCGCTTCGAGGGCAAGGACATCGTCAAGCTGTTCAACGCCACCAGCGCGATCAGCTACGATTTCGGCGCCGTCACCTTCTATTCGATCACCGGCTATCAGAGCGCCAAGCGCGACGACTACGAAGAGACCGACGCCAATCCGGTCTCGATCTTCGACGCCCGCTACATCGCCCAGCAGGACACCACCAGCCAGGAGTTCCGCCTGCAGTCGAACGGCGCGACCAAACTGCGCTGGGTGGCGGGCCTCTACGCGGCGCGCGACAATCTCGACAACGATAGCCACTACAACGTGCTGGAAGCGGCTCGCGTCCCCGATCCGATCAACAATCCGACCGGCATGGATCCAGCCCACAGCATCGGCGTGTTCGGCTGGCCCCTGCACCAGAAGACCAAGAGCTACGCCGCCTTCGGCCAGGTGGATTACGACCTGACCGAACGCCTGACCCTGACCGGCGGCCTGCGCTGGTCGCAGGACGAGAAGACCTTCCACTATGTCAGCGACGTCGATTACGGCGTGCTGACTCTGTTCGAAACAGACGACAGCAAGATCTTCAGCTCGATCTCGGGCCGCCTGGGCCTGCGCTACGCCCTGAGCGACGACGCCAATGTCTACGCGACCTACAATCGCGGGACCAAGAGCGGCGGCTTCTTCAGCGGCCAGACGACCGATCCCCGGGATCTGGGTCCCTACAAGGATGAGACGGTCAACGCCTATGAGGTCGGGGCCAAGAGTGAGTTCCTCGACCGCCGTCTGCGGGTCAACGTCTCGGCCTTCTACTATGATTACAAGGATCTGCAGGTCTACACCCAGGTTCAGCGCGACGGCCTGCCCGTTCAGCTGTTCACCAACGCCTCGGCGGCCCGGGTCTATGGCGGCGAGGCCGAGGTCGAGGCTCGGCCGGTCACGGGGTTGAGCCTGACCCTCGGCGCATCGCTGCTGAGCGCCGAGTACAAGGACTTCATCTCGTACGTCGATCCGTCCCAGCCGCCCGTCGACTATTCGGGCAACACCCTGCCCTCCGCGCCGAAGGTCAGCCTGAACGGCGCGGCGCGGTACGAGCATTCGCTGGGCGCGGGCGACCTGATCACCCAGCTGGACTTCACCTACCGCGGCAAGGTCTATTACGACACGGCCAACACCGAGCGGCTCAGCGACAAGGCGCGCGCCTATGTCAACGGCCAGGTCGGCTGGGCCTTCGCCGATGGCCGCTATGAACTGGGCGTGTGGGGTAAGAACCTGGCCGACACCACCAACATCTCCGACATCACGGCGATCGCCGCCTTCGGCTTCGACGTGTTCAGCATGGGCCCGCCGCGCACCTACGGCGTCTATTTCCGGGCGAAGTATTGAGGGCGACCGAAACCCTGAACGCCGCCGAGCCGCCGCCCGTCGCGGGCGTCTGGATCGGCCAGCCGCCCAGTCTGGTCCAGCGTCTGACGGTGTTCTGGGTTGGGCTGATCGGGGTGCTGTTTCCGGGCGTCGGACCGCTGTTGCTGGGCGGCATGGAGGCGGCCGGACGCCTGACCGCCGCCCAGATCGGCGTGGCCGGCATGGCCGAGCTGGTGGCGATGGGGATCGGCGCGGCGGTCATCGGTCCGCTGTTCGGCGAGCGCCGACTGAGGCTGGCGGCGATAAGCTGCGGACTTCTGCTGGCGGGGCTCGACCTGGCCACCACCCGGATGTCTGGCGACCTACTGATTCTCGTCCGCGCCTTGGCCGGTTTGCCGGCCGGGGTGATGATCTGGCTGATCACCGGCATGATCGTTCGCTCGCCGCGTCCGGAACGCTGGGCGGGCCTGTATCTCACCATTCAGACTTTACTGCAGCTGGCCGTGGTGAGCGCCATTGGCGCCTTCGTCGTGGGCCGGTTCGGACCGGACGGCGGCTTTCTGGTGCTGGCCGTGCTGACCGTTTCGGCGGCCGTCGCCGGTTTGGCGATTCCGGACGTCTATGCGCCGTTGCCCGAGGCCGCCGACAATCCCAAAGGCCTGCCCTCTCCGCGCGGCTGGATCGCCTTGGCGGCCGTCTTCTGTTTCCAGGCCTTCATCCTCGCCGTCTGGATCTATGCCGAGCCCCTGTCGCGTCAGGCGGGACATGCCGTCAGCGTCGCGAGCGCCGCCTTCGCCGTCTCGCTGGCGGCCCAGGTGGCCGGCGGCGCGGTCGCCACCGCCCTGGCCGGGCGGCTGTCGTGGTTCTGGTCGCTGACCATCGCGGTGGTCCTGGCCATCGTCGCCCTGTTCGTCATGGTCAGCTTGCCGTCGGCCGCGGTGTTCCTGGCGGCGTCGGCGGTGTTCGGCTTTGTCTGGCTGTTCGCCTCGCCGTTCCTCACGCCGCTGGCCATCGAGGCCGATCCCAGCCGCCGAGCGGCCCTGCTGGGGCCAGGCGCCAGTCTGCTGGGATGCGGGGCGGGCCCCTTGCTCGCCTCGTTCGCGGTCCACGGCGCCGACGTGCGTCCCGCGGTCTGGCTGGGCGTGGGCCTGGCGGTGATCACCCTGGCGATCGTCGCCGGTCTCCATCTGACGAAGCCGCGCTAAGAACGCGCTTCGATTGGCTTTTTCCTGAAAGCGCTCTAGTCCAGGAGGGACTTCAAGGAGAACGGCATGCCGAAGGCGACGGCCAGAAAGACCGCCAGCCCCGACATCGCGCTGGACGCCAAGCTGCAGCCCACCCAGGCGCGGGGCCAGGACACCTACGAGATCGTCCTGGCCACGGCCGGCGAGATGCTGGGCGAGATCGGCTTCGAGCAACTGACCACCAACGCCATCTGCAAGCGCGCCGGTCTGACCCCGCCGGCCCTCTACCGCTATTTCCCCAACAAGTACGCGATCCTCAAGGAACTGGGCGACCGGCTGATGAAGGCCCAGGACGACATGGTGTTCGCCTGGATCGAGGGCGGCGGGCTGGAGGGCGACACTCCGGCCGAGCGGATCGGCAAGAACGTGGTCATGCTGACCGAGATGATCGAGATGACCCGTTGCTTTCCGGGCGGCGCGGCCATTGGTCGGGCCCTGCGCGCCGTGCCGATGCTGCAGCAACTGCGCTTCGCCTCGCGCGACATGGTGGCCGGGCAGTTCGCCGAGGTTCTCAAGCTGCGCTATCCGGCGGCTTCCGACGCCCGCGTGCGGGTGGCGATGCGGATGATGGTCGAGCTGACCTACTCCGCCACCGAGATGGCCGTCGAAGAACCGGACCAGGACGCCGTGGCTCTGAGCCGCGAGGTCTGCCTGCTGTTCGAGCGCTATTTCGACACCTTCGGCGACCCGTCCCTGGTTCCTTGGAACGACGTGTTGCAAGAACGGTAGTTTTTACTATCATACCAGCATCGCGAATGGGGAGATGCGGATGACGGGGTGGAGCAACTGGTCGGGCAGCGTCGCGGCCTCCCCTCGCCTGATCGCCAAGCCGAGAAACGCCGATGAGCTGGCGTCGCTGGTCGGTCAGGCCAGCAAGGTCCGCGTCGTCGGCGCTGGCCACTCGTTCATGCCGCTGTGCGAGACCGGCGACCTGTTGCTGAGCCTGTCGGACTACGAGGGCGCGGTCGAGATCGCGCCGGACCGCAAGACCGTCTGGGCCCCCGCCGGCTGGAGCCTCAAGAGACTGACGGCGGCGCTGTGGGCCGAAGGCCTTTCGCTGATCAATCAGGGCGACATCAATCCCCAATCCCTGGCCGGCGCGATCTCGACCGGCACTCATGGCACTGGCGCGGAACTGGGCAGTCTGTCGACCCAGGCTTGCGGTTTCCGGCTGATGACCGCCGACGGCCGGATCGTCGAGTGCGGGCCTGACCAAAACCCGGAGCTTTACGAGGCGCAGCGCCTGTCGCTGGGGCTGCTGGGCGTGGCCGTCGAGATCCGCATCCATGTCGTGCCCGCCTATCATCTGGAGGAGCGGGTCGAGCGCCGGCCGCTGGCCGAGGTCGCCGAGCGCCTGGACGACCTGGCCGCCGCCACGCGCCACATGGAATTCTTCGTCTTTCCCTATTCGGACGACGTGATCTTCAAGACCCTGCATCCCGTCGAGGTCCAGGACCCGGGCCGGCCGGCCAAGGAGATCGGCGAGGACACCGAAGCGGCCTTCAAGACCATCTGCGACCTCTGCGCCGCCGTGCCGATGCTGACCCCGTCGCTACAACGCCTGGTCATGCGCACGATGGGCAAGCCCACCCGTCGCGCCGGTCCGGCCCACGAGGTTTTCCCCTCTGAGCGCAACATCCGCTTCGAGGAGATGGAGTACGAGCTGCCCCGCGCGGCCGGCCTGCCGACGCTGAAGGCCGCCATCGCCCATATCCGTAAGCGCCGCCTGCCGATCACCTTCCCGTTCGAGTTCCGTCTGGCGGCCGGCGACGACATCTGGATGAGCCCGTTCAACGCCGGCCCCGGCGCCTCGATCTCGTTCCACCAGTACGCCAAAATGCCCTGGCGGCCGGCCTTCAAGGAGATGGAGGCCGTGCTGGCCGACGGCGCGGGCCGTCCGCACTGGGCCAAGCGCCATACCCTGACAACCGCGGACGTCCACCGGCTCTATCCGCGGGCCGGTGACTTCGTGTCGACCTGCAAGACGTGGGATCCGACCGGCAAGTTCGCCAATGCTCACCTGACCGAACTCTTCGGCCTCTGATCGGAACCGAGCCATGACCGACCAAGACCTGCACGCCCACCTGATCGGCGCCCAAGGTTCGCGCCGCGAGCTCAACACTCCGGTGTTGGTGATCGATCGCCCGGCCCTGGAGCGCAACATCGCCCGAATGGCCGAGTTCGCGGCCGGCAAGGGCGTGAAATTGCGACCGCACGCCAAGACCCACAAGAGCGTTGATATCGCCAAGTTGCAGATCGCCGCCGGCGCCGTGGGCCTATGCTGCGCCAAGATCGGCGAGGCCGAGGTGCTGGCCGACGGCGGGGTGACGACCGGCCTGCTGATCACCTCGCCGGTGGTCTCCGCACCCGCGATTGCCCGGTTGATCACGCTGAACGCCAAGACCACCGACCTGATGACCGTGGTCGACAACCCGGCCAATGTCGCCGCCTTGGGCGTGGCCGCCAGCGCCGCCGGCAAGCCGCTTCAGGTGGTCATCGACCTGGATCCCGGCATCCACCGCACCGGCGTCGCCTCGCCCGAGGCGGCGGTCGCGCTCTTCCAGGCGATCCAGGCCCAGGCGGGCCTGATCTATGCCGGCCTGCAGTGCTATTGCGGCATGCAGCAGCACATCGAGAGCTTCGCCGACCGCAAGGCCAATCTGGAGGATCGCGGCGCCTATATCCGCACCGTGATCGACGCCCTGACCACGGCCGGCGGTCCGCCGTCGATCGTTTCCGGCTCGGGCACCGGCTCGCACCGGATCGACGCCGAGCTCGGGATCTTCACCGAGTTCCAGGTCGGCTCCTACGTGTTCATGGACGGCCAGTACCTGGTCTGCGACATCGCCGGCGACGGCGCCGACGAGAGCCCCTACGAGGCTTCGCTGCTGATCGACGCCCGCGTGGTCAGCGCCAACACCCCCGGCATGGTGACCATCGACGCCGGCTTCAAGGCGCTGTCGACCGACGCCGAGCCGCCCAAGGTGCTGGGTGGCGCGCCGGACGGTTCGCGCTATTTCTTCATGGGCGACGAGCACGGCGCGATCCTGCCGCCGCCGGGCGAGGCGACGCCGGGCCTGGCCGAGCGGGTGATCCTGGGCGCGCCGCACTGCGACCCGACGGTCAACCTCTACGACACCTATCATGTGGTCGATGGCGACACGCTGGTCGCCCTGTGGCCTGTCTCGGCGCGGGGGCGCTCGCGATAGGCCAATTGCGTCCGCCCGGACGAGGCTCGTAAAGTCTCCAAGGCCGAGTCGCAGTGGCCAGGGGAACGAACGGTGCCAGCAATCAGCCTCGACGAAGCGCTCGACGCCGTCCGGATCGCCGTCCTGGACCGGCGGTCCGAAGACGCCATTCCCCTGCTGAGCCACCTGACCGAGGAGCTGCCGGGCTCGCCGGAAATCCGCTACTGGCTCTATAGCGCCCTGACCCAGCTGGGCATGCAGGACGAGGCCGACCAGGCCTTCCGCCAGGCCATCTCGCTGCACGCCATGCACACGATGCAGGAGTCGGGCGTCGAGATGGAGCGCTATCTCAACGACGCCGAATATGCCGAGATGGTCGGCAACTCCTACTATTCGATCCGCTGCCCGGCGATCGCCTCGACCGCCTTCGAGCGCGCCGTGCAGCTGGGCGGTGCGACCTTCGACAGGATCAAGTTCTACGCCCTGGCCCTGCACCACCAGGGCCGCAGCGAGGAGGCCGCCGTGATCTTCCGCGGCGCCGCCGAGGCCTCCGGCTCGTCGGTGTTCAACCAGTTCCTGCTGTTCACGCTGTTCTTCACCAAGGGCGGGGTGAAGGGCTATTCGGAAGAGGCCAAGCGCTGGGCCGCGACCTATGCGCCGGCCCATCCGGACGTGCTGGCGATCCCGACCGATCCCGCCGGCCGCAAGCTGAAGATCGGCTATCTGGCGCCCAGCTTCAGCCGCTCTCAGATCGCCCAGTTCATCGGTCCCGTGCTGTCGGCCCACGATCCTGAAGCGGTGGAGGTGATCCTCTATACCGCGAGCCTGGAGAACGAAGATCCCCTGCCCTGCAGCCGGATCGTCGAGATCGGCGAGATGAGCAACGACGAGGCCGTCGAGTTGATCCGCGCCGATCAACTGGACATTCTGGTCGACGTCTGGGGCCACACGGCCGGCAGCCGCATGCACGTCTTCGCGGAGCGCGCCGCGCCGGTTCAGGTGGCGTGGATCAATTTTGTCCAGACCACCGGCCTGGCGTCGATGGACTATGTGCTGCATTCGGATTCGATGGACGCGCCGGGTACCGACGCGCTGTTCACCGAGACCATCTGGCGGATGGGCGAGATCACCATTCCCTATCGCCCCGCCGACAACCGCCCGCCGCCTTCGCCGACCCCGGCCCTGGCCAACGGCTACGTGACTTTCGGCTCGTTCAACAATCCCAGCAAGCTGAGCCCCGAGACCATCGCGGCCTGGTCGGCGATCGTGCGGGGGCGTCCGGAATCGCGCCTGCTGCTCAAGTACGGCGTTTTCGCCGATCCGGTGGTCAAGCGGATGGTCCAGGCTAAGTTCGCCGCCCATGGCGTCGATCCGGGCCGGATCCTGTTCGAGGGGCACAGCACGGGCCAAGACTATCTGACGTCCTTCAGCCGCCTGGACCTGGCGCTGGATCCCTCGCCCTGCCCCGGCGGCACCACCAGTTGCGACGCCATCGCCAATGGCGTGCCAGTGTTGACGCTAGCGGGCGACAACTTCTATTCGCGTATCGGCATCCAGGTCGTGGCGGTCAGCGGCATGCCCGACCTCGTCGCCGACAGCTGGGATGACTATGTCGCCAAGGCCTTGGCCGTCACCGCCGATCTCGACACCCTGAGCGCCCTGCGCGCCCGCGTCGTGCCGGGCTTCGAAGCCTCGGCCCTGCGTGACGAGGTCGGCTTCACGCGACGGTTGGAGGATGTCTTCCGGCAGATGGCCCAGCGCCAGTACGTGTCGCAGGCCTAGCCATGCGCAAGGGCGTCGGCAGCGTTCTGCCCAGTCCCGACCCCGCGAACGCCTTCGAGGGAGCCAGCGTCTGGTCGGCCTGGACCGCCGCCGGAGCTCAAGCCAGCGCCTTCGCCACCGCGCGCGCCGCCTTGGCGGCCCTGCTGAGCGCGCGGTCCATTCGCCGGCTCTGGCTGCCGGCCTATTGCTGCGACACCCTGGCGGACGGCGCGCGAGCGGCGGGCGTGGATCTGGGGTGGTACGGCGTCGACCAGCGACTGGACGCCGTCACCTCGGATATCGAAGCCGGCCTCGCGGCGGGCGACGCCGCCCTGGCCATCGCCTATTTCGGGCGGGCGCCTGACGCCGGGCTCAGGGACCTGGCCGCGCGTCATCCCGACGTGCTGTGGATCGAGGATCGCGCCCAGGCGCTCCACACCGGCTTGGCGTCGCTCGGCGCGGTGACGCTGTATAGCCCGCGTAAGCTTCTGGGCGTGGCCGACGGCGGGCTGCTGGTCGGCGACGATCTACCGACGCCCGGCGCGTCTGGGGTCGATCCGGAAAGCCTGTGGCGGCCGAACGACCTGCGCCGTGCCGATCCAGACGGTCTCGCGCCCGAGGCCTGGTTCACGGCCTTCCGGGACCGGGAAGCCGCTTTCGACGCCACGCCGGCGCCGTGCACGCCCCGTACGCTGGAGGCTCTCAAGGCGGTTCCGCTCGCCCGGGAAGCCGACGCGCGCCGACGCAACTGGCGCGCCTTGGCGGGGCCGCTGTCTGGCCTGGCGCTCTGGGACGACGACGCTCCGATTTTCGCGCCGCTGGCCTTCCCGATCAGGGTCAAGGACGCAGCCGCCCTCTCCAGGCATCTGGCGGATCGGCGAATCTGGGCGGCCCGGCATTGGGTCGACCTGCCCAGTCCGGTCACCTTCGGCGCGGCCCACGCGCTGAGCGCCCGCTGTCTGTCGCTGCCGCTCGACGGCCGTTACGACATCGAGGATATGCGACGGGTCGCCGACGCTGTCCTGGCCTTCGCCGACGGCTAGTCCGCGACGACGGGACCGCGATAGGCCGGAAAGAAGCCGTCGCCGTGACCGACGCTCAAGGCCTCGTAGCGCGGGCGATCCAGGATCGCGCCGCAGAGGACGGCGGTCACCTGGCTGTTGGCGAACCCCTGCTTGAAGGCGAAAAGACCATTGGCCGGATCGTCGCCCACCCCGGCGCCGCCGCCGAGATTGACGACGCCGGCCCCCGCGAAACGGGCGATCGCCGCGTCGTAGAGGGCAAAGCTCGCGCCGTTGGCGTAGCCCGCAGCGTCGGCGGCCGTCAGGTGATTATAGACCACGCCGCCGTGGGCGAACCACAGGGTCATGCCGACGATGACATCGTCGACGAACGCCGCGAAGGCTTCCAGCGCCGGCTCGTCCGCCAGGGCCTGGAAATAGGCGTCGTTGAAGTCGGCCATGCCGCTGACGCCGCGATGGTCCACCAGCCCACGATAGAGCCGCGCCCAGTCCGTCAGCCAAGGTGACAACGGACCTTGCTCGATCCGGCAGCGGCGCTGTCCGCGCCGGATGCGTTCGCGATGATGCTTGCTGGGCGCGTAGGCGCCGGCGGCGGGATCGATTGTCAGGTGGGTCTTGAATGGTCGAACCCGGTCGAACGCGGCGGACAGCGCTTCCGGCGACGGGCCGGTCAGCGGATCAGGCACCAGGGCCACCGAAATCAGCCCCTCTTCGTGAAGTCGGTCCAAACCAGCCGCCAGGTCCGCGTTTGGCGCGAACGGGGCCAGGGGATAGACGCCTAAGGCGTCCTCGCCGCCATCGGGCGTCGGGCGGACCAGGACATGGGCTCCCCATTCGGGAACGGCGAGCGCGCGCCCCGCATGCGCCAGACCGAGCGTATAAGCCCGGGCGGCATAGGGATGGTCCGTGCTCAGGCGGTGTCCCAGTAGCGATTGGCCGCGATCAGTTCGGCATAGTCCTCGCGGGTCGCCCCGATCAACACCCGGTCCCAGCGTCGGCCTTGGCGGAAATGCCAGCCCCGCTGACGTCCCTCCTCCCGCCAGCCGCACTTGCCCACGAACAGCTTCAGCGACGCCTGGTTGTGTTCGATGATGTCGCTGTTGAGCCGCTCCAGCCGCAGCTCCTCGAACGCGTGACGCATCATGGCCATCACCGTATCGACGCCGTAGCCCTGACCGCGGGTGGCTGGGTCGCCCAGCATCACGCCATGCTCGGCATGGCCGTTCTTCCAGTCGAGGTTCACCAGGTTGGCCGTGCCCAGCAGCGTGCCGTCGGACAGTCGCTCTATGCCGAAGCGCAGGTTCAGGCGATCGGCGGCCAGGCCGTCCAGCCAGGTTCGCGTGCTGGCCAGGCTGGAGGGAAGCCGCCAGCCGCCCAGCAGGCCCCAGATCTCTGGATCATTGGCCCACAGGTGCAGCAGCGGCGCGTCGTCCGCTTCAAGCGCCCGCAGGCGTACGCGACGTCCCAGGATGTTCATGCGCCCGCCTTAGCCACGACGAAGATGCTGGCGCACTCGCTAGGCCGCTCCCGGCCCAGGGCGTAGCACGCCTCCAGGAAGCTCTCACCGATCAGCGGCCCGCCGATCAAGGCGTCGAACTGGAAATTGGCCAGCGGCTTGTAGAAGATTCCGCCCGTATGCTCGGCGGAAAGGCCCGCCCTGGCGACGTCGCGCTGCAGGGTGTCCAGGCGATAGACGCGGCGGTGACCGGCTTCGATGTCGGCCTTCGACAGGCCTTCCAGGTGGTCGAACAGTCCCATCTTCACCGCGATTCGACGCGAAGGGGCTTCGGCGTTGGGCACCACCACGTAGAGCCGGCCGCCCGGGGCCAACAGGCCACCCAGGTGACGCAGGGCGACGACCGGATCGATCACGTGCTCCAGTACGTGCGAGAAGATGATCGTCTGGTAGCGCTCGTCGGTGGCGTAGTCCTCGACGAAGCTTTCGACGAAGCGTACCCGATCGCCCAGCCGCTGGCGGGTGTGCGCGATGAAGCTGGGTTCGGCCTCGACCACGGTGACGTCGTCATAGCGTTCGAGCAGCAGGCTGGTCTGATCGCCGTGGGCGCAGCCGACCTGCAGGCATTTGCCGTCCTCGAACCATGGATCGAACGTGCGCATCATGTAGTCGCGCATCTTGGCGTCGAAGGGCGCGACGCCGCCGCCGTACGAGGCGACCGCGCCGGCCAGCCGCTCGCGTTCGGCCGCGTCCGGAACTGTCGTCGTGGTCGTCAGGCTCATACCTGGTCCGCCTTGAAGGCCCAGCGTTCGGGCGGTTGATAATAGTCTTCGACGCTGGACGAGACCTTGGCGTGAAAGCCCAGAAGTTGGCGCGCGGTCGGGGTCAGGCGCGCCTGAGCTTCATCCGACAGGAATCGCGGCCAGTCCATCTGCGGCTTCATGAACGGGCGACCAAAGCACAGGGTCAGGGCCCGGCGCTGGGCCGTCGCGAGATTGGGCGCGGCGCTGTGCACGACCAGGCTGTCGAACAGCACGATGTCGCCGGCCTTGCCGGTCAGCGAAATGGCGTGCTGGGCGAACAGTTCGGCCGGCGGCATGGCCTCGACGTGGTGCGAGCCCTCGAGAAGCAGCGTCGCGCCGTTCTCCAGGGTGAAGTCGTCGAGCATGACCAGCATGTTCAGCGACAGCCGATAGTCTTCGGAATAGGCCCGCACGTCGCGGTGCGGCTTCTGGGTGTAGGCGTTCGACCCTGGCGGATGCAGGGTGGCGCCGAAGTTGAGCAGGATGGTCTTGCCGGCGAAGTGGCGCTCGATGACCTCGTACAGCGGCAGGTCGTCGATGAAGCGATCGAGGCTGGTGTCGCCGCCCAGCACGTGGTGGGCGGCGCCCTCCATGTTGCCGGCCACGCCGTTCTTGATCTGGATCTCGCGGCGAGCGGCGTAGACGGCTTCGGAGTCGGCGGCCAGGGCCGCGACCTGGTCGGAGTCCAGCACGCCGTCGAACTTCACCCAGCCCCGCGTGTGAATCAGGTAGTCGACGTGGGCGAGATCCATCTCAGCCCTCCAGTTGCACGAACAACGCCGTGCCGATGACGAACTGGCGGACAATGCGCGCGGCGTTGACCTCACACCAGGCGTCACCCACCCGCTGGGGCCCGTCGCCGAACGCCCAGACATAGTCGTCGAACACCACCCAGCCACCGGGCGCCATGTGCGGCGTCCACAGGGCGCAGTCCTCGTCGACGCGTTCGAACGAATGGTTGCCGTCGATGTGCAGCAGGGCGATGGCGCCGGCATAGATCGTGCGGCCGAACGCTTCGGTCTCGACCGTCAGGCCCGGACCGTAGCGGCCGATCGCCTCGGCCGAGGCGGCGCGCAGATAGTTGACCCGGCCGCCGGCGATCGGGGCCAGGTTGATCTCGAAGATCCGCAGGGCTTCGTCCAAGTCCATGGCGGCGCTGGCGCGATCCAAGACATCGACGCCCTGCGGCAAGGCGTCCAGCCGCCAGGGATCGACGCAGAGGACGGCGCCTCGGCCATGGTGGTGCGACAACAGGGTGAACAGCGACGCCGAGCGACCCCACCACGAGCCGATCTCGACGATGTCGCCGGCCGGCACGTGGCGCATGACTTCGATGACCGCGGCGATCTTGTCGTTGTCGCTCATGCCCGGCACGCCGTCGACATAGCGCAGCAGTCCGGCCAGCGGGGCTCCCGCGATTCGCGGCGCGCCGCCGCCGAACCAGTCGGGCATGGTCTGCAAGGTCTCGGCCCGGCCACGCAGGGCGCGGTATTCGCGCTCCTTGGCCAGCAGGGGTGAGGCGTCGATCAGTCGGACGTTCGGCGCCAGGTTCGGCAGCACGTGGGCCAGATGCGCGCTGATCACTTCATGCGGCGCATAGATGGAGGTCACGGCCAGTCGGGTGAGCAGGTCGCCCAGGGCTTGCGAAAAGTCCGCCGCGTGGACGTAGGGCAGCCGTTCCCAGAGGTCGTAGGCCTCGGTCCCCGGATTCCATTCCAGCGACGAGGCGCCGACCACGCGCGCGCCGCGCGCGGCCGCTTCGGCGCGGTATTTCAGCGCGTCGGGGACGCCGGCCGGGAAGATCAGGACGGTTTCGCTCATGCGCCTCTTTACCTCGCCAGGGCGCGGGTGAGCGAGTCCGCGATACGGGCGATGTCGGAAGGCGACAGGTCGATCGCGAACGGCAGCCCTAGCGTGGCGTTGGCCAGGCGCCGGGTGTTGGGGAGGTCATCGCAGGGCGCGGTGATGAAGGCCGGGCTGAGATGGCAGCCCTGGCCCCACCAGCGTCGGGTGGCGACGCCGTCGGCGTGCAAGGCGGCTTCAACCGCGTCGGCCGACCCCTCGGGCAGGTCGACGACGCAGACGCTGGTCGTCCAGCGCTCGCCCCAGCCGGCCTGAAAACGCACTTCGGGCGTCGGCATCAGCGCCCGGCGCAGGGTCTGGGCGGTCATGAACCAGCGCAGCCGATCCGCCGGCCAGGAGTCCAGGGCGGCCAGGCCGATGGCGGCGGAATATTCACTGAGCTTGGCGTTGGTGGCGACCCGCAGGGCGTCGCGGCTGCCGTCGAAGCCGAACGTGGTCTGCTGGCGCACGCGATCGGCCAGGGCCTGGTCGCGCGTGGCCAGGAAACCGCCCTCGCCCATGCCCAGCACCTTGGTGGCGTGCAGGCTGACGACCAGCGGCAGGTCGGCGTCGTTGGCGGCGTCGAAAGCGGCGGCGGCGTCGACCAGCACGCGCACGCCAGTGGCGTCCTGGAATGTTTTCCAGCTTTCAAGATCGGGCATGCGGCCGAAGGCGGCGACCGGGATCACCGCCGAGACCGCGCCGGGCGCGCGGGCCAGGGCCGCGCGGGTCGCCTCGGCGTCGAGCATCCAGGTATCGGCGTCGACGTCCACGAACCACGGCACGAGACCGGCCTGGGCCACGGCATGGGCCGTGGCGATGAAGGTCCAGGCCGGCACCGCGCAGAGCGTGCCTTGCGGCAGGTCCATGGCCTGGAGGGCCAGGGTCAGGGCCTGGGTGGCGTTGACGGTGGTGACGACGCGGGTGTCCTGGCCGAAGCGAGCGGCCAGGCGGTCTTCCATCTCGCCCAGCAGCGGGCCGAAGTTGGAGTACCAGCGCGCCGTATCGATGCGTTCCAGATAGGGCAAGATGGCGTCGGCCGTCGGGAGGCGCGGTCGCGCGACGGCCAGCGGCTCCAGGCGCGCCTCTTGCGCGGAATATCTTTGAATCACGCCACTGCGAGTCACGGCGTTCCCCCGTCCTGAGATCGGCAAACCTGGACGCGATATGGTTAACGTAATCCTTAGCTTCGCCGCCGGAGGAGCCATCGCCCTTTGCCACACAAGGGTTGAGCCGGTGATCGCGACCATTTGTCCCGTCGTCACGCGTCGCCGATCACCCGGATCGCGCTCGTCCCGGAAAGTCCGGGGCAAATCAGGGATCTTGCGGGCCGGTCTAGGGAAATGCCCCGATACACACCACCCGCCCCTAAAGCCCATCCTGCAGGCTCTTCAAGGATCCGGCCGGGAGGCCAAACCTCATGCGAACCCTTCGAATGATCCTGGCGGGCTGCGTCGCGCTGCCAATGGCCTTGGGCCTCGGCGCGCTGGCCCAGGGGCAAACCCCCGCGCCCACGCCCACCGCCACCAAACCCGACCCCGACGCGCTGGCGGCGCTGAACAAGATGGGCGAAGCGTTGCGCGCCCTGACGGCCTTTACCGTCACCGCCGACGTGACGACCGAGCAGGTCCTCGATAGCGGCCAGAAGCTGCAATACGAAGGCGATCTGAAGATCGAGGCCCAGCGACCCAGCGGCTTCAAGATCTGGATGAGCACCGACCACCAGGAGCGCGAGATCTATTACGACGGCAAGTCGGTCACCCTGTTCGCGCCCAAGGTCGGCTACTACGCCTCGGTGCCGGCCCCGCCGACCATCGGCGCGACCCTGGACGCCATCAAGGACAAGTACGGCGTCGAAATTCCGCTGGCGGACCTGTTCTATCTGGGCACGGATCCGACCCTGACCGCCCGGATCCAAGAGGGTTTCGATGTCGGGTCCGAGACGGTCGGCGGCCTGGCCTGCCAGCACTATGCCTTCAGGCAGAAAGCCGCCGATTGGCAGGTCTGGATTCGCACCGACGGCCCCGCCCTGCCCTGCAAGATGGTGATCACCACGACGCAGGATCCGGCTCAGCCGCAGTACACGGCCGTCATGACCTGGGAGGCCAAGGCCCCTGCTCAGGCGGCCTACAGCTTCAACCCGCCCGCCAACGCACACCGCATCACCGTCGCCGACCTGTCGGCGGCGGGCGCGAACTGAGGGCCGTCCGATGAACAAGCTCCAGCACCAAGCCGCCGTCATGATCGCCGCGATCGCCGCGCAAGGCCTGGCGGTCCCGGCCCTAGCAGTCGCGGCCGACATCGTGTCCGGCCAATCCCTGCTGCCAAAGTCCGCCTCGACCTCCGATTGCCAGCGTCGTGGCGGCGGCGGGGGCGCCCGGGCCGCCGCGCCCCGTCCTCAGCCGGCCGGCGGAGGTGGTGGCGGCCGCAACGTGCGCAGCAACGCCAGCTCGAACATCAATCAGAATATCAACGCCAACCGGAACACCAACGTCAACGCCAACCGCAACGTGAACGCCAACATCAATCGAAACGTCAACGTCAACGTCGACAAC
>FTJN01000605.1_pt1 | contig 18763 bp, 13 predicted proteins | sample 1658361 | NCBI WGS metagenome assembly FTJN01 (sample SAMEA3914819, study PRJEB12502) | metagenome | biome: forest; material: soil | place: Canada | collected 2010-06-26 | depth 0.3 m
GCGACCATCTCGCGGATCTCGACGCCCCGGATCAGGGCCGCGTCGCGAGCGGCGCGGGTGGCTTCCGGCGTGCGCGGACCCTGTCCGGTGAAGATGGCGAAGAAGCCGCCGTCCAGCCCGCCCTCGACCATGCGCGGATAGTCGATCTGCGAGCCGTCCTTGGTCGCGTCGTGGCGATCGAGGATGTCCCAACCGGGCCGGCCGAAATTGGCTGGGGTGTCCAGGTGGGTGTCGAGGGTCAGCAGGCCCTCGTGGATCTTGCGGGCCGAGGCGGCGGTTTCGGCGGCCGAAGCTGAAGAGGAGGGCGATCCGGTGGCGAAGGCCAGGACCGACGCGGCGGCCAGGAGCAGGGAGCGTTTCATGGGGGATACTCAAACTCTTCCGGCCGGCCTCCTCAAGAGACCGGCCGGAACGTGGACCTAGAAGTCGGCGGAAAGCGTGAACTGGATCGTGCGGTGCGATCCGGGCCGGAAGCTGGCCGGGGTGTTCACCGTGGTGCTGATCGTGCCCAGATAGTCCTTGTCGAAGATGTTATCGATATTGACCCGGGTCTTGACCTGCTTGAAAGGCCCGGCCGCGAAACCGTCGCCGATGTCGAGATAGGCGTTCCACAGGGTGTAGCCCTTGGTGCTCTCGCTGTTGATGAAGTTGGTGAAGCGGTCGTCGATGTGGCGGGCCGACAGGTTGAACACCAACCCATCGGTCGGCTCGACCGTCACCCCGCCCTGGAACAGCCATTCGGGGAAGTCCGGCACAGCCTTGCCCTTGGTCGGCAAGGTGACCGGCGCGGCCGTGGCGCTGGACCGGTAGTTCAGGACGTCGTCCTGGAACTCCGACTTGTTGTACGAGGCGTTGGCGTTGAAATAGATCTTGCCGCCCAGCAGTTCGGGCTTCCACTGGCCGCTGAACTCCACGCCCTGGGCCTCGACCGCCCCGACGTTCTGATAGAAGCTCTCCACGGTCACGCTGCCGGGCACCACGGCGTTGAACTGCTGCAGCCGGTTCTTGAACTGGGTCTTGTAGGCCACGACCGAGGCGTTGAACGTGGCCCGGTTGGCGCGATAGCCCAGCTCGATGTTCTTCGAGGTTTCCGGCTTGGGGCCCGGCGCCGAGGGGCTGGCGGCCGAGAACACGTCGTCGGCGCCGCGCGGCAGGGCCATGTTCTCCGAATAGGAGGCGAACACCTGATCGCGGCTGTTGAGGCTGTAGACCAGGCCCACCTGGGGCAGGAAGTTGTCCTTCCAGGTGGCGTCGATCGACGGCGTGCGGTTGGTGCGATAGTCGGCGATCTGGCGCTTGCCGTGGATGTTGTAGTCCACGTCCAGCGTCTTGAAGCCGACCTCCAGCTTCAGGGCGTTGTCCAGCAGGCTCAGGGTGTCTTTCAGGAAGAACTGCGTGGTGTCGCGGGTCGAGACATAGTCGCGCTGCAGGTGCACCGGCTCGTTCAGCAGCGGCGCGCCGTTGGGATCGCCGTTGACGGTGTTGTAGCGCGCCTGGGTGCGGTGATAGTCGTCGTTCTCCAGCCAGACGCCGGCCTCGAACTTGTTGAAGCCGATCTTCCAGCTGCCCTTGGCCGTGACGCCCTTGCGCGTGCCGTCGATGGCCGAGAGGCCGTATTGCAGACCCTTGGGCGCGGTCAGCCCCGTGAGCCCGGCCGCCACCTCGGCGTCGTAATTGCCCTTGGACGTCGCATAGTCCTCCGGCGAGACGCCGTAGCCGCCCTTATCCTCGTAATAGGCGGTCGTGGTCAGGTCGATCGTGTCGGTGACCGGCGTGGTCAGGGTCAGGCCGTAAAGGTGGTCCTTCCGCTGATTGACCGCGAACTTGTAATAGTTGGCGTAGTTGGGGTTCGAATAGACGATCCCCGCCACGGTCTGGGGCAGGCTGGCGGTCGGGATGAGCACCGGCGTGCCCAGCGGGACCGACAGCGGCACCGCGCCGAGATAGGCGAAGCCGCGGCCAGAACGTCCGAAGATGTCGCCCGCCGTGCCCAGATACTGCGCCTTGGTGATCGAGGGGCTGTCATAGTCATAATAGTCGTTGTGGACGGTCTGGAAGCTGATGTCGCCGCCGTTGGGCAGCTCGTAGCGCAGCTTGCCCTCATAGTGCTTGCGGTCGATCGTGCCCGGACCACGCCACAGGTCGCCCTTGATCCACGAGCCGCTGACATAGGCCGAGACCGGGCCGATCTTGCCGGTTTCCAGGCGCAGGAAGCCGCGCTTGAGGGCGTCACTGCCCAGGGTGGCGCTGGCGGCCCCGCCGAAGTCTTCCGAGGGCTTCTGGGTGAAGTAATCGACGATCGGACCCAGCGAGGCATAGCTGGGCAGGGCGACGTCACCGGCTCCGGCCGAGGCCGTCACGCGGTTGAGGTTCTCGTTGTCGACATAGCGATAGATCGGGCTGCCGCCGAACTGGTCGCTGCGGCCCATCGGGATGTTGTCGAGCAGGAAGCCGATCTGCTGGAAGTTGAAAGCCCGGACCGAGACCGAATTACCGAACTCGTACATGCCCAGCGCGTCATTGGCCTGGACGTTGAAGCCGGGCAGGGACTCCAGCATCTTCAGCCCGGTGACGCCCGCGGGCGCCGACAGCAGGGCCTCGCGGGTGATCGAGACGGTGGCCGTGGCGTGGTCGGTGCCGATGGCCACGCTGGCCTCGGAGACCCGCTTGCCGGTGACGACGATCTGTTCGACCTCGGACGAGGCCTCCTGGGCCAGGGCGGGCGACGCGCCTCCCAGAACGGTGGCGGCGAGCAGCAAGGCCCGGAAATGGCGCGAGGCCGGCGAAAAACGGTTGTCCGTCATGACTATCCCCAATCATTTGACTGAGGATAAGCTCAATGGTCACGCTGTATCGGTAAATACAGAAAAGCTGTGCGCGACGATAATATAAAACTCAGGTCGAATGCCGCGCATTTGTGTATAGATTATGAACATTGAAAATAGTCTATATTGTATTTAGTAATGGGTATCCCACGAAAACCGCGAAGGTCGTCGTGTTATGGCCGATCGAGCTTTGGAAAATGGGTCGCGAAGGTTTGGATTCAGGTCATGGGCAGCCAGGAGGGTGTCGTGACAGACCGTCATGGCCCGCCTTCACACCCCCGCTGTCCTTGGCGCCTGAGAGATTCAGCACCCCCGTCGGGTCGACGAGGGGCGCCTTGCTCCTTCGGCGAGGGCGCACGCAGACGCGCCCTGCTTTCCAGCGTTTCGAGGCTGTCGCGGTCCTTTTGCTTGAGCGTTTCCGGGGCGGTTTCGCCTTCAGCGCCGGGCCCAGGGCCCGGTCTCTCCCGCGAGAGCCTGAACAGTCAGATCGGCAACCGAGCTTGCGTCAAATTAAGCGGCCGTCGATTTCGCGCCTTGGCGCGGGGCGCCGCCGTGAGACGCAGTCGCAGCCGCTTTTCCCAGCGTCCCAACGGGCGAAAGTTCGCTCTGGTGCAAGTCGGGGCGCTTGGGCTCGCCCATCCTCCCCTGGCTTGGGGAAGCGCGCCGCCGCCGTTTTTTCATGACAGGCCGCACTGGGATCGGCGACGATCGGACGACGACCACCGGGGCCCCGCCAATGAAGGACTATCGCCGACGTGAGATAGCCCTGGCGGCCGGGCTGTCGGCGATCGCCGGCTATGTGGACGCCATCGGCTTTCTCAAGCTGGGCGGCTTCTTCGTCTCGTTCATGAGCGGCAACTCCACCCGGCTGGGCGTTGGCCTGGCGACGGGCCATTGGACGACGGTGCGGATAGCCTTGGCGCTGATCGGGCTGTTCGTCGGCGGGGTGGTTCTGGGCGCCCTGGTCGCCGGACGGGTCGGGGAGGGGCGACGATCGGTCGTCCTGGCCCTGGAGGCCGCGCTGCTGGCCGCGAGCGCCGGCCTCTTCGCGGCGGGTTTCCACCCGGCCGGCGTGGCGGCCATGGTGCTGGCCATGGGGGCGGAGAACGCGGTCTTCCAACGAAACGGCGATGTCGGGGTGGGGCTGACCTATATGACCGGGGCCTTGGTCAAGGCCGGGCAACGCATCGCCGTGGCGCTGGCCGGCGGTGATCGCTGGGCCTGGGCTCCCTACGCCTTGCTATGGGCGAGTTTAAGCCTGGGCGGCGCGTTGGGCGCGACGGCCTATCTACGGTTCGGCGTGTCGGCGCTGTGGGCGGTGGCGGGCCTGCTCGCGGTCCTGGCGGCGGTCAGCCTGCGGGGCGAGCGGCCCACCCCCTCGCGCTAGAGGCTCTGAACGAACGCCGCCAGGGTCGCGGCATAGAGCTTGTGCTCCTGCTCCAGCACCCGGTCGCTCAGCATGTGCTCGGTGTCGCCCGGCAGAATCGGCACCCGGGCCTGGCCCAGCACCGGGCCCTCGTCGACGCCGGCGGTGACCAGGTGGACCGTGCAGCCGGCCTCGACCTCGCCGGCGTTCAGGGCGCGGCCGTGGGTGTCGAGGCCCGGATAGGCGGGCAGCAGGGAGGGGTGGATGTTGAGCATCCGGCCTTCCCAGGCGTTCACGAGAAACGGCGTCAGGATGCGCATGTAGCCGGCCAGGGCCACGACCTGAACGTCGCGCTCACGCAGGACGGCATCGATGGCGCGTTCGTGGGCCTCGCGGTCCTTGCCATAGGCCTTCTGGTCGATGGCAAGGGCCTCGATTCCCGCGGCGGCGGCGGTAAGCAGGCCGCCGGCCTCGGGCTTGTTGGAGAGCACCAGGGCGATCTCGAACGGGCAGGCGGGATCCTGGGCGGCCCGGACGAGGGCCTCCATGTTGGAGCCCCGGCCGGAGATCAGGACGGCGACCTTGGTTTTCTGCGTCATCAGATCCATCCCCGTTCCTTCTCCCCTTGCGGGAAAAGGTGTCAGCGAAGCTGACGGATGAGGGGTCGAAGGCGAGGTCAGCTGCGCGGCTGCGCGTCCGTGAAACCCCTCATCCGGCCCGCTACGCGGTCCACCTTCTCCCGCAAGGGGAGAAGGAAAGCGCTAGCCCGCCACCAGCTGCCCGCAGATGAACGCATCCTCGTCCGCGTTCAGCAGGGCCGCCAGCACCGGCTCCGCGTCACTCGCCGCCACCACCAGGATGAAGCCCACCCCGCAATTGAAGGTGCGGCGCAGCTCGTGATCGGAAATGCCGCCTTCGCGTTGCAGCCAGTCGAAGACCGGGGGCAGGGGCCAGGCGTTCCAGTCGAATTCGGGGACCAGGCCCTCGGCGATGCAGCGCGGCGGGTTTTCGATCAGGCCGCCGCCGGTGATGTGGGCGCCGCCCTTGACGCGGCCCGACTGCAGCAGCGGCAGGATCGACTTCACATAGATGCGGGTCGGGGCCATCAGGGCCTCGGCCAGGGTCTTGCCGTCCTCGAATGGGCAGGGGGCGTCCCAGGCCAGGCCCGAGCGCTCGACCACGCGGCGCACCAGGGAATAGCCGTTGGAGTGCGGGCCCGACGAGCCGATGCCGATGATCACGTCGCCGGCCCGCTGCTTGTCCAGCTTGGGCAGCACGCCGTCGCGCTCGACCGCGCCGACCGAGAAGCCGGCCAGGTCGTATTCGCCGTCGCTGTACATGCCCGGCATCTCGGCCGTCTCGCCGCCGACCAGGGCCGCGCCGGCAAGCTTGCAACCCTCGGCGATGCCGGCCACCACGCTGGTGGCGACCTCGAGGTCCAGCTTGCCGGTGGCGAAATAGTCGAGGAACAGCAGCGGCTCGGCGCCCTGGGCCAGCAGGTCGTTGACGCACATGGCCACCAGGTCGATCCCGACCGTGCCGTGCATCTTGGCGTCGATGGCGATGCGCAGCTTGGTGCCGACCCCATCGGTGGTCGAGACCAGCAGCGGGTCGTCGTAACCGGCCGCCTTCAGATCGAACAGGGCGCCGAAACCGCCCAGCCCGCCGTCCGCGCCGGGGCGCCGCGTGGCCTTGGCCAAGGGCTTGATGGCCTCGACCAGGGCGGCGCCCGCATCGATGTCCACGCCGGCCTGGGCGTAGGTAAGGCCGTTCTGGGGGTCGCTCATGCGTTCGCTCTGGCTCGAAGACGGCCCAACGGGCCGTTTTTGAAAGGAAACTTGCCGCTCCCCCTAAGCTTGTGCTTGCAGACTCGGGGGTGCGCGAGGCTATTAGCAGCCGATGACGACGATCACCACTACCGCCGCGCTGGCGGCGTTCTGTAATGAGTTGAAGGGACAGCCCTTCATCGCCGTGGACACCGAGTTCATGCGCGAAACCACCTATTGGCCCAAGCTCTGCTTGATCCAGGTGGCGTCGCCGGACACCGAGGCGTGCATCGATCCGCTGGCCGAGGGCATCGACCTCGAGCCGCTGCTTGAGATCCTGCGCGACCCCACGGTCATGAAGGTGTTCCACGCGGCCCGACAGGACGTCGAGATCTTCAACAATCTCAACGCCATGCCCACGCCGCTGTTCGACACCCAGGTGGCCGGCATGGCCGCGGGGTTCGGCGAGCAGATCGCCTATGACGCCCTGGTCCGCCAGATGCTGAAGATCGAGCTGGACAAGTCCAGCCGCTTCACCGACTGGGCCCGCCGGCCGTTGAGCGACGCCCAGCTGACCTACGCCGTCGCCGACGTGACGCACCTGGCCACGCTTTTCCCCATCCTGCGCGAACGCCTCGAAAAGGCCGGACGCCTGGCCTGGGTGGAAGAGGAGATGAAGGCGCTCAACGATCCGGCGGCCTATGACGTCGATCCCGAGAAGGCCTGGCGTCGCCTGCGTCCGCGCAAGACCGCTTCCAAGTATCTCGCCGTGTTCAAGGCCGTCGCCGCCTGGCGCGAGCGCACCGCCCAGACCCGCGACCAGCCGCGCGGCCGCATCCTCAAGGACGAGGCCATCGACGAGCTGGCCACCCAGGCTCCGACCTCGCTGGAGGGCCTCAACACCCTGCGCAGCGTGCCCAAGGGCTTTGGCGGCTCCAAGTTCGGTCCCGACCTGCTGGCGGCCATCAAGGCGGCCCTGGCCGATCCCGAGGGCTATGCGCCGGTGCTGGAAAAGTCCGGCCCGCCGCCGCCCGCTTCGGCCGGCGCGGTCGTCGAGCTGCTCAAGGTGCTGCTGAAGGCCCGCGCCGAAGAAGCCGGCGTGGCCTCCAAGCTGATCGCCACGGTCTCGGACCTGGAAAAGATCGCCGCCGACGACGAGGCCAACACCCCGGCCCTGCAGGGCTGGCGACTGGAGGCCTTCGGTTCGGACGCCCTGAAGATCAAGCGCGGCGAGCTGGCCCTGGTGCTGGACGGCGCCCGAGTGCGGGTCGTCGAGGTTCGCCGGGCGCCTCCGAAGGCGGAGTAATCATCCGCTCATCCCGGCGAATGCCAGGATGAGCGGTATTCTATTTAAGCCGCCCCCACCGTCCCGCGCTCCATGGCCGCGGCGATGGCTTCGATCAGCTTGGCGGCGTCGACCGGCTTGGCGACCACGCCGTCCATCCCGGCCAGCTCGTATTCCAGAATCTGGTGGCTCATCACATTGGCCGACAGGGCCAGGATCGGAGTCGGCGACAGGCTGTGCGAGGTCTCGCGGGCCCGGATGGCGCGGGTGGCCTCGATACCGTTCATCACCGGCATCTGCACGTCCATCAGGATCAGGTCGAAGTCGTCGGCGTGAAAGGCGTCTACCGCCTCGCGGCCGTTGGCCACGGTGTGCAGGTCCACGCCCGCCGGTTCCAGCAGGGCCCGCAGGATGAAGGCGTTGGTGGCGTTGTCCTCGGCCGCCAGGATGCGCAGGGCCCGGATATCGTCGTCGGCGGGCTCGGGCAGGGGGCTGTCGGCCGCCTCGGCCCGCGCGAACGGCAAGCGGAAGACGAAGGTCGAACCCTTGCCTGGAGCGCTGTCCATTCTCAGATGTCCGCCCATCTTCTCGACCAGCTCGCGCGAGATCGCCAGGCCCAGACCCGTGCCGCCGAATTCGCGGGTGGTCGAGCTGTCGGCCTGGACGAACTTCTCGAACAAGCCGGGGATGCGGTCCGACGCGATGCCGATGCCAGTGTCGGACAGGGTGAAGGTCACCCCCTCGTCCGTCGCCGAGACTCGCAGCAGGATTTGACCGTCATGGGTGAACTTGACGGCGTTGGAGGCCAGGTTCGACAGCACCTGCCGCAACCGAACGCTGTCGCCGCACCAGTGTCCGAGGGCGGCGGGCGCGATCTCGGTGTCGAAGACGACGTCCTTCTGGTCGGCCAGCAGGGCGAAGGGCCGGCAGGCGGTCGCCACCGTCTCGGCCAGGTCGAAGACGTGGTCGTCCAGCTCGAACCGGCCCGCCTCGATCTTGGACAGGTCCAGCACGTCGTTGAGGATGGCCAGCAGGGTCTCGCCGCTGTCGCGGATGATCTTCAGGTGCTCGCGGTGCGGAGAGCCCAGGCCGCTGAGCTGCATCACCTGAGCCATGCCCAGCACCCCGTTCAGCGGGGTGCGGATCTCGTGACTCATATTGGCCAGGAACTGCGACTTGGCGAGGTTGGCGCCCTGGGCGCGGTCACGGGCCTCCACGACCTCGGCCAGGGCCGCCTTCTGGCTGACCTCTGAGGCGTCCAGTTCGCGCAGCACCCGGCGGATGCTCAAGGCCAGGGCGAGGGCGACCACGGCCAGCAGCAGAACGCCGGGCAGGACCAGCGGCGCGGCCTGGCGCACCGCCTCCAGACCCGGTTGCTTGGGGTTCCAGGCCAGCCAGCCCAGGGGGCGGCCGACGGGATCGTGCAAGGCGATCGAGCCCGCCCCTCGGGGCGCGTGGGTCTGGATGCGCGGCTGGTGCATCCGCATCTCGGCGGTCAGGACCGGCAACAGGCGCAGGTCGGCGCGCTGTGCGCAGAGCACGATCGTCGCCAACCCCGGACGGCGGCGTCCCACGGTCTCGGGCGTGACCGTCGAGAGGCCCACCAGAAAAATCTGGCCGCCGACTCGCACGACGCCATGGGCGGTCTGGGCGACCGACGGCGTGTTGGGGTCCGCCGGTGGCGGCATGCGGGCGGTGGCGGCCTCCCGTCGGCGAATGTCGGCGATCAGGCCTTCGACGGCGCGAACCATCTCCGCTTGGCTGTTCGGCATGACTCGTTTCTGGCCCGACCAGGCGTAGAACGGGCGGTCGCCGTCATCGAAGACGATCGCCAGGTCGTCGCCGCGGTTGTTGGTGTAATAGGAGCCGACCTCGGCATCCATCCAAGCTTGATCCGTACCCGGATAGAGCTTGTCGTAGCCTTGGTCCCAATAGGCCGCGGCCGCCACGTCGCTATCTAGCCGCCTGAGCGACCGTTCCAGCGTCTGCGCGACGACGACGTGCTCCTCGCGCGCCTGTAGCCGGTCGACCGCCACGGCGGCGAAGGCCAGCAAGGCCGCGCCGCCCAGGGCGACGATGACGACGACGATCACGCCAAGCGTCAGCAGGCTGCGCACAGCCCGCCGTCCCGCCGGCATGATGATGGTGTTGGTCCCCCTGGTCATGGCCCCAAATTGCACGCGCGCGTGTGCAAACAGTAAAGGTTGCGCGTCCGAAGAACGTTGTTCGACGTCTTGCGTTCCGACGAAGCCTATTTAGGCAGGTGCGGAAGCAGATTGCTGGCGGCCAGGGCCAGCGAGCCCAGGATCACGGCGTGGAAGAGGGCGCCGGCGATCACCGTGCGTTTCACCGACCAGGCCGCGTCGGCCGTGAAGGCGTGGGCCAGATCGTTCTGCAGGCCGCGGGCGGGGCCGAGAACGGCGACGTCGCCCTCCTGGGCCAGGCGGAGTTCCGGCCGCGCGCGCGGCGCGGGAAACGCGATGGTGTTGTCTTCGACGTGCTCGACTTCGACGATCCGTTGCTTCTGCATGGACGCTCTCCCCGTTGATGTGGTGGAGCTTGCGGCGCCCGTGGATAACAAACCGTGCTCGCCGAGCGATGTTCGGTGCGACGGCGTGTCGCGGGCCTAAGAAGGCGCGCCCCAAAAAGAAAGGGCCGGCTCCTTTCGGAACCGGCCCCGTCTCGTAGCGATCGCTTCCGATTAGTACTGGAAGCGCACGCCCACCTTGAACGTCCGGCCGATCAGGCCGGCATAGTGGAACGAGGTCAGGAAGTTCGGAGCGCTGGCATAGGCGCCCGGCGCGACCGGAGCCCGCGAGTCAAACAGGTTGCCGACGTTGGCATACAGCTGGATGCCGTCGTTCAGCTGCATCGTGCCGTTCATGTCGACATTGATGAACCGCTTGATGTGGCAGAACTTGTTGGCCGCGCCCGGGTTGGCCGCGCCGCCGTACGGGTTGCCCGGAATGCATTCCGTGCTGCCGTTGGTGTCGGCGGCGACCGACTTGATCTCGCCGACATAGTAGGCGGTGGCCGACACGGTGTAGCGACCGAAGTCCAGCGTGTTCTGCCAGTTGCCCTTCCAATCCGGCGTACCGTTGCCCGACGACAGGTCGTACGGGCCCAGCGTGCCGGCGAACTTCTGCACTTCCGTGGCGGTGTGCAGGTCGTACTTCAGCAGGTGGGTGACTTCCAGGCGGCTGGTCCACTTGATGCTGTCGGTCACCGGAACCTTGGCGGTGGCCGCGAAGTCGACGCCCGAGGTGATCGCGTAGTTGGCGTTCACGTACGGGACGTTGATGATCAGCACGCGCGGTTGGGCGGTCGGGAACAGCGGGTCGGGAGCGTCGACCACGTTGCACGAATAGCCCGCATAGCCCGCGGCGATGGCGGCGCAGCCGGCGGCTGAAGTGGTCTGGCCGTAGTAGGCGGCGACCGCCTTGCTGATATCGGGGCCCGAGGCGATCAGGTCCGACTTCTTCACGTTGTAATAGTCGACGGTCAGGCTGAGCCAGCTGGTCGGCTCGGCGATGGCGCCGATCGTGAAGCTACGCGAGGTTTCCGGCTTCAGGTTGGGGTTGCCGGCGACGCCGCGGCCCAGGCTGTAGGCCTGTGCATACGGGTTGCCGCTGGCCGAACCGCCGTGAGCGGTCGCGAAGGCGGTGCCGGGGTTGGTGGTGACGAAGCCGGCATATTGCGAACGCGGACCCGATTCAGCGAAGGTCGGGGCGCGGAAGCCCTTCGAATAGGTGCCGCGGAAGGCCAGTTGCTTGATCGGGGTGAACTTCGCGCCGAACTTCGGCGAGAAGTGGCTGAAGCCTTCCGAATAGTCGTCGTAACGGCCCGAAACGTTGAGTTCCAGGGTTTCCATGACCGGAGCGTTGACTTCGAAGAACGCGGCCTTGACCACGTGCTTGCCGAAGGCCGAGGCCGTCGTCAGGCCGTAGGTGTCGAGGCGGACGTTCTGGTTGTTGTTGACCAGGATTTCCTTGCGGACCTGGGCGCCGACGCCGACTTGCAGGTCACCGCCCGGCAGGGTCCACAGCGACTTGGTGATCAAGCCGTCCAACGACATCATCGACGAGTGCGACGGCGTCGTGCGGTCCGGAGCCACGAAGTCGCGCACCGCCTGGGTGTTCGAGCCCGGGGTCACGAAGTTGTACGAACCCGTGTTGATCGCGTTCATCAGGTTGGCGATGTTCAGCAGGCCGTGCTGCGTGATCTTCAGGTTGTCGCGAGCGCCAACCGCGTCCACGCTCCAGTTCCAGCCCTCGCCGAAGTTACCCTTCAGGCCGAACGTACCGCGGATGACTTCGTTCGAGCGCTCGCTGCCGGCGGGGATGTCGCCGAACAGGTAATAGATGCGCGCCGCGCCATTCGCCGGGTCGCCGGCGTAGGCGGCCGCGAACGGGTTGTTCGGGTTGAGAGCGCGGCCCGGAGCACCGGCGACCGAGCAGTTGATGCCCGACGTACAGATATAGACCGGAAGCACGATGCCCGGGTTGCTCGAGGCCAGCGCGGGAGCGCCGCCGAAGGGCTGGGTGGCCCGGATCGCGGTCGGAGCGCCCTTGATGCTGACATAGCTGTTGGAGTAGCTGCCGGTCGCGTAGGCCTCGATGTTGTCGCTCAGGCGCATGCTGAGGCGGCCATTGAAGGCGTAGCGCTTTTGCAGCGGCTGGATCTGGCGATAGGAGTCGACCAGGTCCCACTTACAGCTGGTGCCGTTCGCGGTGGCGCTGGTTTGGGTGTAGGTGCCCTTGGCGCAGTTGCCGAGGTTCAGCGCCTGGTACGAGGTGGTCAGCGGCGCGCCGATCATGCCGGCCAGCGGGTTGTTCAGGTCCGTCTGGGTGACGCGGGTGACGACCGCGTTCGGGGTCGCCGAGGTCAGGGTGCTGTCGGCGGTGTTGAGGTCCAGGCCGCCGATCGAGAGCAGATCCTGGGTGTTGTACGGGAAGCCGCGGTCGTGGCTCGAGACCCGGTCGTCCTTCTGGTATTCCGAGTTGATGTAGAAGTTCCAGCCGGTCTCTTGGTAGTCGCCATAGCCCAGGGTGATGTCGGCGCGGGTGTGTTCGGCGTCGCTACGGTCGCTTTGACCGACTTCGGCGCTGCCTTTGACGCCGACGAATTGCTTCTTCAGCTTCAGGTTCACAACGCCGCCGATGGCGTCGGCGCCGTACGACGACGAGGCTCCGTCCTTGAGGACTTCGATGCTGTCGATCAGGCTGAACGGAATGGAGTTCAGGTCGACATAGGCGTTGTGGCCGTCATCGTTGATCGGGAAGTTGGCCGAACGCAGGCCGTCGACCAGGACCAGGGTCGAGGAGACGCCCAGGCCGCGCAGCGAGACGGCCGAGCCGCCGGCGCTGAAGCCGCTCTGGAAGCCGGTGCCGATCGAGCCGGCGCCGTCGGCCGAGATCGAACGAATGGCGTCCGAGGCGGTCGAGATGCCCGCGCGTTGCAGGGTCTCGGAGGTCAGCACGGTGACTGGCGACGGGGTTTCGGTGTCGGTGCGGCGGAACAGCGAACCGGTGACGACGATCTCTTCGACTTCATTGTTGTCGGGAGCGGCCGGAGCGGCGGTTTGAGCCGAGGCTTGGGTCGAGGCCAGCATCGCCACGGCGGCGGTGCAGATCATCGTCGAGGCGAGTAGGCGCTCGCGCATAGGTTTGATTTTCAAGATACATCCCCCAGGTGCATTATGTGTCACGGGTGACAGCAGAGGTTTCCGACCCCAGATTTTCTGGACTCGATTGAAGCGGAACTAGCGACGACAGGGACCGGCGGTCAACGAACATTGCATGAATGAAATTTAACGTGCCAATTTTGTTGCAAAATTGTCGCTCTCGTTTCACGACAGCCACAAACGGGCGTTTATCGTTGCTCGATACGTGCAAGCGCGCAGAGGTGAAACATGCCCGCAATGAGAGGCGGAAGCACACTCTATAGGCGAAAAGTCCATTTGATCGGGGGCACCGTAATTTTGAGCGTCCGGCCCAAAAGTGTCGCGAAGGCGCCCGTATGTTCGGCGGTTCGGTGGCGCCAGCGAGGGGCCGCCGCGCGCCAGACCGGTGGCCAGGGCAGATCGCCCTTGTCGATGGCGAGTCGGGCATGAGACGTCGGCGACGCGCGCGGCGCGGTCGAGCGCGCGGATCAGCCGGACGTCTGACGGCCGAACCCAGGACGACGTCGCGCTCGCTGAAGTGCCGCGGGGTTCAGAGGGCGGTGATTTTGAGCTTCAAACCCAGAAGACCGGCCAAGGCGCCCGCGCGTTTGGCGGTCTGTTCGCCGAGCAGCAGGTCGGCATAGCCTGGATCGGCGGTCAGAAGCAGATCGCCCTTGTCGATGGTCAGGTGGGAGTGGGACAGCAGCGGCGCGCTGCGGCCAGACAGATCGCAGCCCAGACGGATGCCGGCGCCCAGGGCGCGGGCCCGCTTGATCCGGGCCGGGGAGAGCAGGCGCTCCAGAACGCCCATTTCCGGCGGGTTGAAGGCCGTGGCGTGGCGGGCGAAGGCGGCGGCGGCCAGGAAGGCGCGCTCGGCGTGGGTCTGGCCGGCGATCGGCGCGCGCAGCACCTGTTCGAACACCAGGTCGGCGCGATGGTCGGGGTGCAGCCGCGCGCCGAGATCGGCCAGGCGACAAGCGGCCGAGGCCAATACGGGATCGCGGGCGCCGAAACAGGGCGGCAGGGCCGAGAAGGCCGGGGCAAGCCAGGTGTCGAGCGCCGCGCCCAGCTCGTCGGCCACGCCTTGGCGAGCCCCGAGCGAGGCGCAGCCTTCAATGAGCGGATCCAACCGGCGCACGCCGGGCGGCATGGCCTCGAACAGCAGGCCCTCGCGCACGCCATAGGCCGAGATCTCGACGCGCTTGAGATCCAGGGCCTCGATCAGCTGCTCCAGCACCACGGCGGCGTAGGGCAGGGTCTCGGAGCGCTTCTTGCTCATGCCCTCGATGCGGTCGAGCGAGCTGCGCGACTGGTGGGCGACCAGGCGGGCGGCGTCCAGCGCCTCGGCCCGGCTGATGCTGTACTGGTGAACGACGTGCAGCGGGTAGTCACTCATCCGCATGTGCAGCAGGGCCAGGTTCCGCCAGGCCCCGCCCACGGCGTGGAAGACGTCGGTCTTGAAGGCCTCGGCCACGGGGGCCAGGCGCTGGGCGCACAGCCGGCGCACCCGCTCCAGGTCGAAGCCGTCCGACAGGCCCAGGCTGAACGGACCCAGCGGCAGGGTGACGCCCAGGCCGGCGCCGGTCTGTTCCAGGCGGATCAGCTCCAGGCTGGCCCCGCCCAGGTCGCCGACCACGCCGGTGGCTTCGGGGGTGCCGGCCAGCACGCCGACGGCGGCGTAGCGGGCTTCTTCCTCGCCCGACAGCACGCGCGTGGAAAAGCCGGTCTCGGCGCGGATCTTCTCGACGAAGGCCGCCCCGTCCTTGGCCTCGCGTACAGCGGCGGTGGCGGCGATGAAGGTCTCGGCCGGCTTGACGGCTTCCAGCACGGCGCGGAAGCGCTTCAGCGCCGCCAGGGTCTGGGCCACGCCCTCGGGGTTCAGCTTGCCGCCGTCGCCCAGGTCACGGCCAAGCCCGGCCAGGACCTTCTCATTGAAGACCGTCCAGATGGCGCGGCCTTCCAACCGGTACACCACGAGGCGGACCGAGTTGGAGCCGATATCGATAACGGCCGCGTCGCGCGGCGCCGCAAAAGGCATGAGGGTGGTTTAGCCTATTGGACGGGGAGGGGAAGGCGCCACGGGGAAAAAGCTTTCGCCGCTCCACGGGCTAGGGGGCGGGTTTCTTCGCGGACTTGAAGGGGATCAGCGGAACGGGGTCGTTCAGCGTTCGCCGGCAGGCGCGCAGGCGCCACCCGCTTTCGCCCTTCTCGTAATAGCAGGCGCCGAAGCTGACGGGATGACCGTTGGCCCGCCGCCCGCCCTTGGTCATGGCATGGGTATGGTCCGGGCTGATCAGCAGGTGCTCGATCGGCTTGGCCCGGCCAGGTCCGTTGGTGGGGCACTGGCCCCAGGACCGGCCGTGGCCCAGCACCTGCCAACCCGGCGCGTAGATCTTGCCCGACTTGTACAGGGCCCGCTCATGAGCCTTGGCCCAAGCCAGGTCATCGGCGTCGCCCAACTGCGTGTCGCCGGGCACGCCGGGCAGGGCGAAGATCGCGCAGATCTCCGTCTGCTGGGCCGGGCGCGGTCCGCACGCGGTGAGCGTCAGCGCCGCCAGGACAGCCCAGCCAACCTTCAAGTCGCGCCTCATCCGCGCTTGCGCGGTCCCACGTGGTCGAACGCCTGCGGCAGGTCCTTCACCTTGTGGCCGCGGCCCGACAGGCTGGGATTGGTCATGAAGTATTCGTGGGCCGAGAAGGCGCCCTTGCGGTCCCAGGCCGGGTCGCGGGCGTAGTGGCCTTCGGAATCCAGGTTCCAGCTCTGGGCCTCGTCATTGAGGTTGGCGACCATGATCTGGTTGAGCACCTGCTGGTGGACGGTGGGGTTTTCCAGCGGCACCAGGCTCTCGACGCGGCGGTCCAGGTTGCGCGGCATCCAGTCGGCCGAGCTGATGAACAGTCGCGTCTGGGCGCTGGGCATGGCCCCGCCATTGGCGAAGGCCACCACGCGGGCGTGCTCCAGGAACCGCCCGACGATGCTCTTGACCCGGATGTTCTCCGACAGGCCCTTGATGCCCGGACGCAGGCAGCAGATGCCGCGCACCACCAGGTCGATCTGCACGCCGTCCTGGCTGGCGGAATAGAGGGCGTCGATGATCTGCGGGTCGACCACGGCGTTCATCTTGGCCCAGATCGCCGCCGGCTTGCCCTCGCGGGCGTTGCGCGCCTCATGGGCGATCATGGTCAGCAGGTCGGGCTTCAGCGTCTCGGGGCTGAACGACAGCTTCTCCAGCCCGTGCGGCTGGGCGTAGCCGGTGATGAAGTTGAACAGCTTGCCGCCGTCGCGCCCCAGGGCGGGATCGCAGGTGAACAGGCTCAGGTCGGTGTAAACCCGCGCCGTCTGCGGGTGATAGTTGCCGGTCCCGAAGTGGCAATAGGTGCGCAGGGCCTCGCCCTCGCGGCGCACCACCACCGACAGCTTGGCGTGGGTCTTCCAGTCGACGAAGCCGAACACCACGTGGACGCCGGCCCGCTCCAGGTCGCGGGCCCATTTCAGGTTATTCTCCTCGTCAAAGCGCGCCTTGATCTCGACCAGCGCCGTGACGTTCTTGCCGTTGTCGGCCGCCTCGATCAGGGCCGCGACGATCGGGCTGTCCTTGGAGGTGCGGTAGAGCGTCTGCTTGATCGCCACCACATTGGGATCGCGCGCCGCCTGACGCACGAACTGCACCACCACGTCGAAGCTCTCGAACGGGTGGTGGACCAGGATGTCCTTCTCGCGGATCGCCGCGAAGCAGTCGCCGCCGTGGTCGCGCACGCGCTCGGGGAAGCGGGCGTTGTAGGGCTTGAACTTCAGGTCGGGACGGTCGGGCGGAATCAGCTCGGCCATCTGGGCCAGGCCCAGCTTGCCGTCGACCAGCACCACGTCCTCGGGCTGGGCGCGCAGGCCCTCGATGATGAACGCGCGCAGGTCCTCGGGCATGGTGGTCTGGATCTTGACCCGCACCACGCGGCCCAGGCGACGCTTCTTCAGCCGCGCCTCGAACTCGCGCACCAGGTCCTCGGCCTCTTCCTCGATCTCCAGGTCGCTGTCGCGGATCAGGCGAAACAGGCCGCGGCCCTCGACCTCGTAGCCGGGGAAGAGATGCCCGAGGAACAGGATGATGAAGCTCTCCAGCGCCACGATCCGCCGCTCGCGCTTGCGGGTGGTCTTGGCCGGCGCTTGCGAGAGCTCCCAGAACCGCTGCACCTGGCTGGGCACCGGCACCAGGGCGTAGAGGTGCTTGTCGTCGGCGATGCGGCGCAGCTTCAGCGCCAGGCAGAAGCCGAGATTGGGGATGAACGGGAACGGGTGGGCCGGGTCGATCGCCAGCGGCGTCAGCACCGGGAACATCCGGGTCAGGAAGATCTCCTCGGCCGTCTCGCGGTCGGGGCCGACGATGTCCTTGGCGTCCAGCAGTTTCAGGCCCTCGGCCCACAGCTCGGCCCGCACCTCGCGCCAGATCCGCTGCTGCTCGGCCATCAGCTCGGCGGCCGAGGCGTTGATCCGCGACAGCTGCTCGCCCGGCGTCAGCCCGTCCTGGCTGACCACCCGCACGCCCTCGCGCACCTGGCCCTTCAGGCCGGCCACGCGGACCATGTAGAACTCATCCAGGTTGTTGGCCGAGATCGACAGGAACCGCAGCCGCTCCAGCAGCGGGTGGCGAAGATTGCCGCTCTCCTCCAGCACCCGCTCGTTGAAGGCCAGCCACGAGGTTTCCCGGTTGAAGAACCGCTCCGGCGCCCCCAGGAGGTCGGCGTCCAGCGTCAGCCCCGCCGGATCCAACGCGGCCGGGGTCGGCGCGGCGGGCAGGTCGAGGGCGACGGCGTCGGTCATGTTGGGCTCCGGTTTACCGTGCACAGAGTGACGGACGGTGGTGACAGGAGCAAGACATTGGGATGCGCTCCTTCCTTCAACGCCCAAACAGTTGTCATCCCGGAAAGCGCGCAGCGCTTGTCCGGGACCCAGGGGACTGGGCAGATGCGTTGCGGTTCACCTGGGTCCCGGACAGCCTCTACGAGGCTTCCGGGATGACAACTGTATGGGGATGGGGAAAGGGAGCGAAGCTCTACTCCTCCCCCTCATCCTCCCCGCCAAAATCCAGCACCGCCAAGGCCAGCGCCTTGTTCACCTCGCGCCCTTGCTCACTCGCCGCCTCGTCCAGCGCCGCCACGGCCGCCAAGGCCGCCGGCGCCGACCGGGGCAGGCGCGCCAGCAGGTAGGGATAGAGATCCACCGCCGGCCGGATGCCCACGGCCTCGAAGGCGCGGCGCAGCACCGCCTCCAGCACGATGTCGTCGGGCTCGTCGATGCGGGCCACGGTCAGGGCGTTGAGCCGCGAGCGCAGGTCGGGCACCGTCGCGTCCCAGGCCACGGGGGCCAAGCGGCCGGTCAGCAGCAGGCAGCCGCCGTCGACCCCGGCCATGTTGATCAGGTGGAACAGGGTCTCGTCGTCGACCAGGTCGCCTTCGGAGCGGCGATCAACATCCTCGACCAGCAACGGCTGGCCGCGCAGGGCCGCCAGGTCGAGCGGCTCACCGCCGGTGGAGGCCGCCTCGATGACCACGGCCCCGGTCCGCCGCGCCCAGTCGCGCGCCAGGTGCGTCTTGCCCGCGCCCGCCGGCCCCACCAGGGCCATCCGCCCCTCGGGCCAGTTCGGCCAGGCGTCCAGCCCCGCCAGCGCCTCGCCATTGGTCGGCGACGACGCGAACGTCTCCCGGTCCCAGCGGGGCGGGGCGGTCAGCGGCAGTCGGAACTGACGGGGCAAGGCGGCGTCCGGACGTGGTTACTCTGTTACCGGAGATATAGGCCGCGTCGCCGGGCAGGGCGAGGTGGGGAGGGGGTTTGGCTGGGGATGAGGGGCGGGGAGGTGTGGATGG